>WNEP01000626.1_pt1 | contig 18123 bp, 17 predicted proteins | sample 5399961 | NCBI WGS metagenome assembly WNEP01 (sample SAMN13153329, study PRJNA577476) | soil metagenome | isolation source: 20 cm grassland meadow soil pre-rain plot 5 | place: USA:California | collected 2015-09-08 | reverse complement strand
GCGCTCGGCGTCCCGCTCGACGTCTTCGTCGTCCGCAAGCTCGGCGTGCCGGGCCACGAGGAGCTCGCCATGGGGGCGATCGCATCGGGCGGCGTGCGACTCCTGAACGAGGACGTGGTGGCGCTGGCCGGCGTCTCCGAAGAGGCCATCGACGAGGTCGCGGCGCGCGAGGCAGCGGAGATCCGTCGCCGCGAGCGCGTCTACCGCGGCGATCGCGGACCGCCCGACCTCCGCGGCCGCACCGTCATCCTGGTCGACGATGGGCTCGCGACGGGCGCGAGCATGCGTGCCGCCGCGGCGGCCGTCCGGCGTCAGGGTCCGGCGTGGGTCGTGGTCGCCGTCCCCGCCGCCGCGGCCGACACCTGCGAGACGCTGCGCGGCGAGGTCGACGAGCTCGTGTGCCTGATGACGCCCGAGCCGTTCCACGCCGTCGGCCTGTGGTACGAGGACTTCTCGCAGACGAGCGACGAGGAGGTGCGGCAGTTGCTGGAGTGGAATTCGTTGACCTTTCGCGTCACGGACAGATAATAGTGTGATTCATATGCCGACGCCCCTCGAGCAGTGGGTAGACGAGTGCTCCCGGATCACCCGGCCGAAGGCCGTCCACTGGTGCGACGGGTCGGCGGCCGAGTACCAGCGCCTGGTCCAGGAGATGCTCGGCACGCGCACCCTGATCGAGCTGAACCAGCAGGCGTACCCGGGGTGCTACCTGCACCGCAGCGACCCGAGCGACGTCGCGCGCACCGAGCACCTGACCTTCGTGTGCAGCCGCACCAAGGAGGACGCCGGGCCGAACAACAACTGGATGTCGCCGGCCGACGCCAAGGAGAAGGTCGGTGCGCTCTTCGCCGGCGCCATGCGCGACCGGACCATGTACGTGGTGCCCTACCTGATGGGTCCGGTCTCGTCGCCCTACAGCCAGGTGGGCGTCGAGATCACCGACAGCCCCTACGTGGCGGTCAGCATGCGCATCATGACGCGCATGGGGAAGGTCGCGCGCGACCGGCTGGGCGCCTCGGACTACTACGTGAAGGGCCTGCACTCGCTCGGCGACCTCAGCCCCGACCGCCGCTTCATCCTGCACTTCCCCGAGGAGCGCACGATCTGGTCGGTCGGCTCCGGCTACGGCGGCAACGCGCTCCTCGGCAAGAAGTGCCATTCGCTCCGCATCGCGAGCTGGATGGCGCGCGAGGAGGGCTGGCTCGCCGAGCACATGCTGATCGTCGGGATCGAGGAGCCGAGCGGACGGACGACGTACATCGCCGCGGCGTTCCCGAGCGCGTGCGGGAAGACGAACCTCGCCATGCTCGTCCCGCCCGCCAGCCACAAGGGCTACAAGGTGTGGACCGTCGGCGACGACATCGCGTGGATGAACCCCGCCGACGGCCAGCTGCGCGCGATCAACCCCGAGGCGGGGTTCTTCGGCGTCGCGCCCGGGACGAACTCGAAGACCAATCCCAACATGATGGCCACGATCGGGAAGAGCTCGCTGTTCACCAACGTGGCGCTCACGCCGCGCGGCGCCCCGTACTGGGAGGGCATGGACGGCGGCCCGCCGCCCGAGGCGCTCGACTGGCAGGGCCGGCCCTGGACCCCGGCGAGCGGCACGAAGGCAGCCCATCCCAACTCGCGCTTCACGACGCCGGCCCACCAGTGCCCGTCGATGTCGCCCGAGTGGGAGAGCCCTGGCGGCGTGCCGATCTCCGCGCTCGTGTTCGGCGGCCGGCGCGCCACGCTCATGCCGCTCGTCTTCCAGGCCTTCAACTGGCAGCACGGCGTCTTCCTCGGCGCGACGATGGCCTCGGAGACCACGGCCGCGGCGACCAGCGCCGTCGGCGTCGTGCGACAGGATCCCATGGCGATGCTGCCGTTCTGCGGCTACAACATGGGCGACCACTTCGGCCACTGGCTTCGCATGGGCACGCGCGTCGCCACGCCGCCGCAGATCTTCCGGGTGAACTGGTTCCGTCAGGGCCGCGATGGCAGCTACCTCTGGCCCGGGTTCGGCGAGAACCTGCGCGTGCTCCGCTGGATGGTCGCGCGAGTCCACGGCGAGGTGGGCGCGGCCGACACCCCGATCGGCCGTGTGCCGCACGTCGCGGACCTCGACCTCACCGGCATCGACGTCTCGCGCGCGACGCTCGAGGAGCTGCTCGCCGTCGACCGCCAGGGCTGGCTCGAGGCGGCGGCCGCGCAGGGGACCTTCCTCGAGCAGTTCGGCGATCGCCTGCCGCGCGAGATCCGCGAGGAGCAGGCCACGCTCGTGAAGCGCCTCCGGGGCTAGCCGCTCGACTCGAGATGGAATCTCCGCGCGTGCCGCGCGCGCGGCCGAGCGAAGCGAGCGGGGAGTGAGGACCCGGCGGGCTCCGCCCGACGGGGCGAGGGGCGGAGCCCCTCGCTGATCTAGCCGCGCTCGGCGGCCGACGCGCGCGCCCGCGCCCCGGCGGGTGTCAGCGCCCGGCGCAGGATCTTCCCGTTGCGCGTGCGCGGCAGCTCGTCCATGAGATAGACGATCCGCGGGGCCTTGTACGATGCGAGCCGCCGCCGGCCGTAGGCCAGGACGTCGTCGGGAGAGAGCGCGCTGCCCGGCCGCGCCGTCACGTAAGCCACGACCAGCACCTTCCCCGACGACACCTCTTCCCCCGCGGCCGCCGCGTCCGCCACGGCCGGGTGGTCCTTCAGCACGCGCTCGATCTCGTGCGGCGAGACGCGATAGCCGAAGGTGTTGATGAGGTCGTCCTTGCGCCCGAGGAACCAGACGTAGCCATCCTCGTCCTGGCGGGCGTAGTCGCCGGTCAGGAACCAGTCGGCGCGAAAGCACGCGGCGGTCTCCTCCGGCTGGTTCCAGTAGCCGAGCATGAGCCCCGGGTCGTCGCGCCGGATGCAGAGCATGCCCTCCTCGCCCGGGGGCACCGTACCGAGCGTCGCCGGATCCAGGAGCTCGACGGCGTGGCCGGGCTGCACGAAGCCGGCGGCGCCCGGCCGGAGCGGGCGCGCCCGGGTCTGGCAGATGTAGTAGGAGCATTCGGTCATCCCGAGTCCCTCGTAGATCTCGAGCCCGAAGCGGTCGCGCCACGCCGCGAGCACCTGGTCGGAGAGATGCTCGCCCGCGCTCATGCAGTGGCGGAGCGACGGCACGTCGCGCCGCGTCGCCTGCGTCTTCTGGACGATCTGGCGGTAGATCGTCGGCACGCCGATGAAGATCGTCGCCGCGTGCGCGGCGATGAGGCGCGGCCAGAGCGCGGCGTCGCTCGCTCCCTCGTGCACGATCGCCGTGTGGCCGCGGTAGAGCGGGTCCATGAGGCCGGTGCCGAGCACATAGGTCCAGTTGAACTTGCCCGAGTGGAGGACCCGATCGCCTGCGGGGCGGAAGTCGAACCAGTAGCGGGACGACGGCTGGCGGCCGAGCAGCGCCCGGTGGGCGTGCAGGACGCCTTTCGGATAGCCGCTCGTGCCGGAGGTGTAGACGAGGTAGGCGGGGTCCTCGGCCCGCGTCGGGTGCGCAGCCTCGCAGCGCGAGATGCCGGCGAGCGCCCCCTCGAGATCGCGGACGTCGACACGCGCCGGCCGGCCCGCCTCGCCTGGCCCGACGAGGAGCACGTGCGTCACATGATCGAGACGCTCGACGGCGTCGCGCATCGCGTTCCAGCTCGCCACGTCGGTGACCAGCACCCGCGCGCCGGAGTCCGCGGCGAGGTACACGACCTCCTCCGAGGTGAGTAGGATGGAGGTCGGAACGGGGATGGCCCCCCGCTTCATGGCCCCCAGGAAGACGACCGGATACTCGAGGCAGTTGGCGAGACGGATCAGCACCCGCTCGCCGGCGCCGACGCCGAGATCGCGCAGGAGCTGCGCGAAGCGGCTCGTCTCCGCCGCCAGCTCGGCGAAGGTAGCCTGGCGCACACCCGTGCGGTCGTCGTCGACGACCACGGCGGTCCGTTCCTCGACCGGCGCGCCGAGATGCGCGTCTGTGCACGCCACCCCGATGTTGAAGTGCTCGGGGATGTTCCAGCGCCACGGCGGGAAGTCGCGCACCGCCGTCAGGGTGCCGGTTCGCGCGGGATATTGCCAGACAGCGGCCCGGCGTCAGCGAAACGCGGGCATCACCTTCTCGGCGAAGAGGCGGGCCGGGTCGCGCGTGTCGCGGCCGAAGAACTCGATCACGAGGAGCGTGCAGCCGAGGGCGCGGTGGCGCTCGATCCGGTCAATGACCCGTTCGGGCGTGCCCCAGATGCCGTGCGCTTCGAGGCCGGCGCCCATGTGTCCGCCGTAGATCTTCTGTGCGCGCTCGAGCCCGGTGCGCGCGGCGTCGTCGGTCTCGGCGACGACGACGAGGCACTGCTGCGACACCTCGATCGACGCGAAATCGCGGCCGACCTCCGCGCAGCGGCGCCTCAAGGCCTCGACCTTGGCGCCGAGCTCCGGCTGGAAGGCGGCGAGGTTGTTCCAGATGTCCGCGTGCCGGGCGGCGATCCCCATGAGCCGCCGCTCGCCGCTGCCGCCGATCAGGATGGGCGGCCGGCGGACGGGCTTCGGCTCGCACACCGCGTCGCGCACCGTGCAGTGCTTGCCCTCGAAGGTCGTCCGCTCCTCGGTCCAGAGCCGACGGAGGACCTGGGCCGTCTCCTCGAGCGCGCCCAGCCTCGCCCCGAGGGAGGGGAAGGGGCAGCCGTAGGCCTCGAACTCGGACGCGAACCACCCCGCGCCGAGGCCGACGATCGTGCGGCCGCCGGCGATGTGGTCGATGGTGGCCACCTGCTTCGCGAGGACGGCGGGGTTGCGGAAGAACGGCGGGGTGACCAGCGTGCCCAGCTCCACCCGCTCGGTGATGGCGGCCACGGCGGCGAGCTCGCTCCACGCCTCGAAGATCGGCAGCGTCGGCATGGGGACGCTGTGGAGGTGGTCGCAGACCCAGACCGAGTCGAACCCGAGCCGGTCGAACTCGACGGCCGCCGCACGGGCCTCCTGCCACGAGCGCTTGATCTGCGGCAGCGTCACCCCGAAGCGGACCGGTCGCGCCATGGCCACGGCTCACGCGCTCGCGGCGCGCGCCCCTGCCTCCGTGCGCGGCGCGCCGATCACGTCGAGGATGCGGTCCATCACGTCGACCACGTCGAAGTCCTTGGGGGTGAAGACCGCCTTCACCCCGAGCGACCTGAGCGCCTCGACGTCGCGTTCGGGGATGATGCCGCCGAGGACGACCGGCATCTCGCCGACTCCCTGGCGGACGAGCTCCTCGGTGACCGCGCGTGCGATCTCCAGGTGCGCGCCGGACAGCACCGAGAGGCCGAGCACCGTCGCGTCCTCCTGGATGGCCGAGGCGACGATCTCGGGCACCGTCCAGCGGATGCCCCCGTAGATCACCTCGAAGCCGGCGTCGCGGGCGGCCACCGCGATCATCTCCGAGCCGTTGGAGTGCCCGTCGAGCCCGGGCTTGCCGACCACCATCCGCGGCCGCCCGCCGTGCCGGGCGCCCCAGGCCGCCACCCGCGCGCGCACCGCCTCGGCGCGCGGCGTGTCCAGGCCGAGCCGCTGGCCCTCGACGCCGGTGGCGGCCCGGTACTCGCCGAAGACGGCGCGCAGCGCGTCCGCCCACTCGCCGGTGGTGACCCGCGCCCGCGCGCACGCGATCGAGGCGGGCATCAGGTTCGTGCCCGCCAGGGCCGCCTCCCGCAGCGCGCGGAGCGTCCGCTCGACGTCGGCCTGACTCCGCCGGGTCTGCGTCGCGCGCAGCATGTCCAGCGTCTCGGCCGCCGAGACCGGGTCGAACTTGAAGAGGCCGCCGTCGTCGCCCGAGACGAGCGGCGACGCGAGGCCCTCGGTCCAGCGGTTGCGTCCGACGACCGCGATCTCGCCCTTGTTGATGCGCGCCAGACGCTCGGCCTGGCTGCGCACGAGCGCCGCCTTCATGTAGCCCGACTCGACCGCCGCCAGCGCCCCTCCCGCCTGCCCGATGTGCGCGATCTCCGCGTAGGCCGCTTCCTTCAGGGCCGCAACCTTCGCGGCCACCACCGGCGAGCCTGCGAACAGGTCGGGGTACTCGAGGAGGTCCGTCTCGTAGGCCAGGATCTGCTGGAGCCGGAGCGACCACTGCTGATCCCACGGCCGCGGCAGGCTGAGCGCCTCGTTCCACGTCGGGAGCTGGAGCGCCCGGCAGCGGGCGTCGCGGCTGAGGGTCACGCCGAGCGCCTCGAGCAGGATGCGCCAGGCGTTGTTCTCCGGCTGCTCCTCGGTGAGGCCGAGCGAGTTCACCTGCACGCCGTAGCGGAACAGCCGGTACTTCGGGTTCTTCACGCCGTAGCGGTCGCGGGTGATCTCGTCCCACATCTCGACGAACGCCCGCATCTTGCACATCTCCTCGACGAAGCGGATGCCGGCGTTGACGAAGAACGAGATGCGGCCGACCGACTGCTCGAACTCCTCGGCCGTGAAGCAGCCCCGCTCGCGGATGGCGTCGAGGACGGCCATCGCGTTGGCCAGCGCGAAGGCCAGCTCCTGCGTCGGCGTCGCCCCCGCCTCCTGGAGGTGGTACGAGCAGATGTTCGAGGCGTTCCACCTCGGGATGCGGTGCAGGCAGTAGTCGTACATGTCGACGATCAGCCGCATCGAGTGGCGAGGGGGAAAGATGTACGTGCCGCGCGCCAGGTACTCCTTGATGATGTCGTTCTGCGTCGTGCCCTGGAGGACCTTTGGGTCGACACCCCGCTCCTCGGCGAGCGCGACGTAGAGCGCGAGCAGCCACATGGCCGTCGCGTTGATCGTCATCGAGGTGTTGATCTGGTCGATGGGGATGCCGTCGAAGAGGACGTGAAAGTCGTCGATCGAGTTGATCGGCACGCCGACCTTGCCGATCTCGGGCCCGGCGATCGGATGGTCCGAGCTGTAGCCGCACTGGGTGGGAAGGTCGAAGGCGATCGAGAGGCCCGTCTGCCCGCGGGAGAGGTTGGCGCGGTAGAGGGCGTTCGACTCGCGGACGTTCGTGTGGCCCGCGTAGGTACGGAAGATCCAGGGCTGGTCGCGCCTGGGGTTTCCGTCCTTGTCGAACAGCGTATGTGCCTGGCGCGTCATGGCTCGACTCCTACCACGGCGCCCATTGTGCAAGCGACGAGCGCCCGGGGCAACCCGCCGGCTCGACAGCCCTCTGCCGAGAAGTCGGGTTACTCCTGGCCCGACCGTAGCCGATCCAGAACCCGTTCCAGCAGCAGCTCATAGACCACGCTGCGCTGCTCGGCGAAGATGCACTCGATCGTTGCCCGCTTCGCGTAGCTGAACACGCCTCGGTAGCCGCCGACGCGAAGGCGGCAGTATCCCTCGAGGGGCGGCTCCAGCGCCCTGATGTCACCCTTCTGGGCCGCCAGGTCTCTCAGCGCATGCCGCAATCGGCGCTTCGGTTCGGGCGGAAGACGGCGGACGAAGTCGACGACCTGTCTCGCCAGGACGACCCGCATCACCCGTCGGCATCGAGCGCCGAGAGCGGGACGAATCGCGTTCGGCTCGCCCGCCGAGGAGCAACCCCCGGGGTCGTTCGAGGCGCGGTGCGGTGGCGAGGCAAGCCTCCACCGCGTCGACGCGCTCCACCGCCGGCGCCTCGCAGGACCCGGGATCGAGCGACGCATGGGGCGCCTCCGCCGTCTGCTCCACGACCGGCTCGCCGAACGAGAGCGGGCGTTCCGCGTCGATCGGTACGACGCGCCCGCGCGCCGCTTCATCGTCCGTGCGGACTTCTGGCGGACGACGGACGCGGCGAGCGTGCGCTGCGTCCGCGTCGACGAGAGCACCGACCGATCGGCGCTCGGCGCCGACGGATGGATGTGGTCCGGACGCGGCGTGACCGCACGCGGGGCCGAGAGCCAACCGCTCTCCGTTCGGCTCGAGGTCCCCGCCGGCGTCTACGCGGTCGATGCGGCCGCCACGCCGATCCCCGCCCCACCCTGGCTCTTCGGGTTCGCGCGATGGCGCCGGAAGGCGTTCTTACCGGACGTCCCGTCGGAGTTCCCGCCGCTCGGGACGCTCGACGCCTCGCGCGGCGAGCTGGCGCTCGAGCTGCCGGCGGCCGTCGCGCGCGGGCACCACGTGCTCGCGCTCCGCTTGACGCCGCCCGGCGCGACGCCTTCCGTCCCCGGCGTGGACGAGGGGCAACGCGATCGCCTGAAGGCGCTCGGCTACGTCCAGTGATCCCCTGCCCTTCCGCATTGCACACCCATCCGGTGTTCGATATAGCGCCTGCCAGTGGGGGGGTCCGCGCTGAGCTGGCCGGCGATCGCCGTCGTCATCCCCAGTCACAACCGGGCGGAGTTCCTCCCCGCGACGCTCGAGAGCGTCTTCGCGCAGACCGATTGCCCCCCGTTCGAGGTCGTCCTCGTCGACGACGCCTCGACCGACGACACCGCCGCCGTCGTCGCGGCGGCTCGCCACCCCATCGTGTACGTCCGCCACGAGCGCAACCGGGGCGTCGCCCGGGCGCGCCAGACGGGCGTCGAGCGGTCGCGAGCGCCGCTGCTCGCGTTTCACGACTCCGACGACGTGATGCTCCCCGGGCGCCTCGGCGAGCTCGCGCGCTATCTCGACGCGCATCCGGACGTGGGCGCCGTGTTCTCGAACGGCATCGTCGGGCCGGACGGCCACCCACCGTCCACGGTCGTTCCTCCCGAGCTGGCGGCGTCGCTCGACGGCCGGCGGATCGGCGTGCGGGACATCCTCCGCGGCGGCCTTCCCATGTACCTCCAGACCGCGCTCATTCGCCGCGAGGCGTTCGAGCGGGCGGGCGGGATCGACACGACGCTCGTCCGGCACGCCGACCTCGAGCTCGGCTGCCGCCTGGCGGTCGTCGGCACGGTCGTGTTCCTCGATCGCGCGACGTTCCGCTACCGGCTCCATGGGGCGAACCAGACCCGCAACCGACTGCAGCTCCGGGAGGGTCTCGCCGACGTGATGCAGCGCCTGCGCACCCGCCATCCGGAATGCCTCGAAGCGTGCGGCGAGGCCTGGTACCGCGATCGCGAGAAGCGTCATCTGAACCGGATCGCCTTCAAACACCTGCTGCACGCGCGGCTCCTGCGGGCCGGCGCGGCGTATCTGCGGGCACTGACACTGGGCGCTCGAGCTGGTCGCGTGGGTTGGCGCCGGACGGTCGCGGGTTCGGCCCGGCCCTCGTGACGGGGGGAGGACATCCATGCGCGTGCTGGTCTTGGGCGGAGACGGATACTGCGGCTGGCCGACGGCGCTCCATCTGGCCGCACGCGGCCACGACATCTCCATTCTCGATAACTTCGCGCGCCGGCTCTGGGACCACGAGCTCGGCTGCGAGACGCTCACGCCCATTCGCCCGCTCCATGACCGCGTGGCGATCTGGCGTGAGCTCACGGGACAGACGATCCGGACGTTCGTCGCCGACATGACCAACTACGCGGCGCTGGCCGAGGCGGTCGCGGCCACGGATCCCGATGCCGTGGTGCACTTCGCCGAGCAGCGCGCGGCCCCGTACTCCATGATCGACCGCGAGCACGCCGTCTTCACGCAGACGAACAACGTGGTCGGCACGCTGAATCTCCTCTTCGCGCTGAAGGACCTCCGGCCCGACTGTCATCTCGTCAAGCTCGGCACCATGGGGGAGTACGGAACGCCGAACATCGACATCGAAGAGGGCTTCATCGAGATCCAGCACAAGGGTCGCCGGGACGTGCTCCCGTTCCCGAAGCAGCCGGGGTCCTTCTACCACCTCTCCAAGGTGCACGACTCGCACAACATCATGTTCTGCTGCCGGATCTGGGACCTCCGCGCGACCGACCTCAACCAGGGCGTCGTCTACGGCACCGTGACCGACGAGATCGACCGCCATCCGGGCCTCATCAATCGCTTCGACTACGACGACGTGTTCGGAACGGCGCTCAACCGCTTCTGCGTGCAAGCCGCGATCGGCCACCCGCTCACGGTCTACGGGCGCGGCGGACAGACGCGCGGCTTTCTGGACATCCGAGACACCGTGCGATGCGTCGAGCTCGCCATCCTCCATCCACCGCGCGGCGGCGAGTATCGGGTGTTCAACCAGTTCACCGAGCAGTTCTCGGTCAAGGACCTCGCGGAGAAGATCCGTGCGGCCGGCGACAAGCTCGGGCTGGACGTGTGCGTCGACACCGTCCCCAATCCGCGGGTGGAGCGCGAGGAGCATTACTACAACGCCACCCACACACGGCTCCTGGATCTCGGCCTCGAGCCGCACTACCTGTCGGATTCGCTCCTGGACTCGCTGCTGAACATCGCCGTCCGCCACCGCGATCGCGTGCGGGAGGACGTCATCCTGCCCCGCATCGACTGGCGCGAGACGCACAACCGACACGATGCGGCCACGTTCGCGACGGGCGCCACCACGGGTGCGGGACTTCCGGCGGACGGACGCGGCGAGGCCCCCGCCATTCTCTTCCGGTGAGCTGGCTCGTCACCGGGGGCGCCGGCTTCGTCGGCGTGAACCTCGTCCGCCTCCTCGCGACGCGCGGCATTCGCGCTCGCGTCTTCGATGACCTGACGCACGGCCGGCGCGAGGATCTGGCCGGGCTCGACGCCGAGCTCGTGGTGGGTGACATCCGCGACGCCGCGGCGGTGGACCGCGCACTCGCCGGCGTCGAGCTGGTCGTGCACCTCGCCGCCCACACACGGGTCATGGACTCGATCGCCGACCCCACCGGCAGCTTCGACGTGAACGTCCGCGGCACGCTCGTCCTCCTGGAGGCGTGCCGCCGGCGTGGCGGCCTCCGGCGGTTCATCCTGGCGTCCACCGGCGGCGCGGTCCTCGGGGACGCGGTCCCGCCCGTGCACGAGGGCATGCCGGCGCGTCCGCTGTCCCCGTACGGGGCGAGCAAGCTCGCGTGCGAGGGCTACTGCTCGGCCTACTACGGCTCGTACGCCATCCCCACCGTCGCGCTGCGCTTCTCCAACGTCTACGGTCCGTACTCGTACCTGAAGGGCAGCGTCGTCCCCGTGTTCTTCAAGCGCATCCTCGCGGGCGAGCCGCTCGTGATCCATGGCGACGGGGCCCAGACGCGCGATTTCCTCTACGTCGACGACCTCTGTCGCGCGATCGTGGCGGCGGCGGAGCGCGAATGCAGCGGGGAAGTCCTGCACATCGGCAGCGGGCGCGAGACGACCATCCGCGACCTCGCCGATCAGATGCTCACCGTCACGGGCATCCCCGTCCCGATCGAATGGCGGGCCGCCCGGACGGGCGAGGTCCGCCGGAACTTCGCGTGCACCGATCGCGCGCGGGCCGTGCTCGGCTTTGTGCCGGCAGTGTCGCTGGAGGAAGGGCTGCTCCGGACGTGGGACTGGTTTCGCCGCGCCTCGCCGTCAGTGACGGGGGAAGCCCCGGGTCGTGGCGCCTCGTTTGACTGATGTTATCAGGCAGCCTCACTCGACCAGGCGAAATTTCTTCCATGTGCGTCCTATGCGCGCGCGGTAGGCGAGGAAGTCGGTGCGGTCGAGGGTGAATATATCGACCAGGATCACCGGCGCCGTTTGGCGCGCAGCAGCGCCGGCAGTGCCTGTTTCGCTCGACGGGCCGGGGCTCGCGCATACCCGCCCGGACCGAGGTCGATCCTGCGGTAGACCTCGAACGGCTGTGGCGCCGCTCCGCGTAGCGCGTCACGGGCCGCGACCAGCCCGCGCTTCAGCGCACCCGACACCGACACGCCTGTCGCACGCTGGATCTCTGCCAGCGCGCGTTCGGACTCCGGGTCGAGCCGTACGGTCCGGATCGCCATGTAAGACACCCGTATTGCACCATCCAGCGCGACGCAACCAGGGGTGCATAGTCTCAGTTCTGCAGCGCGGGATCCGACGGCACAACCCCGGCCGGTTGCATTGCTCTAGGCTTCCACCGCAACCGCGGCGCTGCGCGGCGGGTCGTTGCGCCGACGGAGCTTGATCGCCGGCACGGACCGGTTATACTCAGGGTATGAAGACCGCGGTGTCCATCCCGGACGAGGTGTTCGATGAGGCTGAGCGGCTCGCGCGGCGCACGAAGCGGTCTCGGAGCGAGGTGTACAGCCGAGCCCTCGCCGAGTACGTAGCCCGTCACGCCCCCGACCGTGTCACGGAGGCGATGGACCGGGCGCTGACCGAGATCGACCAACGGGTGGACAAGTTCGCGCGCGCGGCGTCCCGTCGCATCCTCGAGCGCAGCGACTGGTGAGCATCGCCCAAGGTGACGTCTGGTGGGCAGACCTCCCGCGGCCGACGGGGTCCGGCCCAGGGTTCCGACGTCCGGTGGTCGTCGTACAGGGAGATGCGCTGAACCGCAGCCGAATCGCGACGGTCGTGTGTATTCCCCTGACCAGCAACGTGAAGTGGGCGACTGCGCCGGGAAACGTCCTGCTTCCGCCCGGCGCAACTGGGCTTTCGAAGGAGTCCATTGCCAACGTCTCCCAGATCGTGACGTTGGACAAGACTGATTTGACCGAGCGAACCGGGAAGCTGCCGAGAGCCAAGCTCGAGCTGGTACTGTCGGGGCTCGATGTCGTCCTTGGACGCTGAGGAGCCGTGTCCATCCACCAGCTCACGCGCTCCGCTTCCTCATCGCACATAAGGGTCCCCGTGCGGCCGCGTCCGCTCCTGCCCTACGGGGTCGCCCTGCTGAGCGTCGTCGTCGCGACCCTCCTGCGGCTTGCGTTGGAGGCGTTCGGGGTCCAGCTGCCCTTCCTCACGTTCTTTCTGGCCACGATCATCTCGGCGTGGCTCGGCGGGGTCGGGCCCGGTGCCCTGGCGCTCGGGCTCAGCCTCGCCGCCAACGCCGCCCTGTTCGGCGCTTCGGATCGGACGCGCACCGCCGCGTTCCTGGTTGTCTGCACCGTCATCGTGCTGCTCTACGGCTCGCTGCGGGCGGCGAAGGGTCGGGCCGAGCGGGCGCGCGAGAGCGAGCTCGAGGCCCGCCGGGCGGCGGAGGCCGCACGCGAGCGGGCGTCCTTCCTGGCGGACGGGAACGTGCTGCTCACGGCCTCGCTCGACTACGACCAGACCTTGTCGACCGTGGCCGGCCTCCTCGTCCCGCGGCTCGCGGATTGGTGCGCGGTCGATGTCGTCGAGCCGGACGGCACGATCCGCCGCTCGGCGGTCGCCAATCGAGACCCCGCGCTCGCGCGCGCGACCTCCGTCTACCCGCCCGATCCGGACGGACGCCATCCGCGCACGGCGGTGATCCGCACGGGCCGCTCGCAGCTCTTCGCCGAGGTCACGGACGAGGGGCTCGTGTCGATCGCAGCCAACGCCGAGCACCTGCGGGTGATGCGCGAGATGGGGTACGCGTCGGCGATCATCGTGCCGCTGGTCGCCCGGGGGCGAACGCTCGGGGCGATCACGTGTGCGACCATGGAATCGGGCCTGCACTACACCACGGACGATCTCGCGCTCGTCGAGAACCTCGCGGTCCGTGCGGCCCTCGCGCTCGACAATGCCCGCCTCTACCGCGCCGCCGAGGCCGCACGTGCCGAAGCAGAGGAGGCGAACCGCGTCAAGGACGAGTTCCTGTCGGTGGTGTCCCACGAGCTGAAGACGCCGCTCGCGTCGACGCTCGGATGGCTCCGCGTGGCCCGCACCGGGAAGGGCAACCAGGCCCGCGCCTTCGACACGATGGAGCGGAGCATGCGGGCGCAGGCGAAGCTGATCGAGGATCTGCTCGACGTCTCCCGCATCGTGGCGGGCCGGCTGCGCCTGGACCCGCGCCCCATCGAGCTCGCACGCGTCGTCGAGGCCGCGGTCGACACGATTCGACCGGAGTCCGAGGCGAAGGGCGTACGGCTCGATGTCAGGGTGACGCCGCCGACCGGCCCCGTCGTCGGCGACGCCGATCGGCTCCAGCAGATCGTCTGGAACCTGGTGAGCAATGCCGTCAAGTTCACACCGCCCGGCGGACGAGTTGGCGTGCGTCTCCACGAGGTCGGGTCGTACGCGGAGCTGGTCGTCGAGGACACGGGAAAGGGCGTCACCAAGGAGTTCCTCCCGTTCATGTTCGAACGGTTCCGGCAGGCGGACCCGGTCACCAGCCGGGACAAGGGCGGGCTCGGGCTCGGCCTCGCCATCACGCGGCACCTGGTCGGGCTGCACGGCGGCCGGATCACCGTCGCAAGCGACGGTCCCGGGAAGGGCACGACGTTCACGGTCGTGCTGCCGGTGTCGAGCCTCGCGGCGACCGGTTCCTCGTGACAAACCGCGCCGACCGCCACCAGGGTGTCCGGGTTGCCGGGGACCGCACTGGGGTGATACCCGGGTAGTACCTCGAGGAGGATCGACATGCCCGCCACGACCCTGAAGCTCCCGGCCGAGTTGAAGCACCGCATAGCCGCCGTTGCGGCGGGGGCCGGCACGTCGCCGCACGCCTTCATGGTCGCGGCGATCGAGCGTGAGACCGCTCTCGCGGAGCAGCGCCGGGCGTTCGTCGCCGAGGCATTGGCCGCACGGGATCGGACCATCGCCTCGGGGCGCGGGTACAGCGCGGCGGCAGTTCACCGGTACATCTCGGCCCGGGTTCGAGGGAAGAAGACGAGGCGCCCGAAGGCCACGACGTGGCGAAGGTGATCTATTCGGAGCAGGCGTTCTCCGACTTCGAGCGCCTCTCCGACTTCCTGGCCGGCACCGATCTCGACCTCGCCTTCGCCACGGTGGATGCCATCCAGGAGGGCATTGCGATACTCGAGCGACACCCCCTTATCGGCCGGCCGGTCGAGCATGAGCTGCGCGAGCTGGTGATCTCACGCGGGAAGACGGGGTACGTGGCGCTCTACGCATACCTGGAAGACAGGGACGTGGCACTGGTGCTCGCCATCCGTCACCAGCGCGAGGCGGGCTACGCAGGCGCCCGAGACCTCACGCCGTCCGCTTCCGCCGCGACGTCAGCGCGGAGCGCGCGCCCCCGTCGCCGCCCTGGTCGAGCAACGCCAGCAGCCGCCGCGCCGCCTCCGTCGGCGTGAGCTTCGCGCCCACCACCGCGGCCTCCATCTCGGGCAAAAGGCGCGCCACGTCCTCGCGGGCGAGGAAGTGGCGCTTCAAGCCGTCGTCGATCATGCTCCAGAGCCACGCCTGCTGCTGGTCGCGGCGCTTCTTGTCGAGCTCGTTCGCCGCGACGAGGCGTGCCCGGTGGTCCTCGACGACCGCCCACACACGGTCGATCCCCTTCTCCTCGAGCGCGCTCACGGTCACGACCGGGGGGTCCCAGAGCGGGCTCGCGTGCGTGAACAGGTTCAGGGCGGCTCGGTACTCGGCGGCGGCGCGCTCGGCGCGCCCGACGTTGTCGCCGTCGGCCTTGTTGATGGCGAGCGCGTCGGCGAGCTCGAGGATGCCCTTCTTGATCCCTTGCAGTTCGTCGCCCGCGCCGGCCAGCAGCAGGACCAGGAAGAAGTCGACCATCGAGGCGACCGCGAACTCCGACTGCCCGACGCCGACCGTCTCGACCAGCACGACGTCGTAGCCCGCCGCCTCGCAGACGAGCAGCGCCTCCCGCGTGCGGCGTGTCACCCCGCCGAACGAGCCGGCCGATGGGCTCGGCCGGACGAAGGCCTCGGGAGCGGTGGCCAGCCGCGGCATGCGCGTCTTGTCGCCCAGGATGCTGCCGCCCGAGAGCGCGCTCGAGGGATCGACGGCGAGCACCGCCACGCGCTTGCCGAGCCCGATGAGGTACAGGCCGAGCGCCTCGATGAACGTGCTCTTGCCGACCCCGGGGACGCCGCTCACGCCCACCCGCACCGCACCGCCGGTGTGCGGCAGGAGGACCTCGAGGAGGCGCTGGGCCTCCTCCTGGTGATCCCGTCGCGTGCTCTCGACGAGCGTGATGGCCTTGGCGAGCGCCCGGCGGTTGCCCGCGCGGACCTCGGCCGCCAGCGCCTCGACCGGAACGCTCCGGCTAGGCGCCGATCGCGGCATCCGCCGCGGCTCCCTCGCGCTCGCGGATGAGGCCCAGCACGCGGCGGGCGGCCTTCGGGATCGCCGTCCCGGGTCCGAAGACCGCCTTCACGCCCGCCTGCTCGAGGAATGCATGGTCCCGCGACGGGATGATCCCGCCGACGATGACGATGATGTCCCGCGCGCCCGACCGCTCGAGCTCGCGCACGAGCTGAGGCACGAGCGTCTTGTGGCCGCCCGACTGCGTGGAGATGCCGACCACGTGGACGTCGTTCTCCACCGCCTGGCGCGCGACCTCCTCCGGGGTCTGGAAGAGCGTGCCGATGTCGACGTCGAAGCCCAGGTCGGCAAACGCGGTGGCGATCACCTTGGCGCCGCGGTCGTGGCCGTCCTGGCCGATCTTGGCGACCAGGATGCGGGGCCGCCGCCCGTGCTCGACGGCGAAGTGCTCGACGTCCTTGCGGAGGGCCGCCCATTCCTCGTCGCCGGCGAACTGGCGGCCGTAGACGCCCGAGATGGCGCGGATCTCGGCCCGGTACCGCCCCCAGACCTTCTCGAGCGCCTCCGAGATCTCGCCCACCGTGGCGCGCGCCCGGGCCGCGTCGATCGACAGCTCGAGCAGGTTCCCGTTTCCCGTCTCGGCCCCTCGGGTGAGCGCCTCGAGCGAGGCCCGCACCCGCGCCGCGTCCCGCGTCGCCCGGATCCGCTTCAGTCGTGCGACCTGCGCCTCGCGCACGGCCGTGTTGTCGATCTCCCGGATGTCGAGCGTCGGCTCCTCGGCGAGCTGGAATTTGTTGACGCCGACGATCACGTCCTCGCCCCGGTCGACGCGCGCCTGCCGGCGCGCGGCGGTCTCCTCGATGCGGAGCTTCGGCATGCCCGCCTCGATGGCCCGCGTCATGCCGCCCATCGCCTCGACCTCCTCGACGATGACGAGCGCCTTCCGCGCCAGCGCGTGCGTCAGCGACTCCATGAAGTAGGAGCCGCCCCACGGGTCGATGACCCGCGGGATGCCGGTCTCGAGCTGGAGGATCAGCTGGGTGTTGCGGGCGACCCGGGCCGAGGCGTCGGTCGGGAGCGCAATCGCCTCGTCGAAGGCATTGGTGTGCAGGCTCTGGGTGCCCCCGAAGACCGCCGCCATCGCCTCGATCGTCGTCCGGATCACGTTGTTGAAGGGATCCTGCTCGGTGAGGCTCGCGCCCGAGGTCTGGCAGTGCGTGCGGAGCATGAGCGAGGACTGCTGCTTCGGGCTGAAGTGCTGCTTCACGAGCGTCGCCCAGAGGAGGCGCGCGGCCCGGAGCTTCGCGACCTCCATGAAGAAGCTCATCCCGATCGCGAAGAAGAACGACAGGCGGCCGGCGAACTGGTCGATGTCGAGGCCGCGCGAGAGCGCCGCGCGCACGTACTCGAGCCCGTCGGCGAGCGTGAAGGCGAGCTCCTGGTCGCACGTCGCCCCGGCCTCCTGCATGTGGTAGCCGGAGATCGAGATCGAGTTGAACCGCGGCATGTGCCGGCTGGTGTACGCGATGATGTCCGCGACGATCCGCATCGAGGGGGCGGGCGGGTAGATATAGGTGTTGCGGACCATGAACTCCTTCAGGATGTCGTTCTGGATGGTCCCCGTGAGCTTCTCCGGCGGCACCCCCTGCTCCTCGCCGGCGACGACGAAGCTCGCGAGCACCGGGAGGACGGCGCCGTTCATCGTCATCGACACCGACACCCGGTCGAGCGGCACCCCGTCGAAGACGAGCTTCATGTCCTCGACCGAGTCGATGGCGACCCCGGCCTTGCCGACGTCGCCGACCACCCGTGGATGGTCGCTGTCGTAGCCCCGGTGCGTGGCCAGGTCGAAGGCGATCGACAGTCCGGTCTGCCCGCCCGCCAGGTTCCGCCGGAAGAAGGCGTTGGTCTCCTCGGCGGTGGAGAAGCCGCCGTACTGGCGGATGGTCCAGGGCTGGCCGGCGTACATCGTGGCGCGCGGGCCGCGCAGGAACGGGAAGGTACCGGGAACCGTGTCCATGAACTCCAGGTCCTGCACGTCGGCCGCGGAGTAGAGCGGCTTCACGTCGATCCCCTCGGGCGTGTGCCACACGAGACCGTCGGCGTCGGCGCCCTTTCGCTCCCTGGCGGCGAGCTTCCGCCAGAGGTCCAGGTCGGCCCGCTCGGTGGTGTCCGCCATCGGGATCTCCTTCGTCCATCGGCGTTCCCGCTGCCCGGCGCGCCGACGTCGCGCAAGATTAT
>WNEP01000717.1_pt1 | contig 18133 bp, 18 predicted proteins | sample 5399961 | NCBI WGS metagenome assembly WNEP01 (sample SAMN13153329, study PRJNA577476) | soil metagenome | isolation source: 20 cm grassland meadow soil pre-rain plot 5 | place: USA:California | collected 2015-09-08 | reverse complement strand
TACCTTGCCTTGCTGAATCAGCTCCTTCACCGCTCCCGCCACGTCTTCGATCGGCACATTCGGATCGACACGATGTTGATAGAACAGATCAATCACATCGGTCCTGAGCCGCTTGAGCGAACCCTCGGCGACTTGCTTGATGTGCTCCGGCCGGCTGTCCAATCCCGGTGAACACTTCATCCCGCGCGCATCAGTAGTGAGGTCGAACCCGAATTTCGTGCCGATGACCACCTGCTTGCGAAAAGGAGCGAGCCCTTCGCCGACAAGTTCTTCATTTGTAAATGGACCGTAAACTTCAGCCGTATCAAAGAAAGTGACGCCGTGTTCGACCGCGGCATGAAGAAGAGAAATCATCTCCTGTTTATCTTTAGGGGGGCCGTAAGAAAAACTCATTCCCATGCAGCCGAGCCCGATCGCCGAAACTTCCAAATTACTTTTCCCAAGTTTGCGCTTCTGCATGTTTGAAATGTCTCCTTATCTAAAGATCGGCGCAGACCCTTAGGTCACGCTGCTCTGAATTCGACGTTCGGTGTTGGACGTTGAGCGTTGGGCGTTTGCTTCTACGACCGATCAGGCTCCGCATTGTTCGTCGCTGACCTTCTCCCATACAGTCGACCGGCTTCCCGTTTCGTCTAAACCAGCTCTTCGAAGTACAGTCCTCGCCTCGTTAGCGTGCGGTGAATCCGCCGTCGACCATCAGACTGTGCCCGGTCACAAAAGACGCTCTTCCGGAACACAGCCACAGAACGGCCTCGGCTACTTCCTCGGCCCGACCGATTCGCCCGATGGGATGCAAGCTAGAAAGATCGTCCTTTTTCATATTCAAGCCTACGACGAACCGGTCGACCATGTCCGTATCGATCACGGCGGGGTTGACGGCGTTGATGCGGATCCCCTGCGCGGAATACTCGAGAGCAGCAGTTTTCGTCAGTCCGATGACGGCGTGTTTCGAGGCAATGTAAATCGCCACGTTCGGGAACCCGACCACCCCCGCAACCGACGAGCAGTTCACGATGGCGCCACCGCCGCGCTCCAGCATCCGCGGGATCTCGTACTTCATGGAGAGCCACACGCCTTTGACATTGACGTTCATGATCGCGTCGTAGTTGGCTTCGGTCTGCTCGACCAGCGGCGCGAGCTCGCCTTCGACGCCAGCGTTGTTGAAGGCCAGATCTGTCTCCTCGCCGCGCTGAACATTGCGATTGCCGATGACGACCTGCGCACCTTCGCGCGCAAACGCGAGCGCCGTCGCGCGGCCGATTCCTGAACCTCCGCCAGTTACCAGTGCGACCTTTCCTTCAAATTCTTTCATAATATCGATCCTTTAGATCGCCGGTCCCGGCTTACAATCGAAATCTGGCGAATTTTTCTTCGCTCCAAACTTCTACGAAGTCGCTTCCACTTTTCCCCTTGCCGCACCGCCTGCTCGCCAACGTACCGCGGCTACAGCTTCCGCTGAACGCCTTTGTGCAGGAACGCGGATTTGTTATTCTGTGTTTTCGCTTCTCCCGGCAGACCCCAACAATTTTACTGGTTGGCAAGCTCGGTCTTAAAGAAGTCGAGGATCGCTTGGTAATTATCGGGGCAATTCTCCGAAGCGGTGTTGAAGCCAACCCATTGCTTCTTTAGTTCTTCAATCTCGCTCGGCCGCAGATGCCAGGAGAGCGGTTCTTTCCCGGGATCTAGTCCAATATAGAATCGACCAGCCGGCTTTTTACCAACCAGAGCCTGCGTTTTCTGATTAGCCTGGACGTGCTCTTCCCGATTAGCTGGATCTTCCACTTCGAAAAAAATTTTAACGTCGCGAATATTGACCCCTTGCCACGCCCAACGCGCTTGGAACATTCGCAGCAAACGTCGGGCAAACGATTTTTGCCCGGTGCCCCGCACGTTCATCACTGCGTGAAGCGGAGATGCAAGATTGTAGATCACGCCGTGAGCTACTTCAGCGGACTTATCTGCCGGCGCGGTCTGTGTCGGCTGACACGGATCCTCCGGATCGGTTGGCCGTTCGAAGGCATCAATTGCTAACAACAAAATATTCCTTGGTAACGGATACTGTTTGGGATTCTTTGCCGGATTGGTGAGATCGGTTAGAGCGTCGTCGATCCACTCAATCGCTCCGACGAGGCCGCTGTTCTCATAGTATCCGCCATCGACCAGGTGTTGATCGCCTCCGCCGCATGGTGGTGGTGACTCGGTCGAGCAAGCCGAGGGATTCGTGCTTAGCATTGTGGGCCGGCCGGTCGGGGTGACGAAAGGAAAAGTGGCCGAAAGCCGGGCCGCAGTACTTATCGAAATCTCGGCGCAGTAACGTTGGGTGAACTCAGTTTCGCCAATCAGTCCGTGCGTGATCGGCACAGTGGAGATGGCCAATCGCTGCCCCGTCTCTACAATGGTTGAATTAAATATTAGCGCCGGTCGTTTCAACAAAAGCGCGTCCGCACCCCACGCCGATAGAGTCGCCTCGGCCAGTTTTGCGGTCGGTTTAAATTTGTTGTCGAAACTTTTGCACCATTGTCGTTCCAAGACGCGTCCGCGATCGTTGCAAATATCAGTAACGAGAAATGGCATGAGGGCGCGCCAAAGGTCCTGTCGCAAAAGACCGCGAATGGTGGGCCCGAGAGCACTGGAACACGCAGCCTGGAAACTGTGACTGAAATCAGGTTGGGCCTCGTTGAAGTTTTCGGCGTAAAACATTCCGCCGACACTGCCGCCGGAAACGCCGCTGATCAGCCGTATGCTGCGCGGCAAATCATATGCGCCGCCGGAATCGGCCTTCAGACGTCTGCCTAATTGATCGAGGACCGAAGTAGTCCAGGCGGCCGATTGAATACCTCCGCCAGCCGCTGCTACCACCACGACGGGTCGATGTTCCTTCGCTGCTCGACCGACGATTTCGCCCGGCGTCAGTTCGGGATCGAACCTGATTCTGGTCCAGACGCGATAATAATGATCGGCCTTTAGAGAAAACCCGGCGAGCCAGAAATAAACGACCAGGATAAGAAGCACCGGTAACCGGTAACGGTCCCAAAAGAAAGTAACACCGACCAGAACAAGGACCCACAGGGACACCAACAGCATCAACGCCACCAGCGGCGCGACCTGTTTTCCGGTGATGACGCAGTAGGCGACGATAACAATAAAGGTGTAGCAGACCGCACGGATCTGACCGTCTTCATACTCCCACTTTGCCGGATTATCGGTCTCTACATCTGCGGAAACCGGGCGCAAATATCCTTTCTGCTTTCGGAGCCCGATCTTGATCCCAAGCCAAACTAAACCTCGGTAGGTGGGATTCTTTGCCAGGCGGAAAGAGATTTCTCTGGCGGCCAACGCGCCGGCGAACGCGATGAGCATTCCTAGGACCATCGCCCCCGCGATTTGGCCGCTATAAGAATGGATCGGTTTTGAAGCGGCAGCAGCTACCAGGATGTTTACGAAAAAAGCGACGATGATCGCGCCCGCCCACCCTTTATCGATTCGGCTTTGAACTATTGGATCGATGACGAGCCGAAACCGCTTGGAGCAGAGATTGGTAATAACGTGAGCGGTGAAATAGATGCTGCCACCGGCTAATCCATAGGCGATTCCAACGAAAAAAGCCTCGCCACCGGACGCCAAATCGTACGCTGCAAGAACGAGAGGCCGCCCGACCCATCTCGCAAATAACGGAAGGACGAATAAGGTGAGCCAACCAAGAAAAGGAATCCGCGCCAAGTATAAATAATGGATGGTGGAGGCAGCGGCTCGAGGACCTTCCGCAAGAGCGTTCTTGATCCTTTCCATCATTCCTGCGGCCGGCCTTGTCTTGCCGGCTGGTAAACTTTATCTCGAATGCGCGAAGTGGGCGACAAAATTTCAGTGCTTCATTTAGTGCTGAGCTTGACCAAATACGCTGTCGCCCGACAAATTTGTCGCAGTAGTCACATGAGCTATTGCGCTCGGGTTTCGCAGTGATGGAAGTTTTGCCATCCTTCGGCCGAAGAGCAGACCTTTTTACTACCTCTGAATCGTTAAATCGTGGCAGTTCGGCGTTCGATGTTCGGCGTTGGGCGTTCGGCGTTTTCTGACCTCTGATCTCCGATCTCGATTAAGATCATGAGCAGGAGCAAGAGCAGGAGTGCACCATTGGTCCTTCGCCGCGTATAAAGCCACATTAAACCGGACGGAAAGCTCCTTTACGCGGCTTCGTCATTTTCTCCTCACCTCTGACCTCTTCTTGCCGCGCCGTAGCTAAGCGAAGGCGGGAGCTCTGTCCCCCTGTCCACTCTCCTCTGGCTACGCTTCGCTTCGCCAAGTTGAAACATTGAATCGTTAAATCGTGGCAGTTCGGCGTTCGATGTTCGGTGTTGGGCGTTCGGCGTTTTCTGACCCTGACGCCTGCCCTCTGACTTCTGTCCTCCGACCTCTGCTTAAGATCATGAGCAGGAGTGCGCCATTGGTCCTTCGCCGTTATAAAGCCACCTTAAACCGGATGGAAACTTCCATCTTTACACGGCTTCGTCATTCGTTCGTCATTCAACGTTAGTCCGGCTCGGACCTTCCGATAATCGCCAGACTGAAGGCGGATTTCCTTCTGCCGTTGCGTGCAGAATCATTTGCGTCGTTGGATCAATCGCTGCCGATCGTGCATAGGCCAGGACCATTTGCGCGAAGACTGGCAAGCCCATCAGCATTACAGAAACGCGAACCACCGTGCCCGACTGCGTTTCCAGCCGGAACCATTTCATACTCGAACTGAATCGGACGCTGCTAAGTTCATCCCAGCAAAGAAATCCGCCGTCACCGAGTAACCGGCCGTAGAGCAGACCCTCCCGCGAGACTTCATGCCGCGCAGCGAAGTAATCGCCCACCACGGGCAGCGCGAGCAGCGCGAATCCTAAAAAAATTGCCGTCGTCCACCACGAAGTTGTCTTGTTAGAAAAGACATTTGAGATCACGGCGATAGCGGCAAACAACAGAAAACCTGCGAGCCCGATGATGAGCGTACTGACCGGATGTCGCAGTTGCTGATCGCAACAGGCCGGCCGTGGCCGCATCCGGCTCCGCGCTACCCAGCCCATGACCAGACTCATAACTACTGCCCAAAGCGTCCATTGCGGCCAGGAATTGCTTTGGGAAGCCATCGCCGTCAGGACAGAAAAATGCATACCATCGAACGTAGCAATTTCCCGACCACTGGCTGCGCTTCGCGTCGCCGCGTTGAAACATTGAATCGTTACATCCTTAAATCGTGGCAGTTCGGCGTTCGATGTTCGGCGTTGGGCGTTCGCCGTTTTCTGACCCCAACGTCTGACTTTTCCACCATTCACCGATCACTTTCCCTCCCCGCCCCGGTCCTCTGGACTCTTTGACTTCCGATAGCCGAATACGCAGAATGAGAGCCGATTTTATTTAGGATCTATGAACGAAGAAAAAGATCGGGACAACTCGGCGCCGAGTGAACCAATGGTTGCTCGGATCGAGATCGAGGAAATCGGTGTCGCAGCCAATGAAAAGGAAATGACCGACTCCGTGACGGCCCTACCCGGAGTCCGCGAGGTCAAGATCGCGAAGGGGGCGATGCATGTGACCTACGATCCGCTGGCCACGACCGAGAAGAAGATCGAAGCAGCGGTGCGATCGAGTGGAAACACAATCAAAGCTGCAACCGCCGACACCGAAACTCCACATCCCTGAAAAGCCTCTGGCTACGCTTCGCTTCGCCGCGTTCCGCCTTCGCGCGAGGCTACGGCGCGACTGGTGAAACGTTGCCGTTCGACAGGCTCAGGCTCTGAGCGAAAGCCGAAGGGAATCGTTAAACCGTTAAATCGGTCCGATCACCTCTGGCCTGTCCCTCTTCCTCTTAGCTCTTTACTCCGTGCTAATTCAGATTTCCTGCCCCTGTCACCTTCTTCTTCCACTATTCACCTCTCACCAGTCATCCCCCCTGCTCCCGGCTCCGTGCTCCCTCCTCGCAGCTCCCCGCGTCTGAATCCGGCTCGCGCGCGACCATTGTTCCGTGTAACAAACGCTAATCGTGCCGTGATCCGTTAAGTTCGCGCCGTTTTCGCTACCACTCACGACATTCCTTTGAAAGGAGGCGGCTTTGAATGTCATGTTTGATATAATCTGAGGGAGTCGTCATGGGTAACCTCAAGATCAACTGGCGCAGGGCGGCACTCCTTTTCGGCGGTTGGACCCTGGTCAGCGTTATCTTCGCCGCGATTTCTTATGCTGCTGCGATTGGTGAAAACAACAAAGAATTCGGGTTCGTCTCCGCACTCAGGCTGAATCTGGTTCAATTCTATCTTTGGGCGATTCTGGCACCGCTTCTTTTTCGCTTCAGCCGCCGCTTCCCAATTGAGTTCCGTCCTCTCAATCTTCGTAATCTGTTGCCTTATTTCCCGGCGCTAATTTCATTCGCCGGCATTCATCAGGCTATTCATCTGACCGTGCTCTGGTCCATCACCCCGCGGCTGAGGCGACAGTTCCCCGCTCTCATCGACTGTTACCGTGCTTATTTCGGGTTCGGATTCTATATCGATTTGATTATCGCCTCGCTGATCGTGATCGCGGTGCATGCGCTGCTCTATTATCAAAACTTTCGGGCGAGCGAGTTGGCGCAATCATCTCTGAAAGCCCAACTCGCCCAGGCGCAGCTCAGAGCCCTGAAAATGCAGCTTCATCCGCATTTCCTTTTTAACACGCTGCACTCGATCTCATCACTCGTTTTGGAAGACCCACCAAAAGCGAACAGCATGATCGCGCGCCTCGGCGACTTCCTCAGATTAACTCTCGAAAATTCTGACCAGCAGCTGGTCAGCCTCAAGGAAGAAACCGAATTCCTTCGCTGCTATCTTGACATCGAACAGGTTCGCTTCGGAGATCGGCTCACGCTGGCGTTTGAATTGGAACCGCAGACGCTGCCTGCCCAGGTGCCCCATCTTATTCTGCAGCCGGTGGTGGAGAACGCCATCCAACATGCAATCGCACCGCGCGCGACGCGAGGTCATATCAAGATTGAAGCAAAGCGTCTTAACAGCTTGCTTCGACTCGAGGTCAGAGATAACGGGCCGGGGATAATTTCAAACAGCGATTTGTTTGGAGCAGAGGGAGTAGGTTTGAGTAATGTCCGCGCGCGGCTCCATCAAATCTACGGTTCTGAGTTCCGTTTTGAACTTATGAACGCCCGAGACGGAGGACTGGCCGTCGTGATGGAAATTCCCTTCCAGCGAGAGGCGGATTTTTGAATAGGCGACAGGAAACATGAAGAATACGCCGATTAGAGCTTTGATCGCTGACGACGAAGCTCTCGCGCGCAAATTTGTCCGTCGAATGTTAAAGGACGATCACGATGTCGAAATTGTCGGTGAATGCAGTAACGGCAAAGAGGCCGTCGCGATGATCAGGAAACAGAAGCCCGATGTTGTATTTCTCGATGTGCAAATGCCGGAGATAGACGGGTTCGCTGTCCTTGAATCGATCGGGATTGAGCGGTTGCCGGAAATTATCTTTGCGACAGCCTACGAACAATATGCCATTCGAGCGTTCGAGCTTCACGCGCTCGACTATCTCCTAAAGCCTTTCGATCAGGCGCGATTCAAGGAGGCTATCAAACATGCAAAAGAGCGGTTCCGTTCCGAGCGGCAGAACGTGGGGCGTATGCAGATAAGCGCCCTGTTGGAGAGTATCAAGAACAAGCCGCAATACCTCGATCGCCTTGTGATCAAGGCGGGCGGGCGCATCACTTTCCTGAACATTGACGAAATTAATTGGATAGAAGCCGACGATAAATATGTGCATCTCCATACGGGCAAAATTAGTCCGATGGTGCGGCAAACCCTGAGCGCGATGGAGACACAACTCGATCCGAGAAAATTCAGGCGAATCCATCGTTCGGCTATTGTCAACGCCGAACGGATTAAAGAGCTGCAACCGCTGTTTAGCGGAGAGCACTCAATAGTCTTGGAAGACGGGACAAAGCTTACTCTCAGCCGAAACTACAAGGACAAATTGTTCGAGCTTCTGGGCAAACCACTTTAGACAGCCCTAATCACGCCTTGATTTAGCGTGTTCGCGACTTTTTCGCGATCACTCACGACATTGTTGTCGGTAAATCACGCCGCGTCCGTATTCTTCGTCCACAACAACAGAAAGCTAGCTATGCGCACGGCATTAACTCTGAAAAACATCAATGTAATCTGCACGCGTAAGCAATTCCTTATTGGCAGTGTCGGGGCCGCTGTTGGCCTTTTTTGCGGTCGAGGTCTGTTGCAGGCCCAGCCCGGAAGCAGACTGTCCGGTGCGGCGCCGTCAGCAACTCCGGAATCAGCTGACAAAGTACCTGATTTTCCCGAACACCATCCGCAGTTCGATCGAGCACGCGTCAAGCGTTTCGTTATTGCCGGTCACGCGAATTTGGCGGCGGTGAAAGCAATGCTCGCCGAAGAACCGAATCTAATCAACGGGGCAATCGATTGGGGCAACGGGGATTTCGAAACGGCACTAGGCGGTGCCTCTCACATGGGTCGGCGCGACATCGCCGAATACTTGCTCGAGCATAATGCGCGCATGGACATATTCGCAGCGACAATGCTCGGCAGACTCGACATCGTGAGCGCGGCAGTCGCCGCCTTCCCTAACATTGTGCACGTGCCCGGACCGCATGGGATTCCATTGCTCGTGCACGCCGAGAAAGGCGGATCAGCGGCCAAAGCCGTGTTGGAATTTCTGCAGCCACTTGCCGGTCAACCGTTGCCTCGACGATGATCAAAATCTGTCCCAATAAAAATCGAGCGGTCGCCGTCGCGTTGGTCGCTACTTTGGTTTCGCTTTTGGTTATCCAGACAACTCGCGCTAACGATATTGGTGAACAAGCCGTCCGGATCGTTGCGCAGATTCAACGAGCCGACTACGAGGGGGACCGGACCGCAATGCAACGTGGTTACGATGACTTAAAGCCGTTTTCAGAAGAAAAGGATATCGCCTCGCGCATCCGATACTGGCGCGGCTTTGCTCAGTGGAGGCGGGCCATCAACGGCTTCAACGATTCCGTCGATCCAAAGGAGTTGGAGCACGACCTCAAGACCGCGCTCGACGAATTCAAGATCGCGCTGGAGAAGGATCCCACATTCGTCGATGCCAAAGTCGGGACAATTTCATGTTTGGGTTACCTGGCTTTTATGAACCGAAAAGACCAGGCGCACGCCAAAGAATTGGTTGGCCAGATCATGCCGCTGGTGAAGGAAGCGACTGATATGGCGCCCGATAATCCGCGCCTGATCTGGGTGCGCGGCCCGATTCTTTGGAATACTCCGCCTGAGCGCGGCGGTGGCCAGAATAAGGCGATCGAAAATTATCAGCGAGGATTAGAAGTTTGTTCGAAAATCAAAGCAAGCGATGACGTGCTTGAACCATCATGGGGCAAACCGGAATTAATGATGAGTCTGGCCTATTCCTACCTGAACACGACCCGCAGCGACGTAAATGCGGCTGAACGCTGTGCGCGGGACGCGCTAGAAATTGTTCCGTACTGGCATTACGTGCGTGACATTTTGCTCCCGCAAATCCTCGCCGCTAAAGCGAAGGTGCAATAATTCGCCGAACCAGGATGAAAACACCGAATCCCGTTGACCTCCTTTTCGCAGATATGGACAAGCTGAGTCCAGGAGACGACAGCCTTAGTCTTTATGTTTTGCGATCTTTACCGCAACACCATTTTGAAGTCGTTGTTGATGCGGGTTGCGGCGCAGGACGTCAAACCATTGTGCTCGCGAATGAGCTAGGGACACCAATTCAAGCGGTTGATTCCTATCAGCCATTCCTGAATCGCCTGAAACGGCGCGCCAAAGAAAACGGCCTCGATCATCTGGTACGGATGCATTGTATGGATATGAAAGACATTCCGAGTGTCTTTCCAACAATCGATCTGCTTTGGGCAGAAGGAGCAGCCTACAACATCGGTTTTGCAAACGCACTGACCACTTGGGCAAAGGCGATCAAACCGGATGGTTTCGCGGTTGTAAGCGAACTCTGCTGGCTTCGCGAACAAATTCCGGACGCAGTGAGAAAATTCTTCCGATCGGGGTATCCGGACATGCAATCTGTTCCGCAAAACATCGCGGTAGCAGAAGAAGCGGGTTACAAAATATTCAACACCTACACGCTGCCCAAAGAAGCGTGGATGAAAGATTATTATGACGTTCTCGAGCCGCGCGCGAAATCGCTTGTGAATCATTCGGATGTCGCCGTCAGAGATTTTGCCATCGAGACGCTCGAAGAAATCGAGACATTCAATGTTTCGGAAGACAGCTACGGATATGTTTTCTATCTCCTCCAACGGTCAACCTGAAACCAAACGAAACCGTCGACCGACAATCCGAACTTCCGCTTCTTAATTCTATCTTCCTACTTTCCTTTGGCGCCGGAATGCCGCTTAACTACTGCTGAAAGCTAATCGCCGACGGAGTCGGGCAACGATGGGTCTCGGTAGTGGTGCTGGGTGTCAACCCACCAGCCCGCAAGGAGCAGTAGCAGATCTCGATCGTCACGCGGAAACGGTCCTTATTCAGCTTCACCCAGAGCGAGGTTCGATTTGTCGAAATTAAGCGGATTATTTTTGTTGGAATACCCCGACTCAACTGCTGGGAAGGCGACCGTAGCCTTTCTAGTTCTTCTTCACTATTACCCGCGTTCTCGCGAAACGGCGTTATTTCACCTGTGTGACGAGCGTGTGAATGGAGAACACGATGTGCAGCATGTGCACGGTAACAAAGGCAAATAGCGTGCCCGATGCGACGAGCGTCGTTCGTCTTAGGATTTTATTTTTTTCCAAGAGCATCGCGCCCAGTGCAATGAAAATCATAAATGCGGGCATTGCGTTAAGGAGATAAGAAGGCTTGATGGAGTTATACACCGGCAGCCGCACAGTGAGCGCGATGACTCCCGCTATGTTGAAGCCAAGTAACACAGGAAAGAGACTCAGGCTAGCCCGCTGCACCGGACTTGCCTCGAATAAGGTCTTCCATTTGCCGCTCACGCAGAGAAAGCCGCCAACCAAGGCGAGAGCCAGAGGAACAAGCCCCAGCAAAATGAGTCCGGCCGCAGAAAACATAGTCACACGGGAAAGCGAAGGGTTCTTGCCGGGAAAAGGTTCTTCTCCGCGATACCACGAATAGTAGTGTTGCCACCAGTCTCCGTTGGCATCGAGGAAGGAAAGGAAATAGGGCTCAGTATCAAACCACATCCCGCTGTAAAGCATCGTCCAAAAAGAATGCAGTTTACCGGGGGCGAGCATCGGCATGACGACGTCTTCCCACGGCTTGAAAGAAACAAAGCTGATCGGCTCCGGATCACGCGGCCGATGCACGCTCGGGTCATAGAGCGAGACGTTCCACGGCAGCGGAGTATGGTAATGCTTTACGTTGGCCGCCATGTAGCCTCCCAAAACCGACAAAGGCAGGACGAGCACTGCGAGGAGTGACAACCAGAGTTGTTTTCGCGAGACAACAAGCCGGACGTGATAGGCCCACAACACTCCTGCCAGCACCGCTGGTAGAACCGCGAACGCGGTGTACTTCGTGAACACCGTTACCGTCAAAACAATGCTGAGGAGCGCAAGGCCCAACCGAGCAAGTCTGCGTTCAAAGGCGACGATGCTCAGGTAGATCGAAATCGCTACACAAAGATAGGAGATCGTGTCGTTGGAATTCATTGCCGACATGTAAATGTGTCGCGGCAGGAAGCAGATCGCTCCAAAGGCGATCGCGCTGGAGAAGGCCGAGAGCGGGAATTTCCTGAGAATTACGTAACAGACCCCAAGAGTGGCGATGCCGTAAAAGCAGCAGACGAACTGCAGCAACTTCATCATGTGCGGCGGGGTCATGCCCCCAGCTAACGCCATCTTACCGATAATGGCCGAGATCCAATAAAAGACTGGCGGATGATAACATTGGAAGCAGGCGTCCTTCGCGGGGATGGCACCCGTTTCCATGATCAGGAAGATCGGTTCGTAATGATTGTCGAACGCGTTCTGCGGCGGATTAAACCAGCAAAGGAGGAGTCGCAGGGCGGCGCCCGCGCAAAAGAGAAAGAGGAAAAAGACGGCAGCCCACCGCGCAGCCGGCGCAGGAGGTTTGTTTTTTTGATCCAATCCGCGGCGAGATTGCCGAGCCTTTTTCACAGGTCTTTAGGATCTTCTACCAGCTCTCTTCATTTCCATATTTTTCTCTCACTTTTCAACGTATCGCAGTCGCCGCGCACCTGTCGCGTCGTAGCCTTCCTAGTTCCTAGTTCTTGATTATTCCTGTGTTCCTGAATCACAGGGCTAACTATCGAACGAGCTGCTGGATGACGCGCCTTCCCACTCGTGGCGCTCAGTGCATCGGTCGCATACGTAGGCGTACATCTGTCGCGAATCGGTTTTCTGTTTCAAAAAATGAAACCGCATTTTGCCGGAGCATTTCGGGCACCGGACTGGTAGCAAATACGGCAAAGAAAACGACAGCGCGAGAAACGGTAGGACGAGCACGATGATCCCCGCGGCAAAGCTGCCGTGGAATCGTGAGTTCACAAAAACCGAGACACCGATCACGAACGCCAGAACAATCAGCGTGATCAACACACGCGCGGCGATCGGCCTCATCTCGCTATCAAGCAACCCGAACCGATCCCATCTACTTCACCAATCGGAGCAAATTCCGTCTTTCGGTGCCCAGCGGCATCGCCCGGGCACACATTGTCAGAGTTAAAGCCGCACTCCGACACCAAGATTCGGTTGCAGCGCTATTCCTCTACTCAGCCTCCGAATCCGGCTGGCGTGCGGTCATTGTTCCGTGTAACAAACGAGCAATGGCTCACCATTCGCAGAACGCCACCTGGCGCGAAAGATTAGCATGGCTTGCAAGTGAACTTTTCATCATCTTCCTGGCTGTAAGCGCGGCTTTTGTGGTCGAGAACTATCGCGATCATCGCACCCAAGTGGCGGAATTTCATGATGCCATGTCGGGCGTAATCGCAGAGCTGCGCAACACCGAGGCAAAGACACGCACCTACTCCGATGCGATCTTCGCCGAGCTCGCGCGCTGGGAAGAAGCCGACCGTGACGGCAGGCGAGCTGTGCCGGGCCACTACCGCATCCCGGGCGCAACCCATCCACCAACCGCGGCCTGGAACAGCGCCGTCTCTTCCGGCGTCGCGCGAATGATCGAGCCGAAGCTGCGGACGGACCTTGGCTATTACTACAGCGAATTCCTAGGCATCCACGACAACTACGATCGCTATAACCAATTCACCGAGCGCGAGGTATTGCCGCGCATTCTTTTAGGCCCAGACGCGTTCTATGGAGCGGACCGCAAGCTCCTTCCGCAGTTTCGCGTTTACATGGACCTGCAGAAGGAGTTCGCCACTGATCTCAGCCAAATCGGCGCCTCCGCCCATGAACTTCGCACCAGGCTCGAAGCAAGTCAGCGCTAGACGGAGCTCCCGTCAGACAGCTCATTCGTGAATGTTTGTTGGACATTATAGTGTCGCTTTCGCAGTCAGGACGGAGCAGAACAAAATTCCGCTGTGGGTTTTGTTCGTTGCCGTTCAGTTTCTCGATTATATCTGGGCAACCCTGGTGCTGCTCGGCATTGAGAAACTGCGTGTCATCAAAGGGTTCACGGCTGGCAGCATGCTCGACTCCTATTTTCACCCGTATTCACATAGCCTGATTGCAGCGGTTCTTTGGAGCGGCGTGGCTGCTCTCTGTTACAAACCACTTTGCCGTTGGCTCGGCTATGGCTACACAAAATCAGCGGCTCTAATCGTCGGCGCCGCGGTCTTTTCGCATTGGATTCTCGATCTCATCGCGCATCCCCACGATCTCCCGATTTACGATAACACTGCCAAAGTTGGTTTCGGTTTATGGAACCATCGCGACCCGGAGTTTGCCGTGGAGATCGGGCTGCTTGCACTGGGCATCGTCTTCTATCTGGCGCGCAATGTAATCCCGGCAATTCGCAAAGGGGCCGTGGTCGCCTTCGGAATCACTCTCGTTGCTGTTCAAATCGGTGACACTTACGTGCCTCGTACGCCTCTAAGCGACAAGGCAACCGCAATGGGTGTTTGGATCTTCTACACGCTTTTCGTCCTCATCCCGTTCTTCGTGGAAAAGATCGGCGCTCGCCGCAAAGTAGCACGCCGCGCTCCTGATGGTCTGCATTAAATAGAGATTGCCGAACGCGACTAGTTCAGAGCTGAAAAGCTGATCGGATCCATAAAACATCGGTCGAATAAGCACCGGCCGAAAGCCGCCCCAGAAGATCGCAGCCAAGGCGCCCTTGGAGAAAATCTTCATTTTTGAATCAGAAACTAACACAGGAGACGCGGATCTCTGCCCCAAACTTCTGTTCCCGTCGCGCTAAAATATCCCATTGACCATTCAATACGCACGTGCGTATTATTTCAGCACCGATGGGTAGGCCTTCTCTCCGCGACAAAATTCTACGAACCGGAATGCGCGTTATGTTTCGATCCGGTTATCAAGGAGCGAGCGTGCGCGACATCTGCGCAGCGGCTGGTGCCCCGCAAGGTTCGTTCACTAACCATTTTCGTTCGAAAGAGGCCTTCACCGAAGAAGTCCTCGACCAATACTTCGACTACTTAAAGGGATTGGTGAGCCAGGCGCTAACCGATGAGACTCGCACGCCGCGCCAGCGGCTGAAGCGGTATCTCGATATTATCACCGACAAGCTAGAGTGCGATCGCTGGAGGATTGGATGTTTGATTGGTGATTTGAGTCTGCAAGCCAGTTCCCAGAGCAAACGCTTGCGCCAGCGGCTCGATGCAATCTTTCAAGAGTGGCGATCGCTATTTGCATCGTGCATTGCGGCCGCGCAGTCTGCCGGCGAAGTCGATTCAAAGTTTGATGCCACCGAATTGGCCGAATTCCTACTGGCCTCCTGGGAAGGAGCAATTCTACGAATGAAGGTCGAGCAGGGCCCCGCAGCTCTTGAGCGATTCAAAACCATCGTCTTTGAAACGGTATTCAAGGTACCCGGATCTTTTGAGCTTGGCACGCGTCACCGCGCCGCTGGGATCGCACGCCGGCGTTCCAAGCAATCAGCGAGAGCGCGTTTTCCCGGAAATCAGCACAGGCAAGCAATCGGTAAAAAGCCTTAACTAAATTGGAGGTAAGCAATGGAGCGAGGTTTGTTGTTTGGATCAGTCAGTATGATGGCTTTGGTCTTAGCGGCGGACCCCCTGGCAGCGGACAAAACAACGAGCGAGGAAGCGTTTGATCGCCTCGCGACGCTCAAGGGAGAGTGGAGGGGGGAACAAGAGGGCGTTAAAATCAATTTGATTTATACGCTGACGGCAAACGGCAGCGCATTGATGGAGGAGTTTCGACCCGAGAGCGGGCCGGTAATGATTACGATGTTCACCGTCGACGGCGATCACCTGATCGCCACCCACTACTGCTCGGCGAAGAATCAACCACAGATGATAACGCCCGCCATCTCCGATGTGCAGAAGCCATTGGCATTTTCCCTTGCTCGCATCACGGGATTGAAATCACCAGACGATTGGCACAATACCGGCCTTACCGTGATCCAGGAAGACAACGATCATTTGACTCAAGAGTGGACCTACCAGTCCAAGGGGAAGAGCGGGAAAAGAATCTTCCGATATACGCGTCTACGGCCATGAGCAAGTTGACGACGCGGCGTGAATGAGATCGCGAGCGACACATACGGTCGATGGTGCGAGAATGAGATCGCATGTTGCCACACTGGCAACTGCGTGCCTGCTTAATTTAACTGGAACGATCCAGGCAGATCTCGCCCCAGGGCAGCAAAATTTCGCCGACGGCAAGATTGCGCGAAACGACGCTGAGCTGTTCTATACCATCGTCGGCACGAGCGGTGATTACGTGCTCGTGCTAAGCGGAGGCCCGGGCGAAGACATTCGGTCGATGCAAGGTGTCGCTGACGAGCTGGGCAAAAAATATCGATGCATCATGTGGGAACAGCGCGGCACGGGTAGATCGAAGCTGCCAAAGTATGACTCATCGACGATCAACCTGAACGCATATATTGAAGATATCGAGGCGCTCCGTAAGCAGTTGCACGCCGAGAAATTTATCGTGGTCGGAAACTCGTGGGGAATGATTCTCGGCCTTGCTTATGCAGGGACACACTCCGACGCAGTCCGCGCAGTTGTCACGATTGGTTCGGGTCCGATCACGTTGGAATATCTCGGTGTGTTTTCCGACAATCAGATTGCAAGACTCGGTGCATGCGAACTCGAAGTTCGCGACTTTTGGAAGGATCCAGCGCGTGAAGCAGCTGACTCCGACCGCGCCGCATTTGAACGCTTACGCGCGGCGACACCGGCTTACTTCTACGACCGAAAGAAGGCGTTGCAGATGGCCTCGGAACTCAAGCCTCAGGATTACAATTTCCGCGTTCCGCCTGCCTTTCTTAAAACCGAGGGAAAGTATGACATCCGGCCGAAACTCAGAACAATCACTGCTCCGGTTCTTCTCCTTCAAGGGCGACAAGATCTGGCAGGCGAAGCAAATATTTGTGAAGCGCACTCGTTAATCAGCAATTCGACACTCGCGTTCATCGACAAATGTGGCCACATGCCATGGCTGGAACAGCCAGAGCAAACTTGGAAAATTGTCGATGAGTTTTTAGCGCATTTGCCAAACTGACGCTGGCTCTGAAGCACCTTCTCCATCCAGTCCACAACCTTCCCGTCGAGTGCTTCTTGAATGGCGATGTGTGTCATGGCCGTTGTCGGCGGAGCACCATGCCAATGCTTCAATCCTGGCGGAACCCAAGCCACATCCCCGGGCCAAATTTCTTCAATCGGTCCACCCTCTCGCTACACCCTGCCAACCCCAGATGTGACAATGAGCGTCTGACCGAGCGGATGGGTGTGCCATGCGCTGCGCGCCCCCGGCTCAAACCTGACACTCGCACCGCTGGCGCGTGCTGGGGCATTTGCCTGAAACAGAGGATCAATGCGCACCGTCCCGGTGAACCAATCGGCCGGGCCTTTCGCGGACGCTTGTATGCCAACTCTTTTGATTTCCATATCTAACTCCTTTCTTTGAATCGGTGTTGGCGTTGCTCTCTTGCCGCACCGATTCACCGAGATGGTGACCGTGATTACGCCGTTTGCCCTCCATCGATCACCATAGCGTGGCCGATGACAAAGGCTGCCGCATCCGAACACAGCCAGATGACCGCTGCGGCGATCTCCTCGGGGCTTACCCATCCGCCCAATTGGTTCCTGCGCAATCACCCGCTGCTCTCCCTCGGCGGTGCCTCCGGTGAAACGATTCATCATCGGCGTGGCGATAATGCCGGGGCAGACGGCGTTCACGCGGATGTTTTGAGAAGCGTAGTCGAGCGCCGCTGACTTGGTAAGGCCAACCACGCCATGTTTCGCCGCGGCGTAGGCGACTTGACCTGCGAAGCCTTTAACGCCAGCGCCCGAAGCGGTATTTACAATCGCGCCGCCTCCTTGCTTGAGCATCAGCGGAATCTCGTATTTCATGCACAGAAAGACGCCGCTGAGATTGATACGGATGATGCGGTTCCATTCCTCCTCGGTGATTTCGGCAGCGGCCGTGATTGGCTGTTCAACGCCTGCGTTGTTGAAGGCAAAGTCGAGTCGCCCGAACGCTTCGAGCGGCTTGTCCAGCGCGGCTTTCACGTCCTCAGGCCGCGACACGTCGCACCTGACCGCGAGCGCGCGCCCGCCGAGTTCCTCGATCATGCGGGAGGTCTCCTGGTTGCCTTCTTCCGAGACATCGGCGACCACCACGTTTGCGCCCTCGCGTGCGAATGCCAACGCCGTCGCGCGTCCGATGCCGTTCGCCCCTCCGGTTACAAACGCAACCCTTCCTCTGAAAGATCCATTGTTGTTCATAGTCACTTTTGCTCCTTGCTTTCGCTGGCTTATCTCGCCCGATATTGGTCGTGGCTGACCTTCTCCATCCACTCGACGAGCTTTCCATCCAGCGCTTCCTGAATTGCGATATGCGTCATGGCTGTGGTCGGGGCGGCGCCATGCCAATGCTTTTCGTTAGGCGCAAATTGAACGACGTCGCCGGGCCGGATCTCCTCGACCCGTCCGGCGTCGCGCTCCACCA
>WNEP01000756.1_pt1 | contig 18153 bp, 18 predicted proteins | sample 5399961 | NCBI WGS metagenome assembly WNEP01 (sample SAMN13153329, study PRJNA577476) | soil metagenome | isolation source: 20 cm grassland meadow soil pre-rain plot 5 | place: USA:California | collected 2015-09-08 | reverse complement strand
ACGGTTCTTCCCTAGGCGGCGCTGCCTAACAAGCGCTTGAAGCTGGCGGGCGCTGATCGCCTTAAAGGAAGCGGAGCATTCGTGCCCTGGCGGGCACGGACTGTCGTCCACTTCCCTTGCGCCGACGGGGAAGTCGCCGCAGCTTAAGCGCGATCCGTTAGGCGGCAACGTGAGGACTCTGCAGTGAAAGCATCCGTCTTTGTTGGCACTAGCCTCGACGGCTTCATCGCGCGAGCCAACGGTGATCTCGATTTCCTCGAGGCAGGCGGTGGCGAGCCGCACGGCTACGACGAGTTCATAGCCACGGTAGATGCGTTAGTCATCGGCCGCAAGACGTTCGAGACCGTCTTGACGTTTGGTTCCTGGCCGTATGGGAACAAGCCGGTTTTCGTCCTCAGTACGCGTCCCCTCGCCCCCACACCGCCCGGGGCTATGGTGGAGCGAATGTCGGGGGCTCCCGCCGACATCGTGTCGCAGCTTGCAGCTCGGGGTATCGGGCATATCTACGTGGATGGCGGGATCACGATTCAGCGGTTTCTTGAGGCCGGGCTCATTCACCGTCTCATCATCACGCGCGTTCCCGTGCTCATCGGTGGCGGCATTCCGCTCTTCGGTGCAGTGCCGCGGGACATCCCTCTTAAGCACGTCGCGACGCGCCACTACGCCAGCGGCCTGGTCCAGAGTGAGTATCTTGTTGCCGCCTAACAAGCGCTTGAAGCTGACGGCGCCCGGTTGTGGGAAGAATTGCATTTGTGCGCCGACGGGCTTCGTGGTAATCTCGATCACCGTGCCGCCGGCGGGTGCCGGCGCCGCAGCTTAAGCGCATCCCGTTAGGCGCCTGCAACGTCACGAGACCATCGGCAAGGCGGCCGCCAATTGCAATGCTCCTTCAACGACCGCCGTCTCTGTGACCTCCGAGGCGGTATCGCCTCCGTGGCGGCCCAGAGGCAGAAGCGATGAGTGAACTTCATGCCATCGCCAGACTCAAGATCCACCATGGCAAGCTTGAGGAATTCAAGCGTCTCGCCGTCAAGTGCATGGAATCAGTTCGCAGCAGGGACTCCGGTACGCTCCAATACGACTGGTTCTTCAGCGACGACCATTCCGAGTGTGTCGTGCATGAGCGCTACCGCGATTCCGCGGCTCTGCTCGAGCATGGCGCGGATCTCGGAGATACGATGGCCGCACTGCTTCACACATGCTCGATCTCGGGCGAGATCTACGGGACGCCCAGCCCGGAGTTGATGAAGGCGCTAGAGGGGTTCGACGTGCGGATCTACTCTCCGTACCAGTCGATCTAATGCGCCGACGAAACCTCGGGGTGTCGCAGGTCTCGATTCGCCCCGCGATAGCGCCCGATCACGCAGCCGTCCTCGCGCTCGCAGATCGCCTGCCCGCCTTCGGACCCACGACGCGTCCAGCGAGCGAAATTGCGGATCGTGAGCGCGCCGTGCTCGCGACCGCGCTGTCGCAGCCTGTTGGTGGCTCCGCAATCCTGGTCGCCGAACAACCATCGCGCGGCGTTGTCGGCGTCATCCTGTTGGAGTCGCGCCGTGATTATTTCACGAATGAAGCGCACGGCCATGTGGCAATTCTGGCAGTCGTCCGAGAGGCAGAAGGGCAAGGTATCGGCCGGGCCTTACTGCAGGCGGGTGAGGATTGGGCACGAGCCAACCGGTACTCGAAGTTGACGCTCGCGGTCTTCAAGGATAACGAGCGCGCCAAGCAGGTGTACGAACGTCAGGGGTGGCGGTCCGAGCTCGAGACCTGGTACAAACCACTCGTTTGACCGTCGTGGCGCCCAGGGACGCCCGAACCGTTGGCTTGCCAGCCGTGACCTCTTAGCTTAGGGCCAACGCAGCCAGGCTGCGCGCGTCCCGGCACATGTCACCTCTAGCCGTTCGCATCGGTGCGGGCGTCCTCGCCCTCCTCGCCCTTATCGCCCTGCGCGGCAAGCGCTGGGCCTACCTGACATTCGTGCTGCTCGGGCTCCTCTATTTTCCCGCGCAGACTCACTTCCGCGTGCACGCCCCGAAGTGCGAGCAGCTCCTTCCCCCGCTGCACCTGCTCGTCCCCTTGCTGCACAACTACGCGTACATCGCGCTGTTCGCCGGCTTCTACTGGATGTCGTGGGCACAGTTCCGGACGTCTGACGCGCGCGGCATCTGGGCGCTCCTCGCGACGTTGCTCGTGGGAGCCCTCGTCGAGATCGCCGAGGGCACGACAGGGCGGGGACATTGCCGCGTGCAGGATCTCGTACCGGACGCCGCAGGAGCCTTGGGCGCAGCGCTGCTGCTCGCAGGCTGGTCCCGGCTCCGCCGGAAACCTGCGTACGTCAGACTCGTCAGGCCTCGTCCAGCGGCCGCTCCTCACCCGGCTGCCCCGCCGTCTCGGGCTTTCGTTCCTCCTCGCGGTGTCGTTCCGCCCCCGCCGCCGCGGGGAGTCGTTCGACCGCCGCCTGACTTTTCACCGGGCCCGAGCCCTGTTACGCCGCCGGCGGACGTCGCTCGGACGCAAGAGACTGCGCACAGCGAGGATGTCTCTGCACGCCGACAGGTCGTTCAACACCTCCAGGCGATCCTGGGACGTCTCCGAGGAATGTCACAACGCCTGTGGGCGATCATACTTGGACGTCGCCGCACGATCGTCGTTGGCGGCATCCTCCTGGCGCTTGTGGGCGCCGGGGCGTTCGTGATTCTGCGCCTCCCGGCGCCAGCGCCTGTGGTCATCGAGCAACCGAACGCGGCACCGCCCCCACAGCGCCCCCCGCCTCGGCCCCTCCAGTCAGAGGCCGAGGGGTACTACGAGCCGAGCTACCAGGTCACGGTCTCCGATCGGCGCTTCACTCGCCTGACGCTGCGTCCCGAACCCCTTGTCACGTTCTCGCGTATCGGGACACGGCAGGAAGTGGGGTGTGAAGATGCACGGATTGGCCAGGATGCGGTGCACCTGCGCTGCGAGCTTGAGCGCGTTGGCGTGGTCACGATCGATGGCCGGTTCACGTCACGCTTTGTCACGAGCAGCCTCGACACGCCGGTCCTGAGTGCCTTGATCACGATCACCAATACGCGCGGTGAGACTCTGTTCTCTGCGCGCGAGTCGTTCTATTGGCACGCGCCCGACTGAGGATGCTCGGGCGTGACTTCGGGATCCAAGAATGGCGAGCGCAGTGGCGCTGGATGTTCCTCACGTAGTCTACCAACTGGCGCCTAACAAGCGCCTGAAGCTGACGGCGCCCGTCATCCGAGGTAGAATTCCATTTGTGATCATTCCAGTCAGACGCCGCAGCTTAGGCGCACCCCGTTAGGCACTCGGCACGGTCCTTTTTTTTGGGTTCGGGTGGCACATGAAAACTCACGTAAGCCTGGTTGGTCTGCTCACTTCCATCCTTGCCCCATCCATGGCTCCCTGCCAGGTCGCCACATCTCACCACTGGGTGCGGCTTCTCACCACCGAAGGCGAGACGGTCGATTTGGACACCGCCGCGGTCGGACGCGGGGATGACTCCTTCATAGTCTGGTTGCGTTGGGATTTGGATCGGCACCGGCCCGAGTTTGGACCCGAGTACCGTGTGGAACAACTTGAAGTCGACTGTCGAGGTCTACGTCAACGTGTGCTGAAAGCTTTGGACTCGAGGAAACCGCTGGTCCTTCCGGGCGACAGCACGACGTCGAGCACCGTACAGCTGGACAGCACGGACACGAAGTGGCGCGCGTATTCCAAGGGTAGTCTCGGCGGGCAATCGACGAGCGCCTTGTGCCGGCGCCTAACAAGCGCTTGAACCTGGCGGCGCGCGTAGGATATTGAATGACCGCTTTTTCTGGAAGCGAGGATTCGCATAGATGATCACCAGCAGACCCCCGCTCTACTTGCCAGCCGTCGGCGCGCTCGCCCTTGGCGCACTGTTCCCGGTCGTTGCGACCAGCGCACTTCCGCGGCCGGCATTCCGGCTACCGCACCTTGCTCCCTCCCGGTCGGTGGCATTCGCGCCGCAGGACACAGGTGCGCAGAGCGTCCTGGGCGCGGTGCGCAGATCGTTCCGCAACCTTGTGATCGCTCAGGAGGCATACTTCGCCAGCCACCACGCGTACACAGCCGATCTGGCGAAGCTAGCGACGTATCGGCCCGAGCCTGCAGTGAGCGTTGCGCGTCTGGGCCGGCATCTGGGCGGGCAAGAGCGGCTGGCGGGGAGCAGTGAGCGCCCAGGGTCCACGGGGGACCTGCGTGATATCCTTTTGGTTGGTGCACAGCGACGACGGGTCCGCGACGAACCTAGAGAAGGCGACTGGCGAGACTGGCGAGAAAGCAGCACCCGGCTGTGATGGCGACGCCCAACCGGCACCGAAGCCATGAGCGACCAGCCGCGTTGAGACGCAAGGCGACACCTTCGTGGCTACCAGCGTTCAATAACGGCGCAAGGGCAGTGGTAGCATTCACCACACACTCTCGGTCGCGATTTAGTATGGAGGCACTCATGCTACTCAGAGTTGCGCTCATCCTGCTTGTTGCAGCTGCCCCTGCTTGGCCGCAGTCCCCCGTAATCCCTAACACACCAGCCGGACACACGCTACAAGCATGGCTCGATGCTTTCAACAGCGGTGATCGGGCACGAATCCAGGCGTATGTTGCGACGTACGATCCGACCCAGTCCGCGGATGGAACCGTGTCTTTTCGTGAACGGACTGGAGGATTCGACTTGCTCGGCGTCGACAAAGGCGACAGACTGCGCATCGAATTCCGCGTCAAGGAACGGGCCAGCCCGACCATGGTGGTAGGCAAGCTGGAGGTTAAGGACGCCGACCCGGCCGGCGTCGTCCACTTCAGTCTGCGCGCGATCCCTCCAGGGATGACTGCAGCGGACATGAGCATGAAGATCGATCCCGCCACGCGAGCGCGTGTGATCGACGGAGCGGTAGCCAGCCTCAATGAGTTCTACGTGTTCCCGGAAACGGCCAAGAAGATGGAAGCGGCTTTACGAGCGCGGCAGAAAAAAGGTGAGTATGATGCCGTGGAGGATGCCGAAGCGTTTGCGGAGCTACTCACGGATCACCTTCAGCAAGTCAGCCACGACAAGCACCTGCGTGTGAATTTCTCCCCAGCGGTGTTGCCCAAGGATTTTGGCGCGCGCGATCCGGACGCGGATACGCGCATGCGAACCCAGATGGAGCGCGACAATTGCCTATTTCAGAAGGCGGAGCGGCTGTCCTCGAATATCGGCTACTTGAAGTTCAACGCTTTCCCCCCTCCAGATATCTGCGGTCCAACGGCCATTGCAGCGATGAATTTCCTTGGCAACGTGGATGCCATCATCTTCGATCTGCGCGACAACGGCGGGGGCGATCCGAAGATGGTTGCCCTGATCTCGACATATCTGTTCGACAAGCCTACCCATCTGAACGACATCTATAACCGGAAGGAGGACGCGACCACACAGTTCTGGACACTCCCCTACGTGCCTGGAAAGAGGCTCGCCGGCAAGCCGGTTTTTGTGCTCACCTCGAAGCGGACATTCTCAGGTGCCGAGGACTTCGCCTACAATATCAAGACCCTTAAGCGTGGGACGATCATCGGAGAGACAACGGGTGGTGGAGCGCATCCCGTTTCCGGCCAGCGGATTGACGATCACTTCATGATCGTCGTGCCCTCCGCGCGGTCCGTGAGCCCAATCTCCAAAACGAACTGGGAAGGAACCGGCGTCGAGCCCGACATCAAGGTTCCAGCAGATGAGGCACTAGATGTAGCAAAGAAGACGGCCGCGGAGCAAATCAGGAACGACCAAGCCAAGAAGCAATAGTGGCTCGGGAGCTGCCATCCAATAGGCAGTTACCGCGGGCTCATCGAGCCGTCGCTCGCCAAGCTCCTCGGCTAGTGCCGCTTCGGCGGCTCTTCGTACACGTGCCGGATCTCTCCCTCGCCCGCCCCCTTCACCAAGAGACACCCTGGCGCACGCATCATGACATGACACTTGACCAGAGGGACGCGGAACCTGTTTGCCGCAATGTTTGCCGGTCCGGGATGTACCTGGAGGTATCTGGTGGTCCTACACGACCCTGCCTGAGCACAAAGACGGCGGGCCCGCTTGGACCCGCCGTCTTTGGAGGCCGGTGCCGGAGATCTGTGAGCATGGCTATCTTCGAGCGAAGTCACATCCGCCGGGAGCATGCGATGCCAATCCAATTTCGCCGTGACGTTGATCAGGTGCTGAAGGACGCGAAGGCCCAGCAAAAACCAGTACTCCTCGACTTCAGCGCCGCCCCGATGTGAAGCGGCTGTGCTCGGCTGGATGCCGAGGTGTGGCCGGATGAACGCGTGGTGCGCTTCGTGAACCAGCATTTCCTGCCCGCCCGGGTGCACGTGAAAGAAAACCCGGGGGACTTCAAGCGCTACGGCGAGCGCTACAGCACGCCATGGACCCCGACGATTCTCGAGCTGGATGCCGACGGCGTCGAGCGCCACCGCGTGGAGGGATTTCTTCCCGCGGACGACTTCCTCGCGCAACTGATGCTCGGCCTGGCGCACATGGCCTTCAAGCAGGAGCGGTGGGCCGACGCAGAGCGGCGCTTCCGAGAGATTGTGGAGCGGCTACCGCACACCGATGCGGCAGCGGAGGCACTCTACTGGGCGGGGGTCGCGCCCTACAAAGCGACGGGTGACGGGGCGTCGCTGAAGGACACCGCGCGCGCCTTCACCCAGCGGTATCAGGACAGCACATGGGCCAAGAAGGCGTCGGTCTGGCGGTGAATAGCCGGCGGCCGCTGTTAAAACAGTTGCGATTTCAGTTGCGATGGGGGCGTTGCCGGTCAACGCTGGCCAGCGCTAACCCGTTGAAGACACGTTGGCCGCCGCCGGTTGCCAACGGTCAACTCGCCCTCCGGAGCCGAAGGTCCCGCGTTCGAATCGCGGCTGGCGCATGCATTTACAACGGAGGCTTCCTCGTGGTAACAACGACGACAGTCAGTAGTACCGCCGGTGGTAGGTCAGCGCGAACACAATCGGCAGCGCGACGAAGATGCTCAGTGCGAGTGCCGGAGCGAGGAACGCGCATGCGATCCCCAGCAGCGCGACAATCAACTGAACACCGAAACGCCGCACAATGTAGCGTCGTTGGCTGACTGTAGGTTGTTCTGTGATGTGAGAATGGTCCGCGACGAACCACACACCTGCCAGCGTCGACGTACAAGCGGCGAGATTGGCACCATAAATTGCGAGCGCCACCGGCGCGAGAGAGTAACGACCTAGCACCGCGGTCGAGAAGGGCAACACGGCAATCGTGAATAGAAACAGCATGTTCGCCCAGATCAGAGCGACCTTCACGCCGCGCAGTGAGGCGAAAATCAGGTGGTGGACGAGCCAGTAGTACGCAACGATTGCGAAGCTCAGCGCGAAGGTCCCGAGCCTCGGTGCAATCAGGACGAGCCCGTGCACGAGTTGGGACACGCCGCCTTCAGGAGGTCGTACGTCGAGGATGAGGAGCGTCAGCGAAACCGCGAAGACGCCGTCGCTAATCCCTTCTGTCCGGTCGGTTCGATATTTCCGACCGGCTTTTAGTCTTTCCTCGTTCGACGAACCATCGCCCCTCATGAAATTCCTCTCGACAATTGCCTTTTGATCCGGAGGTCGGCGCTGGTCAGAGAATCGCTTTCGCGCTTCCAGGGTAGTCGGTGCTTCGGGCCGTGTCGGCGCCCGCCTCAAATTCGGCGCGGAGCATATCGAGTTTGGCCCCAATCCTTCGTTGCGCGTCGCTCCCAAGGACGACCCAATGTCGCGGAGATTCCGATGCCACGACCTCATAGATCGCAGCGGCGCCGCGGACTGGGTCTCCCGGAAACATGTCAGGAGAAACGGTCGTCATCATCTTCCTGAACGCGCCTCTTGTTGCCTTCGAATCTCTCACACCGTGTAGCGGCGAATCGTTTGTCCCGGCGCAGCGACAGCCTTGAGCTCCAGGTTCAGGGCGGCGCTCAATTCCTCGGCAAACGGTCTCGCTGCGTCAATGTCGCTCATCATGACTTCGATGTTGGGAGTCCCTGGTCGTCCCATGAGCTCTACGGCCCCCGTGTTTCCCGAGGCCGTCCAACGCCGCACGACAACCACGCGCTCTACCAGGGCCACGGCTTCAAATCGGTTCAGCGAAAACTCGCCGCTCGGCACATTCAGCGAAAAGCCCCACACGCGCACGGGGTGAACGCTGACGGCGTCCCGCGTGAGACGGCCCTTCGCGCCCATCGACACTTGCCTTGCGCGCCGGAGCACGGCATAGAACGCCAACCCGAACAGGACCAGGAACCCGCCGCCCAGGAGATTTCCCTGCAGGAACAGACCGATCACCGCGGTCGCGTAGACTGCCGCTATCGCCCACGCAATCTTGACGATCCGTGTCCACGGCTCGGCGGTGTCAAAGTCGAAGGGCAGGTTCATGCCCTAACGTACGATCAGCCGTGGCGGTCGGGGAGTGGCAGCAGCACGCTCCACGAACCGGCGTCCACAATAGGCGCACGTCATGGGGAAGAGGCGCTCGAAGTGCGGTCGGATCAGTTCGAGGGCATCGACCGTGTCGCGCATATCCACGGGGCAGCCTACTCGAAGAATACGCCCATAGCCAAGAGTCAATGTGGGGATTTTTGTGGGTAGTTGTCGCCAGGCAAGCGCATTCGGCGCCTCACTTCAGCTTCACGCCTAGGCTCGCGCGGCGGACTCGGTCAAAGGCTTGGGTGCGGGCTCGCTGCTCTGCGGCCGTAAAGCGCGGAGACGTTCCGCACTTTGGCGTAGACTCCCAATGCAGAGGCGGACGGACCAGCTGGGACGGATCGCGCGGAGGCGCAGCCCAAACCGGTGGTGAAGACCGAGGTCCACCCATGAACACCAGAACGTGGCTTCCGCTCGTTCTCGTCGCAGCGACTTGCGCCGCACCCTTCCGCTCGCAGCGCCTCGACAGAATCAATGCGCGCGGCCGGCGGGCGGGGAGGTTCTACGCCCCCGGCGCACCTGGTGGTGGACGAAGTCCCGTGCCTATCAAGGCAGGAAGCAACGGCTTCCCTTAAGACGACAGCGCCGCGAGCTTCAAGCGCTGGCAATAGATACAGTGCGTGTACATGTGCCCACGGGATGGGCCGCGATTCTGTTGACTAGCGCCCAGCAGAGTTTCAGATGGGAGAGGCCGACGAGTGCTGGCCGCCCTTTAGCGCCGCGCAGGTCTACCGCGCGACGCCGCCCGGCTTCGTGTGGGATGCCCGCATCCGCATGCTCCCTGGTGTGGGAGTCCACATGCGCGGATCGCCGGTGCCTACTACGCGCGCGCCGCGGACAAGCGCGCTGCGGTTCGTGAGCTGCTCGAGCTGCGCGATCCGGAGGCGATTCTGCGCGCGAGCGGCTACGCGCCTTGACCGTTAACTACCCTCCCTGGAGACCACATGGGCTTCTTCTTCTCACTCCATCAGTTCAGCGACTTCGCCCTGCTCGCCCTCCGCATCGCCCTCGGCGCCGTGTTCCTCACCCACGGACTCGGCAAGCGCAAGCTGTGGAGCACGCAACCCTCTGCACAAATGCCCACCGGCATGCTGCGCAAGCTCCGCATCCTTTCGATCGCCGAACCCGCCGGCGGCCTCGGCATGCTGGTCGGCTTCCTGACCCAGCTCGCTGCGCTCGGCCTCGTGATCGAGATGCTCGGCGCGCTCCAGTTCCTTATCACCAAAGTCCACCGCAAGTTCACCGGCGAACAAACCGCGGGCTGGGAATTCGAATTCATGCTGCTGACCACCGCGCTGGCCCTCGCCATTCTGGGCGGCGGAAAGTACGCGCTGGACCGCGTGATCTTCGGCAGGTGAAGCAGCGCTCTTCAGAGCGCACATCCTTGCCCAGCCGGCGCTGCTCCAAGACACCGACGGAGAAGCGACCCCGCGGTAGCAACGGTGGTAACAACAGGGCCGTCGCTGGCTGGCGCTGGCCGACGCGCGATTCGCGTAAATGCCTGAAACGACAACGGCCAGCGTCAGTGATCGCCGGCCGTTGCCGCCTCCGGAGCCGAAGGTCGTGGGTTCGAATCCCGCCTGGCGCATCGTTAGAACAACAGCTGCCTAGTAACCTCGCCTCGCGCCCGGTTCCGTCATAGCTTTCGCCAGATCCCCCCTCCGAGGTGGCGAACCATCATCCAGTCCATCACCATCAGCGACCGCTATGCCGTCGACCGGGAGTTAGGCCGGGGCGGGATGGCGGTGGTGTATTTGGCGCGGGACAAGAAGCACGACCGCCCGGTTGCGATCAAGATCCTGCACCCCGAGATCGTCGCCGGCATGGGCGCCGATCGCTTCCTGCTCGAGATCCGCATCCTGGCGCGGCTCCAGCATCCCCATATCCTCGCCCTGCTCGACTCCGGTGCCACCGACGAGGCGCCGCCCCGACCCTATTACGTGATGCCCTACGTGGATGGCGAGACCCTGCGCCAGCGGCTCGATCGCGAAGGCCCGCTCCCCGTGCCGGATGCAATGCGTCTGGTGCGGGAGACCGGAGAGGCGCTGCACTACGCTCACGGAGCAGGGCTGATCCACCGCGATGTGAAGCCGGAGAACATCCTGCTCTCTCAGGGCCACGCCTTGGTGGCGGACTTCGGGATAGCGCGTGCAGTTGGAGTCGCGACCGGCGACCGGTTGACCCAAACCGGCTTGAGCCTGGGCACCCCCGCGTACATGAGCCCCGAGCAGGTCGCCGGAGACCGCGAGATCGACGCCCGCGCCGACCAGTACAGCCTTGCCTGCGTGGTCTATGAGTTGCTAGCGGGTCAGCCTCCCTTCACCGGACCCAGCATGGCCGCGGTGTTGTCGCGCCAGGTGCTCGACCCGGTGCCCCCGCTCACCACCCTCCGCCCCGGCGTGCCGGCATCGCTACGGCGGGCGATCGACCGCGCGCTGGCCAAGGTGCCGGCCGACCGCTTCGGGAGCGTGCTGGAGTTCCTCACCGCCATGGAAGCGCCGGATGCCCCGGCGGCCGAGCCGAAACGGTCCATCGTGGTGCTCCCCTTCGCCAATCTGAGCCCCGATCCCGATAATGCCTACTTCAGCGACGGGCTTCTGGAGGAGGTGATCGCCGACCTCTCCAGGGTCCGCGCCCTTACGGTGATCTCGCGGACCTCGGCCGTTAAGCTCAAGCAGACGGATTGGGACCTCCGGCGCATCGGGCGCGAGCTCAATGTCCGGTATGCGCTCGAGGGCAGCGTTCGCAGGGCGGGGTCCGCCCTCCGGATCACCGCTCAGCTGATCGACGTTGAGACCGAGGAGCACCTCTGGGCCGAGAAGTACTCCGGCACGGTGGACGACGTGTTCGACCTGCAGGAACGGCTCTCCCGCCAGATCGTCGAGGCGCTGCGGATCACCCTGTCACCACCGGAGGACCGTGAGCTCGCGCAGCGGCCCATCGCCGATATTCGGGCGTTCGAGTACTACCAGCGGGCGCGCCAGGAGTACTACCGACATACGGCCGAGGGGATGGTGGCAGCGCGCGCGCTCGCGGAGCACGGGCTCGCTGTAGTAGGCCCCCACGAAGCCTTGTACGGCATGCTGGGCACGGTGTACGCCTGGTCGCCGATCTCTGGCGGCGGCGACGAGGTGACCACCCTGCGGGAGGCCGAAGCCTGTGCTCGCCGCGCCTTCGCGCTGAACCCGGACTCGGCGCAGGGCCTCTCGATCATGGGGCAGGTCGCCTACCGCCGGGGCCGCGCGGCAGAGGCGGTCCGGCTGCTGAGCCGGGCCTGCGCCGCCGAGCCGAATAACCCGGACGCGATGCACCAGTTGGCCGGAGCGTATTTGCTGGGCGGTCGCATCGGCCCCATGCGCGAGCTGCTCACTCGGCTGGTCGAGCTGGATCCCCTGACCGCTAGCAATCACTGCCTGCTCGGCATGAGCTATTTGCTCGGCGGCGACGCGCTCTTGGCGCTGCCCGTGCACCAGCGAGCGGTTGAACTGGATCCCCGGAGCACGATCTGTCGGGTCTGCGCCGCGATCCCCCTGGTGGTCGCGGGACGGGACGCTGAGGCGGCGAGCCACTTCCAGTGGCTGGAACGCCAGCAACCCGACGATCCCCTGGCGAGCGTGGCGGTGCGGTTCTGGCGCGGACTCGCCGGCGACCGGGCAGCCGTGCTGTCTCCCCCCAGCGCGGCCGAGCGGGCGACGGCCGAGTCGGACGAGTACTGGGCGTACCTGATGGCCGGGGCCTACGCGCTGGTCGGCGAAGCGGACCAGGCCCTGAGCTGGCTGGAGCATGCGATCAAGGTTCGCGGCTGGATCGACTACCGGTACTTCACCCGCCACGACCGGTTCCTCGAGCGCCTCCGGCCGACTCCTCGGTTCAATGAACTGATCGCCTTCGCCCGAGAACAGTACGAACGCTTCGACGGATGAAACCGGCGGGATTCCCGTTGCCGGCGAGCCGCGAATCGCCACGCACGACGTTCAGTGCGGCGCGCTCAACTCGTGCTCGAGCTCCACCGCGAACACGCCGCGACAGCGCACACACCGCATCCGCTCCGGCACCGCGCCCAGCGCCACGCGTTCCGCGCAGTTGGGGCAGACGGCGTAGCGCTCGCGCGCAATGAGCGTCCACTTGCTCGGACGGGCGTCGACGATCTCGAGATAAGACGGGGGCACGATCACCGACTGGTGGCGCACGACGACGACCGCCGCGTCCGTCCCGACGCGCAGCACCGGGTACCACGCCCCCCGGCGCAGCTGGCACCGGCGGACGCCTTCCCGCAACCGGCCCCAGCGATCCGCCCGAAGCATGTCGAGACGCTCCAATTCGCCCTCCTCGCCTCGTCCCCCGCCGCGAACAAACTGCCCGTTCTGCGCGCCGCGCCTTTTGATTTACGGGCCCGTCCTCCGCTCGTCAAGCCTTCATCGCGTTCTTCGGGCTGTCGCGTACGCGACACACTCCTTCCGGTTTCGAGCGTTCTGTGAATTCTGCGCATTCCGCGGCGCTGCCGCACGTCTGGCAGTATCAAAGCGAGGGAGCTTACTTTTTGAGTGAAACCACATCCGAGTCGCGACAGTGCCGAAGCGATATTGGGCTCGATTGCGAGCCGACCTGGATGTTCCGCTGCGACGGGGCGCCTGGTACGAAGTGAGAAGGCTGCGACCGCCCGAGGCGGTGCTCGACGTCATCGGCGAACGCGTGAGCGTGCCGCGGGCGGTGCTGGAAATATCGAGCGCGCCGCCGAACCGCTGGTCGGTCGTGCCGCGCCCCAAAAACCCCGCCCGCTTCCCCGGCGTCGCCGAGTACGGCGTGTGCCCGAATTGCCGCGAGCGCGTGCCGCTCGAGGAACGGCTCGCGCTGCTCGAGTGCCGGCGGTGTCACGACGTGTTCGACGTCGACTGGGACCAGAAGTACTTCACCGAACCGTAGCGCCCCTCAGAAGCCGATTCCCAGCCCCACCCGCGCCAGGGTTTGCTGAATCGGCGCGGCGATCTCCCCGGTGCCCCCCGGATCGGTCTTGCGATTCACACGCTCGAACGTGTAATCGACGACGCCATGGAGCCGGCCCGCCAAGCGCACGTCGAGGTCGAGCCCCAGATCGAGGGAGAACGCGGCGCGCCCGCCTCCGGAGAACTTCGGCGCGGCGAGGTAATTCGCGCGCAACGACACAGTCGCGCCCGGGCCCAGGTCGTAGGCGGAGCGGGCCCCGATCCGGACGGCGCCCAACGATTGGGCGTCGAATTCGGGGTCCGCGGTGCGCCGGATGAGCCCGACCTCGAGGCTTGCGTACGACGCGACATCGTAGGCGACCCAGGCGTCGACCTGCGTCGCCTTGAACCCCGCCGCCGCCGTGCTCTGGCTCGTGGGGTCGAGGGTGAGCCGCACGACCGCCGCGGCCGCGCTGAGCTTGCGGTAGCGCGCGGTCGCGAGCCCGCCGAACCCGGCGCCGGAGTAGCGCAGGCCGGAAGACACCTCGCGATAATCCACCAGCACCGCCTGCGGTCCGATCGTGAAGCGCTGCGCCCCCGCCCCCGCAGGGCACCATGCGAGCCCGATGAACCCGAGGCACACGAGCCCGACCGCGCGGCCGGTCACCGGGACGCCCCGCTCTTCAACGGCACAACCGTGAGCTGCACCTGCTGGCGCCGGGCGACGTTCTCTTTCGCGATATCGCTGTTGCGCCGGGCGATCTGCTCCTTGAGCAGCCGGTTGTACAGAATGTTCCCCTCGGCGGGGCGCGGCGCGGGTTTCTTCAGGGTCATGATGAGACCCGTGACGAGCGCCGCCGTCCCCGCCACCGCGAGCTCGCGCTTGGAGCTCGCACCGAGATTGCCGCTCTCGAGCCCGAGGGTACCGATGGCCGCACCCCCCGTATAAAGGAAAGCGAGCCCGAGCGGACGCCAGCTCTGCGGCGGGATCTCGGTCTCGGGCAGGTATTGGTAGCCGGGGAGGCTCGTCAGGTGCGGGAGCGTATCCACGCTGCCATGCAGCACGCGGATCTGCTGCGACGCGGAAAACGTGTTCTGCCCGAGACGCGCTTCCACGACGATCGTATAGGTCCCCGCCGCCACGGGATCGCCGTTCGGCAGACGCGGCGACCAGCTCAGGTTTACCTGCCCGTTCCAGGCGCTCGAATCGACCAGAAAATTCGTCTGCCCGATCGCTCGCGTGACCACGCGCGCGGGCTGAGTGACCATGAAGCGGATCGGCACCGCACCCTGGCCCGCGACGAAGCGGGTGCTGTCGATGCGCAGTTGCCGGACCAGCAGCACCTGGCGCAGCGCCACGTCGAACGCGCTGTACGCCTTGGGCGACACGCGGTTGGGGTCGAGTTGGCGCTCGGGGTCGATCAACACGACCTGCTTGAACGCATCGACCGACTTGAGAATCGAATCGAGCGCGGCGTAGCTGAAGCCGATCAGCTCGTAGGCGCGGGCGCGCTCCACGCCCGCCAGCCGCTCACGCAGCGCCGCCTGCCCCAGCGACAGGGCCTTGCGGTACTCGAGGTTGTCATACGCTTGCTGCGCCCGGCGGAGCGTAGCGTTGAGAACGGTCTGGGCGCGGCCCAGAACCGGCGCGAGGGCGATGAGCAGGGAGACGAGGACGCCGGGGCGTGCCCTCACGGCGTCTCCGGCAGCAGCGCGTAGCGTTTGCGTACGGTCGAGTTCCTGTCCACCTGCACAGCTTCTGTGACGGTCCTATAGCCGGGATGCTCGATGCGGATGGTATGTCGTCCGGGGGCCACCGTGTACTCGACGACGGGCGTCTGACCCACGTCCGTGCCGTCGATGTAGACTTGGCCGAACGGACTGGCGTCGATCGTGAGGGAGCCCTGGGACGCCGCAGCCGGAGGGGGCACGACGGGCGCGCGCTGCTTGGGCCGATCGCTGCGACGCGACGGGTTCGCCCGCGCCGTCGCACCGGATTCCGCGCCGCCCGCCGGGACCCGTACGGTGTCCCGTATGCGCACGGTGTCCACCGCCACCCCCGCAGGCGGCTCCGCACCCCGCTCGAGCGCGAGATACCCGCCGACCCCGGCGACCGCGACGACGACGCCGCCGATCACGAGCCCCGCGCGCGAGCGCTTGGGACGCGTCTTGGCCCCCGTCGCGGGTAGCGGCGTCGTGGGCGCGCCGGTAATCTGGGTGGGGGCCTCGGCCGCGGTCTTGGGAAGCGGGCGCGGCGCGCCACGGCTCTTCGTGGGCGCCGCCACCGGCTGCTCCGGCCACGCGGCAGTCGCGAATTCCTCCATGGTGGCATAGCGGTGGTCCGGATCCTTCGACATGGCCCGCCAGACCGCGGCGGAGAGGGGCTCCGGCACATCGGCCCGGCGCGCGGCCGCGCGCGGCGCCTCCTCGAAGATGTGCTTGTACAGAATCGTGTGGACCGAATCACCGGCGAACGGCAACTCGCCGGTGATCATGCGGTAGCCCACCACGCCGAGCGAGTATTCGTCCGCGCGGCCGTCCACGGTCTGGCCCTTCGCCTGCTCGGGGGCCATGTAATGCGGCGTGCCGATGATCATGCCGGTCGCGGTGAAGCCGGTCGCAGCTTGGAGCGCTTTGGAGATGCCGAAGTCCGTCAACATGGCGCGGCCGTCGTGGTCGAACATGATGTTGGCGGGCTTCACGTCGCGGTGCACCACGCCACGCTGGTGGGCGTGACCCAGTGCGCATGCCGCCTCCCACAGGATCCGTTGAATCTCGGGCACGGGGAGCGGCTGCTTCTGGTCGAGCAGGTCCTCGAGCGACGTGCCGGAGACGTATTTCATCACGAAGTAGTTCAGTCCGCCTTCGCTCTCGACGCGGTAGATCGGAATGATGTTCGGGTGGTCGAGCTTGGCGGCAGTTTTCGCCTCCTGCTGGAAGCGGCGCACGATCTGCTCGTCCTGCGCCACGTCGGGGGGCAGCACCTTGATCGCCACGTCGCGCTCGAGCGTCAAGTCGTGCGCCAGGAACACGGCCCCCATGCCGCCCTTTCCCAGTAGGCGATCAGCCGTTGCAGGCGCTGCTGCAGCAGGTCGATGTTGCTCGTGGTGGGCGGCGCGCCGCCCCCCGACACGTCGGCGCCGCACGAAGAGCAGTACCGGCTGTCCTGCGGCACCGGCGTGCGGCAACGGTAGCACTCGAGCACGCCGTTGGTCATCGGCGGCTCGGGACGAAGGGGGATCGAGCTCCGCCAGCCAACGTGCGGCGGCGGCGTGGCGCGGCGGTCGAAGTGGCAGGTGGCGATGGCCACGTCGGCGTGTTGCAGGTCCCTGCACCCAACAGCGGGACCCAGCCCACGCAGACCTCGTAGGTCGTCGTCGTGCCCGCGAAGTCCACGATCGCCACGTAGTAGTCCCCCGTGGCGAGGGAGGGCGTCAGGTTCACATCCGAACCTGGCGCAGTGTCGGCAACGACCACCGAAACGACGGTGTCTCCTGCGACTGGGACTTTGACCACGTACAAGTCCAGGTCCTTGAGCGAGTCCGGGTGCACGCCCGGGAACGCGTGCAGACGCACCTGTGCCGTCGTGGTGACCCCCTGGTTCGTGTAATGGAATCGTATCCAGTCGACGTCGTGCGGATTTTCGATCGTCAAGGTGTCGCGAAAGGTCGGGGCCGGGAGTGTGCCCCGGAGGTCGGCGGCATTGCACGAGTTGTCGTCCTCGTGCGCGTCCGCGGGCAACTCGCTCTGGTACCCCGCGATGACGCCGAGGCCATAGCGCCCGGGTGTCCCGTACAGCGCGATGCCGTCGAGTGCACCGGCTGGGAGATTCTTGAATGCGACGACGGTCGAGTCCGCGACCCGTTCGGAGGGCGAGAACCCCGCGCCGTGACACGCGTGGGAGCCCGGGCCGAAGGTCCAGGCGTCACGGCCGATGACGTACGTCTTAGCCGTGCCATTCCAGCCGAGCGAATCGGTGAGGAACGTACGGAACGTGCCGGCGATTTGGGGAGCGGTGAGGAAGATGGTGAGATCGCGGGTCTTCCCTTGGGTGAAGTGATACCAGTCCACCCCGGTGGTCTGCCCGCGCTTCAGCGTCTCGAACGCGAGGGCGGGGTTGAAGAACAGGAGCGAATCGAGCAGCGTGTTCGTCTTGGGGAACGGTCGAGCGCCGTCGAGGTCGATCGCGCTGGGAATCGTGTCGTTGGGCTCGTAGATGTCGCGCTCGAGCACGCGCGTCGTGTCGCCGTGCAGGAAGCCGAATACCCCGAGGCCACCGGAGATCCCCAAGTAGAACAACGAATCGGTGGTCGCGGGCGGCGGCACCCAGAAGCGGGTGCGCGCGGTGCCGGACTTGAACGCGGTATCCGAAAACGGCACGCGGATCAGCTGCGCGCCGGCCAGGGACGCCGAGAAGATCGAGTCCGCGCCGACACCCCAGATCGTGAGCTTCTCGCCATACTTGACGGTCTTGGGGCGGACGCTGTCGATCTCGAGCGGCGCGGACACGCGCAATGTGTCGTCTCCCGTGGCGCTGGCTTTGTCGAAATTCGCCGCCGCCGCCCGGATCACCACGGTCCCCGAGTTCACGCCGACGATGTGCCCGGCGTTGTCCACCGTGGCGACGGCGGGATTACTGCTCGACCAGACGAAGCTGACGTTGGGAATCCGCTGCGAGTCCCCCGGCGCGACCATCTGCCACGCCGTCGCCTTCGCCGTCGTGTCCTTCCCGCGAATCAGGATCCTGAGACGCGTGACGCTGACG
>WNEP01001566.1_pt1 | contig 18156 bp, 10 predicted proteins | sample 5399961 | NCBI WGS metagenome assembly WNEP01 (sample SAMN13153329, study PRJNA577476) | soil metagenome | isolation source: 20 cm grassland meadow soil pre-rain plot 5 | place: USA:California | collected 2015-09-08 | reverse complement strand
CGACCGGGATCCAGGCTTGGCAGTTCGAGCACTTCGCCATGTCCCGTTCGAACTCGACGCCGCACTTCGGGCACGTCGTCGCGTCCTCCGGGATGAAGGCGCCGCACTCGCCGCACTCGACCATCTTGCCGAGGCCGTAGACCTTCCAGTACAGCGACACGCCGATCGCGACGGCCGCCGCGGCCGCCAGGATGACCAAGAAGAGCCACCACTGGATGCCGAGGATCGGGACCTGCTGGAACAGGAAGGACGACGATCGTTGCACGGAGATCGCGCGGCTGTCCGGCTGAATCAGGGTCGTCGCCGGCGTCGCCACGATCGTGTACGACCCGTCCTGGGTGCTCTGGGGCACCGTGATCGTCCCGACGAATAGGCCGTTACTGTCCGACATCGTCGAGTTCGTCGCGAGCACCGTGGCGCCGCTCCGCAGCTCGATATTCAGGACGACGCCTCCGATGCCCTGCGAGCCCGAGTCCCGCACGTATCCCGTGACGCTCAGCGCGCTTCCGGAGACCACGGATTGGCCTGCCGACGGCGTAAGGAGCGCCGTGAACCCGGCCGGAGGAGGCTGGACGTTCAGCGTGATGTTCGCGAAGTTGTTGCTCTCCTGCGCGGTGCCGCCTTCGTTGATGGTGTTGTCCGGGTCGACGACGAGCATGAGCGTGTGGGCCCCGACCGCACTGATGCCCGCCACGTTCAACGTCTGATTCAGGGACGTGACCACGGTCAGGCCATTCACCCGGGCGATCTCGGTCGCGCGGTTTCCATCAAGGTACGCCGCGATCGAGACACCCGACGCGGTCGTCTGCCCCTGGTTCGAAATCAGCGCGTATGCCGTGAAGGGCTGGTTCTGCAGCACATTCATCGTGGCGCTCCCCGGCTGGACCGTGAGGTCCGGCCCGGTCCGCACCTGGATGGGCAAGGATACCGTGACGAGCTTCGTGTTGTTGTTCGCGTTGATCGCCGGATACGGGTCGAAGTCCACGCCGCCCGGGCCGGTCGTTGCCGCGAAGGTCGTGGCCAGCTGATAGTTGCCGAACGATTCCGCGTTCGGCAGGGTGGCGTCGGTGATGTGGTCCGTGTACAGCGGAATCACCGCGATGCCGTTCGAGTCCGTGTGGTTCCAGGCGTTCGCGCCACTCGCCGCCTTTCCGAGGTATGCGAGCGTCCGAGCGCTTGGCGTCGCGGACAGGCCGTTGTCCGGATACTGCGCGGTCGTTCCGCTCGGGCTGAGCGTCGACCAAATCGTTGCGCCACTCACCGGGAACCCGGTCGAGTCGACGATTGTGGCACGGAGCCAGCGCAGGAGGAACACGTTTCCGCCTGGAGCGGGCCGATAGGCCGGTTGCCACGCCGACATGAGGACCGGGTCCTGCGTCCGGTCAATGGTGACGTCGTACAGGTATGCGTTCGAGGTTCCGTCGACTTGCAGCTCATTGTGCAGTCCCTGGACAGCGGATTCCGCGAAATCCACTCCGATGTACGTGTCGTACGCGTAGAGACTGCTCGACGCCGTCAGGGCGACATTTCCACCGCTGCCCCCGGTGGTGTTCTCGTAGATCCGTTCGATCCGAGACCCGTAGAGGCTCGCGGTCGTGGAGGCCCAGGCAATGAGCGGACCGTCGTTGTTCTCGTCCGTGTTCAGCCCGGAGTTCGCAATCTCGGAATCGGTGAAGCCCGTGATCGTCGAACCCGTGATGTCAATCGTCGCGCCCGTCGCATTGAACCAACCCGGGAACTTGAGGGCCGCACCGTTTCTCATCGTGAACCGGCTGTTCGCGCCGGAGACGGTGAGAGGGAGCTTGATGTACGGACTGATTTGCGCCGGGTTCGTCGTGACGATCGAGTGGTCGAGGACGAGTTCACCGCCCGCGTTCACGGTGAGCGCGTAGCCGGCGTGAGCCCGATCCATTGAGAACATGAGGCCTCCGTTGACGAGCGTGAGGCTGCCTCCCGCATTAATGGTCACAGATCCGTCGACCGTATACGTGATTCCGGTGCAGACTTGCGGAGTCGTGACCGTCCAATCCCCGGTGATGAGGACACTGACCTGGTCGCAGGTCCCTGCGCGCGCGGCCGGGCTGAGGGCCACGATCGCGGCGAAGAGTCCCCCGAGGGCGACGGACCAAACGATCAAACACGTCAGAGCCTTAGCATTCCGTTCGGATCGGCTAGACAACCCAAGACCTCCTGAGGTCGAGTCGGCCGAACGCATCCGGAAGACTACGACCGATGGGCATGTTGTCGGGCCCATCCGGGGCCTCTTTATAAATAGGTTACCGCGCGATTATCTATCCCGATACGCACCTGTTCTCACGCGGAAGAATGACGCCGGCATATGGAGAGAAACCTTTTATCACGTCGCGAAGATAGAAATCGGGAAAAATCGCCGAAATCGACTCGAAAAGTGGGAGAAAAACGGGTGGAGCTGAGGCCCCGCGCGCGGCGACGTCGACCCGACCACCCGACTCAGATCACTTTCTTCTTCATGACCTTCTTCACGCTGACGGTGGCCTTCTTTGCGGACTTATCGTCCTCGGACGCCATCCGGTGGCCGCAGGCGTAGCACATGATCGCATCGGGCGAGATCATCGTGCCGCAGGCCGGACAAGGGACCTCGGACTCGTCCTCCGCTTCGGATGTTTCCTCGGCGGCGGCTTCGTCTTGGAGACGGTGGCCGCAGGCGTAGCACATGATCGCATCGGACGAGATCATCGTGCCGCAGGCCGGGCACGCAGTTTCCGATTCGACACCCGTGCTGGACTCGGCCTGGACGACGACCTTCGCGACGGGCTTCGCCACCGGCGCGATGGCGACGGGCATCTGCGGTGCGGGCTTCGAGGCCGCCGCGGGCGCCGGGCTGGATGGAATGGGTTGAGGCCTCAGTCCCCCGGGCGACGCCGAGGCCACGGGGACCGGTTTCACGGCGACGGGAGACACGGCGACGGGAGACACCGCGGCGGGAGTCGCGGGCATCGACTTCATCGCCTGTTCTTGGGCGAGCAACTGTTTCTCCCGCTCGAGGAGCCGCTTCCCTTCTTCCGCGATTTTCGCGCGGGCGGCGGCGAAGTTGTCTTCCTCGACGGCGAGTTTCTTCTCCCGTTCCATGAGCTCGCGGGTCCGACCAATCTGCGCATCGAGGCTCGCCTTCTGGTCTTCGAGGAGCTTCACGATCTGCTCTTGCCTCGCGGCGATCTCGGCCTTCCGCGCCGCGATGTCCTTTACATGGGCGATCGCCTCGGAGTCCCGCCGAGCGAAATCTTCTTCCCGCCTTATGAAGGCCTCGAGGCGCTTCGCGAGTTCCTGCTCGCGGGAGACGAGCGAGTTCTCCTTCGCGAGGACCTGCTGTCGGGTGGAATCGAATTGCTGCTCCCGGTCGGCGATCGCTTGCTCGCTCTGCTCGAGTTCTTTCTCGCGGGCCCGCAAGCCTTTCTCTCGGCCGACGAGGGAGTCCCGTTCCTCCGCCAGAGAGGTCCGCTCCTGTTCGAGGACCCGGCGGTCTTCCTCGATCTTGGCCCCCTGATCTTGGAGGGCTGCCTCGCGCTCCTTTCTGTCCGCATCTTGGGACTTCAGGCTTTCTTCCACTCTCTTCAGTGCGTCGAGTGCGTCTAGGATCGATCCTTCGGCCATTTACGGTGCCCTCCGCTGTTCGTGCATGGCGCCGTGCCCCCCGGGCGTCGGCGTATGAGCGTACCTCATGAATTGCCCCCCGCGTCGAAGATCGGACCGAGGACGGTCAGCCCGCCCTTCCGGACCTCGATCGCATGCTTCTCCATCGAGTGATCGGCGGATCGCATCTTCTCGACCTGCAGATACCGGACGAGCTTCCCGCGGGACCGGTCCAATCCCAGCATCACGATGCCGTCGACGAGAAACCCCTCGTTCCCGAGGAGCTGGCTCTCTCCGTTCGGCGTCCGCTCCATGACGACGAGCGAGGTGAGGTCGTTGTCCCGGAGCATCTTGAAGAAGTAGAACATCCGCTTCCGCATGTTGTTCGTGTTCTCCATGAGGGAGTAGAGGGCGCCGAGCGAATCGAGGGCGAAGAGCTTGAATTTGTGACCGTGCACCTTGCGGTAGTGGCCGATCATCCGCTCGATGAATGCCAGGTAGTCCGTCTGGTCCTCCGGACCGACGACGGCGTCGATCTCCCGGAGGTCCGTGAAGTCGCTGATCTGCATGTTCATGGACAGCTCGACGCCGAGGGACTCCATGTTCCGCAGGTGCGACTGGACGGTCTCCTCGAGCGTGGTGTAGAGCCCGAACTCCCCGGTGTCTTTCAGGTACCGCGACATGAGCGTGTAACAGAAGGACGTCTTCATCGACCCCGGCGGGCCGGTGACGAGGATGACCTTCGGTGGGAGAATGTCGCTCCGAATCACTTTGTCCAGACCCTCGATTGCACTGCGGAATGCCATGGCCGCGCCGGATACGCATCACACGGGGGCAGGGCTCACTTAATCGTTTTGCGCTGATTATCTGGGCTGAGGACTTATCATTCTCTGGACTGAGTCCGGAAAGTCTTTGTACGCTGTTTCAAGATAGAAACGCGTCGACGAATTCGAGGTGTCGGCTTACGCCAGTGAAGGAAACGAAAGTCTGTCCCGTCTGTGATACGCCGATCGAGGCGGACGCGCGCGTGTGCCCCTCGTGCCAGACGGACCTGACCTTGTTCGACATCGGCGGGGGCATGGACCCAGCCGAGATGCCCGTGAAGGACGGACGGAGCATCGACGAGATCCTCGCCTCGATCATGGAAGGCAAAGAGGACCATCGCGAAATCTTCGAGACCCTCAAGAACGTCGCCCGGGAAGTCCCGGAATCGGCCGAGGTCGGCGCGGCGGCGAAACCGAGACCCGCCACGGAGGCCGCGGCCGATCTCGGCGAGCAGTTCCTGTGCCCCGTCTGCGAGACGTTGGTCTCCGCGGACGCGACCGTCTGTCCGGGTTGCGGCGCGGAGTTCTCCGAAGGCGAATCGACGGAGTACGAGTGCCCGGTATGCAAGGCCTCCGTGCCCGCGGACGCCGACCGCTGCCCCAGCTGCGGGGTCCGGTTCGCGGAAGACGCACAGACCGCGGCCGCCCCGATGGGGAAAATCCGCGGCCCGCCCGCTGCGATCGAGGAATCCCGGCCCGAGCCAGTCCCGACGCGGTCCTTCGCCACACCCACGGCCACCGGGAAACCGGCACGGACGCCCCTCCAAAACCGGATCGAGCAACTCCGTCGGAATCGGCGGGAAGCGGAACGGCGAATCCCACTCGGAGACCGGAAGCTCCTCTACCGCGAACTTCCCAAGCTGGTCAACGAGGTGAAGCCCCTCTTGGTCTCCGCGAAACGCATCGGGCTGGAAATCGAGGACGGGAAACGGATCATCAATGACGCGATCCAGGCCGGGAAGGGGCGCGACATCGAGCGCGCCGTCACGCTCATCGCCGAGGCACGCCGAGCGCTCGACGTCGCATTCGTCGACTTCATCGGCGGAGAAATCGATACGTTCATCCAGGAACTCCGCGCCGCCAAGGGCGATACGGGAGTGCAGGCGGCCACCCCGAAGCTCCAGGAGGCGGTCGGCCGGCTGGAGGCCGGCGACTACGACGCGGCCTGGGACCGGTTCCAATTGGCACTCGGCACCTTCCATACCGAGGCGAAGGACTTCCATGAAGCGCGCAAGCTCATCGACGACGGGAATCGCCTCGCGCGCGAGGTCCGTGCGATGGGCATGGACCTCCGGGACCCGGAGCGCCTGCTCCGACAGGGACGAGAGTCCCTGGACCGGCGGGATGTCGCCGGCGCACTCCGGTTCGGCGAGCAAGCGCAAGAGAGGATGAAGAGAGATGTCCCCGCGTTCGTCCAGGACCAGATGCGGAAGGCGCGCAACGATCTGTTGGACCTGAAGATGCGAGGCAACGATCTCTCCCGACCGATCGGCATCCTCAAAGACGCGAGCGCCCTCGTGAAGCAAGGGGCGTGGGGAGATGCCCTCCGGCAGATCCGCGAATTCCACAAGGCGGTTCAGGATCTCGAGTAGGTCGGCCGAGGACTTACGGAAACCGGATCACTTCCATCTCCCGCTCGAGGACCTTGAGCTCTTGCTCCTTCAGGGTCGCGGGGCCGAGGGAGATGATGAACGCATAGCGACTCTCGGAGATCGCATCGAGGAGCCGCCGGACGAACATCAGCACGGCGTCGAACGAGTTGTTCGAAACCAGGTACTCGATCCCGTCGAGCAGGATGGCGCCCCGAGGCTGCTTCCCCATGAAGTCCTCGATCTCGTAGACGAGCCGCTCCAGGGTTGGGGCGATGGTCTCCTCCGCCGACCCCTCGCGGTCCGTGAGCCACAACACCCGCCCCGCCGAAAGGTCGTGGGCCTGCCGGACGCGCTTCGGGTTCGTCCGGGTGATGACCAGGCCGCCGCCCCCGCCACCGAGGAAATCCGTCAAGAGCCGGAACGCCTTCGCGGGTCGTTCCTCCTCTATCAGGTAGCTGCGGCCTGGTGTGAGCTCGTGGTTGTGATCGGGCGATTCATCAACGACGAGAACGCGACGACCCGGTTGAAGGCCCCGCCGAGCTCCCGGACGTTGTTGTCGACGAGATTCGCGATGCACGTCAGCACCTCGCCTTCGATCGAGACGTTCTCGTCGCGCGCGCGATGCTCGAGGATCGTGACTCGCATCAAGAGGTCCGGAGGCTCGATTCCGGCGACGAGGCCCGATTCGAATCGGGAGACGAGGCGCTCGTCGAGGTTCGGGATCGCCTTCGGGGGGCGATCGCCCGCGAGGACGATCTGCTTCTGCGTGTCGTGCAGGTCGTTGAAGGTGTAGAAGAGTTCCTCGTGAATCTCCGGCATGCCACTCAGAAACTGGATGTCATCGATCATGAGGCAATCCAGGCCCCGCATCCGTTCTCGGAACGTGGACAAGGTGCCGATCTCCTTCGCGTTGGCGAGGCTCGACGCGAACGCCTCGCAGGTCATGTACATCACCTTCGATTCCTTCGCATGGGATACGATGTAGTTCCCGATCGCGTGGAGGAGATGGGTCTTCCCGAGCCCCGGGCCCGAGGTGATGAGGAGCGGATTGTATTCCTTCGCCGGCTGTTTCGCGACCGCCACCGCGGCGCCGTGGGCGAATCGGTTGCTCTCCCCGACGATGAACGACTCGAACGTGTACGCCTGGACAACGTTCGTCTGGGCATCCCGAGCGGGCTGCGATTCCTCGAGGACCTTTCGCGCGAGGTCCTCCGTGGAGTATGGACTGCCGTCGGACCGCAGCGCCTGCTGCTGCTTCATCACGAGATCCAGGACCTTCCTCGTCCGTGCTTGAGAGTCCCGCCCCCGCTCCATCTCGAGCTGGCGACGGGCTTCGATCTGGCGCAAGCTATCCACGGCGTCTCGGAGGCTCTCGACCTCCGTGTCGATGTCCGGGTGTCCCACGGGGTCTTTCAGTCTATCCCGGAGGATGGCGGCTCGGGATTCGAATCCGGAGACATCAAGTCCCGTCAGGATCTCGCCGACCGCCTCCGCCTTCTTCACCCCGTCGCGCATCGCGACGACGGACGCAGCGAGGATCGACGGTTCGGCCTCGAGGTTCGATTCGACGGAGGACACGTCGTACCCCCGGTCCTTCCACGCACGGATCTGCTTCTCGATGTCCGACCGCTCCATCGTCTGCGGAATCTTCGTCTTCTTGACGACCTTCGCGGGGCGCTCGAGGATCGCGTTCGTGTACTCCCGGACGAGGCCGTCCATGTCCACGCGCGCATGGAGTTCCAGGACGCACGACTCGTCGTACGAGTCCTGCCACACTTTCTTCAAGGCGCTGCGCCCGCGGTCCTGGGTCCCGTCGCGGTGGTACAGGCTCGCCTCGGGGTTCCCGCCGCGGAGGAGGACGATTCCCTCGGCTCGTTTCCCGCCCCCGCTTCGGACCGTCCGGACGTAGCCGGAGAACGAGTATTTCTTCAGATCGAGGAGGAGCTGCTTGAGCGCGGTGGGACCGCCTCGCGTGGTACGGATGAGTTTACCCTCTGGTAGGAGGAGGTCCTGGGGCGTATGGCTCCCTCGGTGGCCACGGCCCATTCCCGGGGCTCCTCTAAAAAGGTTCCAACCTAGTTTCCTCGTTTGAGAACGGGAGGCGCGTGGCGCGACGGACGATGCGCGACGTGCGATACGAAAGGACTATTATGCTCTGGGATTTTGCGTCGTATGCCGATGGCCCGGGACTTCTTCACGATGGATGATTTTGACCTCTCGGGCCGAGCGGTCCTCCTGCGGGTGGACATCAACTCTCCGATCGACCCGGCGACCGGCGAGCTCTTGAACGACGCGAGGATCCGCGAGCACTTGATCACCATCCGCGAGTTGCGGGGGGCGAAGGTCGCGCTGCTCGCGCACCAGTCGCGGCCGGGGAAAGACGACTTCACGACGCTGGAGGTCCACGCGGAGCGAATCGGCGCGCTCCTCGGACGCCCCGTGCGATACGTGCCCAGTCTCTTCGGTCGGCCTGCGATTGAGGCGATTGAGTCGATGCACATCGGGGACGTGATCGTCCTGGAGAACACCCGATTCTATTCGGAAGAAGAAGCGCTCGCGGACGCGAAGCTCGAGAAGATGGCGCAGACCCACATCGTGAGCCGGCTCGCGCCCCACGCGGACTTCTTCGTCCTCGATGCGTTCGCCGCCGCCCATCGCGCGCAGCCGAGCCTCGTCGGGTTCTGCGAGGTGCTCCCTTCCCTTGCGGGTCGGGTGATGGAGCGGGAGCTGACGATGCTGAGCCAGGCGGTCCAACAGCCCGAGCGGCCCAAGATCGCCCTCCTCGGCGGCGTAAAGGCCGACGACTCGATCGCGGTTGCCCGTCACATGCTCGAGAAGGACCTCGTGGACTCCGTGCTGACATCCGGCGGGGTGGCGAACGTCTTCCTCGATGCCGCCGGAATCGACCCGGGCCAGCCGACGACCGAATTCATGCGCCGGGAAGTCGAAGACTACGATGCGCAGCGCGCAGTGTGCAAGGAACTCCTCGCACAGTTCCCCGGACGTATCTCCCGGCCGACGGACGTGGTCCTCAACGACGACGGCGCGCGGAAACCCGTCCCCGTGACCGCTCTCCCGGCGAAGTGGCCCGTGTACGACATCGGACTGGACACGATCGCCCACTACGTCGACGAGATCCAGCGCGCGAAGACGATCTTCTTCAATGGACCGGCCGGCGTCTTCGAACTCGAGCCGTTCTCGGTCGGCACGCGCGAGTTGCTCACGGCGGTCGCCGAGGCGGATGGCCTTTCGATCGTCGGAGGCGGACACACCGTCGCCGCGGTCGAACAGTTCGGGCTCGCGGATCGGATCGATCACGTGAGCACGGGAGGCGGAGCGCTCATCAATTTCCTCGCGGGAAAAGAACTCCCGCTCGTCACCGCGCTGAAGCATTCGTACAAGAAATTCGCGAAGACGAAGGCGTAGGCCCGGCGGCCGGTCGACCCGCGAACCCGATATATACCGGGAAGCTTTGGCCTCCCGATGTTCCGTCTCCGAAGACCGCCGGAATGGGGCGTCGACCCTGTGCCGGAGGCGTTGCGAGTCCTCGGGACCTTCGACCTGTTCGTCCTGTGGTCGAGCCTCGGAGTCGGGCTCTTGGTCTTGGGGGCCGGTGCCCTCCTTGTGACGCTCCTCGGCCTCACGCTATGGGAGACCGTCCTCGTCTCCCTCGCGGGATCCATCGTCGGGAGCGCGCTGTTGGCGGGCGCCGCCCGACACGGGAGTCGCGCCGGCGTACCGACGATGGTCAGCCTCCGCCCGATACTCGGTCGCGCCGGGTCCTACGTCCCGACCGCGGTGAATGTCGTGCAGCTCCTCGGATGGACGGCATTCGAACTCGTCGTGATGGGCGAAGCCGCCGCCCTCCTTTCGGGGAACGCGCTCGGCCGATGGACCGGGGCAATTTTCGTGCCGCTCTGGGGCGCACTCACCGTCGCTCTTGCCCTCGGCGGTCCTCTAGCTGTCGTCCGAGATTGGCTCGAAAAATTCGCGATTTGGCTTGTCTATGCTTCAACCGCTGCGATCACGATCGCGCTGCTCGTGCATGGCCTCAACGGGAATCTGCGGCCGCCCGCTGTTGAAGCCAATTTCACGGGCACCCCCACTCTCCTCCTCGGGATCGACCTCGTCGTGGCGATGCCGATTTCGTGGTGGCCCCTCATCTCGGACTACAACCGCTTCGCGCGCTCCTCGCGGGGCTCCGCCCTTGGCACGGGCCTCGGATACGCGCTCGCGAACACGGTGTTCTACATTCTGGGCGCGGGCCTCGCGTTGCTGGCGATCACCGCCTTCGGGATGAATCCGGCTGACCCGACGGCCTTCCTCGCGGCAATCGGGTTGTTGGGATTGGGCCTCCTACCGCTTCTAGTAATCCTGGTCGACGAGACGGACAATGCCTTCGCGGACGTGTACTCGATCGCCGTTTCTGTCCAGAATCTCGCACCTCGGCGCCGACAGACGGGAACGATCCTCGCGGCAACGATGATTGGCACGGGAGCGGCGTGGTATCTACTCGCCACAGGCCAAGGCATCGGCGGCGCCTACGAATATTTCCTGCTCCTCATCGGTGGATTGTTTGTGCCTCTCCTCGGCGTGGTGATTGCGGATTCGTTCGTCGTCCGACGTGGCCGATACGCCAGAGACGATTTCTTCGAGGGAGCTCCCCGCTGGCGCTGGTCCGCTTTCGCGAGCTGGATTCCTGGCGCGGCCCTCTACTTTATTATCGTGGGGTTTGCACTGCCGGTCGGTGCCACCCTACCCTCGTTCGCTTTGGCCGCGGGCCTCCATGTCGTGTTCTCGAGAGTCGAGTCCGCGCTGAGCCGGCCGACGGCGACCGCGAGCGGCGATCCGTGACCGGCCGTGGTTGTCCTACGACTCCCATGCCACGACGACCTGCGGAAGCGGCGCGACAGTCCCGTCGCTCCGGGTGTACGTCGTCAAGGTGTCATCCGCGAAGATGATCGCCGCTTTGCCGTTCAGCGGGTTGATTGCAATCTCGAACAGGTCGAGCAGGTTCCGCGTGCCTCTCGCGCAGCCAGTGCCGTTCGTGCAAATCACGCCGACATGGTTCGGATGGGCGGACACCGTGGTCTGCAGGAAGTGCGAACCGTCGTCCGCCGTCTGGGCCATGTACGTGTTCCACACCGCGGTGGGGTCGTCTTTGTTCAACGCGGTCGAGCCATAGTACACGACGTCGACCTTGTCGCCGAACGCCGCAACCCATGGGAACACGGCCGTCGCCGCGAGACCTGAGTTCACCGCGACCGCAGAACTCCAGGTCGACCCGTGGTCGGAGGACGCCGCGAACCAGACCGTGTGAGCGTCCGACCACGCGGCATACATCTTCCCGTTCGTCGGATCGATCGCGAGGGCAGGGAACACGTTGTTCAGCGCGGTGTTGACCGGGGCGTGGTACACAAGGGTCGGAGTCCACGTCAACCCCTTGTCCGTACTCCGGGATACGACGATGTTGTTGAAGTTCGCGTTCGTGCCCTTCTGGAGGCCACCCTGACCCGCCGCGTATACGACGAACACGGAGTGGGTCGTCGGGTCCGCGACGATTGGCCCTTGGTCGTTGTTGAACGTGGACATGCCGGTGAGGCCATCGTGGCCCGGAATCGGATCGCCGACCCGGGTCCACGTGAAGCCGTCATCGTCCGATCGCTGCACGTGAATCAAAGTGCTCGAGCCGCTATCGTGATACGAGATGTAGACCGTCGCCCCGTCCGAAGTGATCCACTGTCGGTCCGCTTGGGCGGTGTCGATGATCTGCGCTTTGCAGTTGGCGAAGTGGTTGGATGTGTCCGCATTCGGGCAGGTAATCGCGGAGACTCCAAGGCGGGCTGTGGTGAACGGCGGGTTGATCAGGGCGACGAGGCTCGTGAAATGAAGGGTGCCGGTCGACCCGATGTCCACGTCGGCGTCCTCGCCACCGAGCTGCCCTGACACGATGCCGTTGTCAGGGATTCCTTGGTAGATCGGAGACCCGCCGAACGAGGTTTTCCAGACGTTTGTCCCGAAGGTGATCCATGAGAGAGACGTAAGCGCCGTGGTCCCGTCCGACCCTATCGTCACCGCCGGCTCGCTGCTCCCGCTATCCAACAACAACGACGTGTTAGAGAACTCGATCGAGGCGCTCGCCCCAATCGGCCTCGTGGCGCTCACCGTCGAGCTGAGCATGTTGAAAGCGACTGCCATCGCAAACAACGCAATGAGACCGTACCGCATCCGACGCCCTCCTCCGGGCTGGTGCGGCGAAGGGAGGTGACCGTCAAATACCTTTCGCGAAGACCGGAACCTTCGCTGGAGCCGTACCGTGCGTTATCAAGAATGAGACCGTCTATGCCTATGCCGATAGTAACCTTGTAAAACTGGATTCGAGCCTCAGATCTTGCTCCTACAGGATTCCGCATTAGGACGTCTCCTTACACCGGCGTCCGCGAACACGATAGGACGTCGCGACCTCGATCCATGAAAGCGCTACGAACTGGATGCGCTGGGTGAACCCTCAGTCGGTCTGCGCGATTGGGGCCGTCGGCTCTCGATTTCGGAACCCCGAGGACCAGTTTGTATTCGGGCCGCAGGCCCGCGCCAGTGGTCGACAAATTGTTCGTGCGTCCGATGCGGCGTGATCGGATCTGCGGGTCCCCAAGCCAGGCCGACCTTATAGCCCACTGTCACAATGGCCCGGCAAACCTCATGAGCGCACGAAGCGGCTCCGTCTCGGGACTCGGGAAGACGAGGGTCGAGGCCCTGACGGACGGCATCTTCGGCGCAGTGATGACCGTCCTCGGGCTCAGCCTGACGATCCCATACATCACCGGCCCTGCGCACCAGGAACTGCCCGCCATCGAGGACGTCCTGACGGGAGTCCTGACCTACGCGCTGAGCTTCATCACGCTCGGCGTCTTCTGGGTCGGCCATCACGTGGGATTCCAAATTCTGAAGCGCACGGATCGGACGTTCATCTGGCTCAACAACGTCTTCCTCCTCTTCGTCGGCCTGCTCCCGCTCACGACGGCCCTCCTGGGACATCACCCGTTCGAGCAGGTGACGATCGTGGCCTACGGATTCAATCTCTTGGCCATCCAGGTGTTCATGTTCCTGGCGTTCTGGTACGCCACGTTCCATCATCACCTCGTGGAAGCGGGCCTCAACGACCGGTTCATCTGGCTCGGCCGCCGTCGCATGCTGATGGGGCCGTGCTTCTCCGCGGCGGCGATCGTGCTCTCCTTCGTCAACCCCGTGTTCAGCCTCGGCGCCTACGTGCTCTATCCGGTGTTCTTCATCACGCCCGGTCGGATCGATCGACTCTGGCGGCGTCAGGAAGTGAAGTAAGGCGGATCGGCACGGCGACGCGGGACTGACGAGTCGAGAAGCCGCCGGAGGGATTCCACCCCCCTGCGGCTACGGGGACCGGATCACGCGAGTGGCACGCGGAAGCTCTGCTCGCGGAAAAGAAAGGGAAAGTGGGGCGCGCGTCGCACGCCCCTGAGACGAACCTACCCGCCCTGGATCGTGAACCGAATCTCCGCGGGGACCCCGGATGGGACAAACGACTGGTTCGAACCCGAGAGAACGTAGCTCGCGGCGAGGCTGGCTGCGACAATGGAGCCGGTCGGGAGCGTCGTGTACTCAAGGGTGAGCGTGTACGTCACGGTCGCCCCGATCGGTACCGACACGCCGTCGAACGTCAACGTGCACCCGGACAAGCTGCTCCCGGGGCCACTCGACGCCGTGCACGCGAACGAGCCCCCGGTCGTATCCGAGACCGTCACGGTCAGCGAACCGGAGAGGGTCGCGTCCGCACTCCCGTAGTTCGTCATTTTCACCGTGTACACGGTCACCCCCGACGTGACGCCGTGGATGGGTGTCCCCGTCGGGGTGTTGGTGTACCCGAACTCCGAGAGCTTCAGGATCGGCCTGGGCGGGAAGTTCACGAACGTGACCGTCGGCCCTGTGCCGCTTTGCGCCTGGCTGAGCGTCAGGATGACCCCAATGGGGTTGCTCGGGTCAGGGCTCGTTCCGTTCCCGGGAGCCCGGCTGCTTTCGGGCACCAAAATCGTCCCGATGTTCACGTAGCCGGCCTGGACGACTTCGCTCACCGAGTAGGTCGCGGGGAACAACGGGCCGAACTTGGAACATCCCAGTCCGTCGGACCCCGTCAGCTCGGTCAGGCTCGTTCCGAAGGGTCCCTCGACATGTACCGTCCAGCCGTTCGTCAACGAACCGAAGGCGCCGGTGCGATCGGTTTCGACCAGGGTCACGATCTTGCAGACCGTGATGAAGCCGGTCGGGGATACGACCTGAGGCAGCGGGATGGTCTTGGCCCCAATGCCGGGGGCGAAGAGGGTGCCGTGGTTCTTGGAGCCCTGGGCTCCGCCGGCACCCTCGCGGGAGACCGTGGTCCAGCTGCATCGGTTGTACGTGGACGGATTCGTGTTCCGGATCGCTCCGGGACCGGTCGTGATGCAGAACTCGGATTGGCTTCCCCCGCCCGGACCTCCGATCGCCGTCTTCCAGATGCCGGTCAGGGCGAGATGGCTGCGGAAGTAAATCGCGAGGCTCTTGCCCGCCGGCAGGTTCGGCCACCAGGATTGCGGGTACTTGCCCGACGGTCCGAAGAGGTCCACGAAACTGACACGGAAGTAGTGGTCCGTCGCAGGGGACGACTCCGACTCTGCCCCCGACGAACACAACCCGTTGACAACCGTCGAGCAAGGCTCGTTCCGCTTCGGAAGCGTCTTGTTCAAGTCGGCGAGCGGCAAGGACATGAGGCTGGTCCAGCCCAGGTTCGGATCCGGATTCGATAGGCCCTTGACGTCGGAGATGCAGATCGACCCCGCCTGCGGAACCATGATCGAGCTGCCGCCCTTGGGGATCGTCACGATGTTCGGCGGCGTGCTGCACTTGAAGAGCCCGCCGCCGGGCGGGACGGAGGTCTTGGAGTAGAACATCACGTTCCCTTTCAACGTCACGAACCAGTCCTGCGTCCAGTCAATCACAATCGCGTTTTTTTCGGCGAAGAAGAAAGACATTGAGACATCAACCGCGTTCGGGATCGTCGCACCGCTGGAGCCCGCATCGAAGCGGACCTCGGCGTCATACAGATGGCTCTCCAACCAGAAGTCGATGTTCCCTTCCACCCATTGGTTCGCGGCGGTGATGTCCTGGCGCTCCTGGTTGCCTAACGTGGTCACCGTCGGTGTCCCGCCTGGGCTGGTCGCGGCGAGCGCGAAGTACGCAATCCCACCGAACACACTCGAGGCGACCAACAGTAGCGCGAGCCCTACCGTTCGAAGCGATGGTTTCTTGATCTCATTCGTCGACCGACGCTCTCGTACATCGTTCATGGAAAAATCCTCCGAGAGCAAACAACAACGCAGAACAATGCGATGCTGATTCCTCCCCCCGTCTGGTCCATCATCCAGGTTGCAGGGATTCAGGCTTGTGGCACGGTTTTTGACCCTGGAGCGACGAGGTCCTGGGAGTAAGTCACCCTCGAGGTCTCCGGTGGGCCGTTCGGGGCCGGCTCGCGGTGTGTGAATGGGGAGCCGCCAGGGGGCTTCGATCCCCCGACCTGCAGTTTACGAAACTGCCGCTCTGCCGGGCTGAGCTATGGCGGCATTGCGCCACCGCCTTCCTACAGGGCGGTAGGAGGGAATTTCCCGCTCCAACCGGCTGAGACACGATGGTGCGGACGGAAGGAAAAGCTCCCACGCCATAAAGATTCCGAGAACATCTGCTGGACCCGGACAACGTTTAAGCGAGACCCGACCATCGCGCGGCGTGCAGCGCGTCTCGGGATGGTATTACGACGGCCATCGCTTCCGAGCGGGGACGGTCGGATGGGAAGAGGACATGGTCGTGGAGGTTCGCTCCGGTCGCGCCCGCCGTTCGCTCGCGGAGGGACTCATCATCCCGGGACTGTGGAACGCGCACACGCACCTCGGCGACGCGATTGTGACGCAGGAGCTCAAGGGCACAATCGAGGAGCTCGTCGCACCACCGCACGGGCTCAAGCATCGGGTCCTCGCGAAGGCGAAAGACGCGGCGGTGATCTCTGCGATGCGACGCGCGATGGCGACGATGGTCAGGACCGGGACCACGGGGTTCTCCGACTTCCGCGAAGGAGGACTCAAGGGACTCAAACTGCTCTACGCGGCAGAGGCCGCCCTGCCCGTTCGAGGGATCGCGCTCGGCCGGCCCGCCGGGTTATCGTACGATCAACGGGAGGTGGCCGCAATCCTGCGCGCATCAGATGGGATCGCGGTGAGCTCCTACATCGACTGGCCACGCGATGCCATCGAGAAGCTCGCGGCGGACGTCCGTCGGGCCAAAAAGATCTTCGCAATCCATTGTTCCGAACGCGTCCGGGAGGAGATCGACGTGGTTCTCGATCTGAAGCCCGCATTCCTCGTCCACATGGTCCAAGCGACGGACGCAGATCTCGAACGCTGCGCGGACGCGCGTGTCCCGATCGTCGTGTGCCCGCGGTCGAACGCGTTCTTCGGGATGACGCCGGACATCCCACGGATGCTGAGACAAGGCGTGGAGCTGCGGCTCGGAACCGATAACGCGATGATCAACACACCCTCCCTCCTGCGGGAGATGGAATTCGCGTATCGCGTCGCCCGGATGAACGGGGGCGTCCCGGCACGTGAGATCGTCGAAATGGCGTTGCGGGGAGGTCGTCTCGCCAACCCGGACGCCAAGCCGGCGATTCGCGTCGGCGAGCGGGCAGACCTCGTCATCTTGGATCTCCCCGGAGGGCCGAACGGGTTTGCGTCTCTCGTCCGAGCCTCTGCGAGTGATGTCCGCCTTGTCGTTTCCGGGGGACAACAGTGGCCCGCACCGACTCCGTCGGTCCGCGACGCGTCGATGATTCGGGGACGACGGCGAGGCGCCGGTCGCTCGACCCGATGAGGGGACGAGGGCCCACCCCATCCTTTATCCGAACGCCTCACTTTCTGGCGGCAAATGGCCTCCTACGACGACGTCATGTCGTTGTGCGTCCGCCGCGGTTTCTTGTGGCCCGCGGTCGATTTGTATGGGGGATTCGCGGGTTTCTACGACTACGGCCACAACGGCGTTCTCATGCGCCGACGGTGGGAAGATCTTTGGACGGAGACCTTCCTTGGATTGAGCGACAACTACTACCTCATCGACACGACGACGATCCTCCCGGAGCCCGCTCTCAAGGCTTCCGGCCATGTGGATCACTTCACGGACATCCTCGTCACGTGCACGCGCTGTGGTGAATCGTACCGCGGGGATCAGCTGATCGAGGCCGCGACGCACGAAGAGCACGAGGGCCTCACACCCGGAGAAATCGACGCCCGCATCCGCGACTTGAAGATCCGATGCCCGAATTGCAAAGGCGAACTGGGACCGGCCCGACCGTTCAACATGATGTTCCCGCTCGATGTCGGGCCGACCGGCAAGGACCGCGCCTACCTCCGGCCGGAGACGGCCCAGGGAGTCTACCTCAACTTCAAACGAGAGTTCGAGGCGCTGCGGCGGAAACTTCCGATGGGGCTCGCCATCGTCGGGCGGGCGTATCGAAACGAGATCAGCCCGCGCCAGGGCGCCTACCGCATGCGGGAATTTCTCCAGGCCGAACTCCAGATCTTCTTCGACCCCGCGACGTTTGCGGACGGGCTGCCCTTCGACTCGATCGCGTCGACGCCGATCCGCATCGCCTGGGCGACGGAGAAGAACGAGGCCGGCGCGCACGAGATCGCCGCGAGAGATCTCGTCGCCCGCGATCTGCCCCCGTGGTACGTCTATCACCTCGCGGCGGTCCAGCGTTACTACCTCGACCGGCTCCGGGTCCCTCGAGATGCGTTCCGCTTCGCCGAGCTCGATGAGAAAGAGCGCGCGTTCTACAACAAGATCCACTTCGACATCCAGGTGAAACAGGAAAGCCTCGGCGGCTTCAAAGAAGTCGGCGGCGTCCATTATCGGACGGACCACGACCTGAGAGGGCACGAGGCCGTGTCCCATGCGAAGCAGTCCGTGACCGTTGGCGGCTCGAAGCTCATCCCGCATGTCCTCGAGTTGTCGTTCGGCGTGGATCGCAACGTGTGGGCCATGCTCGACCTGTCATTCAGCAAGACGGAGCGGATTGT
>WNEP01000623.1_pt1 | contig 18167 bp, 21 predicted proteins | sample 5399961 | NCBI WGS metagenome assembly WNEP01 (sample SAMN13153329, study PRJNA577476) | soil metagenome | isolation source: 20 cm grassland meadow soil pre-rain plot 5 | place: USA:California | collected 2015-09-08 | reverse complement strand
AGCGTGCATCTTCACCGGCGTCGGCGAGCGGATTCGTGAAGGGAACGAGCTGTACCACGAACTGGAGCAGACCGGGCTCCTGGACAAGGTGAGCCTGGTCTTCGGCCAGATGAACGAGCCACCCGGCGCTCGGTTCGAGGTCGTGCTGACCGGCATCACGCTGGCCGAGCATCTCCAGGCACAGAAGCTCGACGTCCTCTTTTTCGTGGATAACATCTACCGGTTTGCCCAGGCCGGGGCGGAGCTGTCAACCCTTCTGGGACGGATTCCCTCGGAGACGGGCTATCAACCGACTCTCTTCTCCGAGATGGGCGAGTTTCAAGAGCGCATCCGGTCCCGCCCGGACGGTTCCATCACGGCCATCGAGGCGGCGTTCATGCCCGGAGACGATCCGACCGATCCGGCGGTGGTGTGCATCTTCAGCTACCTGGACTCCATCATGGTGCTCTCGCGCGAGCGGGTCCAGGCGGGTCTCTACCCCGCCATCGACCCCCTGAGCTCGTCGAGCGTCCATCTGGATCCCGACGTCGTCGGCAAGCGGCACTTCGCGATTGCCCAGCAGGTCCTGAAGGTCCTGCACAAATATGAGGAGCTCAAGCGCATCGTGACGGTCATCGGCGTCGAAGAGCTGTCGAAGGTCGACCGCCTGACGTTCGAGCGCGCCCGGAAATTGCAGAACTTCCTGACCCAGCCCTTCTTCACGGCGGAGGCCTACACGGGAAAGAAGGGTGAGTACGTCCCGATCGCGGGGACGCTCGAGGGGTGCGAGAGGATCCTCGCCGGCGATCTCGACGACCGTTCCGAGGATGCCCTGTACCTGATCGGGGCCCTGGAGCCCTTCCATCGGCCCGAGCCCTCGACGCATCCACGGCTGGGAGAACTCCTCGTCGCGAAGAAACTCATCACCCCAGAGCAGTTGGAGAAAGCGCTTCGCCGCCAGCGAGAGACCGGCGAACCGCTGGGCTCGACGCTTGTCAAGCTGGAGTATCTCAGCGAGAAAAAGCTCCTGCGCGCCCTCTCGGAGCAGCTGGATCGCTCCCCCACAGAAGTGTAGACGTCAGACGACGAGAAGCGGAACATGGCCAAACAGATCGGCGACATCCTAGTCGAGAAAAAGCTGGTGACCCCGGAGGAGCTGCAGCGGGCCCTTGCCGAGCAGGAAAAGACCGGCGAGTTCCTGGGCTCGATCCTCATCAGGATGGGCTGCATCTCTGAAGAGCAGTTGCTCCAGTCCCTGTCCGAGCAGTTGAACATCCCCTTCGTGAACCTCAAGGATCTGACGATTGACCAGGCCGTGATCCAGAGGGTGCCGGCCCGATTGGTCGAGCACTACAAGGTCATGCCCGTGCGGTGGGAACGCGACGTCCTCACGATCGCGCTCTCCAACCTCCATCGCTACACGTGGGCGCTGGAGGATATCGGGTTGCATCTCGGGTGCGAAGTCCAAGCCGTGCTGGCCTCTCGCGACCAGGTCAATGAGGCGATCAGGAAATACTACGGGGTGGGTGCCGATACCATCGAGCGGATCCTGGCCCAGAAACAGGGCGCCGAGGAGCCTACCGTCGGGCTCGAGGAGAAGCCCGAAGACATCGAGAGGCGCGCGGAAGACGCGTCGGTCATCAAGCTGGTGGATCAGATCCTCCAAGAGGCGATCCAGCAGCGGGCAACCGACATCCATATCGAGCCTGATCGCGATGAGCTGGCGGTCCGCTACCGGGTGGACGGGGTCCTTTACGACACGCGGGTGTCTCCCGACATCAAGTACCTCTACTCCGCGATCGTCTCCCGCATCAAGATCATGGCGCACCTCGATATTGCCGAGCGGCGCGTGCCGCAGGACGGGCGGATCAAGATCAGGGTCGGCCAGAGAGAGCTGGACCTGCGAATTTCCATTCTCCCTTCCGCATACGGGGAGCACGTGGTCATCCGCATTCTCCCGACCGAGATGCTCTACAGTCTGGAGCTGTTGGGGCTCCTCCCGGAGGATCTGGAGATCCTCCAGCGAATCATTCGGGAACCTCACGGAATGATTTTGGTGACCGGGCCCACGGGCAGCGGGAAGACAACCACGCTCTACGCGTCCCTGAGCAAGTTAAATACCCGCCAGCGGAAGATCATTACCGTCGAGGACCCCATCGAATACGAGCCCAGGGGCATTACCCAGATCCAGGTGAATCCCAAGGTCAACGTCACGTTCGCCAACGCCTTGCGGAGCATGTTGCGTCATGACCCGGACATCATGATGGTGGGAGAGATCAGAGATCTCGAAACCGCCGAGGTGGCCGTCCAGGCTGCCTTGACGGGCCACCTCGTCTTCAGCACCTTGCACACCAATGACGCGGCGGGCGGGGTCTCACGGCTGATGCATATGGGGATCCCACCGTATCTCATCACTTCGGCTGCCACGGCCTTCATCGCGCAACGGCTGGTGCGCCTCATCTGTACGCAGTGCCGGCACGAGGTGTCCGACCCGGCGATGGCGCGCGTCCTCGTGGGCGGAGGACCGATCGCCTCCTATCGCGGGAAGGGGTGCGAGGCGTGCCGCTTTACCGGATACCAAGGCAGAACCGGCATCTATGAAATCTTGACGGTCAATGACCGCATCAGGGAGCTGATCCTGGAGAAAGCCTCCTCCGATATCCTCAAGAAAGAGGCGATCCGTCTCGGCATGAAGACCTTGTACCAGGATGGCTTGAAAAAGATCGCGGCAGGGCTGACGACCTCGGAAGAGGTGCTGATGACCACCCAAGCAGACGGATAGGTGGCGATGGGCAACCCGGCGCGCATCCTCCTTCGACCGTTCCAGTCGAGGCGCCAACGGACGACCACCGCACTGGAGTTGAGTGGTGAGTGGCTGAAACTGGCGCAGGTCGAGGTGGGTGCCAAGGGCAAGCGACTGCTCAGACTCATCGCCAGACCGGTCGCGCCCCAAGAAGAGCTGTCGCAGACCCTCGTGGATCTTTTCAAGACGGGTATGAGTTCCGCGGATTCGATCGTCATCTCGATTCCTCGGAACCTGGTCACCGTCCGTAACCTCCAGCTTCCCACCGCCGATCCGCATGAGCTCAAAGAAATGATCGATCTGCAGGCGGCGAAGCAGACGCCGTATGCCAAAGAAGAGATCATTGCGGATTTTCAAGTCGTCAGGCGCAGTCCAGAAGGCTATACGGACGTCGTGCTGATCACCACCCATCGCAGCGTATCGAACAGATGCCTCAAGATCCTGGACGATTTCCACCTCAAAGCGGCCGGGATTCGACTGAGCTCGCACGGGGTTCTCAGTAGCTGGCAGCTGATGCGCGGCGCCACGCGGGATGAGGAGCGTGGGCCGACCGCCGTGCTGGATATCGATTCCAACTTTTCTGACTTCCTCGTGACTCGGAGTGGCGCGGTGACGTTTACGAAGGCGCTCTCCATCGGGTCCGCGAAGCTGGCGGAGGAGGAGAACGAGATCGAGAAGCTGGCGGAGGAGATTCAGAGGGCGGTCGATATCTACGAGAGCGAACGGGTCGGCCAGGGAATCACGAAACTCGTGGTGACCGGGGCGGAGGTCGATCTCGCACGCCTGATTCCGAGCCTCACGGCAAAACTTCGTCTTCCGGTTCAGCGAGTGTCCCTCGTCGAGCGGCTCCCTGGAGCACGCGAGGCGATGGATCTTCCAGAGGCACAGCGGGGATCCGTATCCTTCGCCGCGGTGCTTGGGCTGGCCTGGAACGCAGAGAGCGCCGGGATCGATTTGACTCCTCAGGAGGTCCGCCTCAGGGAGGCCCTCGAGCACAAAGGCAGAGCGATCATGGTCATGGGGATCCTCGGCGTCTCGATTCTCACGGCCCTCACAGCTCTCGTCTCCCAGCACGTCTATTTCAAGAAGCAATATCTCGAGCAGTTAGATGGGGAGATTTCTCGGACTCAGCAGGCGGTGAACGACGTGGAAGCGTTGAAGAAGAAGCTGAAGATCATCAGAGCGGCCGAACGGCTCGAGAACTCCTCCTTAGAAATCTTGTCTGTCCTTCACCGGAGCACTCCCCCGGAGATCTATCTCAGGACCATCGCTTTTGAAGAGCAATCACAGGTCGTCCTCAAAGGAATGGCTCAGAAGATGTCAACGGTCTTCGAATTCGTGTCCACGCTGGAGAAACTACCGAATTTTCGTCAAGTCAAAACCAAAAACGCGACGCGGTCGGGAAGCAAGGACGGAAGTGACGAGATCGAGTTCGAAATCACCTGTCCCCTCGCCAAGAAGAATGAAACTTAACCAAGTCTTGTCCCGGCTGTCACAACGACAGCGCACATTGCTCTACGTCACCGTGGGGATCGTGGGTCTGGCCTTGTTGGAGCGGTTTGTCGGCGCTCCCCTCGGGGGTCGGCTGTACGAGCTCGACGAGGAGATCGTAGTGAAGGAGAACCAGCTGAAGAGGAACCTGAAAACCCTCGACGCGCGCGAGGCGGTTCGCGACGCCTATGCGCCGTACGCGGCCTACGTGTCAACGACGGCATCTGACGAAGAGACGATCGGTGGTCTGCTCAAGGAGATCGAAGAGCTGGCAAGGAAATCGGGACTCACCCTGCTCAATGTGAGGCCCAAGCCGGCGACCAACATCGATGCCGGCAAACGTTATCCCGTTGAGGTCGAGTTGGAAACCGAAATGGGCCCATTGATCAGGTTTATCCACGGCCTACACGCCTCGAAGTACCCCCTCCGAGTGAACCAATTGAGGCTGGACACCAAGGGAGGCCGAAGCCCTCAGGTGAAAGTGTATCTGCTAATCAACAAGAGTGTGCTCCAGTAGAGTGAAACGCCATCGTTCGGCGCGTTAGGAACTCTGGAGATGCAAAAATTTCTCTACAAGGCGCGTGACCGCGGCAGGCGGATGGTGGAAGGACGTCTCGAGGCCGAGACCGAGCAGGAGGCGCTGGCGAAGCTGGGCGAGATGGGCTGCTTTCCGCTCGCGATCGAACGAGAAGAACCGCTTGCACACGGGAAGCCGCTTCCGCGCTCCTCCGGGCTACTCACGACGATTCGGCGTCGGGACCTCACCCTCTTTACGAGACAGTTGGCGGATCTGCTGGAATCGGGCCTGACGCTGATGCGAGCCCTGGACGTTCTACGAGAACAGACGGAACACCCGCGTGTGCGCGAGGTCCTGGCCGAAGTGGCCTCTCGCGTCAGAGATGGTAGAAGTTTTTCGGAATCCCTCGCCATCTATCCAAGGATCTTCTCACCCCTCTACGTCAGCATGGTGAGGTCCGGGGAGGTGGCAGGGATGCTCGCGGGCGTCCTCGCCAGGCTGGCGGACTTCACGGAGAAGGAAGAAGAGGTATATGGCAAGGTGCGGTCCGCCCTGGTCTATCCAGCGCTCATTCTCTTGGTGGGAATGGGGACCGTCGCCGTCCTCCTGATCTTTGTCATCCCGAAGCTGGTTTCCCTCTTCCAGGAGGTGGGGCAGACCCTGCCCCTTCCCACCCGAATCCTGATCGAGGTGAGCCGGTGGCTCGCGAGCTATTGGTGGCTGGTCGTGCTGGTGGTCGCGGGCGGAGCCTTCTTGGTGAGACGGGGGACGCGCTCGCCGGGGGGGCGGTTGGCCATCGATCGCACCACACTACGCCTCCCGCTCTGGGGGGCCCTGATCAAGAAAGTCGAAATTGCGAGATTCGCGCGGACCCTGGCCACGCTCTTGAGTCACGGTGTCCCGATCTTGCCAGCCATGCAGGTGGTGGTTCAGGCGACGGGGAACGAGGTGCTTCGCGGAGAGCTCCAACAAATCGGTGAACAGCTGAGGGGTGGAGCCACACTCAATCAAGGAATGCGTCGAGGGCGCCTCTTTCCTACTCCCGTGACCCACATGATCGCGGTCGGGGAAGAGTCCGGCGCGTTGGACCGCTCGCTGTTCAAGATCGCCGATACGTATGAGCGCGAGGCGGATCGTCTGATCAGGTCGATGACATCGCTGGTGGAGCCCGTGATGATCCTGATCGTGGGCGCCGTGGTCGGGTTCATCGTGATCTCCATGATGTTACCGATCTTCCAGATCGATCTCTTGGCGCGCTGAGTTTCAGCGTGGGGCCAGCACGCGTGAAGATCCCGACAAAAATCCTGAGGGACTCCCGCGGGTTCACCCTGATCGAACTGATGTTGGCGATCATCATCATCGGCGTCTTGGTGGCCATGGTGGCTCCGCGCCTGGCGGGCAAGAGCCAGCAGGCGAAGGACGCCGTAGCGCGGGCCGATATCAACGCCAATCTGAGCGCGGCGCTCGATCTGTTCGAGATGCACAACGGACGATATCCGACCACCGGAGAGGGACTGGCAGCCCTGCGGGCCGCGCCCTCGGGCGCCCCCAACTGGAAGGGACCTTACCTCAAGAAGGCCGTGCCGCTTGATCCGTGGGGGAAAGCCTACGTCTACAGGTCCCCCGGGCAGCACAACAGCGAAGACTATGACCTCCTCTCGACTGGCCCGGACGGGATCGAGGGTACGGCGGATGACATCACCAACTGGAAGTGATCCCCACCGGCACAGGGCTCGGGGGGGATTTACCCTCCTCGAGTTGCTCGTCGTGATGCTCATCGTGACGATCTTGGCTGGGGTCGCCATTCCTCAGTTCAGACGGACCTTCAGGAATCTCCAGCTCCAGGTCTTCGCCTCCGATGTGGCGACGCTGCTCACGTACGCCAACCGGCGCGCCGTGGCCAGGGGCGAAGTGCTGCGTGTCCATTTCGACGTCGCAGGCCGACAATACTGGCTGGCCAGTGCTCAAGACGGCTCACCGGAGGCGAAGTTCGAGAGGGTCTCCGGCAAGTTCGGGCGCGTCGCTTCCGTGCCCGGGTCGATTTCCGTTGCGTCTGGCACCCCCGACGTCACCTTCTACCCTGACGGGCGCGCCGACCGGTTCGAGATGCTGATCTCTGAGGACGGTCGCGCTGGCTATCGAGTGGCGACGGACCGGACGGGTCGCGTCACGCTCTCGGAGAGTCATGGGAACGACCGTCGGTAAAAAGTCCGGCGGGCGAACCTCACTCGGCGACGGGGGGTTTTCGTTGGTGGAGACCCTCCTCGCCGTCCTCATTCTGGCGGTGGGCCTCACCCTCGTGCTCCGTTCCTTCGGGAGCTCGCTCGACGCCCTCGGGAACTCCGCCGGTTACACGAGGGGATTGGCGCTGGTCGAGGAGAAGCTCTGGGACTTGGAGGCGAAGGGCTCGATCGCCCCAGGCACCTCGACGGGCCAGTTCGCGGAGGAGGATCGCGACTTCCGATGGGAGGTCAAGGCATCCGAGCTCGGGGCAATGAAGCTGTGCGAAACCCAGGTCACGGTTTCATGGGCCCAGCGGGGACGACCTCGAGCCATCTCCGTCGTGACGTACTTGAAACGCGAGTAAGAGCATGACGCGAGGGAGCGGAGCGCAGCACGGCTTCACGCTCATCGAGCTCCTGGTGAGCCTGACCATCTTCTCCGTCATCGCGGTCGCCGTCTACTCCGTGTTTGCTGCCGGAGTCGGCGCCTGGCGGAAAGCCCAGGAGTTCAGCTCGACCTATCAAACGGCGCGCCTCGTCCTGGACGACCTGGCGCAAGAGCTCACGAATGCCGTCAATATCTCGGGCACCGACTTTGTCGGCGAACCGCAGAGGCTCTCCCTTCTCACCGTGCGTCAGCGTCCTTACGCGCAAGGCCGTCCGGCCGATCCGAAGATCATGCGGGTCACCTATGAGGTACGGCGAGATCGAGCCTCCGCGACCTACTCCCTGGCGCGTGTGGAGGCGTCTCCCGTCGCAGGGTCCCAAGAGGAAGAGACGGAACTGGTCGTGAGTCCCATTTCGAAGTGGGAGCTTCTCTATACCCACAGGGACGACAGCGGGCAGATCGTCCCCTGGAAAGACGCCTGGCGAGTCAGCGATGCGGTCCCCCTCGGGGTCAAGATCACTCTGGTGGTCGGCGAGACACGCTTCACGAAGCTGGTGTTCATCCCCCATGGGTTCCAAGAGAAAGCGACCAAGCCTAAGGGCCAGTGACGGGTCCGTCCTGATCCAGGTCCTCTGGACTCTGGCGATCCTTGTCCTTTTAAGTCTTGCCCTCGGTTACACGACCGCACTGGACCAAAGGCTCGTCAGTTACCAGAGGGATCGGTTGACGGCCCTCTATCTGGCCAAGGCTGGCTACCAGAGAGCGCTGGTGGAGCTGGAGCGGGATCCGATTCCACCGGCTAATTCCTATCTGGAGTCGTGGGCGCACAATCCGGAGGCTTTTCAGCAGGTCCCCCTCGGGTCCGGCAGTTTCACGGTGAGCTATGCGTGGCCAGGGCAAGATGGGTCAGCAGGCGTCGTCTACGGGGTCGTCGATGAGGAACGAAAGATCAACATCAATACCGCCCCAAAGGAGATCCTCGTCAGGCTCCCCGGCATGACCGAGGGAATCGCCGATGCCCTCCTGGAGTGGAGGGCCAAGCATAAGAGCTTGGTCGAGCTGGAGGATAGGCCCTTCAAGGTCCTGGAAGAGCTCTGGCTGGTGGAAGGGATGACCCACGAGGTCTTTCAGGCTCTCCAACCGTTCGTCACCGTCTATTCAGACGGAAAGGTCAATCTGAATACCGCACCGAAGGAAGTATTGATGGCACTGGGCATGAGTGAGGGCTTGGTGGCCAAAGTCCTACGCTTTCGATGGGGCTTCGATGGTATCCGTGGGACGCGGGACGACCAGAGCTTCGCGACCCTCGCGAGCGCGGGGCAAGACCTCAATGCGTTCGTGCCCCTGACGCCGTTGGAGGCCGCCCAGCTCGGCAACCTGATTACCCAGAGTCGTTTGAAGGTCGCCTCCAGCTTTTTCAGAATTCACTCTCTCGGGACGGCGCGCGATGGAAAGATCAGCCGGGTTGTCGAGGGTATTGTCCGGCGCGGGGCAGGATCAGCCCGCTCAGTGGCTCTTGTCTCCTGGCATGAATCCTAGAGCGAGATTATCCCTTCGCGACGTTGAAGCGGAAGTGGCAGACTTCCCCGTCCCGGACGATGTAGTCCTTGCCCTCGAGGCGGAGCTGGCCCTTGGCGCGCAGGTCGGCGAAGGACCCGTTCACGGCGACGAGGTCGTCGTAGCTGTTGACCTCGGCACGGATGAATCCGCGGGCTATGTCGGAGTGGACCGTGTCCGCGGCGTCCTGCGCTCGCGTGCCCTCGGGGATCGGCCAGGCCCGCACCTCGTCCTCGCCCAGCGTGAAGAAGGAAATCAATCCAAGCAAGGTATAACAATCGCTTAGGACTCGGTGGATCGCAGGCTCCTTGAGGCCGAGCTCGGCCAGGAACGCCTGCTGCTCCGGGCCAGCGAGCTGGGCGACCTCGGTCTCGATGACCGCCGACACCCAGCCCACCCGGGTCCGCGGCCGCGCGGCGACTTCGTGAAGCCCGTACTTCTCGACCACCGCTGGCCCGTCTAAGATCGCCTTCTCGTCGAGGTTCAAGCAGTGCAGGATCGGCTTCTCGGAGAGGAACGTGAACCCTCGAATCGCCTTGGCCTCCTCGGACGAGAGCTCCACGGCGCGAAGCGGGGTTTCCGCCTCGAGGGCCGACTTGAGGCGCCGGAGGATCTCCTGCTCCTTCGCCTCGACCTCCTTGCGCTGCTTCCGGAGGGACGCCTCGAGCCGCTCGAGCCTCCGCTCCACCACTTCGAGATCGGCCAGGATCAGCTCGGTCTCGAGATCCACGATGTCGCGCCTCGGATCGGGCAGGCCCGCGACCTCGTCGGCGAAGGCGCGGACCACGTGCAGGAGCGCGTCGGCGTTCCTGAAGTCCTTGGTCTCGAGCCCGCCGCGCTCACCCTTGGCGATGCCCGCGAGGTCCACGACCTCGAAGCTCGCGTACGTGGTCTTCTTGGGCTTGAAGAGCGCGCTGAGCCGGTCCACGCGCGGGTCGGGCACGCGCGCGACGCCCGTGTGGAGCTCCGCGCGGCCCGCGTCGTAGCGGGCGGTGGCAACGGTAGAGCCGGTCAGCAGATTGAACAGCGTGGTCTTGCCGCTCTTCGGGAGGCCGATCAGGCCGATCTTCATGAATCGATTATGCCAGGTGGTGTCGTATCTTTAGAGTGTTCTGAGCCACCCCGCGAAAGACATCGACCTGAGGGGCGCGGCGGTCGCCGTGCTCGTCTCGATCCTCTGGGGCGCCAATCCCGTCGTGATCAAGCTGGGCCTCGAGGACGCCCCGCCCATCCGCCTGGCCTGGATGCGCTTCCTCGTCGGGGGCGTCGTCATCGGGCTCTGGGCGTGGGCGACCGGACGGTTCGCCGGCTTGCGCATGGAACGTTCCGAGTGGCGGCCGCTCGTCTTTCTCGGGCTCCTCTTCACCCTGCAGATCGGCTCCATGAACGTCGGCACCTCACTCACGAGCGCGGCGCACTCCGCGATCCTCTTGAACCTCTACGCCGTCCACACGGTGGTCCTCGCCCACTTCCTGATCCCGGGCGACCGGCTCACGCTCCGGAAGCTCACCGGCGTGCTCGTCGCCTACGCGGGCATCGTCCTGCTCTTCGTCCACCAGATCAGCGACGGCGCCCCGACGCTCCTCGGCGACGCGATCATGGTCGTCTCGGCGTTCATCCTGGCCGAGCGGACCATCTATCTCGCGCGCGCCGTCCAGCGCGTCGATCCCGTGAAGCTGCTCCTCTCCCAGGTGCTCATCGGCACGGCCATCTTCGTCGTGGTCTCGCTCGTCTTCGAGCCCTCGCCGACTCGCTGGACCGTCCGCCTCGCCACCTCGATCGCCTATCAGGGCGTCCTGGTTGCGGGCTTCAACTTCGTGGTGAACCTGTGGCTCCTGCGCCGCTACCGGCCGAGCGCGCTCGCGGGGTTCTTCCTCACCCAACCGATCTTCGGCGTGCTCGCGGCCGCTCTCGTCACCGGCGATCCGCTGACGCTCGACCTCTTGCTGGCGAGCGCCGCGGTGGCCGTCGGCATCGGGCTCACGAGCCGCTGAGCACGCGCTGCTATAATCCGGGCATGCGGAGCGCGCCGTCGAAGACGCTCGAGGTCGTGCCGAACCCGCACCCGGACCGCGACTACGAGGTGTCGATGACCGTGCCGGAGTTCACCTGCCTCTGCCCCCGGACCGGCCAGCCCGACTTCGCGACGATCCGCATCCGCTACGTGCCCGACCAGCACCTGGTCGAGCTCAAGTCGCTCAAGCTCTACGTGTGGTCGTACCGGAACGAGGGCGCGTTCCATGAGGACGTGACGAACCGGATCCTGAACGACTTCGTGGCGGCGGCCAAGCCCCGCTGGGTCGAGGTGACGGGCGACTTCAACGTGCGGGGTGGGATCAAGACCGAGGTCCGCGCGACCTCCGGCAAGCGGCCCGAGCTCTAACCCTCGCCCGCCCCTTCGCGCCAGAGGGTGCCCGCGTCGAGCACCAGATCGCCGAGCGGCGGCAGCGCCGCACGCTCCTCGCCTGCCACCCGCCCGGCCTGCGCGTACCCCTCCGGGCCCAGCGCAAGCGCCTCCACCGTTCGCGCCTCCGCGTCCACCATCCAGTAGAAGGGCACGCGGTAGCGTGCGTAGAGATGACGCTTGCGTTGTCGGTCGATGGCGACGCTCCACGGCGACAGGATCTCGACGGCAAGGGTCGGCGCCCCCTCGATCCCGCGGCTCGACACGGCGCCCGCCCGCGCGCGCTCGAGGTAGACGACGTCGGGCTGGACGATGGCGATGTCGCTCAGGATCACGTCGATCGGCGAGAGAAGCACCTCGCCGAGCCCGCGACTCCGGACGTGGCCGAAGAGAGCCCTGTAAAGCGCGCCCACGAGGCGCTGGTGGCGGGGATTCGGCGCCGGCGTCACGGACAGCTCTCCATCGTGGATCTCGTACCGCCGCCCGTCGTCCGGGAGCTCGCAGTAGTCGCGGTACGTCAGGAGAATCGCCCGATCGGCCATACCGAACTCTAACGACTGCGCGAACCGCGTGTCAATGCCCCGAATCCGATACGCCTACTTCGCGAGCGCGAGCAGCACCATTCCCGCGAGCATCACGACGGCGCCGAGCGCCGACTCCCGTACCCGCTGCGCCTCACCGAAGAAGAGGACGCCCGCGCCCATCGCGAAGAGGATCTCGATCTGCTTCACCGCCTCGACATACGAGGAAAGCGTCAGTGTGTAGGCCTTGCCCTGGCTCATCGTGGTCAGCGCGGCGAAGAGCCCGAGGGCGACGAACTCCTTCCAGAAGCGCGGCACGGCCGAGAAGTGGCGCGCCGAAGTCGTCAGCGCGAGCGGCGTCATGATGAGGCTCGCGGCCAGGTAGGCACCGAACGTCCCTGCCGCCGTGTTCGAGGCGAGGATCGCCTGCTTGATCGTGATCACGCTCGGCGCGTAGAAGAACGCCGCGAGCAGCGTGTAGCGCTGGCCCCGATCGGTCACGAGCACGCGCAGTGGCTCCCACAGCGAGATGTGCGCGCCCGTGACGTTCAGCAGGTAGACGCCCCCGGCGGAGAGGAGCACGCCCGCGACACCGAGCGCGCTCGGCCGCTCGCCGATCGTCGCCCACGCCATCCCGAGCAGGATCAGGAGACTCACCTTCCAGAGCGCGGTGACGAGCGAGATGTCTGCGAGCTTGAGCGCCTTGGAGAGCGCGAGCGTCGAGAGCGTCTGGCAGATGCCAAACGCGAGGCACCAGGCGAAGAACCCGGGCTGGAGCGCGGGCCAGCTGGTGAGAAACGCCGTGGCGAGGGCGAACGGCAGGAGGAAGGTGAAGCGCCCCCAGACGTTGATGTACTCGTCGAGGGCGTGGCCCAGGCGCTTCATGGCGGTGTTGCGGAGCACCTGGAACAGCGCCGCCGCCAGCGCCAGGGCGAGCCACATGGCGGCGATTGTATCGCAGGGGTCAGGCGGGACCGCGGGGTGGGCTCAGGCGAAGAGCGAGGCGGGGACGAGGGCGAGGTCGCCGAAGGGCGGCGGAGCGACCGGGTCACGCCCGGACGCACGGAGCGCATTCGAGTACTCCTGCTTCGTGCCGACCACGGGCGTCACCGACAGCTCCCCATCGTGGATCTCGTACCGCCGCCCGTCGTCGGGGAGCGCCGCGTACTCGCGGTAGGTCAGGACCGCCCGCGTCATCAGAATCTCCTGGCCGACTCTACCGGCCAGTTCAGCCGCGTGTCAATGCCGCGAGGCATTCGAAGATGATGAGGTTGAACCTCGCGCACGGGCTCAGTCGTCCGACGGCGGCCCCACCTGGAGGCCGCCGAGCGGGCCCGGGACGTCGTGCAAGGTGATCTGCACCAGCGACCGTGACTCCGCCGTGTCGACGACGACGACGTCGACATCGATGGCCTTGGCGTGCTTCAGGACTTCCCGTAGCCAGGCAAGCAGCTCGCCCGCCTCGCACAGTTTGCGCATCATTGCGCGCCTCCTCGGATGACAGCCCCCGCAGCGCCGCTCGGCTTGATGGCGAGAAAGCCTCTTCCTCGGAACCTTAACGCGCCTTCGGGAATGGCAGCTGGGCGCGGAAAAAATGGATTGACGAGGTTTTAGGGATCGCCTAACCTCCACCCTGTCTCGGAGTCTGGCGCACATCGCGCCGTCGGTTTCGTGCCATTCGGAGGAACTTTAAAAAATGCCGAAGGGTTAGAAACCTGTGAACGATCCGGCGATTGGTGTCTCAGACGTTCCCAAACTCGTCGCAGCCTGGTATGTGCTGCGGACGCGCTCCCGTCACGAGAAGACGGTCAACACCCAGCTCATCGAGCGGAAAGTCGAGACCTTCCTGCCCCTGGTCGAGCGCTGGAGTCACTGGAAGGACCGAAGGAAGAAGATCGCCTTTCCGCTCTTTCCCGGCTACTGCTTCGCCCGCTTCCCTCTGGTCGAGCGGCTGCGCGTCCTGACCGTCGTCGGCGTCGCCGGCCTCGTCGGTTGCGGCGGCCCGCCCGAGCCCGTTCCCGACGCGGAGATCGACGCCATCCAACGGCTTGCGGCCACCACGCTCCAGTACGACCCCCACCCGTTCCTCACCGAAGGCATGGACGTCGAAGTCGTCCGCGGCCCGCTCGCCGGTATTCGCGGCAAGCTCCTGCGCAAGGATCGCGTCACCCGTCTCGTGTTGGCCGTCACGCTGATCCGTCAGGCGGCGGTGGTCGAGATCCATCCTGCGGACGTCGTCGCGGTCGGCCGCGCCTAGCCTCTCAGCAGGACGCGCGCCTGACGCGCGGCCACGCTGCCGGGGTAGTCCCGCAAGAGCCGCTCCCACGTCTGCTTGGCGAGCGCGCCGTCTCCGAGGCCCCGCTGACACAGACCGATCTTCAGAAGAGCGTCGGGCACCTTGGCGCTGCCGGGGACCGCGCCGATGAGCGCCTCGAAGTCCGCGAGCGCTCCGCGGTAGTCCTTCAGCTGGAAGAGGGTGTCCGCGACCAGGAACTGCGCGCTCTCACGGAGCGGGTGGTCGGGGTACGCGCCGATCAGGTCGTAGAGGACGAGAACGGCCGCATCGAGCTCCTTCGCCCGAAGCTTCTCGACGCCCATGCGGTAGAGATCCTCCGCAGGCGTCGTCGTCGCTGATCTTGGCTGCGGCACCGCGGGCACCGGCATCGGGGCCTGCGGGATGAAGCCGCTCGGCAGCGTGGGCGCCGGCATCGGGGCCGGCGGGGCGAAGCCGCTCGGCACCGACGGCGCGCGGCTCTTGTTCTGCGCTTCGAGCTCGCCGACGCGGCGCTGGAGGAACAGGAGCTGGTCCTCCTGCTGGCGCGACGCCACCAGCAGCTTCGCGACCGCGTTCTGCAGCTCCGACAGTTCGCTCGCGACGCGTGTGAGCTGCTCGGCGAGCTTCGGTGGCTCGGGCGTGGCGGGCGCGGTCGGTGCGGCGGGTCCGGTCGGTGCTGGGGGCCCGGTCGGCGCAGCGGGCGCGGCCGGCACGGCTGAGCGGCCGGCCTCACCCGCCGGCGAGCGCGACGCTTCGGCTGTCGTCGGTCTGTGTCGGAACACTCCGCAGCCCGCGAGGACGAGGCTCAACACGACCAGGCCGAGGACGGCGAGTCTCATGGCAGATGGTTCGCCGTCACCGTGACGCTCTCGGCCGGCCACGAGGCCGGTGCCCGGACCTCGAGCGTGACGATCATCTCCCGGCTCAACGCCACCTCGACGAGCCAGAGCCAGCCCTCGGGCGCGTCCAACGGCCGATAGCTCCGCACGATCTCCCCCTTCGTGAACACGTAGCGACGCTCGCCCGGGTCGAACGTCTCGGTCCGCGCGCCGACCACGAGCGTCCCGTCGCGGGTCACGCACAGGACGTAGTCGATCATCTGCTGGGGCGCGGCACGCGCGATGCGGATGGGCGCAGCGCCCGGCTCGGCCGGCCGCGCGATGTCCACGACGAGCTGATCGAGCCTCGCGTACGCCACCGGCGCCTCGCGCACGGCGACCAGCTCGTTGCCGCCGCTCCGCACGCGGATCGGCACTCCATTCACCCCGGGCTGTCGTGGCTGGCTCTCAGCGTGAGCGACAGCGATCAGCGACACGATCGCCCCGAGGATCCACCACCTCATTCACTCACCCCGACGCCGGGGCGCCTGGCCGGACGCGACGCCGGGCGGTCGGCCGGACCCTGAGCCGAGATCCAGCCGCTGCGTCCGGCCACACGGCTCTTGGTCACGGGCGCCACCGGCAGATCCTCCGCGGCGGCGAGCGCGGCCGCGGCGACTTCGTCGAGACGCGTGAACGCGACGCGGGCCCGCCGCGCTCGCTCGACGAAGGTCTCGAGCGCAGGACCGAGCGGCCCGCCCTCGACCTCGGCGTGGAGCGTCAAGACGTTGACTCCCGGCCGGAGCGCGTCGATGAGCGTTCCAGAAAGGTCGCGGACGCGGCCCAGGAGCTCGTCCATCGTCGGCATCGTCGTCGGAACCTGGATGGTCTTCAGCGGGCCGCCAGTGACCCGCGGCCTGAACGGCGCGTCGCCTCGCGTGTCGCTCGCGTAACGGAGACCGAGGTCTTCCTGGATCACGAGCGCCTCGGGCGAGGTGCGCCAACCCGGCGCCGCGCTCGCCTGGGGTGGGAGCCCGAAGATCGTCTCGAAGGCGCGCGCGGCTCGCGTCAGGTCGTCGCGAATCGCCGACGGCGCCAGGCGATCGATCCGATCCTGCCAGCCCACGTGGTCCCAGCCGTGGGGCGCGACCTCGTGTCCTTCGTCGGCGATCTGACGGAGCAGCGCCGGTGCTCCGGCGCCGACCGGCAGCGCCGGGAGGAGCGTGCCGGACAGGAGCGTGCGGAGACCGTAGAGCTTGAGAGGGTTCGTACGCCACATCTTGTAGAGAAAGCTCGGCCGGAGCGCACGGCGGATCGCCAGACCCGACCGGTCGGGCCCCAGCGTGACGAAGAACGAGGCGCGGATCCCCGCGCGCCGGAAGAGCTCCAGCAGGCGGGGGACGCCTTCGGCAAGCCCGCGCCGCGTGTCCACATCCACGCGCAGCGCTACTGTCGCTTGAACCACTCGATCGTCCGCCCGAGGCCCTCGTCGAGCCCCACCTCGGCGCGCACGCCCAGGAGGTCGTGCATGCGCCGCACGGAGGGCACGCGCCGCGGGATGTCCTCGTAGCCCTGGTCGTAGACCGCTTCTTTCGCCACGGAGATCAGCCGTGAGGAGGATCCGGAGAGCTTGATCATTCGCGCCGCGAGCTCGCGGATGGACACCTCCTCCTCGGAACCGACGTTGATCGCCCGCCCCTCCGCCTCGCGGCGCAGGCCCGCCTCGACGGTCGCGCGCACCGCGTCGTCCACGTAGGTGAACGTCCGTGTCTGCAAGCCGTCGCCGATCACCGTGAGCGGCTCGCCGCGGAGGAGCTGCCCCATGAAGATCGTGACGACTCGTCCGCGGTCCATCTGATCGAGTCGCGGACCGTAGACGTTGAAGTAGCGGAGCACGACGACCGGCAGCCCCATTCGTGCGAAGGCGAAGCAGAAGTGCTCGGCCGCGGCCTTCGAGGTCGCGTAGCACCAGCGGTCGATCTGCGTCGAGCCGAGCACGCGGTCCGAGTCCTCGTGAAAGGGCACGACGGTGTTCCGGCCGTAGATCTCCGAGGTCGAGCTGAACACGACTTTCTTCTGATGGCTGAACGCCGCGCTCAGGACCTCCTCGGTCCCGTTGATGTTCACCGTGAGGACCTGGTACGGGTCGCCGACGTAATGCTCGACGCCGACCACGGCCGCCAGGTGGTACACGAGATCCGCCCACGCGACGAGCCCTTCGAGGATGTCGCGCTTGAGCACCGACTCGCGGATGACCCGGAACCTCGGGTGCGGGCGGAGATGACGTACCTTCAGGTCGGGCGCCGGGTCGAGCACGGTCACCTCGTCGCCTCGCTCGAGCCACGCCTCGGAGAGGTGCGACCCGAGGAAGCCGGCGCCCCCGGTGATCAGGACCTTCACGCGCCCTCCGTCAGGCGAACGCCGGGCCGCATCCCACGCCTGAGGGCCCACACGTCAGCGGGCTCCTCGGCGACACCAGCGCTCTGGACCCGCCTCAGCAGCAGCGCGCCCTCCCCGGTCGCCACCGTGATCCCCTGCGATGGCAGGATCTCGAGAAGCGTGCCCGGCGCCGCGCCGTTCCCGATATCCGGCAACACTGCGCCGGCCCACAGGAAGAGCCGACCGGTACCGTCCCCGACGAACGTTCCGGGGTACGGGTGAGTCACGGCGCGGATCATGTTGGCGATCCGCGCCGCAGGCCACGTCCACTCGACGCGCCCGTCTTCCGGACGCCGCCGGGGAAAGACCGTCGCACGCGCAGGGTCCTGAGGGATGCGCTGCGCAGTCCCCGCGAGCACGCCGGGGTACGTCTCGAGCAGCAACTCGACGCCGATCTTGACCATGCGCTTGTAGAGCGTGAAGGCCGTGTCATCTGGCTCGATATCGATCGCCTGTTGAGCGACGATGTCCCCGGCGTCCGCCTCGCCCGCCATGTGGTGGAGTGTGACGCCCGTCCGCCTTTCGCCGTTTACCAGGACCCAGTTCACCGGCGCCCGGCCGCGGTATGCGGGGAGCAGTGAGCCGTGAAGGTTGAGCGCCGCGACGCGTGGCAGCGCGAGGAGGTCAGACCCGAGGAGCCGCCGGTACCACACCGACAGGATCACGTCGGCGGCGAGCGCGCGCAGCGTTTCGACGATCGCGGGCAGGTTCGGCGAGGGCGGGGTAAAAAGCGGCAGCCGGTGAATCCGCGCG
>WNEP01000620.1_pt1 | contig 18285 bp, 9 predicted proteins | sample 5399961 | NCBI WGS metagenome assembly WNEP01 (sample SAMN13153329, study PRJNA577476) | soil metagenome | isolation source: 20 cm grassland meadow soil pre-rain plot 5 | place: USA:California | collected 2015-09-08 | reverse complement strand
CGCAGCCCGTCGTACTTGTATTCCAGGGCGGCCTTGCCCATTCGCTCGAAGATCTCCTCGAGCGTCTCGAGTCGCTCCGCGAGCATCGCCCGGATCGGGCGGAACAGTTTCAGGTGGATGTCCTTGAGTCCGTCGACACCTTTCGAGGCGAGGACTCGCGCGACCTCCCCGAGGTCGGAAGACACGTTGTACGCGCGCTCGACGCGGGGTCGGTCCGCCTTCGTCGCGAACGTGGCCGCGAGCGCGTCGACGATCGTCATGTCCGCGACCCCCAGCCGCATCTGGCCCACGACCATCCGGACGACGTACTTCGCCTCCCGAGGTGTCGCGCTGCCCAGGAGGTCGGACAGGAGACGGATCTTCCGCTCCTGGCTCCCTTCGCCGGATTCCCGAGCGATCGCATCGAGGTGCTCGTAGACCTTCGCGGTCGTCAAGGGCGTCGACTCCAACGGCCTCTGTCGTCGCGCCGCGATGGCCTCTTGCGCTACGAGGCCGAGATCTCCTTTTTCTTTCCAGAGGCGGCCGATGCGCGCGTCGTCCAGTCCGGTCGCGTGCGTCAGGACGCGCATCACCATCTTCTCCGCGAGTCCGAGCTCGATTCCCTCATAGTCGGGGTGGATGCGACCCTGGGTGAGGTAGACGACCTTCTCGAGGTCCTCCCTCGGCGTCCTCCGGAGCAGGCCCACCAGTAACTCGGTCATCTCGAGCCGTTTCGTCGTCGCCTCGATTTTCTCGTATGCGTCGACGACCTCGGAGAATTTCACAGGGCGGTCGGAAGCTCCGGACGCTTCTTAAGGATTCGCGGAGGCGAGGCGTCCCGCGGCCGAGGCCGGGCCACGGGTCCGGCCTAGCGGAGCCGCTTCACGACCGCGTCGACGACCGCGAAGCTCTCGCCGAGGTACGCGTTTGGGTCCAGCGCCGCCTCGATGTCCTTCTTCGACAGGAGCTTCGTCACTTTCGAATCGGCGAGGAGCACATCTCGCAGATGGACCTCTTTCGCCCGCGCCTTTTGGGCGGCCTCTCGCACGAGCCTATGTGCGTCTTGTCGTCCGAGTCCTTTCGCAACTAGGGCGATCATGACGGCTTCGGCCATCACCTGGCCGCGCGTCGCCTCGAGGTTCTCTTTCATCCGGTCCGGATAGACCCGCAGGTTGTGGAAGATTTCCGCGGTCCGTGCGAGCATCTCGTCGATCAGGACGCACGCATGGGGCAGGATGATCCGCTCCGACGCGCTGTTCGTGAGGTCGCGCTCATGCCAGAGGGGGACGTTCTCCAACGCGGGCGTCACGAGAGACCGCACGATCCGCGAGAGGGAGCAGACGTTCTCGGAGGCGACCGGGTTCTCCTTCTGGGCCATCGTCGAGCTCCCGACCTGTTTCTTCGTCTCGAACGCCTCCGCGACCTCGCCGATTTCCGTGCGTTGCAGGTTCCGGACCTCGGTGCAGAACTTCTCCAGGGACGCAGCGAGGTTCGCGAGGACGGCGATGAATTCGGCGTACCGATCGCGGCCGACGACTTGCGTCGCCGCTTCTTCCATGCCGACGCCGAGGTCGCGCATGACCGCGGGCTGAATGTCTAGCGCATACGGGCCGAACGCCGCGCCCGTGCCGACGGCTCCGGACATCTTGCCGACGACGACGCGGACGGACGCCTCCCGCAATCGATCGCGGTGGCGAGCCGTTTCCGATGCGAACACCGCCATCTTGAGGCCGAAGGTGATCGGAATCGCGGCTTGGCCGTGAGTCCGTCCGAGCATCACCGTCTTCTTGTGCTTCGATGCCAAGCCGGCCAGCACCGATGTGAGTTCGTCGAGGTCCGCGTCGAGGATCCGAATGGCGTCCCGGAGCTGCAACGCCGTCGCGGTGTCCAAGATGTCGTTGCTCGTCGCCCCCAGATGGACATACTTGCCGGCGTCGCCTTCGCACGCTTCGGTCAGTGCGAGGACGACGGCCATCAGGTCGTGGCGCGTCTCCTCTTCGATCTCCTGAACGCGCTTCACGCTCACCCGCTTCGTCGTGGCCTTTTTCGCGATCTCGGACGCGGCGTTCTCCGGGATTAACCCGACCTTCGCCTCGGCGCGGGCGAGGGCCGCCTCGACGTCGAGGAGGCGCTGGAGCCGGGACTCCTCTTCGAAGATCCCCTTCATCTTCGGGCGCCCGTAGCGGAAGTCGATGGGGCACAGGAGGGACATGGCCGCTCGGCGAGGGCAAAGCCCGGAGGTGTTATGGAGCTTTCTCCCGCGGCGCCGTCGCTACGGTGGAGAAGGGACTTTCGGGAGCACGACCGTGAAGGTCGACCCTTTGCCTATCTCGGAGGCGACCTCGATGGCGCCGCCGTGGGCACTCACGACGTTCTTCGCGAACGCGAGGCCGAGTCCGGTCCCCTGCTCCTTGGGCTTGGTCGTGAAGAAGGGCTGGAACAGTTTCTCGATGACCTCCGGCGGCATCCCCGGCCCCGTGTCGTGGACGACGAACGCGACCGTCTCGCCGCGGTCCTCGAGCCGGACTGTGACGACCCCGGTCGACGTGGCCTGGAGGGCATTCTTCGTCAGGTTGACGAGCACCTGCTGGATCCGACGCGCGTCGACGTCGGCGACGACCGGATGGCCCGCGAACTCCTTCCGCAGCTCGACGCCGTCGCGGAGGTACGGATCCATCTGTTCGAGCGAGGCGTCCACGATCGTGCGGAGGTCCGTCTCGACCGGTTGAATCGGCGGAGGGCGCGTCAACCCTGCGAGGTCCTGGAGGATCGACGCGATGAGTCGTCGTTGGGCATTGATCTTCTCGAGGCGGCTGATGATCTCCGGGTCCTTCGCGCGCTTCGCCGCGGTCGCGGCGAGCAGGGAGATGTTGGTGAGCGGCGTGTTGATCTCGTGGGCCACGTAGCCCGTCAATCGGCCCATTGCCGCCAGTCGTTCCGTCTCGAGGAGTCGACGTTCGAGGTCCTTCTTCTCGGTGATGTCCACGGCGGCGGAGAGCACGGCCCCATGAGGGCCGAGGGGGAGCGTCTCGATCGAGATGATCACGTGGCGGGTCTGTCCGGTTTTCGTCTGAACGGGGAGTTCGAGATTTCTCATCGGCTCGCCGCGGCGCACCCTCTGGACGATCGCTTCCGGAGCCCCAGGATTCTGCCAGAGGCCGAGTTCGAGCGAGGTGCGGCCGATCACCTCCTCGCGCGTGTATTCGAACAGACGCAAGAACGATTCATTGGCATCGATGAACCGATTCTCGGGCAGCGCCGAAAGGGCCATCGCGACGGGGCTCCCATAGAACGACTTCTGGAATCGTTCCTCCCAATCCCGGCGGCCCGTCTCCATCTCCTTCTGCGCGCTGATGTCGCGGGCAAATCCGACGAACGTTGGCGGCTCTCCGGTGATCCTCGTGATCGCGAGTTCGACGGGGAACTCGGTGCCGTCCTTCCGGAGCCCCGTGAGTTCGATGCGTCGTCCCAGGAGCGGTCCTTCGCCGGTCTCCAAGTACCGCGCGAGCCCGCGGCGGTGCGAGTCCCTCAGTGAGGGAGGAATGATCGTTTCCGCGAGCGCCCGCCCAATCACCTCGTCGCGTCGCCACCCGAAGGTCCGCTCCGCGGCGGCATTGAAGTCGACGATGCGGCCCTGATGGTCCATCGCGATCACGCTGTCGAGTGCGGTATCGAGGATTGCCGCGCGGCGTGCTTCGCTCTCCCGCAAGGTCAAGTGGGACTGGTCACGCGCGCCGGAGCGGGCCGGGCGACGTCGTGTGCGAGGACGTTTCTTCGAAGTCGATTGAGACATGGCGGAAACCTCCGAGGGCTGAGGGGAGAACCCGCGCCGCGGTCCGCGATTGCCGACGTCCCTATTTATTGCGTTCGAGCGAATTGTTCCCTTTCTTCCCATGAGAGGACTTCGGCGATTTGGAAACGCTTCTGCTGGCCGACAAAGGAAAGGGGAGCAAAGGGCGACTCGATCTCGCCCTCCGCCCGTTTACTTCCTCCGCCCCATCATCGCTGCGAGAGCGCCGATCACGACGAGCGCGAGGACCGCGACGATGATCGTACTCGTGTCGAGGCCTGCGGTGACTCGCGGTTCGACGGTCCCGACGCGCTGTTCCCCAACGACCGTCGTGCTCCCGCTCCCTTCGAGATAGCCGGCGGCCGTCGCCGTCGCGACGATTCGGAACTGGGTCCGTGGCCCCACGTCCGCGCTGAACGAGGTCGTGAAGTGGCCTTGAGCGTCCGTCGATCCGGATGCGGCCGCGACGCTCCCGCCAAGGCCGATGACCTGGAGGCTCACGGTCGCTCCAGAGACTGGCGAGCCGCTGGACGTCACCGTGACGGTGATCGTCGCCTGCCCGGTCTGCGACGCGATCGTGACCGCGCTCGAGCTCACGCTCACAAGGAGCGCCCGAGTGTCCGACGTGACCGTCATCCAGGCCGACGTCGTCGCGCCGGCGTATCCGAGCTTCGACACTTGGATCGTCACCTGGACGTCCGTCGCGCCCTGCGCGCTGGGCGCGATGACGGCTGCGCTTACGTTGCCCGCAAGATCGGTGGTCCCGCTTCCCACCTGGCTCCCTCCGATCCAGAAGGAGACGCTCGCCCCGGACACCGGGGCGCCCTCCGAGTCGGTCACCTTGGCGATTGCGGTCGTCAACTGTCCCGCCTTGACGGCCGTCGGAATTACGATCAAGCTGGCGGCGAGGGGACCGAGCTGGGTCACGTGGAGCATCTGGTAGGTCCAGAAGTTGTTCACGCCTCCCGGCATGTCCACCCAGCCGTCGAACGATCCTCGCACGGCCGCCTCGATTGCGTTGAAGTGCAGCACCGGAATGAAGAACCCCTGCGTCATCGTCCGCAGTTGCGCGTCGAAGACGGCCGTCGCGCGAGCCGCCGGATCCAACGCAGCGTTCGCGGCCGACAGGTCCGCATCCAACGTCGAGTTGACGACGCCGAACACGTTCAGCGCGCCCGAGCTGTGCACGTAATCCCAGAGGAAGCCGGGATCGAGGCTCGTGTCGAGCGTCGCCGCGAACACGTCGTAGTTGCCGGCGGCGAGGGTGCTCAGGATCGTCGCACTCGGGACGCTGACGAGGCTCGCGTGAATCCCGAGGCGCGTGAAGATGTCCACGGTCGCGAACTGGATCGCGAAGATCCGCGTGTCCTCTGCAACGGGTATCCCGACGACCGTCAAGGCGAGAGGCGCTCCGTTCGGACGCTCCCGGAATCCGTCCCCGTCGCGGTCCACATAGCCCGCGTTGTCCAACAGCTGCAAGCTCTGCGTGAGCAGCGCCGTCGACCGCGGCGGAGTGCCGACGGGAGTGATTGTCACCTGGTAGGTCGGAACGGCCGGGTTATACCAGGGCACGTCTTCTTGGATGACGGGGCTGTGCGAGATGATCGTCGACGGATACAGCTGGCGGTATAAGATTGGGTTCAGGGTGACCGCCAGCGCGGAACGCAGGCCGGCGTCCGACGTCGCGCGGCTCGAGTCCATGTTGAAACCGAACGAGAGCTGTCGGAACCCCGGGTTCTGGACGATCGTCGCGTCGCTCAGGAGCGTCCTGTTGACGCCGCCGATGTTGATGATCTGCGACGGCTCGTCGACGAGGAGGCTCCAGCCGATGAAGTCGAGGTTCCCGCTGAGGAGCGCCGTCGCGGCACTCGTCGTGCTGCTGTACACGCTGAAGGTCACGGTCTCGAGGTACGGCGGCCGGAAGTGCGCCGCGTTCGCCGTGAGCGTCCACGACGTCGCCGTGGAAGCCGTGAGCGTCCACGGTCCGCTCCCGACCGGGTTCGCTGCGGTCCCGGCCTTGACGATCGGGAGCGTCAGGCCTTGTCCGAACAGCAGGCCGCCTCCCGATGCGGACGACAGGGTGACCGTGTTGCCGGTGCTCGACGCCACGAGGTCCGAAGGCGCCCGGCCGGAATTCTTGTACTGATTGTACGAGTCCACGACGTCCACACCTCGGACGGCCGTGTTGTCGTGGAACGTCAGATCCGACCGCAAGATGGCGGTGAGGGTCGGGCCGGAAATCGACCACGATGCCGCCGCCCATGGCGTCGGCGTGAGCGTCGCCGGATCGATCCGACCGAGGCTGTCGTAGACCAACGGGATCACCTTCCAGCTGTCCGCGTCCGTGGCCGTGAACGGATTCAGGCTGATCGGCCCGCGGACGGCCACGCGGAGATTGCCGCCGTAGAGGCCGGAAGAATCCCCGTGGGTGGCCTTCGCCGGCACGGCCGAGGACAGGAGGAGCAAGAGGGCGAGCCCGAGGATCGCCGTGACCGCGAGCTTGCGCATCACAACTCACCGTCCTCAGTGGGCAGGAGCTCCTCGTCTGCCGAGGCTCCCTCCTCCTTCTTCATGTCTTCCATCCTCATGCCGCCTTCTCCACCGCCACCGCCTCCTCCGCGACCCCTCCGGGCCTGGCCGATCGCCAGGCCGACGAGGAGGGCGATGACGGTGAGCACGGGCAACAGGATCAGTCCGACCGACGCGGTCGACACGCCCTGCGGCACGTACGAGACCGCCTGGGAAGTCGTCGCCGTGTTGCCGGCGGCGTCCGTCGCTTGCACGAAGATCACGTTCGAGCCGAAGCTGAGCGCGACGCTCGCGGAGTAGCGTCCACCCGACACGGTGACGGGCTGCCCGTTGACCGTTACGAAGGAGACCGAGTTCTCGACGCTCCCCGTCACGGTGACGGTCGCGGAGCTGACCTCCGACGGCAAGGCGTCCATCGTGAGGGTCGGCGGCGTCGTGTCCCGCGTGACGGTGAGGCTCGCCGAACCCTGGTTCCCTGCGGAATCCGTCGCCACGATGGCAATCGAATTCGAGCCTTCGACGAGCGACACCGGCGCCTCGAACGAGCCGTCCGCGTGGACCATCACCGCGGTCCCGGCGACCGTCAGGGACGAGGCTTCGCTGACGACGCCCGAGACGACCGTGAGGTCCTTGGACGTCAGGAGGCCGGCCGAACTCCGCAGTAGGGAGATCGCCGGCGCGGTCGAGTCGCTGACGACCGTCAACGAGGTCGACGCTGTATTCCCGAGTGCATCGATCGCACTCACCGGAATCGTGTTCGTCCCCTCGATCAGGCTGACGGCCGCGCTGAAGGCACCCGAGCCGTCCACGAAGACGGAGGATCCTCCAATCGACACGGTCGCTCCGGGCTCCGTCACGCCCGTGACCGTCACGGTCGCGGCGGACGTCACGAGACCCGGCGTCGGCGACGAGATGTCGAGCCGCGGCGCCGTCGTATCGACCGTGAACGACCACGCGGTCGTCGCGAGATTCCCGGCGAAGTCGCCGGCTTGGACGATCATCGTGTGCGAGCCGTCGGCCAGCGGGTGCGTCGGCGTGAAGAGGACGGTTCCGGTCGGGTAGCCGACGTTCGTCGAATGCGGCACGCTGACCGATGCGATCGATGTGATCTCGACGCCGTCGAGCCATACGACGATCTTCGTCTGATCGATCTCTCCATGAACCGCGAAGGCGCCCGGTTGGTCGTCGTTGATCTGGACAAACGTGCCCGGCGTCGAATCGCTGACCGTGGATCCCGGCGTGGGCAGCTGCGAGCTAAACGACGGCGGCGTGACGTCATAGCTGAAGGTGATGTCCACCGCCTGCGCGAGCGAAGCGGGGGCGAAGCCCGGGCTCAAGTAGACCAGGTCCGACGTGACCCCCTCGCGCTTGTCGCCGTTGAAGAGCCAGGTCAGGTTGATCTGCGCCCCTTTGTTCGGCGGCACGTCAACGGTCGGTCCGCCTCTCCCAACAAAGTTGCCCCCACCGAGCACCAGGGTCGGGTGGTCCGACATCATGTAGAGGTCCAGATCGTTGGGAGCCACGCCCGCGATGTCGACCTGGATTTTCGTCACCCGACTGAGGACGCGCGTTTGCACGAAACTCGAGGTGTACGGGTCCGCCGGATTGTCTTGGAAGACGGTCTGCGCTGGGAAGCTCTCGACCGTCGTACCGCTCGCGGTCGTCGTCGTCACGGTCAGGTCGAACGTCGTCGAACCCGCGGGGACGCTCCATCCATGGACCGCGATGAAGTACGTGTTGTCTTCTGGGTTCGCGAGGACGACTTGTTCGACCGGAGTGGATGTGGTAGACGAGCCCACAATCGGATCCGCATGGGTCAGCACGCCGTCCCCCGGAAGCTTCAGGAATCCGAGTAGGACCGCTCCGTCATAGAGCGGAACCGAGGCCGACGCGGTGACGGGCACGGATCCGGCGAGCTGGTTCGTGGAGATTCGCACGTGTTGCGGGTCCGTCGTCAAGGTGCCGACCTCGACCCGCAACGGTTCGTCCGTGGCCAGAGAGACGAGAGCCTTGGTCTGCAGCGCGACGAGGCCCGGGAGGACATCCGTATGCATGAACGTCCGTTCGATTGCGTTCGTGTTCGTTGTGCCGGCGGTGTTGTCTGTTGCCGCGAGCTCAACCATCGCGCCCGGGCCGTACGTCGCATCGTCGGTCCAGTACGCATCCGGCTGGAGCGAGTAGACGAAGAACTCCGCCTCGGATGGCGCATCTCGGAGGATCGTGTTGTAGATCATCCGACGGTTCGCCGCCGGGACGACCGATGTGTCCAACCAGTAGAGGCGCGAGTCGCCGGTCTGGCGCCAATTGCTCGGGAATTGACCTTGGCCCACCGCGCCGTTCTCGTAGAGGCTCGTCGAAGGCGTTCCGCCTCCGAAGGTTACGGGCAGGCTCGTGGCCGGGACCGTGATGAGCACGGGCACGATGACCGGCCGGCCACCGGAGGCAACCCAGACGGCCCCCTGGTACATTCCGGGCGGTGTTCCCGTGGGAACCGAGAAGGTCACGTCGAACGTCGCGGAACCGTCCGCGGGGACCGTCAGTCCGGTGGAGGCCTCCGCGTTCGTCCAAGCCCAGTTCGCCTTCGCGTAGAACTCGACGACGACCGAAATGGTTCCGGTGACGAGTCCTGCGTCGCGTAAGCGTAGGACGAGCCCGTCGTGGACGCGGGAGTTCGGGTCGTAGATTTCGTCCATCGCGCTCCACCGATTCGCCTCGAAACCGGCGAACGAGTACCGGTTCCGCTCAAGGACGCCTCCGAACGTGCCGTCTCCGTTCTGGTCCCACCAGTCGAAGAGCTCGAAGAGCGTAACGGGAGTCCCGGTCGTCGTCGCCGGATCCCGCACCACGGTGATTCGGAAGAAGTCCGAGCTGGTCCAGCGGGCGGTGAGGTCTTCCGTTCCCGGGAGGAGTGTATGTCCGTCCGCCGCGTAGAGGCCGGACGGTTTGAGGATCCGGAACTCTCCCGCGGGATTCGCGAACGCCCAGCTGAATGAGAAGTCCGAACCGACCTTCGAATACAGGGCATCTCCAATCGAGACCGTGGCGGCGGAGCTTCCCTCGTTGTGGACCGTGAAGGTCTGATCGTACGTGTCGCCGGGGTGCATGAAGTTGACGAACGCGGGTCGGTGGACACCGCCATAGCCGCCGGGTGCCACGAAGGCCGGGCTCACCCGCAGGCCCGCGGTACTCGACGCGAGTTCGACGGCCGCGGTTGCGTTGACCCATCCCGCCCCCTGCTGCAAGACGTCGAACCCGTGGTCGTCCGCGGAGGACATCAAGATCTCTTTCGCGACCGACGAGACCGGGTAGGCCCCTCCGTTGGCTTTGTACGCCTGATAGATGAGCGCGACGATGCCCGCGGTAACCGGCGTCGACATCGACGTGCCACTCCAGAGGTCGAACGAACCGGTTCCGTCGCAGCCTCCAACGAACGCCGCACAGGCGGAGTTGAGCGGTCGACCGCCGAAACCGAACGCGCCCGCGGCAAAGACGTCGGGCTCCGGCGTCCCCATGAGCGCGGGACCTTTGCTGGAGAAGTCCGCGAGGTCTCCGTAGGGACCCACCCCAAATGGTCCCGTGCCGAAGCCGGGCCAATCATACCATCCATTGCCAAGGTCGCTCCCGAGCAGCCAGCGATAATTCATCAGCGTCCCGGCGCCGACCGTAATCACGCCCGGCGCGGTGTTGGGCGGCGTCGAGGTCGAGTAGCCGGGTCCGTTGTTGCCCGCCGCGAACAGGATCGTGACGTTCGGAGCGACACGAGTCGTGAGGTCGTAGAGATACCGTTCCAAGAAGGTGAATCCGGTCTCCTGCGGCTGCGTGAAGCCCCAGCTATTCGTAATGATGTTCGCTTCATCGCCGGTGCCCGCGATTCCGTCGTACCCATGGGAGGAGAAATAGAAGAGCTCTGCCGTGTCGAACGAGGTGGGAAGATCGACTCCGATGATTTTGGCACCGGGCGCAGTCCCGTAGATGTCGAAGATGCCGCCCGCATTGCCGAACGGCACGCCCGCCAGGTCGGTCGAAACCCACGTGCCGTGATCCTCGAACGTCTCGAACGCACCGTAGAACGCGACGATGTCGCCCGGTCCGGGGACGAACAGGTCCCATCCCTGCCGCTGCGCCGTGATGTTCGAGTACGGCACGGGGAGGCCCGTCCTGTACCTGGCCGTCACCTGGGAATTTGCCACCGGAGGCGTCTGGAATGTGATTGCGCCGCTATCGTAGTTGAGTGTCCACGTCCGAAGCTCGTAGATGATTTCGACGAAATCCCCATCGGGGAAGTCCTTGAGCCAGGTGATTACGCCAGTCGTCGAATTCAACCGGTAGTCTACGCCGGCGGCGAGTGGGCCTGAACTGTTGTCGATGGCAAACACTTGCTTAACAGGGTAGCCCAATGCGAGAAGCGCAGCGGTATCGACCGCAGCTCCGGTCATGTAGTTGACTCCCGCGGTCAGCTGCGCGGTCGTTCCTGTCTCGTTCCCGCCGCCGGTCGTATTCGGGATGACCAACTCATAAAGGTCCTCTCCCGAGCTGGGCCAGTACGCCCCGTTCAGGGCCATCGTCGCGGTGAAGAGGTTGACGCCCTGGGCGTCCGTTTCGATCCATCCGTTCGCCAGCGAGGCACTCGTCTCAGCACCTGTCGCGGAGGCGATCACGACCTCGTTTGCGATGGAGTTGGTTCGCTTTCCGATGAAGTACAGGAGGCCGCCCGAAATGTCGGCGATGCCATCGCCGTTCGCATCCCACGTGGCGAGAGGGTTTCCCGCGATGCTAACCGGGTTGTCGTCCGTGAAATCGAGGTCGTGGTTCAGGTCGACGTGTACCGTATCGTACACACCCGGGGTGATCGAATCCGTGACGAGGATGCCCGGCCGGTTGCAGAAGTAGGCCTCGAAGAATTTGTCGATGTCGACCCCCAGGTGAAACACCCCGCTAGCGCTCGGAATTGCGCCGACGTGGTACGTTCGGCTGATGAGGTTGTTTGAGCCCGGACAAGAGGGCGTGCTTGGCGCCACCCTCTTCGTGTACTGGAAGAATCCGTAGGCAAATCCGGTGGCGTACGTGACATTCCCGCTCAAATCCGCTATCGCCACGTACTCCGTGTCGGAGTACCAGGAGGCAGTACCGACGGTTGCAAAGATTGGATATGGGTAGCGATCCAAGTCGCTGCCCGTCGTGAACAGTTGAAGGTTATTCCATTGGGATTCCTGGCTCAACATGATTGGGTAGCCGAAGTATGGTGACGCCGGATTGCGGTCCGTGGCCCATTGACCCAGGAGGTTGGGATGACCGAAGTCGGCGCCCCAGTCTTGGACCGCGATGTTGACACCGGAGCCGTTGAAGCCCATCGGGTAGTTGCCGGACGAGTCGACGACGTGTTGGGAGCGGACGATCGACCAATCCGTCGGCGCCGGACCACTGCCCGGTGACTGGAGCTGTTCTCGGAACCGGGTCACCGACTCGCGTTCCGAGGTCAATCCGAGATTCGTATAGTCCGCCGTCGCGGGCACCATTCGCGTCTCGATGCCCAAGACGGACGGCAGTTTGGCGAAATCCTTGATCGCGAAGGTGGGAATCGTGACCGTCGTAGAGACGATGCCTTCGGAACGGGCGAGAGACCGCTCGGAGAGCCTCTGGTCCTTCCCGCGGAACTCCTCGGGGAGCCGCTCGACGGCGAACTTGTTCAGCAAGGGTGTCAGCGAATTCATATCTTGTGTGTAGATGACCACATCGACGAGACCGGTCGAGCCCCGATCGACTGCGTCCTTCAGCCCAGAATCCAGCTTGGTTTTCCAGACGTCCCGCGATTCCGCGGAGATCGCGGCCGTCGAAGGGTTTTCTGCGATCCGAGGCGATCCTGTGACACCTGTCGTCGGCGTGGCGGGCGACTCGATCGCGCGGGCGGAGGCAACGGGTGCCGCCGTCACGAGCACGAAGAGGCCTGCCAGAACCATCGCGCCGACGATCAGAAAGCTCAGCGCTCTGCGAGCGGTGGTATTCGACATTCGATTCCCTCTCCCCGACACCGAAAGCGTGCGGGGATTCGCTCGAGCGTATAAATAAATTCCCCAGATTACGGAGCCCGACCGGCCAGCCATCCTGAATCTCCGATCGAGCGCCCCTTTCCGGACCGTTCAAACGCTACTCTTAGCGCTTTTCCTCCATAGAGGATTATTATCCGTTGATTTTCATATATGAGCGACGATTCGAAGGCCGTCCTAAGCTGTTGGTCCCCGAAAGCCCACGCGATGCCTCAAAGGCGCTCGAGGTCTCTGCCGCCGCGAACCCCCGCGGGAGCCAAGAAGTCGGCGAGCGCGTAGCCAACCACGCAGCCGACGAGGTGGAGGGGGATCAGGAAGAGCGAGACGAAGATGACCACCGCGCGGGAGGAGTCCGAAGGGCCAAGGGCCTCGAGACCCGGAACGACGCCCGCGAACACGGGCGCGTACACCGACAACAGGACGATGACGATGGCAATCGACGCTCCCACGAATCCCGCGACGACGAGATATTGCGGCTCCACGTCTCGGAGTCGCAATCCGATGGCGACCCCGGTCGCCAGCGCCACGAAGAGGATCGTCGCCCCGACGTCCAGGCCCAGCAACAGACCGTAGTCGGCGAAGGTCGCGACCACGACGAACGTGCCCATCGAGAACCCGGCGAGGACGACGAAGACTGCTTCGATGAGGCCCCGGCGAACGATCTCACGATCCATACGGGACGATTCCTCCTGACGTCGCGAACTCAATACCGAGGACGCGCTCGATGATCAACGTGCCGTGCACCTCGTAGACGAGCGAGGCGTCGATGATCGGGAAGTATCGGCCGCTGAACGTGAGGTTCAATCGGGCGAGCTGGGTCGGCTGCGTCGCGCCGAAGACCGTCGCGTTTCCCCATACGCTCGCGGTGGTGTGCGGACCGACGACGTAACCGGCGGGAGGGAAGAAGCCGCCCGCGACGACAAAGATCGATGCGCTCTTCTCCGCGAACGACCGGGTGTCGGTCAGGTTGTCCATGTAGAACCGGTACGTGATGTGCAAGATGTCGATCGCGATGCCCGAAGGATTACGCAGCAAGAACTGGACGCCGATGACCACGGTCTGGTCCGGCGACGTGACGGCCGGAATCGTCACGCTCTGGTAGCCGACGTTGTCGCCGATTCGCATACGGGCGTCGCTCGCGGCAATGTACCGATCCAAGAAGTTCACCCATGCGACGGCGCCGACGACGGCGAGGACAACGAGGAATACCGCGGCGACTTTCGCGAACCACGTCATGCCGGTGGCCCTCCGCCGGATACCTGTGCCGCGGCGGGAGGCGCACCCGAAGACAATCCGACCTCTCCCGCGAAGTGACACTCCGCGAAGTGGCCCGGGACGATTTCCCGCAACTCGGGCTTCGTCGTCTTGCAAATTTCTTGCGCATACGGACAGCGCGGATGGAACGTGCATCCGCTCGGCAGATCGATCGGACTCGGCAGTTCCCCCTGGATCTTCGCTCGGCCGCGCTGGAATTTCGGATCCGGCACCGGGACTGACGTCAGGAGCGCTTGCGTGTACGGGTGCAGCGGCTTCGAGATGACTTCCTCTCCGACCCCGAGCTCGACGATCCGGCCCAGGTACATGACCGCGATCCGGTCCGACATGTACCGCGTCACCCCGACGTCGTGGGAGATGAACACGAGGGTGAGCCGGAACTCGTCACGGAGCTGGAGCAGGAGATTCATGACCCCTGCGCGGATCGAGACGTCGAGCATGGACACCGGCTCGTCCGCGACGATGAACTCCGGCTGGAGGACGATCGCCCGAGCAATCGCGACCCGCTGCCGCTGCCCGCCGCTCAGTTCGTGCGGATATCGGTACATGTAGTCCGACGCCGGCGCGAGTTCCGCGTGCTCGAGCGCTTTCGCGATGAGGTCCTCCCGGTCCTCCAGGGAATCCGTCACACCGTGAACGGTCAGCGGCTCCGCGACCGCGTCCATCACGGTGAACCGCGGGTTGAGCGATTCGTATGGGTCCTGGAAGATCATCTGCACGCGGCGGCGGAAATCCTTCAGGCCCGCTCCCTTGAGGGGCGCGATGTCCTTGCCGTGAAAGAGGAGCTGGCCCTCGGTGGGCTCTTCGAGCTTCACGAGGAGTCGGCCCGTCGTCGTCTTCCCGCAGCCCGACTCCCCGACGATCCCGAGGATTTCGCTCCGCTTGATCGAGAAGTCGATCCCGTCGACCGCGTGCACTTGCTTCTCTCTCCCGCGGAGGGCGTCCAACAAACCCGCCTTCAAGGGGAAGAGCTTCCGGAGGCCGTGGACGTCCCACACGGCACCGTCCTCCGTCATCCGAGGCTCCCGTCGAAGATTTCCTTCGCGAAGTGGCAGCGGGACCGGTGGCCTGCATCGACCTCGATGAGTTCGGGACGTTCGCGCGTGCAGATGTCTTGCGCAAACCGACACCTCGGATGGAAGCGGCATCCGCTCGGCGGGCTCACGAGATCCGGAGGCGATCCGGGAATCGCCCGGAGTTTCTTCTTCGGGCCCTTCACGCTCGGGAACGCCTCGAGCAGACCGATCGTGTACGGATGCGAGGGCGTTTCGAACACGCTCTCCGTGCTCCCCTCTTCGACGATCTCGCCCGCGTACATGATCACGATGCGATCTGAGACTTCCGCGACGACGGAGATGTCATGGGTGATGATCATCATCGCGAGGTCCAGTTCACGTTGCAGATCGCGGATTTCTCCGAGGATCCGGTCTTGCATGATGACGTCCAGGGCCGTCGTGGGCTCGTCCGCGATGATCAGGTCCGGCTTGCAGGCGAGCGCCATCGCGATCATCGCGCGCTGCTTCATCCCGCCGGAAAACTCGTGCGGATATCCGTCCGATCGATCCGCGGTCATGCCGACGAGCTTGAACAGTTCCTGAATCCGAGCCCGTCGTTGCTCGGAGGTCATGTCCATGTGCGCCTCGAGCGCTTCCTCGATCTGGTCGCCGACTCGGTACACTGGGTTGAAGGCGTTCATCGCCCCTTGGAAAATCATCGAGACCTGAGACCATCGCATCGTCTGCATTCGATTCCGTTGGGACCGCTGGATCGCGCGGCGGGTGAAGCCGCGGTTCCAGGCGCGCTCGCGCCGGTCGACGAGGTCAAGAAGGTCTCGTTTCAGGGTGTCGGGGTCGGCCTGACCGTGCGCGATCATCGCTTGGGCGTCCTCGATTAGGGAGGCCTCCTGCTGGAGGATCGGCATCAGCTCGTTGGCCGCCATCGAGGCTTTGTCCGCCGGCATGCCCGCTGCACGCATCGCCAGCATGTCCTGCACCGCCCGCGCGGATCCGTCTTGGTCGAGGAGGAACTTCAGTTCGTGCGTCAGGGGTGCTCGGAAGACAAGTTCGCCACCGACGCGCACCTCGCCCGTGACGATGCGCGCGTTCGAAGGGAGAATCTGCAAAATGCCGAAGGCCAATGTCGTCTTGCCGCATCCCGATTCGCCGACCAGGCCGACGGTCTTGCTGCGATCCGCCGTGAAATCGACGCCATCGACGGCCTTGACCTGGCCTTTGCGAACGCGGTAGTACGTTCGCAGATTCCGGATCTCAAGCAGCGCCACCGAATGCTCACCTCGTGCGCAGCCGGGGGTTGATGATTTGCTCGAACGCACGACCGGTCAGGAAAAAGGCGAGCGACAATACCGTGATCCCCAGGCCCGGCGGGAGGAGCCACCAGTAGGCTCGGAGTAGGTCCACCGTTTGCACCGTCGACAACATCTGACCCCAGCTCGGGGTGTTCGGATCCCCAAGGCCGATGAAGCTGAGGGCCGCCTCGAGGAGGATCGCGCCGCTCACCGCGAACGTCATGTAGAGGAACACGAGCGGCATGACGTTCGGCGTCAAGTGTCGGAACATGATCCGCACGCTGCTGGCTCCGGTCACTCGCGCCGACTGAATGTAAGGGCGCTCCTTGAGGCTGAGGACTTCGGACCGAATGACCCGCGCCGTGCCGGGCCATGACAGGAGGGCGATGACGAGGATGATGTTCCAGATGCTCGAGCCGAGGACGGCGGCGAGAATGATGAGGAGCGGCAGGAGCGGGAGGACGAGGATGACGTCCGTGAATCGCATGAGGACGATGTCGGTCTTGCGGCCCAGGTAGCCCGCGACGAGGCCGACCACGAGGCCGATGCCGACGGCCAGGAGAGCGACTGAGAAGCCCACGATGAGGGCGATCCGTGAGCCCCAGATGAACTGGCTGAAGATGTCCCGGCCCTGCAGGTCCGTGCCCCAGAGGTATTGGTTGCCGGACGGATACGTTCCCGGCGGCAGGGGTGCGAGGTACTTCCCCGTCGAGGAGATCGCGTAGACCCAGCCTTTCCCCGTGCCGAGCCACACGTTAGGAATGTTGAGTTGGCTTCCGACTTGCGTCGTCCAGATCGACGGTGCCGCCGTCAACGTGCTATTGAAGTCCTTGCGCCACAGGAGGCCACCGACCTCGGACAGGCTGTACAGAATCCCCGTGTCGTCCGCGGGATCGGGTGTCCCTTTCGGATCGACTCCGACCCCGAAGATGATTCGTTGCGCGATCGCCAAGACGGGCGGGGCGGTAAATCGGAACCCTCGCTCGACCAACACTTTGTCGGCGAAGCGCCACTTCACGGTCCCCGCGCTCAGCGTACCGACGGCGTCCCGGGCGATCGAGTATAGGATGCCCGAGCTGGACGTCACGTAGACCGTCGTCGAGTCGACGAACGGAGAAGAAAGGGGTCCGGGGTCTCGCTGGGACACCGTCTCCATGACCGGGATGGTCCGGCTACCGCTCGGATGGAGCTGGGCGGCCGGGGACGACTCCCAAGGTCCGTATGGCGTGCCCGTGACGGCCTTGCGGGCGAAGAGCCATCCGTCGTCGGAGGCAGCGTACGCGAGCTCTCCGAAACTACCGTCCGCGAGGATTGACGGGAGTGCCACGACCGGGGCGGAGGTCCACGGCGTGCTCACCGGGAATCCGGTCCAGGCCAGAGTGCCGTTCCCGGCGTAGAGGGACTGCCAGTCGCCGGCATTCAGGAACAGCTGCTGACCGTCCTCCGTCATCGCCGGCGAATAACTGGGATTCGTCGGCGGGTTCATCGGCCCGGATGCCATCCGAATGGGTGTCCCCGCGACGAACGACCGGTTCCACATGAGGGCCAGGTTCGAGGCGGCGAACGCGTACAGGTTTCCTTCCGCGGTCCCGACGAAAACGGATTCGCCGGGATGCCGGGCCGGCGCCAGATCATCCGAAGGCTCCGACCAGACCGCGATCGACGTCACGCTCCCGGCCAAGGAGCGCGTCATGACGTCCGGTCCTCCGGGAAGGGCGGTGTCGCCATCGAACTTGATGAAGCTGTCGTTGAGGGCGTAGAGCGTCCCATCTGACGTCCCGATGTAGACGACGAAGTCGCGCTTGTCCGGGTTCGTCTTGCTGCCGAAATTCACCGCGACGGGGCCGGCCGTGATAGGGGTGGATGTTGTGAAGGCGGCCGTCTGGTCCGGGGCTGTCCATCCCTTCGTTCCGCCCGCCGCGGGATTCATCGCGAGGAGCTTGTTGCCCGAAGCCACGTAGAGGCGGTCCGCTCGGGGATCCGTTGCGCGCGGGATCACGCGCATCGCGACTTGCGACTGGATCGGATTGCCCGCGCGGAACAGAAAGCTCGACGTATCCGCTTGCCAGTAGGTGTCGAGCGCGATAACATCCTCCGAAGGCGCGCGCCAGTAGATCGGGTCGCGGAGCCCCAGGTACGGCGCGAGGGCTGCGAGGACGACGAAGACGATCATGATTCCAATGCCCACGACTCCGATGCGGCTCTCCTTGAAGAGCGCCCATGTGTTCAGGAGGTTCCGACGATAGGCCCGAAGGCGTTCCTTCGCCAGATCCCAATCGACCATTACAATCGAACCCTCGGGTCCAAGTACGCATACGCCACGTCGGCGACGACGTTGCCGAGGACCGTCAGCAAGGCGAGGA
>WNEP01001661.1_pt1 | contig 18382 bp, 9 predicted proteins | sample 5399961 | NCBI WGS metagenome assembly WNEP01 (sample SAMN13153329, study PRJNA577476) | soil metagenome | isolation source: 20 cm grassland meadow soil pre-rain plot 5 | place: USA:California | collected 2015-09-08 | reverse complement strand
GTTGCCCAATGCTATTCCGTGATGCGTTAGCCCTGCAAGCAAGGCTCCTGCAATCCGAGCCGCCCGCGCTTCGTTGAGTTCAAACCGAAATCGCCAGAACACGACCGCTGCCGAAAGCAGTTCGACCAAGCTGTCCCCGCCGAACGCGAATAGAGCGGGACTGTGAGAATTCCAAGCTGCCGCGAGCGAAACAACGGCCTCCACGGCCATCCAGGCGATGGTCAGAACCTGGAGTCTTAGAACCCGCCGAGAGATGTCCGGTAGCTCGGATGATGTGGCTGGGGTCATGGGGTGCTATGGGTGATTGTGCTCATTCGAGCTTGGAGTATCTACAGAAAACTCCTGGCAGCCTCGCATTGGTGTGATGATTGACGCGCTGCGGTTGACCCCGACGAGCCAGCCGCAGCCGCAATGACCCTGGCCGTTCTTTAGTAAGTTCAATTCAGTGGCGACAACGTTACCGTTACATTCCACCGGCGGCTTTAACGGTGAGCTTCTTGGTCACGATTGTCTTTCCGTTCGTTGTGCTGTGACGGTGACTTCCCACATGCCAGCAGAACCGAGGTCGCCTTTGCCTTCGTATATCCCGTCACCCTTATCTGCGCCCTTAATCACAGTTTTCATCTCGGGCATGTTCATCGCTGGCATTGCCGCCATAAAGAAAGTAGCGGTCACTTGCGCCCCCGCGATCGGTTTGCCTGCCGGATCGGTCAATTTGACTCGAATTGTATTGCTGCCTTTTTGTGCAGGTGAGGGGTCTGTTGTCAATTCGACCTTGGCTTTTGCGTCCGTTCCAGGAGGTTTGTCTTGCGCTTTCGCCACGGAACTGTGAACACTCATGACAATCACAAGTAGGGCCGGAATTGGCAAAACAGACCTAGCCGAAATAGCTCGCTCTGCATTAAGTGAGTTCATCATGTTTCTCCTTTTTGGTTTTTGGAACAGCAAACTTAACCAAATGTAGGTAGTGGTTCGGTTTGAACTTCTTTGACCAATCGGCTAGGCTGCGCTCATGGAACTGCCAATAGCTTGCAACCTCACTGAAGCCGAAGCGGGCACATGATGTCAGAAATGCACGGGAGCCATGACCGGCACGCTGGGCACTCCGTTGCCATGTTTCGCGGCAAATTTTGGCTGAGCTTCGCCCTCACAATTCCCGTCGTATTTTGGTCACCCGACGTTCAACATTGGCTCGGCTACACCGCGCCCTCCTTTCCCGGCTCGAAATTTATCCCCGCCATCCTCGGAACAGTCGTGTTCATCTATGGCGGCATGGTCTTCGTCCGCGGGGCATGGGGTGAACTTGCCGATCACAAGCCCGGCATGATGACCCTCATCAGCTTGGCGATCGTGGTCGCTTTTGGAACTTCGCTAGCTGCGACATTCGGCCTCTTCGAAATTGATGTTTGGTGGGAAGTCGCGTCGTTGATTACGATCATGATCCTTGGTCACTGGCTCGAAATGCGGGCCATTTCGCAGGCCCGCGGCGCGCTCAATGCACTCGCGGCCCTGCTCCCGGACACAGCTGAGCTCGTAAAGGGCACAGACATTCGCTCTGTTCCACTCTCTGAGTTGCGTGTTGGCGACATCGTTCTTGTCCGGCCCGGAGCCCGTGTTCCGGCAGATGGCACTGTCGCCGAGGGATCTGCCGACGTTGACGAGTCCATGATTACTGGCGAGTCCAAAACGGTACCGAAAGTGGCAGGTGCCAGAGTTATTGCGGGAACAGTTGCCAGTGGCGGAAGTCTTCGCGTCAGCATTACGGCAACCGGGGAACAGACCGCTCTTTCTGGAATCATGCGGCTCGTCGCCACTGCGCAGGCTTCCGGGTCTCGCACGCAAGCTCTTGCCGACCGGGCGGCCGCAATCCTTTTTTACGTGGCAGTCGTGTCTGGCACGATTACTTTCACCTACTGGTGGTTTTCAGGGGACAGAGAGCACGCCCTGATCAGAACGGCAACGGTCCTCATCATTGCTTGCCCGCACGCCCTTGGACTGGCGATTCCGCTCGTAATCGCAATCTCGACATCAATAGGCGCTCAAAACGGTCTCCTTGTTAAGGACAGGCTCGCACTCGAACGTGTCCGCAATTTGGATATGGTCATTTTTGATAAGACCGGAACCCTGACCCGTGGCTCCCCCGCGGTGTCGGGATTCGCGGCTGCATCCGGCACTACCGAAAACGATCTGATGGCGCGTGCCGCCGCTGTCGAATCCACCTCAGAACACCCACTCGGTAAGGCAATCGTCGCCGAAGCCAAACGTCGAGGCGTGGCCCAACTCTCGGCTACGAATTTCGAGGCGCAGGCTGGTCGAGGCGCGAAGGCGCTCGTGGAAAGCCAGAATGTAGAAATCGGCGGACCGCGCCTGTTGACCGAGGCCAAAGTAACGGTGCCGCCAGAAATTGAAAAACTGACAACCACATGGACATCGGATGGGAAAACAGTTCTGTACGCTGTGGCTCAAGACCGGCTGCTCGGAGCATTCGCAGTTGAAGATGAAATTCGGCCCGAATCCAGTGAAGCCGTCGCCGAACTTCATCGGCTTGGTATTCGGGTCGCTATGATTACCGGAGATTCGAAAACAGTTGCCGGTTCGGTTGCCCGGCGTATCGGAATCGATGAGGTCGCAGCCGAGGTTCTCCCCGCCGATAAGGCTGCGGCAGTGGAAAAATTTCAGACAGGCGGCAAGAAGGTTGCAATGGTAGGTGATGGCGTTAACGATGCACCCGCTCTGGCAACCGCAAACGTGGGAATCGCCATCGGTGCGGGAACTGATGTGGCGATTGAGTCCGCTGGAATCGTACTCGTACGTAGTGATCCTCGCGACGTTGTCGGGGCAATTGAGCTGTCGCGCGCTACGTACAGAAAGATGATCCAAAATCTGGTTTGGGCGACCGCTTATAATCTTGTAGCCATACCGGTCGCAGCGGGTCTTTTCGTGCGCCGGGGACTCGATCTGCCCATGAGTGTGGGCGCAATCGCAATGAGCGCTTCGACCATCATCGTGGCCGCGAACGCGCAATTGCTTCGCCGATTGAAGCTGCAGCGTGAGACCGTCTAATTGAAGGATCTAGGCGCGGGTACCCATCTGCCCTTTTCTCTTTTGTTGCGCGTTATTGTAGCTCGTAATGCTTCTGCCGAGCATGTTCCCTGGCAACAATAAGGTTGTGCGGCCCCGGAATCCAAAAGGCCTATTACATTTTCATGACAGCACACTTATTGACCTTGGTTAGGCAACTGAAAAGATCTCTCGGTTCAGCAACTTGCGGAACGCCGATTTTATTTCTCATGCCCGAGCATTTGGTCGCGAGCCGAATGGTTGGTTGGACACCGGCAGATATAATGAACACAAAAACACGCACTCCACCGCACCTGCGCGATATCGATGATGCAGGGCCCCAAAGACAGCGCCCGGCAGGCGTGCATGCCCAAACCGCCGGGTCAACACTCTCGATTGGCACAATTCTCGCGGCAATGGATTCTTCGTTGAGCTAGATTACGAGGACATCCATGTAAGCCGTGCGCGGCCCTGCCACGATTGGAATTTCGTTTTCGTTCATCGTAACAATGATACTAGCCCAACCCCTCCCGATTGGTCGGAGTGGCGCAGACCCAACGCAGGACCGATGGCTCGCGTAAACCGGAGAATCGAAGAAATTCTTTCTGCTGTCGATGATGAGCCGTACCGTAATTCCATGGAGCTTTTCAGGATTTCGGGGGCAACTATGGCTATATGCGACTGCCTATAGTTCCCAGAAACTGCGAACTTTTGCTATTATCGTATAGCCATGAAGCGCTTGAAAGACTCGTTGCCAGCCCACCGCGCGCGGCTCGCTGCAGTACTCCGCGCAGCAAAGGAGGTGGTGTCAGTCGATATTGTGTCTCAGACACTCCGTATCGAGCGGCGTCCAGCGGCCAAACTTCTGTCACGGTGGCAACAGCAGGGCTGGCTCCGAAGGATAGGACACGGGCTTTACGTCCCAGTTCCCTTGGACCTAGCTGGCAGCGAACAGTTGATCGCAGATCCCTGGGTTCTCGTACCAACGCTCTTCCACCAATGCTACATCGGCGGCTGGACGGCCGCCCATCATTGGGAACTTACCGAGCAGCTCTTCAACGAAACCCTCGTCTTCACTACGCGGCGTCTCACAGAAAGGCGCGTAATCGCCCAAGGTACCGCTTTCGTATTGCACAACGTGAAGCCAGAACGTCTCTTCGGACTGAAAACGCTTTGGCGCGGTTCTGTCAAAGTACATATATCGGACCCCGCGCGCACGCTGGTCGATATGATCGCCGCACCCGAGGTGGGCGGGGGCATCGACCACGTAACTGATACCCTTGGCGCGTATCTCGAAACTAAGACCGCTGATCGTGAATTGTTGATCCGGTACGCAGTGGAGTTCAATAGCGGTGTGATCTTCAAGCGCCTCGGATATCTCGCAGAAACCCGGCTGCACGATGACAAGCTCGCCGCCGAGTGCCGCACCCGGTTGACACAGGGTTATGCTCGGCTCGATCCCGCGCTTCCTCCAAAAAAACTCGCCACGGCCTGGCGTCTCTGGCTGCCGTCAGCTAGGAAAAAAACGGCCTCATGATCGATAGGCGCGAAATCCTCGAAGCTGCATCGTCGTTTTCGCTGTTGCCCAACGTCGTCGAGAAGGACTATGTCCTCGGCTGGATACTCGCCGGCATTAATGCAAATGAGGAACTTGCGGAAGGTTGGGTATTCAAGGGCGGCACGTGTCTCAAGAAGTGCTATTTCGAGACCTATCGGTTTTCTGAAGATCTGGATTTTACCCTGCGCAATGAAGAACACCTCGACGAGGAATTCTTACAGACGGTGTTTGAGGAAGTCATCGCCTGAGTGACGGAACAATCCGGTCTCAACATTCCTGCTGACCAGCTCGAATTCGATATCTTCGCCAATGCCCGAGGACGCCCCAACTGCCAGGGCAAAATTGCGTATCGCGGACCGGTGTCGCCAACTTCTGGCGGCTGGCCCAAAATCAAGCTCGACCTGACAGCGGATGAAGGCCTAGTGTTTCCGTCTGTCCGGCGCGAGGTCTTTCATCCGTACACAGATCGTCCGGAAGGAGGCATATGGGCAAATTGCTACGCATACGAAGAAGCGTTCGGCGAAAAACTGCGGGCGCTCGGAGAGCGGACGCGGCCACGCGACCTCTATGACGTAGTGAACCTTTATCGCCATACGGAGAGCCGGCCGACCGCCGCTGTGCTGCTTAACGTGCTTCAGCAGAAATGCGCTTACAAGGCGATCCCGGTCCCCACGTTCCAGGCGCTCTTGCCGCATCGTGCCGCTCTTGAAGCCATGTGGTCGGACATGTTGTCACACCAGCTCCCCGCTCTTCCGCCGTTAAATGATTTCTGGGACGCGCTGCCAGAACTCTTTAACTGGATAACGAGCGGCGCGCCGATCCCGCAGCGCGCGCTTATCCAGCGTGGCATCGGCGAAGTTCCTGTGCGCACACGCGCGTTGCCGATGAACATCCCCCTTCGGTCTCGTTCAAATCTTGAAATCATTCGCTTCGCAGCGGCGAATCATCTTTGTGTCGATCTTGCCTACGACGGCAGTGTTCGCCGCATAGAGCCGTATTCGCTGCAGCAGACTGCCGAAGGGAACTACGTACTCGGTGCCATACGCAGTGATTCAGGGGAGTACAGGTCTTACCGTGTAGACCGAATGCAGGGAGCGACCGTAACTTCGCAAGTCTTCACCCCACGTTACGCGGATGAACTGACTTCGACGGGGCCGCTTACCTTTGCCCCTTCAACCGCGATGCCGCGCATGCCAAGGATGCCCCGTGCGACGACAAAGAGACATCAAGGGCCGACCTACGTGTATCGATGCACCGTTTGCGGAAGGACGTTCAACAGGAAAAAAATGGATGGCTCTCTCAATCCTCACAAGAATCGTCGGGGCTCTTCATGTTACGGACGATATGGCGCGTACGTACGCACGAAGTATTAGAGCCAGAAGGTAGCGAAATCCAGGGGTCCGAATCACGGTTACAAGAGTTCAACCTCGTCGATCGTTCCTGTATCGAGCGCCGCAGTCATCTCTCGGGCGTCGAGAATGTCGTCTTTCGCATTAAGCAAGAGACTTTGAGCACCTTCAAGCCGATTGGGAATTGGTGAATTGCTTGGGTCAAAATCCGGACGAGAACCGTTGCGCCTCCCGTTACATACTTGAGCAAAGGATTATTCGGCAAAAAGGCAGCGCCCAGAGTGACGGCTGAGCCGATGCCGACCGGCAGCCATTTTCTGATGGACTGTCCGACGCGCGATCGTTTAATGCGGGGGATATCCCGGCCAAGGGTCTGAACAAGCGATTCAATTCTTGCCGCCAGCTCTGGCACCTGACGGACCTCATTGATTTGAATCAACTCACCCAGGTCCCGTAGATACCTGATTTCTACAAATTGCGAGTCGTTGAGATCTTCGATATCTTGGGACTATTCCACATTCGGCAAGTCGCCCGCCGAAGAGACGACCTACCACATGGGTGAAACTCTTAATTGTAATAGGAGCGAGAAACTGGCAGGAAAATGGAAAGAAGAATCGGGGCCTGATCCTCCCTACATTTTCCCCAGCCTGCGCACGCCCGGACGGCCGATCGGCGGCGTGAAGATTGTGTGGAAAGCCACACTGCGACGAGCGGATGTGCCGCATTTTCCGATTTACGACCTGCGCCATGCTTTCTGCACACGGCTAAGTTGGGTTGCACCGGACGCCATAATTCAAAGGGCAATGCGTCACACTAGCCCCGAGACAAAGCGCCGGTATCAACTCGGCATGGTCGAGCAGGTTCGTGAGGCGATGGAGAAGGCAAACCAGCAGGTGTACGGCAAGCGCGTCACCGTCCAGGTGACTGATGAATGGTGAGAATAGAAGTTTGCAACTGACTGAAAGAGAAGGATGATTTGGCTCCCCGGGCTAGATTCGAACTAGCAACCCTTCGGTTAACAGCCTTGATACCAACTTAGTCACAATTTGCCGGAGCCGAGACAGATCGAGGGGATTCAGCAAGTTCTGATCAAATGGGACTAACTAAGATTCACCTTCTCTTTTCAGTTTTCACTACGATTTGCCGCCATTCATCACCATTCACATGACACCTGCATGACACCGCGCCTTTGCGCAGAACCGAAGCATCTTCGCCTCCTGAAAAATGGACGCCCGACGAAACCAGGCGGCACCAGAACCGCCAATTCAGGTGGGCAAAACTGCGCTGTTGTCACACGCGATATGGCGGGCGGGATGATCGCCGCTCATCCCTTCTCAAAGTTCCTAGACCGCCGATTGAGCGTCGCCAATAGGGACCCTGGCAGATCATCCAAAAATTGCGGTGGTTCATTGTACCAGGAAGGCTGCGTCGAGGGTGAATTGGGAATTGTCGGGGGTTTTGAGTGTGATTTGAGCGGCTCCTTTCTGGACACCAGTTGGAATTGTGACGCTCAGGGTCGACGAGTCCACTAACGAGGCGCTAGCAGGTGTTCCGTTCACATTTAGCGATGTGCCGGTGACAAACCCCGTGCCGCGAACGGTTACCACCGTTCCAGCAGGGCCCGAGGCCGGCGTAACGCTGCCGATTCCCAGCGGAACCGAATCAAGGTCCACGACAGTCAGCCCGGATCTAGTCAGTAAGAAAATCTGGTCTCCTGTTGGTGTAATCGCAATGACTTTTGAAGGGGTAGTCGGAACCACCTCCGTCGGGCCTCCGAGAATCGGCTCCGTCAAGAGTACTCGTTCACGCAATTGACCGGTGCGAGCGTCTATGATGTCCACACCCGCGCCGTTTACTGCATAAAGTAGAGCACCACTCCGGTCCATTTGAAGGGAGGGCCCCTCTTGGATCCCTTGTATGTCCGGAAAGTTGACCTGAGCAGTCATGTTGAGGCCAGAATCCACTAAATAGGGAAATGGAAAACTTAAGCTGTCGGAAGAGCTGTCGACCGCTAGAACGTTGCCGTCTCCCGATATCGCAACGTTGTCCCAGAACTGGCCCTCAACGAGATGAACCTGCCAAGTATTCGATGCCGCGTTCCAAGAAAGCAACGGCCCCCCGCTGTTGTTGGAGGTGGCTTCCAGCACCACGGTTCCTTCCGCGGATGCTTGAATGTAGTTATTGTTCAGATTGACGATGCTGCCGGCTGGCAGATTGGGGTTCGTGATCTGCATGCTGGAAAGGTCAATGTCGTAAATGGGCGTACTGCCGCCGCTGAGAGCATTTCCGACAGTGAGGGTGACGAACGCGTGATTGGTGCTGGTTGTCGCAATCTGAAAGGGGCCTGGGTTACCGGATAGTGGGGCGGGGGGCACATTGAGGGCAATGGCGCCAACACTGGGACTATCCGGATTGATGATCGCGACGGATTGATCGCTCTGGTTCGCGGCGAGCAGTTTGGAGCCGTCCGGCGTCAAGGCAAGACCGAGGGTCAGCCGAGTTCCGCTCTTACTGGGAACAGCAATCGGCACCCCAAAGCTGTGTGATGCCAAGGAGAACACATCGATGTGGTCAACCGCACTCAAATACACTTGGTTACGATGTGAGTCATAGAGGATGTAGAGAAAGGTGTCCGCCGAAGGGTAGTCCACCACACTCTGGACGTAATGAAACGCCTTAGACAAGGTAGCGGTTCCAGTTGGGGATGTAACCGTGATGTCTTGGGCACCCGTTGTGCCGTTTGGTACCGCGACAACGAGATGCTGAAGGGGGAAGGGATAGCCAATCTCTGCAGGAACGAGCACCTTTTTTTGAATCTGACCTGGAGACGGTCCGACACTCGCTTGAATGCTGGCCCCTGCGATATCTATGGAATATCCGTACCCGAACAAATCTGCCAGCACGCCGCCTTTTGGGTCTGCGGCAAAGGTGCCGTACTGCACCGGAAGTGATCCGTACGCGAACCCCTGAGGCATAAAAGCCATGACGCCATCTGCCTCAATGGCCTTTACATTCACCGGACCTGGTGTTGCCGAAGGAGGAGCCGTTGCAGCCAATTGCCCAGCACCATTAAAAAGGTTCGGATTCAACGCCCTCTGGACGTCAAAAAATACATCGGGCACGGAGTTGAATATGCCCGTTGTGAATTGTGTCGTAGTGGGCTGATTCAATGGTCCTTCATCAGGAGTGGCGATGATAAAGTCGGAAACCACCTGTGGATTCTGAAAAGTGCGGAAATCGGTGGCGTCCACGATCCCAACACCATGATCAGCCACCTCAAATATGAGACCAGTTGAGTCACAGGCCATAGGCATTCCACTTGCACCGCCGACCGCGTAAGCAATCTGCGTGGAGAGATTAGCTGCGATTCCAAGCAGCTGGAACGTGCTCGCGTCCACGGTAATCAGTTTGGCCCCACCGGACTGTGATGGGTAGGCTAAGTACAACAACTTTCCGTCCAGGCTGTAAACCCCGGACACCGGCAAGGTGTTCGGCGCGCAACAGTCGGGAACGTCCACTGCCCCCACTTGCTGCATTTGCAGATTAAAGAACCGAAGAAGTGGAGTCCCACCGGCAACTACAAACTGTAAGCCGGTCGGATTCAGAGTCGCGAATTCGAATTGAACTCCGGGCACAGGCGTGAATTGGTCGGTCGCGGAATCGTACAGAGTGGCAGTGCCTCCTCCCGCGACAAGCAGCTTCGAATGGTCGGCTGAAGTGGATACTAGCCCGCCGCCCCCGGAGTCTGATCGCATTGTAGATGCGCCAGCGACTGGATCCCATTCCACAAGTCCAACCGATTGATTAAAGGTGCCAACGTCACAACACGCCGGGAGCGAAAAAAGCAAAACCTTCCCATTTGCAACCTGAAACGCCTGGGCCGGCGCCACGAAACCGAACCCTCCACCGAATTGCGGATTGGGGATCTGAGGGATGGTATCTCGTCGCACCACCTGCAGAGTCGTCGTGTCAATCCAAGCAACGACTCCGACTTGCGTACCCACCAGGATTTTCGCTCCATCCGTGCTCAGGCTCAACCCGAGTGCGCCAGAAACCGGAATGCACTTGACGACCTGCTGGGTTGTGACCGGAATCACATCCACGCAGTTCAGATCGATGGCGCTGGCAAAGATCAACTGGTGCACTTGGTCGTACACGACAGCCATTGGCGTATCGTCGGTCCGGACAAAAGAAGTCCTGTTGTTTGGGAGCCCCGGCGGACCCTGCGTTACTGTAATCGTAGCTTGGCTAGAGGAATTCAGGCCGCCGCTCGACCCCTTGAAGATCACAGTCGAAGCTCCAAGTGCCGCAGTGGAAGATGCAGTAAGGGTTACGGACTGCCCGCCCGTAGTCATAGAAAAAGGAGCAGCCGGGGACAAGGTCACTCCACTTGGGAGGCCGGTTACGGAAACTTCAATCCCCTGGTTGAACCCGTTCATGGCGTTCACAGAGAGATTCAGCGTTGCGCTCTGTCCGGCCCCAATGGACTGGTTTTGCGGGCTTACGCCGATCGAAAAGCTGGGTGATGGAGCGGGACCAATCCCCGATGAGCTTGAACCCCCGCCACAGGACGCTAAAAGAAGCGCGAGTAGTGATCCGGCAAGAGGGACAATACGACCTCGAAACCATCTCCACCGGAGATTTAAGCTGCCCATGTTCTTATTGCCTTCGAACCAGTCTGAGATTGAGGAGCCTAGTAACTAGTAGCAATACTTAATTTTGGACACGGAGGATAGCCTTATCTTCAAAGTAATGTCAATTCCTGGAAAAGAGAACGGCGCTTCCCTGAACGAAGCAATCTCGATGAAACATGATTCAGACGGATCCCCTTCGCGCTATCCTTAATCTTGCAATTACGCTCGATTAGCCGCTATTCGCATGACTTGGGAATACGGAACATAGGCGGCTAACAAGTCTTCGTTGATCGCCCAACATGTTCAGGGCACCGGATTTTCTGCGCCCGCGCCCTCAATCGGGAAGGAATCCACTTCACCACAAACTTCACGCCTACATGACACTATGATTTTCTGGAAGCAAATCGTGAGAACGCAACTTCAATAAACGCTTGAATGAAAAAGAGTTGGCTCCCCGGGCTAGATTCGAACTAGCAACCCTTCGGTTAACAGCTGGGGGGTATAACTCTAAGTGCCGCGTTTGGTGTCGCTTACGAGCCTTATCGCTGTTTATCCTGCCCTTGAATTGGACGGAAGTTGGACGGAAATTCCGTCAATTGGACCGAAGAATATACGCGAGGCGAGAGCTTCGTGCGAGCGACACTGCGTCCACTTCTTGGGACCAATCACCTCTTGACAACCAGTAGGAGAAGAGTACGCTCCTCTTGGCAGCCAAGAGAAGGGTCATAATGGGAGACAAGTCAAGCGATCTCGTTCAAGGGACTCTGGACATGCTCGTTCTGAAGACGCTGGCGCTCGAAGCAATGCATGGATACGGCATTACCATCCGAATCGAGCAGATGAGCAGGGGCGTCTTCCGGTTGAACGCGGGCTCGTTATTTCTCGCCATTCAACGATTGGAGAGGGACGGGTTAATCGAGAGTGAATGGAAGCCAACGGAGAACAACAGGCGAGCCAAATACTACGCTCTGACACAAAAGGGACGAAAGAGACTCGATAACGAAACGCGAGAGTGGGGAAGGCAGGTAGCGGCGATCGCCAGAATTTTAGAAGCATCTTGAGGGGTTTGCTATGTCGTTGCTCCGAAATGTTACACGCGGACTCCGATCATTGCTCCGAAAGGAACAAGTCGATCAGGAGTTGAATGAGGAACTCGGGACTTACCAGGAGATGGCCGCCGAAGAGAAGATGCAGGACGGGATGAGCCGCAAGGATGCCCTTCGCGCTGTGCGCCTGGAGCGAGGCAGTCTCGAACTTACGAAGGAAGTCGTGCGTTCTGGCGGTTGGGAATCTTTCGTGGAGACGTGCTGGCGTGATTTGCGTGTCGCCTCCCGAACCCTACGCAAGTCGCCCGGATTCACGGTTGTCGCCGTTCTGACTCTCGCCTTAGGTATCGGCGTGAACACGGCCATTTTCAGCGCGCTGAACGCCACAATCTTTCACCCCCTCGCGTACGAAAACCCTGAGCAGCTCGTGATGGTGTGGGGCGTGGAACCAAAAGGCTGCTGCAGGCACGGTGGAATGGTGTTCTCTTCGCCGAACTTTTTGGATTTCAAAGATCAGAACCGAGTTTTTGAGAAAATGGCGGCGTTTGATGGAACTGAATTCACGATCACCAGCCTGGAGAATCCGCAAAGGATCCACGCGGGGCGAGTCACAGCAGATTTCTTCACGCTGCTCCGCGCGCGACCAATGTTGGGACGCACATTCCTTCCTGGCGAAAATGAGCCAGGGCGCGATCACGCGGTAGTGCTGAGTTACGGGATATGGCAACGATGTTTCGGCTCAAACTCGAATGTTGTGGGCCAAACGATTCGACTGGACGCAAATGAATATGCGGTCGTTGGCGTCATGCCTCGCGATTTCGACTTTTCTATCCCTAGTTATTACGGACCAATGGACGTATGGGTCCCGATTGTTCTCAGTCGGGACAACTCCGAACGTAAACACAATTATCTCAACGTCCTCGCAAGGCTCAATCCAGGCGTCACGGTGCGCCAAGCTCAAGCCGAAGCGAACATCATAGCTGCCCGCCTGAGGCGCGAATACTCAAGTACGACCGAGCAAAGTAATGCCCCTTCTACGACGACTGCCGAAACGAACGAACACTCCGCTGTAATATTGGGAGCGAAGCTGGAGCCATTGCGTGATGAAATCTTTGGAGACGTAGGGTTACCGCTGTTAATTTTGTTCGGTGCTGTGGGCTTCGTCCTCCTCATCGCGTGCGCCAATGTGGCAAATCTTCAATTGGCACGCGCATCTGCGCGACAGAAAGAAATCGCCCTTCGAACAGCACTCGGTGCAAGTCGCGGACGCGTTGCGCGGCAACTGATTACCGAGAGTGTGCTTCTGGCTCTCGTTGGCGGAGCTCTGAGCCTCCTCCTAGTTTTTTGGCTGATCAAACTACTGACAGGACTGTTGCCCGCCGGCATGCCTCAAGGAACGTCCATCACGATCGATGCCAACGTGCTTCTGTACTCGTTGATGCTCTCGCTGGCAACGGGCTTGCTGTTTGGTCTCGCGCCAATTTTTCAGGCTTTTTCACGAAGTCCGAGTGAATCGCTTAAGGAGGGCGGGAAAACCACTGCGACCGGCGACGGTGGTCTCCGACTGCGGAGCCTCCTCACGGTCTCCGAAATCGCCCTTTCTATGGTGCTGCTTATCGGAGCGGGGCTCTTGACGCGCACCTTCGTCGGTTTGCTAAATGTCAGGCCGGGGTTCGAGACTGAGAACATTCTCACCGCCAAGGTGTCTCTACCGAAGTATTCTTACGCAGATTCCCGGCAACAGGCTGACTTTTACACTCGGCTCCTGGAAGCAATTGCGACCCTGCCTGGGGTCAAGGCGGCGGGTGCTGTTAACGATCTTCCACTCGGTGCTGGCCGTGATTCGGACGAATTCACTATCGAACGACGCGGCTCAAAAGACATGTCAAGCTCGACTGGGAGCAGTCAAGACCGCCTCATAAGTCCAGATTACTTTCGGGTGATGAACATCCCGCTCATCAAAGGACGCACATTTACGAAGGCCGATGCCAGTTCAGCGCCTCCCGTCGTCATTATTAGTCAGAGCTTCGCGCGACGGTTTTTCCCAAGTGAAGACCCTCTTGGTCAGCACATAACATTTGCAGACCCGGCAGCAACAGCGCCCTGGCCAACAATCGTGGGAGTTGTGGGAGACGTGCGGGACCTCGCATTGGATGCAGATCCTGACATCGAGATTTACGCGCCCTATCAACAGAACGTCTTGCCGTACAATCCGCTTCCGTACATGAGCCTTGTCGTCAGGACTGTAGGAGACCCGAGCAGTCTCACCTCCGGGGCGTTGGCAGAAATTCACGAGCTCGACAAGAACTTGCCTCTCCCAGAGGCCGAACCAATGACCGCTGTTTACTCGGCGTCAATCTCAGCGCGACGCTTCAATACGCTCTTACTCAGCATTTTCGCTGGCATTGCTACAGTTTTGGCGGCTATCGGAATTTACGGCGTCATTTCGTATTTGGTGACGCGACGCACGCACGAGATTGGAGTCCGAATAGCGCTAGGGGCAGAAGCACGGAACATACTTACGCTAATCGTAGGTCGAGGCCTTCTGTTGGCGATCTTCGGAGTGGTCATTGGTCTAGCCGGAGCACTTGCGGTTACACGCGTACTTGCGAAGATGCTATTCGGCGTAACGACAACCGACCCCGCAACTTTTGTAGGCGTCTCTGCACCGAAGATGCTATTCGGCGTAACGACAACCGACCCCGCAACTTTTGTAGGCGTCTCTGCACTGCTCATTGGAATAGTGCTGGTCGCCTGCTATGTGCCGGCGCGCCGGGCGATGCGTGTCGATCCCATGGTGGCCTTGCGCTACGAGTAGGAGGCTACGCATGTCCTTCTTACGCAACATTACAAAGGGCCTCCGATCGTTGTTCCGAAAGCAACAGGTCGACCGAGAGTTGGATGAAGAGCTTCGCGCCTATCAGGAGATGGGCGCCGAAGAAAAGATGAAAGACGGGTTGAGCCGCAAAGAAGCCCTTCGCGCAGTCCGCTTGGAGCGTGGAAGCCTCGAAGTCAGTAAGGAAATCGTTCGCTCTGGCGGCTGGGAATCCTTTGTGGAGATATGTTGGCAAGATTTGCGCTTTGGCCTCCGCATGTTGCGGAAGTCTCCCGGCTTCACCCTCGTCGCCACCCTCACGCTCGCACTTGGTATAGGTGCAAACACGGCCGTTTTTAGTGTGGTCGAAAGCATACTGCTCATACCTCTGCCGTTCCGAGATTCAGACCGGTTAGTTGCCATTTGGGCCACCCAGAAGAGCCAACCAGCCAGAATTGGCGCTTCCATGCCGGAGTTTGAAGACTACAAAGCCCAAAGCCACTCGTTTGAATACCTCGCTAATTTCTTGTCGGGTTGGACTTATACCTGGACAGGGCAGGGCGAACCGCGCAATGTGAATTGCACGGCCATTTCTTACGACTTTTTTCCGATGTTGGGAATCAAGCCCTACCTGGGACGCCTGTACACGCCCGAGGAGTATCACGTGGACGGCGTACAGGTGGTCATTTCGGACCGTTTTTGGACGGAGCAACTCGGCAGTGATCCCCATGTTGTTGGGCGGGTCCTAAACCTGGATGGGACGGGCCAAACCGTCATCGGTGTGATGCCGCCAGTGCCCGATCTCTTTCCAGAGACCGATATTTGGGCAAAGATAGAGCCGGATTTCCGGTGGATGCGTATCAGAGGCAACAAGTTCTTGGATGTTGTGGGACGGCTTAAACCTGGAGTTACATCCGAGCAAGCCGAGCAAGAATTGACGGCGATCTTGCAACGAGGACCAGGAGAGTCCCAAGAACTTTCGGTGCATTTGATCCCACTCAAGGATGAACTCACGGGAAATGTCAGATCGCAGCTGCAGCTCGTGATGGCTGCAGTCTCGCTCGTTCTGTTGATCGCTTGTGTGAACGTGGCATACCTGCTGCTTGCCAGAAATCGAAAGCGGCGAGCGGAAATTGCGGTGCGAGTGAGCCTAGGGGCAGGCAGAGGCCGCCTGATGAGGCAATTCATTACGGAAAATCTAGTTCTCGCAACTCTCGGAGGCGCTACCGCGATAGTACTTGCGCTGGCCAGCGTCAGGCTTTTCGGGCGCGTAAACACTCTTCCTCGAAACGCATCCATCGGCGTCGACGCCTACGCTCTGTTGTTCGCTTTTTTCATCACGGCCTTCACGGGGTTGCTGCTTGCGCTAGCGTCGTCCACCGCGTCCTCCAACCTCGACGTGATCGCCAGATTGAAAACAGAGCGGAAGGGTAGCGCTTCTATCGCAGGGCAGCGTTCCAGTTTGCTACTGGTTTCTGAAGTTTGCCTGGCGGTTGTGCTATCCATTGCAGCCGGCTTGCTCTTACGAAGCTTCGAGCAGGCTGAACATCTCGACCCCGGCTTCCTCCCTGACCATCTCCTGTCCACATATTTGCGCACTAACGATTCGCGCGATGCGCGGCTCTTTTTCCCTCAGTTGGTAGAACAGACAGCTGAACTTCCGGGCGTGAGTGCGGCCGCGTTAGGGAAGTGTATGCCCGGCGTATATGCACCCTCAGCCACGCTGATTTTTGGAGACCGGCCAAATGACCCAATGAACGCTCCGACCGTGGAGGCTTGTTGGATCAGTTCGGAATTCTTCAAAGCGATTGGTACCCGTCTCCTTAATGGGCGCTTCTTTACGGTGCGCGATGATGCGAGCGCGTCTCCCGTCGTGATCCTGAATCAAGCATTGGCGGAATCCTACTGGCCGGGACAGAATCCAATCGGCAAGCAGATCGGCGTGAACTATGTCGGAGCAGGTCGGAACACAACTAGTGCCCCGCGCCTTCGTGAGATCGTCGGGATTGTGGCAAATGTAAAACAGAAAGGATTGGACTTGCCGGTTGAGCCGGCCGTCTACACACCTTACCTGCAGGATGAAACGAACCATGCCTTTGCGGGCTTCAATCTATTCGTTAGAACCATTGGCCCACCCACTTCGCTTGCGGGAACGGTTCGCGCATTAGTCCATTCGGTTCGAGCAGACCAGCCGATTGACGTCATGCAGACAATGAACGATGCCTTGCTCCGGGCACTCGCACCGCGCCGGCTGAGCCTGGTTCTAGTCACTTCGTTCGCAGGTTTGGCCGTGCTCTTATCGGCGATTGGAATCTTTGGAATGATTGCCTATACCGTTAGCCAGCGCACACACGAGTTTGGTGTGCGGTTGGCCTTAGGTGCAAAACCGCAGGATGTCCTGCAACTCGTCCTTGGCCAAGGCTTCAAGGTCGTGACAGCTGGTGTCTTTGTTGGTGTCGGTGCGGGGTTCGCAATTACGCGATTCATGCGAAGCTTGCTCTATGGCGTAGGTCCGACTGATCCGCTGACGTTCACTGTCGTTGCGGTCTTGTTCGCGCTAGTGGCGCTCGCGGCCTGCTACATACCTGCCCGCCGTGCTTCCCGTGTCGATCCGATAGTGGCCTTGCGTTACGAATAGGAAACTATTCATGTCCTTACTGCGAAATATAACGACTGGGCTTCGATCACTGTTCCGAAAGGAACAAGTCGACCGGGAGTTGGATGATGAGCTTCGCGCCTATCAGGAGATGGCCACCGAAAAGAAGATGAAGGACGGGATGAGCCGCCAAGAAGCCCTTCGCGCAGTCCGCTTGGAGCGTGGAAGCCTCGAAGTCAGCAAGGAAATCGTTCGCTCGGGCGGTTGGGAATCCATAGTGGATACATTGTGGCGCGACGTGCGCTTTGGCGCTCGCACGCTGCGCAAGTCCCCCGGCTTCACGGCTGTCGTAGTGCTTACTTTGGCACTGGGTATAGGCGCAAACACGGCGATCTTCACGCTCATAGATGCGGTGATGCTGAAGTCGCTGCCTGTTCCGAACCCCGCGCAGCTCTATCGGCTGGGTGACAACAACAATTGCTGTGTTATGGACGGCACACAACAGAACGGCGGCAGCTTTGTTCTCTATTCTTATCAGCTTTATGAGGACCTTCGCGATCACACGCCTGAATTCACGGAGCTCGCCGCGTTTGAGTCCCACTTGTCGAATTTGAGCGTCCGTCGCCACGGCGGTTCCTCGGTCGAGCCCTATAGAGGCGAGTACGTTTCAGGGAATTACTTCAAGATGTTTGGTGTCCGCGCTTTCGGGGGTCGCCTCCTCGCGCCACCGGATGACTCGCAAAGCGCGCCCCGGGTCGCGGTGATGAGCTATCACACTTGGCTGCAGCACTTCGGGCTTGATCCATCGGCAATCGGCTCGACGTTCAATATCAATGGCGTCCCCTGCACTATCGCAGGTGTGGCGCCACCCGGATTCTACGGCGACACTCTGCGGGGCGATCCTCCTGACTTCTGGCTGGCTTTGGCTGCCAACGACGAGGATCGCTGGCTGTTCGCCCCTGAATTTGAGTGGCTTTATGTGATCGGGCGATTGAGACCGGACGTCGTGCCGGAGCACGTGCAAGCTCGGCTCACGGGGGAATTGCAGCAGTGGCTCAACGCTCACCGCGAAATCATTCCGGAGCGCGACCGAGGCGACATTCCGAAGCAGCACGTCCATCTCACTGCGGCACCAAGCGGCGTGGACTGGATGCAGACGGACTACGCTGCCGGCCTGCACCTTCTAGTCACCATTGTAGCGTTGGTCCTGCTGATTGCCTGCGCGAACATCGCTAACTTGCTGCTGGCTCGCGGATCGGCCAACCGCTCGCAGACCGCGGTCCGGTTGGCCCTGGGCGCGCCACGAAGCCGGGTGATTCAGCAG
>WNEP01000613.1_pt1 | contig 18416 bp, 21 predicted proteins | sample 5399961 | NCBI WGS metagenome assembly WNEP01 (sample SAMN13153329, study PRJNA577476) | soil metagenome | isolation source: 20 cm grassland meadow soil pre-rain plot 5 | place: USA:California | collected 2015-09-08 | reverse complement strand
ATCCGATCGCTGCGGTGGGCGTTCCGGCTGTGGCTTGCCGGTCACACAGCAATCATCGCCGCGTCACCACAACACTTTCGTAGTCGGAATGTGGTGTCTTGCGGGGCTTTCCGCAGTGCACCCGACGCCGATGACCGGCGCGCATCAGCAACGCAGTGGAACCAATCGGGCAGGAACTTGGTTTCTTTCTTACCGCAACACAGGAGGACTTCATGCGGATGAGATTGCTGATTGCCGCGGCAGGCCTGGCTGCATTTGTCACGCCCTCACTCGCAGCAGAGTACTACATCGTCCAAGACACCACTACGAAACGCTGCACCATCGTCGAACAGCGACCCACCACCCAAACCATGACTATCGTGGGTCCGGGAACGGCCTATACCACACGAACGGAAGCCGAAGGCGCGATGAAGACCGTGAAGGTCTGCGAAAGCGGCGGAACGGTCGGTGGTCCAGTTGCTCCGCCTGCTCCGCGCTAAACCGCGCCACAGCAGAAGGGCGCAAACGAAAGAAGCCCCGGCGCAAACCGGGGCTTCTTTTTGTTTGCCGTACCAAGCCCACATCGCGAAAGAGCAGCATCTTTGCGATGCGAGCCCTCTCGCGAGAGCTAGGCCACGGGCCGAGCGCCGCCGATCGCTCCGACGAGCAGAGTGATCAAGAAAAGCAGTAGCGCGATAAAAAAGACGATTTTCGCGATTTCTACGGCCGCGAATGCGATGCCGCCGAAACCCAAGACCGCGGCAATCAGCGCGATGATTAGGAGTGTGACAACTAGACCGAACATAATGCGCCTCTCTCTATTGTGCAGTTTCCTATCTCGCTCGAATGTCCGCATCGCGCAGCTGCCCGCCGAGAATGCCGCCGAGCGTTGCTGCCGCGCCGCCGAACAGGAGCGCCATGAAGGCCCAGAAGGAGAAGTAAGCTCCTGCCTTGGTGACCTTGTCCGCAGCGTCGCGGGCCTTGGTCTCTACCTCGCCGATGCGGCGCTGCGCCTCGTCCGGCGACAGCCCCGTACGGGCAGCAACCACTTGCGTGAGGTAGGCGCGGTCGCTGTCCTCGAGGCGGCCCTGGCCGACGCTACGGGCCAGGATGCGCGTTATCTCGGCGCGCGCCTCACTGCTAAGCGCCGGCTGTGTACCCGCCGGGGCGATGCCAACCGTATCGGATGCTGGCCGTTGGCCGGAGGCGGTCGGCGTCGCGGAGCCCGGGCGGAACAAAAGATCGACAAAATAGTCCGTCGGTCCGCTCGTCGAAGCTTGGCTGGGTGCTGCACTCATGCCCGCGGCCGCTCCAGCGCCGACGTGTGCCGCCGTACCTACTGCGAAAAAACCGACCAAGCCGGCAAGTGCTATCATTGCGACGACGCCGATCGCCCAGACCAGGAGTCCCTGTGCGGCATCACGGAATGTGATCTCACCCACCACTCCATCGTAGGCCGGACTGCGTAAACGACCTGCGAGATAGCCGCCGGTCGCAAAGCCCATGGTTTCGGCCATGACCAGCCAGACCGCGGCGGCGATCGTCATGCTCGTTACCGACGGACCACCGTAGGGCGACGCAAACGATAGGCCGATGCCCGAACCCAGGGCCACGATAATGAATGTGACGGCGGTCGCGGCCAATGCACCGGCGATGGCTGCGCTCCAGGACAAGGGGGATCTGGCCTCGCCCGGCGCCACTCCGACAATTGCTGTATCAGTCATGCAACAGCCTCCTCGGCGCTACTTCTCGCTCGCGCGAGGCGCACGCCTGACAGTCAGATTCTCCGTGGACGCTCAACCCGCGTGCCGCTTCCGAGTTCCATGATGGGCCACTTTCCGGCGGCTTTTGATCGCGAAGACCGCCGTCAGGAACCGTCCATCGGGCACGCTATTCAACTCGTATGCCGCGCACGCGCATAAGAGGTGAGAGCCTAGGAGGAGCGGCCGACATGCCGCGCAAGTTTGGTCATGGCAAAAACATTCAGAAAGGGTGATCGGGTGAGTTGGAATTCGGAGGCCGGACGAGTCAGTGGCAAAATTGTCAAGGTGCACACCAAGGATGTGAATTACAAAGGATATGTCCACCACGCGAGCAAGGAGAACCCGCAATACGAGATTAGAGCGACAAGACCGACCACGTGGCTCTGCACAAGGCGAGTGCGCTTCGGCGCCTACGCGGGTAATCCAAAGTGACATATGGCGCATCCGTTCTTCACCATCGGACATTCGACGCGGCCGATGAGCGAGTTTGTCGACCTGCTCAAAAGCGCACAGATCGGAGTGGTCGCCGATGTGCGCAGCGTTCCCCGCTCACGCACGAATCCGCAGTATAATTGCGACGCGCTCTCCCAGACGCTGGGGCAGTTTGCCATCGGTTACGAACATATCCCGCCGTTAGGCGGGCTGCGTGCGAGAGCACAAAACGTTTCGCCGAGCCTCAACGCGTTCTGGGAAAACCAAAGCTTTCATAATTATGCGGATTACGCGCTGAGCCAGTCGTTTCGGTGTGGCCTCGCCCGGTTGCGCGCATTAGGGGATGAGCGGCGGTGCGCCGTCATGTGCGCCGAGGCTGTATGGTGGCGATGCCATCGCCGCATCATTGCGGATTATTTGTTGGCAGCGGGCGAGTCCGTATTTCACATTCTCGGCGCTGACCGCATCGAGCCTGCGCGCATGAGCGACGCGGCGAATGCGCGGGAGGACGGCTCGCTGGTTTATGGCGCGCAAGATAGCGATTGAGAGCGAAGAAGGGCGAGAACGAACGCTTATACTGACAGTCAAGTACGATAAAATGTAAGTTCTTCGCGATTAGCCTAACTTCAGAGGGGCGAATTGATAGCAAAGCGGGAGACGATGCTTGGGCAGCCGCAGGAATGGCAGCCCCAGATCGGCCAAAGGGTGGCGGTCTTGGTGCCTTGCTTTAACGAGGAGGCGACCATCGGCAAGGTCATCGGCGACTTCCGCGCGGCGCTGCCCAAGGCCACGGTCTATGTCTACGACAACAACTCCACCGACCGCACAGTCGAGATCGCACGTGCCGCCGGGGCGCTGGTGCGGCGCGAGCTGCATCAGGGCAAGGGCAACGTGGTCCGGCGGATGTTCGCCGATGTCGATGCCGACATTTACGTCCTGGTCGACGGTGACGCGACCTACGATGCGGCAAGTGTCCGCATCATGATAGCCCGTCTCATCGAAGATCGGCTCGACACGGTCATAGCGGCGCGCGTGGCGGACGAAGCGGGGGCTTATCGTCCGGGCCACCAGACTGGAAACCGGTTGCTGACTCGTTTTTTCGCCGTAACCTTCAACGCGACATTTACCGACATTCTCTCGGGCTATCGGGTGTTTTCGCGGCGGTTCGTGAAGTCGTTTCCAGCGCTCTCGAGCGGTTTCGAGATCGAGACCGAGCTGTCAGTGCACGCACTCGAGCTCGATCTCGCAGTCGGGGAAGTTTTTACGCCGTATTACGCACGGCCGGAAGGGTCGGCGTCAAAACTCAGCACCTGGTCCGACGGCCTACGTATCCTGGGCACCATTGTGGGACTGTATCGTTCCGAGCGGCCGCTGCCCTTTTTCTCCGGGATCGGCACTGTGTTGGCGATTGTGTCAGTTGTGCTCGCAATCCCGATCTTCATTACGTATTTCGAGGAAGGGGTCGTTCCGCGCTTCCCGACCGCGATACTTTCCACCGGGCTCATGCTGTTGGCGTTTTTATCGGTCGTTGCGGGCCTTGTGCTGGATACGGTGACGAGGGGGCGCCGAGAGATAAAGCGGCTCGTCTATCTTCAGCAACGAGCACCGGACGAGGGGTCAGACCGCTGACAGTGCAGAAGCGGCCGAAGTCGCAATGCAAACACGCCCGAGGAATTGCGTCACGTCGTGCAGCGATTGCAGCGGCTATTTTGGTCGGAGCGCCGGGATTTGAACCCGGGACCCCCAGTCCCCCAGACTGGTGCGCTAACCGGGCTGCGCTACGCTCCGCCGAGAAAAATCACGTCTACGCCGGCGCGGTTCAACGCGCAAGGGCACGGGTATGGCTTGGGCTCGAGGTGAGAGTATCTCGCCGCCCCATTAACGGCCGGGGGACACAGCGACTTAGCAACGAGCGCCGCGCGAGGACCGCGCTAAGCGGCGTCGGGCCGTGACATCCAGCGAATGAGGGGCATCGCAAGGAGCACCCAGGCAAGTCCGGCCACGACGTAATAAATCACCTCGATGGTGCCGCTTGCTTTGACCACCGCCGACTGGGCGAGCGCCATCGCAAGCAGCGCCCACGTGATCACCAGCACGATCAGCATGATCGCGCCGAGGAGCTTGCGCAAACGCATTGGCATAGTTTCGCTCAATTGCGGGAGCGGGCGCACGACTATATGGTCCGCACCGCCGCCGCCGGCAACCTAGTACATTGCATGACCAGCGTCGCTTCATCCTTCGAGATCCGCCGCCGCGCCATCAGGCTGTGGCTGCTCGCGATTGCGACCCTGATTTTCGTAACTGTGAGCGTCGGTGGAGCGACCCGGCTCACCGAATCCGGCCTCTCGATCGTCGAATGGAAGCCCGTGACCGGCGTTATTCCCCCGTTCGATGCAGCCGCGTGGCAGACCGAATTCGACAAGTACAAGGCCATCCCGCAGTACCGCGAGCGCCATCCGGGAATGAGCCTCGATGAGTTCAAAACCATCTACTGGTGGGAATGGACGCATCGGCTCTTGGCACGCCTGATCGGAGGCGTGTTTCTCGTTCCTTTTCTCTGGTTTCTCTGGCGCGGCTGGATCGACCCGCCGCTCCGCACACGGTTATGGACGATTTTTGCGCTAGGCGCGGCGCTTGGCGTCGTCGGCTGGTTGATGGTGGCCTCAGGCCTCTCCGAGCGGATCAGGGTCTCCCAGTATTGGCTGGCGTTCCATCTGACGCTCGCCTGCTTGATCTTCGCCGCCATTGTGTGGACGGCAGAGGCCGTGGCCCCGCGCGCAGCCATCGTCGTGCCGAGGCGGATTCGGGTCGGCGCCTTGGTTGTGCTTGTACTGATACTGGTTCAAATCTATCTCGGCGCCCTGGTGTCCGGGATTCGCGCCGGGCTCATCTACAATACCTGGCCACTGATCGATGGGGCGCTGGTGCCCGAGCCGGCACGTCTGTTCTTCGATGTGCCGCTCTGGCGCAATTTCTTCGAGAATACGCTCACGGTGCAGTTCGACCATCGTATGGTGGCCTATGCGCTGGAATTTTTCGTTCTGCTGCATGCTGTGGATGTCGTGCGCACCGTGCGGGGAGGGGCGGCGCTCACCGGGGCGCTCGCGCTGGCATCGGGGGTGACGCTTCAGGTGACGCTCGGGATCGCGACCCTGGTCCATCAGGCGCCGCTTGCGCTCGCGCTGCCGCATCAGGCGCTAGCCCTAGCCGTGCTGGCCATCGCAGCCGTGCATGCCAGGCGCCTCGCGCGTGAGCACACCGAAGTCGGTGCGGCCGCGCGTGATGCAGGAACGCCTCGCTGGGGACGGGCGACGTGATCGAGCTCAGCGAGCGAGACGGCGTGGCGCTGCTGCGCCTGGCCGACGGCAAGGCCAACGCCATGAGCCTGGATTTTTGCGAGGCTCTGACGGCGCGCTTTGCCGCGCTGTCTTCCGCGCGAGCTGTGGTCCTGACCGGAACCGGAACGATATTTTCCGCAGGCGTCGACCTCGTGCGCCTGCTTGAGGGCGGCGCGCCTTACATCCGCAAATTCCTGCCCACTCTGAGCACAATGCTCGTTACGGTCTTCTCCCATCCAGCGCCGGTCATTGCCGCCATCAACGGCCACGCTATTGCCGGCGGGTGTGTGCTCGCGTGCGCTGCCGACAGGCGCGTAATGGCCGGCAATGGCAGCCGCATCGGAGTGACCGAGCTCCTCGTCGGAGTTCCGTTTCCGCCCGCTGCCATCGAGATCATGCGTTGCGCCACCGCGCCGCAATTTTTTGCCGAGGCGATCTTTGGCGGCGCGACCTACTCGCCCATCGAAGCAGTTGGCCGCTGCTGGGTCCACGATCTCGTCGAGTCGGAGGCGCTTCTCGATCGTGCGCTGGACGCTGCGAGTGCGCTAGCGGCGCTGCCCGCCAAAGCCTTCGCATTGAGCAAACGGCAGACCCGAGAACCGGCATTGGAGCGTATGCAAAACCGAGAAGTCGATGCCGCGATCGAGCAGATTTGGACCGCGCCGGAGACGCTCCAGCGCGTTCGCGATTACGTCGCGCGCACGTTGCGCAAATGATGGCAGAGGTCCCCTCGGCGTTTGCCCTCTCAGGCCGCTGCCAATCCCTGCTCGAGATCGGCGATGATGTCGTCCTTGTCCTCGAGCCCGATCGACAGGCGAACGACGTCGGGCCCGGCGCCGGCTTGGATCTTCTGCGCGTCCGTAAGCTGGCGGTGCGTGGTCGAAGCCGGATGAATAATCAACGAACGCGTGTCGCCGATATTGGCGAGGTGGGAGAATAGTTTCACGTTTGAGACGAGTCTCACGCCGGCGTCATAGCCGCCCTTGAGTCCGAAGGTGAAGCAGGCCCCGGCGCCCTTGGGCACGTACTTCTTCGCAAGATTGTGGTAGCGGTCGCCGGGCAAGCCCGGATAGCTCACCCACGCCACCTCGCGCCGTTCCACGAGCCATTGCGCCACCGCCAAGGCGTTGTTGCAGTGCCGCTGCATGCGCAGCGGCAGCGTCTCGGTGCCGGTGAGGATGAGAAAGGCATTGAACGGCGAGAGCGCCGGTCCAATGTCCCGCAACGCGAGCACACGACAAGCGATGGCGAAAGCAAAATTGCCGAAGGTCTCGTGCAGCACGATACCGTGATATTCCGGGCGCGGTTCGCAGAGCATCGGGTAGCGCTTCTCGCGCGACCAGTCGAAGGTACCGCCATCGACGATAAGCCCGCCAATCGAATTGCCGTGGCCGCCCAGAAATTTCGTCAACGAATGCACCACGATGTCGGCGCCGTAATCGATCGGTTTACAGAGATAGGGCGTCGCCAAAGTGTTGTCGACGATCAGCGGGACGCCCGCGTTCTTGGCGATCTTGCCGATCGCCTCGATATCGGTGATCACGCCGCCTGGATTGGCGATCGACTCTATGAAGATCGCCTTGGTTCTCGCGCTTACCGCGCGCTCGAACGTGCCGATGTCGTCCGGCTCGGCCCACACCACGTTCCAGCCGAAGTTCTTGAATGCGTGGTTGAACTGATTGATCGAGCCGCCATAAAGCTTCTTGGCGGCGACGAATTCGTCGCCGGGCTGCATCAGGCAATGCATGGCCACGACCTGGGCGGCGTGGCCTGAGCCGACCGCTAAGCCCGCCGTGCCACCCTCGAGTGCGGCGACGCGCTCTTCCAGCACTGCGTTGGTGGGATTGCCGATGCGCGTATAGATGTTACCGAAGGTCTGCAGCCCGAACAGCGATGCTGCATGGTCGACGTCCTCGAACACGAATGATGTGGTTTGATAGATCGGCGTTGCGCGTGCGCCGGTGGTCGGATCGGGCTGCGCCCCAGCGTGGATCGCCAACGTGGCGAAGCCTGGGAGACGGTCACTCATGGCCGGTCCTCGTCTTGCCGGGACCGGGCGGTCCGCGGATCCTGTTGTTGGTTTATCGAAGCGCTGTGATGCGTCAAGGCTTCGGCAGCCGGCTCGCGTGGCGAACCACGTGCAACATTCTCGGTGCTTACTGTCCGGCGTCGTCGGGCTTCTGCGCGCGGACGGCCGCATCGGTCGCACCGCCCGCCACCGTGATGCGGTTGAGCGCCATGCGCTGAATGCCGCGACCGAACAGGCGAGCCTTCTTGGCGGTCAGCGTGCGAGTGTTGACGCCCATCCAGGCGATCTCCGAGGACAGGCGCCCGTATTCGATTTTCGGGCAGCGGTTCATCACGACTTTTAGTCCGCTGCCTTCCGCGAGGCTTGCCGCTTTGTCATTGCGGATGCCGAGTTGCAACCAGATCACCTGCGGGCGGGGCGAGAGCGCGAGCGCCTCCTCGACGATCGCGATCGCGTGACGCGACGAGCGGAAGATGTCGACCATGTCGACCGGCTCCGGGATATCGGCGAGCCGAGCGTAGACCTTGCGCCCCAAGAGCTCCTGACCGGCGAGCCCGGGATTGACCGGGATCATGCCATAGCCGCGCTCGAGCAGATACTTGAAGGCGAAATAGCTCGGCCGACTGGTATTGGCGGATACCCCGACCATCGCGATCGTCTTTACGGTATTGAGGATGCCGCGGATATACTTGTCGTCGTAACTGTCGTGGTCCATACCGGCGCCACCTTTGGATCGAACATAGGCGCGCACTCCTTATTGCGAAAGGTGGCGCTTGTGTGCCTACCAGCTTTCCGACTGCGCCGGCGCTGCGAGGCGATTATGCGCGCGATCGATTCTTAAGTCGCGGCATCAGCGATCCTCCCACCTGGGCTGGCGCTTTTCGACGAATGCTGAAATGCCTTCCCCGGCGTCACGCGCCATCATGTTTTTCACCATGATCTCGCTGGCGTATGCGTATGCGTCCGCGATATTCATGCCGAGTTGCTGATAAAATGCCTCTTTGCCGAGTTTCACCACCGCGGCCGATTTGGCGCCGATCTTGCGGGCCAGCTCTAAAGCCTCCTCGCGGGCCCTCCCAGCCTTGACCACGCGGTTGACGAGGCCGATGCGGTAAGCGTCTTCGGCCGAAATCATGTCGCCGGTGAGCAGCATCTCCATGGCCTGTTTGCGCGGCACGTTGCGCGACAGCGCCACCATCGGGGTCGAGCAGAACAGGCCGATATGCACACCCGGGGTTGCGAACTTAGCGGTTGCGGAGGCGACCGCGAGGTCGCAGGTGGCGACAAGCTGGCAGCCGGCTGCAGTGGCGGTTGCCTCAACCGCAGCGACCACTGGCTGTGGCAGCCGCAGCAGGGAGAGCATCACGGCGCTGCAGCGCTCCATCAGCTGCCGTGTGTAGCCGCGTCCACCGTCCGCATCGGCGCGGTGCGCCGTGAGCTCCTTGAGGTCATGTCCGGCGGAGAAGGCCGGTCCGTTAGCCGCCAGTACCACGGCGCGGATGCGCTCATCCCTGGCAACGGTTTCGAGCTCCAGGGACAACTCCGCCAGCATCGCCTCGGACAAGCTGTTGCGCGCCTGTGGGCGGTTGAGTGTGAGAACTGCAATGCTGCCGATGGTTTCCCGCAGCAGCACCGGTGCAGCGGCCGCAGACCTAGTGGGGGCCGGAGATTGAGCCTTCATGGGTTTCCGCGAGTCTCGGTCATCTCCCTCCTACTTAGCGCGACGCGTACGGCGCGCAAGGTACTGCGGAACGCGACCTCAGCTTGCGCGTTTAGGGTGGAACAGCGACTTGCGCCATGGAGGTGCGATGGCAAACACAAGAACCGCGTCGAAAACGAGCGCGACGCGCAAGCGTCGTGGCCGAACGCAAAGCGGCTCGTCCCGTCGGCGCACGGGCCGACGCTGGTCGCGCCATGTGACGGAGCACAGCGACGCGCTGACCCTCGAGAAGGGCGTCTTCACATCGCGCGATCCCAAACGGATCGCCGCATCTTTAAAACGGTCGGCTGAAAAGAGCAGGCGCCGCAAGGGCAGTCCCTTTCGATCCGCCCTTTCCATGCTCACCTTCTATATCAATCGGGCCGGCAAGAGCCTGCCTGCCTCGCGCAGGAAAAACCTCATGCGGGCCAAGGACGAGCTACGTAAGCAATTCGGTAAGGCATAATCGCTCGGCTTTGCCGAGCAAGCCTGCCGTCGCAGGCTTGGCAGCCGTGACGCCACAGGTAACGGGCGGATTTGCTCCACATCTGGTGAGTGGCGCGCGACCCTGTGACACGCATGCGCCGCGCTTTTTCATGTACCCGCGATCGGCTAGTGCTGTTGCGCCGGAGGGCGCATGCCGGTCGTGATGACGGTCAAGGAGCTCGAGCGCTTTCTTGTCGCCGAGTTTCCGCAGGTATTTCAGTTTGGCAGCGGGCTCGCGATCGAAGCCGTATGGGAGCGCGGCTGCCGGGTGCGACAGGCATTCCAGGAGCTTTCGGTACGGCCGGGCGGAACGATTTCCGGCCCAACCATGATGGCGCTCGCCGACTTCGCCATGTACGTGGCGGTGCTCGCGGCCATCGGCCCAGTCCCGTTGGCGGTGACCGTCAATCTCAACATCAACTTTCTGCGCAAGCCGGCGCCGCGCGATCTGGTGGCCGAGGCGCGGCTCCTCAAGCTCGGCAAACGCCTTGCAACGGGTGAGGTCACCATCTGCTCGGATGGCGAGACGGAGCCGGTCGCACTCGTGACCTCCACCTATTCGATCCCGTCGAAGGGCGGCGGCGATGGTATTATCGAACCGTAAGTGTAAATACTTGAAGGGACAGGAGAACAAAAATAAGTCGCGTTGACCAACCCGCGGTGTGGGTGTATGAGGCTGCCCGATTGTGAAGGGACTACTGCGTCATGAAGACCTTTTCGGCCAAACCTGCGGAGATCGAGAAGAAGTGGGTGTTGGTCGACGCAACAGGACTTGTCGTCGGCCGCCTTGCGAGCATTGTCGCGATGCGCCTGCGCGGCAAACACAAACCGACGTATACGCCGCACGTCGACGGGGGGGACAACGTGATTGTCGTGAACGCGGAAAAGATCCTGCTCACCGGCAAAAAACGGGAGAACAAAATCTACCGCCACCACACGGGATATATCGGCGGCATCAAGGAGCGCACTGCGCGTTCCATTCTTGAAGGAAAGTTTCCCGAGCGGATCGTGGAGAAGGCGGTCGAGCGGATGCTGCCACGCGGGCCACTTGGACGCGTGCAACTCGGCAACTTGCGCGTCTATGCCGGTCCTGCGCATCCGCACGCGGCGCAGAATCCCGAACCGCTCGATGTCGCCGCTATGAACCGCAAAAATACGAGGAGCGCGTGATCATGGCCGAAACCATGCAGTCGCTCGATCAACTCTCCGCGCTCAAGCCGGCTGCGGCACCGGAGGCGCCGAAATACGTACAAAAGCTCGACAAGCAAGGGCGGGCTTATGCCACCGGCAAGCGCAAGGACGCGGTGGCGCGAGTTTGGGTCAAGCCGGGGGCCGGCAGGATCATGGTCAATACGCGCGATGTGGAGGTCTATTTCGCGCGCCCCGTGCTGCGCATGCTGATCCAGCAGCCGCTGGTGGCGACCAATCGCACCGGCCAATACGACGTCATTTGTACTGTTTCGGGCGGAGGCTTGTCGGGGCAAGCGGGTGCTGTGCGCCACGGGATTTCGAAGGCGTTGATGAATTACGAGCCGGATCTGCGTGGCGCATTGAAGCGGGGCGGTTTCATCACCCGCGATGCCCGCGTGGTCGAGCGCAAAAAGTATGGCAGGGCCAAAGCGAGGCGTTCGTTCCAGTTCTCGAAACGCTAGAGCGTCAGAACCTATGGAAAGAGTTCCCCCTCCCCCTCCTCCTCTCGAATCGCGCTGACGTTTCCTCAAGAAAAAGGGCGCCGCAGAGGCGCCCCTGAAGGTGCATCGCGGGTGCGATGCTTGGGAGGACGCTACGCCGAATAATACATTTCGAATTCGACCGGGTGCGGAGTGTGCTCGAAGCGGATGACCTCGCTCATTTTGAGGTCGATATAGGCGTCGATGAAGTCGTCGTCGAAGACGCCGCCCGCCTTGAGAAAGTCGCGGTCCTTGTCGAGATAACCGAGCGCCTCACGTAGCGAGCCGCACACCGTGGGGATTTGCTTGAGCTCTGCAGGCGGCAGATCGTAAAGATCCTTGTCGATCGGCGAGCCCGGGTTGAGCTTATTCTTGATACCGTCGAGCCCGGCCATCAGCATCGCGGCGAATCCGAGATACGGATTGGCGAGCGGATCCGGGAAGCGGACTTCAACGCGCCGGCCGTTGGGCGAAGAGGCGAGCGGGATACGGCACGAGGCCGAGCGGTTGCGCACCGAATAGGCCAGCAGCACCGGCGCTTCGAAGCCAGGGACCAGTCGCTTATACGAGTTGGTTGTGGGATTGGTGAACGCGTTGATGGTCCGCGCATGCTTAATCACGCCGGCAATGTAATGGAGCGCCGTTTCGGATAGATCGGCATATTTGTTGCCGGCGAAGGTGGGCTTGCCACCCTTCCAGATCGACTGATGACAGTGCATGCCCGAACCGTTATCGCCGTAGACCGGCTTGGGCATGAAGGTCACCGTCTTCCCGTAGATCTGCGCGACCTGCTGGATGCAATATTTGTAGATCTGCGTCTGGTCGGCCATCTTCACCATTGGCCCGAACTTCATCCCGAGCTCGTGCTGCGCAGAGCCAACTTCGTGGTGATGCTTTTCGACTTTGACTCCCATGCGGGCCATGGCGCCGAGCATTTCGGAGCGCATGTCCTGCGCCGTGTCCAGCGGCGGCACCGGGAAGTATCCCTTCTTGAAGCCGATGTGGTGGCCGAGATTGCCGCCTTCGTAATCGGTATCCGCGTTGGTGGGAAACTCGACCGAATCGAGCTTGAAGCCGGTATTGTAAGGCTGCGCCGAATATTTGACGTCGTCGAAGATGAAGAACTCGGCTTCCGGTCCGAAGAATACGGTGTCGCCGACACCCATCGACTTGACCAAGCCCTCGGCCTTCTTGGCAATCGAACGCGGATCGCGATTGTAGGGCTCTCCGGTCAGCGGCTCGAGAGTGTCGCAAACGAGGACCAGCGTCGTCTCGGCATAGAATGGATCGATGCAGGCGCTCTCCGGGTCGGGCATGAGCTGCATGTCGGATTCGTGGATCGCCTTCCAGCCGGCGATCGACGAGCCGTCGAACATGATGCCTTCGCTGAAAGTGTCCTCGTCGACCGTGGTGATATCGACGGTGACGTGTTGCCATTTGCCCCGCGGGTCCGTGAAGCGCAGATCGGCGTACTTCACGTCGTTGTCCTTGATCAGTTTCATCACGTCTTTAGCGGTCGTCATGGAACGAACACCCTTTCGTCTGCTGCTTGTACTGCCCCGAGGGAGGCGGTGGTGCGCGCCAACGGTTCAGATGGCGTCCAAGCCGGATTCGCCGGTTCTGATCCGAATGGCTTCTTCGACATTCGAGACGAAGATTTTTCCATCGCCGATCCGCCCGGTTTGGGCGGCGCGACGGATCGCCTCGATGGCTTTCTCGACCATGTCGTCGCCGAGCACAATCTCGATCTTCACCTTGGGGAGAAAATCGACCACATATTCGGCTCCGCGATAAAGCTCGGTGTGTCCTTTCTGGCGTCCGAAGCCCTTCGCTTCCGTGACAGTGATGCCTTGCAGTCCGACCTCCTGCAGCGCCTCCTTCACCTCGTCGAGTTTGAAAGGCTTAATCACCGCCTCGATCTTCTTCATCGCGTTTCCTTCCCCTGGCTTGCCGCGGGCAGCCCGTCGGCAGTGCCGCGCCCACCGTTAGCAGGGTCCATGCCAAGCCTGTCGAGCACGAAAAACCTGTCGTCGCTCAGTCCTTTAGCCCACTTGCATCAAGCAGGTTTGGTCCCTCCCGGCATAGCCGGGATTAGAATTTGAGCAATTTGCCTATTTTGTGATCAGTGAGACCTATCCTGCGCTGCGAACGAAGGAATTAAGCCCGAGTCGCGCGCGCTGGCATGGCACATTACTCTCTGCGCCATGTTTGAGTTGCTCACCACCGCCGAGATGGCAGAAGCCGACCGCCGCACCATTGCGGGTGGGCTTGCTGGCATCGAGCTTATGGAAAATGCCGGCCGGGCGGTTGCCGACGCCATCGCCGCGCGGCATCCGCCCGGCCAGCACGTCGCAATCGTCGCAGGCCCCGGCAACAACGGAGGCGACGGTTTTGTTGCCGCACGCATCCTGGCAGAGCGGGGATACCGGGTGCGAACTCTTTTCGTGGGTGATCCCAACCGGCTTAAAGGCGATGCGGCGGTCGCCGCGCAAGGTTGGCGGGGGCCTTCAGCCGCGGCCGCGCCAGCGGGTTTGATGTCTGCGGAGGTCGTCGTCGATGCGTTGTTCGGCGCCGGCCTCGATCGCCCAGTCGAAGGCCTCGCGCGCGCCATGATCGAGGCGACCAACACGGCATCTTGCGTGTACGCGGTCGATCTGCCGAGCGGGATCAATGGCACAACCGGCGCCGTGATGGGAGTCGCCGTGAACGCCACAGAAACGGTGACGTTTTTTCGTCGCAAGATCGGTCATGCGCTGCTCCCGGGCCGCCTCCACTGCGGAAAAGTGCGGGTCGCTGACATCGGAATTGCAGCGAAAGTGCTCGATCATGTTGCACCAAGCGTCTGGATCAACACACCGGAGCTTTGGCTCAAACGCTTCTCGCCGCCGCGTATCGACGGCCACAAATATGCGCGGGGCCATGCGGTCGTCGTCTCCGGCGGTCTCGCCTCCACCGGCGCGGCGCGCCTTGCCGCGCGCGCCGCGCTGCGCGCGGGCGCTGGCCTCGTTACCATCGCGACGCCGCGCGAGGCGCTAGCCGTGAACGCGGCAGCGAGCCTCGCGGTAATGGTGCGTCCGGTCGATGGCGCGGACGAACTTGCCGAGTTCCTCAACGACCGCCGGCGCAATGTCGTCGTGCTCGGACCGGGGGGTGGAATGGGGCGCCCGATGCGCGAATTGGTTCTCGCGGCACTCGCGGGCGAGCGCGCCGTTGTGCTCGACGCCGATGCGCTCACCAGCTTTGCCGGTGAGCCGCAAGCGCTGACAGCGGTCACCCGCGCCCGAACCGGGGCCACAATCATGACCCCTCACGTAGGAGAATTCAGCCGCTTATTCAGGGGGTTTTGCATTGACGCTCCCTCTAAACTTGAGAAGGCCCGTAGCGCGGCGAAGCAAACGGGCGCCGTCATCTTGCTCAAGGGCCCCGACACGGTGGTTGCGGCCCCGGACGGGCGCGCGGTGATTGCCGAGAATGCGCCGCCTTGGCTCGCGACCGCCGGGTCGGGTGACGTGCTTGCGGGCATGGTTGCCGCCTGTCTCGCGCAGGGGATGCCAGCATTCGAGGCCGCGGCCGCGGCGGTCTGGCTGCACGGGGAGGCGGGCGTGGCCGCCGGCCCGGGGCTGATTGCGGAGGACCTATCGGAGGCCGTGCCCGCAATTTATCGCCGACTGTTCGATCAACTCGGCGTTAGACGTGGCTAGTTCAGGCGCCTCAGTTCACCTTGATGCCGGCGGATTTCACGAGTTGCGTGTTGGTTCCGATCTCACGACGCACCAGCGCCTCGAATTGCTCGGAAGTCAGCGGCATGGGATCGACGCCGAACTCACTGAGCTTTTGGCGAATGGTTGGGTGCTGGAGCGCCCCAAAACCCGCGATCAGAAGGCCCGACACACGCCTATTTTTTCGTGCGCCTCGCGCTTTGACCATGATATAAGCCGCGCCGCCCGGCCCCAGCGCAAGTCGGCTGTTTCCTTGAGGCGGGCGTGGCGGAACTGGTAGACGCGCGGGATTTAGGTTCCCGTGACGAAAGTCGTGGGGGTTCAAATCCCTCCGCCCGCACCACGCCGCGATCAAAGCGCCTCGACCGGGTTGGGCCAATGCGGCGAACTTGGCCGAGGGCCAAACAGTAGGCCAAACAGTAGTCTGTCAGATGGAAGTCACCGAGACGCTATCCGAAGGCCTCAAGCGCGAATTCCAGGTCCAGGTACCCGCCGCCGACCTTGAGGCGCGCGTGGTCGAGCGGCTGGGGGAGCTCAAGGATCGCGTCCAGTTGCGCGGATTCCGTCCCGGCAAGGTCCCAGTCACCCACCTGAGGAAGATCTACGGCAAGGCGGTGATGGCCGAGACCATCGAGGCGGTGATCCGTGAGTTCAACGCCAAAATCGTCAGCGAGCGCGGTCTCAAGCTCGCTATGGAACCCAAGGTCACGATTCCGAACGAAGATACCGCCGTCGAAAAGGTGATCGGCGGGCAATCCGATCTTGCCTACACGCTTGCGTTGGAGATCTTGCCCAAGATCGAGCTGGCGGATTTTAAGGGGATGAAGCTCGAGCGGCAGGTAGCAGAGGTCACTGACGCGCAGCTCAACGAAGCAATCGAGAGGATTGCCGAACAGAACCGGCCGTTTGCGGCCAAACCCGAGGGGGCGAAAGCCGAAAAGGGCGATCGCGTCGTTATCGATTTCGCGGGCAGGATCGACGGCGCCGCTTTCGAAGGCGGCACCGGCGGCGATGTCGGCGTCAATATTGGAGGCGGGACCTTCCTGCCAGGCTTCGAGGATCAGCTCATCGGCATGGGGCCCGGCGAAACGCGCGTGGTGAAGATCACGTTTCCCGAGAATTACGCCAACGCGCAGCTTGCGGGAAAAAACGCCGAATTTGACGTGACGGTGAAGTCGCTCGAAGCCCCGGGCAAAGTCACCATCGACGACGCATTTGCGAAGTCGTTGGGATTGGAATCGCTTGAGAAGCTCAAGGATGCGGTTAAAGGACGGCTGCAGCAAGAGCACGCGGCGCTCAGCCGCCAGAAACTCAAACGCCAACTTCTCGATCGGCTGGACGAGATGCACCAATTCGCTCTGCCGCCCACTCTCGCCGAGGATGAGTTCAAGAACGTGTGGAGCACGGTCGAGAACGACCTGAAGGCGCAGGGCCGCACCTTTGCGGATGAAGGGACGACCGAGGAAAAGGCGCGCGAGGAATACCGCGGCATTGCGGAGCGAAGAGTGCGCCTTGGCCTGGTGCTCGCGGAAATCGGCGAGAAAAATAAGATCTCGGTTACCGAGGACGAGATCACGCGCGCCATCGTCGAACGCGCCCGCCAACTGCCCGGGCGCGAGCAGGAGATCTGGGAATACTACCGCAAGAATCCTGCTGCGGTGGCGGCAGTACGGGCCCCGATGTTCGAAGAGAAAGTAGTCGATTTCCTCATCGAGCTCGCCACCGTGAGCGAAAAGCAAGTCTCGCGCGAGGACCTTCTCAAGGACGAGGAGGACGAAAAAAGCGGTGCGGGATAAGACTCCCAGCCCGCGTGAGCAAAGCGACATGCGGGCCTGTCTGGCTTAGACTAATGGTTGCGGGCCTCCCGTCGCTTCAGGCGGTCGACCCAGCTACGAGACGCGGCTTGTGGCAGCGCAGCGCGTGTATATCTTCAAGAGAGTATCGAGATGTGCGTCATCGCGGCCCCGACGAGAACAGGCTGAGCCATGCGTGATCCCCACGACACCTACATGAATACGCTCGTGCCGATGGTGGTCGAGCAAACCAATCGCGGCGAGCGAGCCTACGACATCTTCTCACGGCTTCTTAAGGAGCGGATCATCTTTATCAGCGGGGCGATCGAGGACGTGACCGCGACACTGGTCGTCGCTCAGCTTCTGTTCCTGGAGGCGGATAACCCGAAGAAAGAAATCGCGATGTACATCAACTCGCCGGGAGGCGTGGTCACCTCCGGGCTCGCGATTTATGACACCATGCAATTCGTCCGGCCGGCGGTGTCGACCTTGTGCATCGGCCAAGCTGCTTCGATGGGTTCGTTGCTGCTCGCCGCAGGGCGCAAGGACATGCGCTTTGCCTTGCCCAATTCCAGGATCATGCTGCACCAGCCGTCCGGCGGCTTCCAGGGACAGGCGACCGACATCATGCTGCACGCCCAAGAGATCCTGAACCTGAAGCGGCGACTGAACGAAATCTACGTAAAGCATACTGGTCAGCCGCTGAAGAAGATCGAGGACGCGCTCGAGCGTGATTATTTCCTGACCGGCGAGATGGCGGTGGAATGGGGGGTGGTCGACAAGGTGATCGATAAACGGCCTGAGGATGCGTCGAAGGCTGCGTGATTGGCCGGTCGTGCGGATGCGGTGCCCGGCTTTGGCAGCTTCGAACCCGCCCCAAAGTCGACATGGAACTGGATTTTGATTGATTAATAAAACCTTGATTGAATCGGCGCTACCGTGGTTCGCTAGGGTGATTTGGCGAGGTTGGAGGATCAAAAACCCTGGAGGCGTGTGACATTGGTGCTACGGACTCTTAAAAGAGCGCCTGTTATGGTGGGCGGGAAGGCGGCTGGTTCGCGCGCGGCCCGGCCGGCCGGCGGAGACATGGAATGAGCAAGGTCGGCAGTGGCGAATCGAAAAATACGCTCTACTGCTCGTTCTGCGGCAAGAGCCAGCACGAGGTGCGCAAGCTCATCGCCGGTCCGACCGTCTTTATCTGCGACGAGTGCGTCGAGTTGTGCATGGACATCATTCGCGAGGAGAACAAATCCTCGTTGGTGAAGTCGCGCGACGGCATCCCCACTCCAAAGGAGATACGCAAGGTTCTCGACGACTACGTGATTGGTCAGGATCACGCCAAGAAGGTGCTCTCGGTCGCGGTGCACAATCATTACAAGCGCCTCAACCACCAGACGAAGCACAACGACGTCGAACTCGCCAAGTCGAACATCCTCCTGATCGGCCCGACCGGCTCAGGCAAGACGCTGTTGGCGCAAACGCTTGCGCGCATTCTCGACGTGCCCTTC
>WNEP01000608.1_pt1 | contig 18478 bp, 20 predicted proteins | sample 5399961 | NCBI WGS metagenome assembly WNEP01 (sample SAMN13153329, study PRJNA577476) | soil metagenome | isolation source: 20 cm grassland meadow soil pre-rain plot 5 | place: USA:California | collected 2015-09-08 | reverse complement strand
AGGAATGGCGCGGCAACACATCTCATCCAGCGCATCGCAGTCCCACCAGCCATCCATATAGGATTCCCCGAAACCAAGCGTCCCGGAAGCCAGGACTCGACTAAAGAAGCGTTGGTCATGCACGTGTATGTCCCAGGGGCGAGCGCCGTTGATGCGAATATCCGCGAGCGCGAGGAGATTGGTCATCACATCTTGGGCTCTGGACATATGATTTGGCCGATCGCGGGAGCGCTTCGTTACCGCCTAAAGAATCGCGCCCGCTGCGGCGATTAGTTTGATCGAGAGGAAAGGGGATGAGGATGAGAGTCACGATCCACATTTAACATTTCACGCGCGGCGAACCTGCGAAGATTAAATCTAGTTGAGCGTAGCGTGAAATGCGGCGGCGCGGAAAGTTAGAAGTTAGAAGGAAGAAGTAGGAAATCTTCGCTCTGCCATTTTTTACCGGAAGTTTCGGAACTCCTCGCGTGCGCAAGCGCCACAAATGGCCATCAAAGAGTAACAACTCTGTTACGCTATTTCGCTTTACAGAGATCGACGGAGGATTGTCCGTTTCTGAAGGGGCCGCGCAATTCGCGGACCTTCTGGTAGCCCTTCACATTCAAACCGCAGAAAGGAAAATCACCATGAAAATGCGAATACTATTAAATAAAATGGTGCTTAATGGCACTCTCCTTGCGCTGGGTGCCCTTGCGCCACTGGCAGGCGCAGCCCCCTCCTTCAAATCGTTCCGCATCCCTACCGCTAACAGCGAGCCGGAGGGCATCACCCTCGGATCCGACGGCAACATGTGGTTCACAGAGGCAGCCGCCAACCAGATTGGCCGCATTGATCTGAAGGGCAACATCACGGAGTTTGTCGTTCCGCAGCCACTTTCATCGCCGGTGGATATCGTTGCAGGAGCAGACGGTGCACTGTGGTTCACTGAAGAATCAGGCTTTCCCGAAGGCATCGGCAGGGTAACGACCGGCGGTGTGTTCACCGGATTTGCTCCCGACTGCGGGGGCGGCCAGCCGTGTAGCTTGACTCCCAGGGGAATTGCGGCGACGGCGGACGGGCTGATTTGGTTCACCGATTCGAACAGCAACTCCATCGTCAAGCTGGACCCCGCTACCGCGATCATGACCTTCTTTTCGATCCCATCCAATGGCCGTCCAACGGACATCACGCTCGGTCCGGATGGCGCGCTCTGGTTCTGCGAAGGCATCGCCGACCAAATCGGCCGGATGGATGAGGCCGGAAACTTCAACATGTTTGGCCCGGTGACCGGTCCAAACGATCCCATTGATATCACCACAGGTCCGGATGGCAACCTGTGGTTCGTTAACAAGTTCGAAAACATCATTGGCCGGGTCACCACCACCGGTGTGATCACCGAGTTTACAGTTCCCACAGCCAACGCCCAGCCACAGGATATTACGGCAGGCCCGGACGGGAACTTGTATTTCACAGAACCGCCCATCAATGAGATCGTGAAGATCACACCCAATGGTGTCTTCACGAATGTGCAGGCAATAAAGCCTGCCGGCAGCCCATGGGGTATCGCCAGAGACGCAGCCCGCAACCTTTGGATCACACAGATCGATGGCAACAAGATCTCTAGACTACTGATCCCCTAGCATCCGCCCAGAATCAGCCCAGCCTCTTCCCAGGCTGGGTTGACCTCTCGGAGATTTGGAGATGGTGGAGATGGGGTCAAATCTAAAGGGCGTGTTGCCCAAATCGCAATTTCGTTAAAAAATAGTACCCAAAGGCGGAGCGACCTGGTAAAGGACTGTTCCCATCATGATGGGAGAGCAAAAGAGCGAGCCAGGCAGAAATGGGGTCGCGTCTAAACTCCGAAAGACTTCGCGAGCAGGGCATTTGACATTTTCTGCCGCGAGCTTGCGAAGGTTAAATCTATTTGAGCGCGGCGTGAAATGCGGCGGCAATGGGAGTCAGCCGCCTTCGCACGAGGCTACGGCGCGCCAAGGAAGACGAAGGAAGAAGTAGGAAACTTTCGCTCTTCCATTTTTCGGCCAGAAGTTTCTGGTCGCTGATCACGACCAATAGGCTTGTGCTCATCTTTCTGATCGACGAACTCGCCGCAGCGAGTCCGTCCTGTGGCGGACGCGGCCGCGAACTTCAATCGCATCGGAATGATTTTTCTGTAACTTTTTCGCATGAAAGCTCTCGCTCTGTTCATACTACTTTTCGTATCAGTACCGATCGTATCGGCACAGCCGGTTGTCGTTATTGTTCGTCACGCGGAGAAGGCCAACGGTGGTAATGATCCAGATTTGTCTTCGGCTGGTCGTGCGCGGGCTAACGAGCTTGCACGGATTCTGAAGGACTCAGGCATCACGGCAATTTTCAGCACCGAATTCAAACGGACTCAGGAAACGGCGGCACCCACAGCGACATCAACTCACGTGACGCCCACTGTGGTCGCAGGGAAAGACACGGCGGCGCTAGTCGGAAAATTGCATCAGCTAAACGGCAACGCACTGGTTGTTGGGCATGGCGACACAATTCCGAACATCGTCAAAGCGCTTGGAATCAATAGCTCGGTCAACATTCCTGACGCGGATTACTCGGAGTTGTTAATCGTTACACTTGGTGATAAGCCACAGCTGTTTCGACTGCATTATTCTGATGATGAGCGGAGTGAAAATGGGGTCGCGAAGTGAAAATGCGGTCGTATCTAAACTCGGAGTGCGCTCGCCTCGAGAACTGCCGTGCGCGTTGAAGACGCAGTCTGTCTCTCGTCGCGGACACTATTCCCAATAGCGTTGCCCTCTTTGGAAAAGAGAATCGAAAAGACCTGCAGGCTGCGCGCCCGAAATGCGCCCGCGCAACTGAGCAGATAAAACCGCCACATTCGCCGGAAACGTTCGCCGTAACGATCTGCAAAGCGGGGCCAGGCGCGACGGAAGTTTTCCTCCCAGGCGAGCAGTGTCGGGTCGTAATTCGGCCCGATGTTGTTGACGTCTTCAACAATGAAAACGCCTTCCGCAGCGCGCGTCAGCTGGGCGATGGAAGGAAGCATGGAGGCGCGAGGGCGTGAATAGCGACGACGATTTCGAACAACCACACGTATCAAGCTTACCGTTTCTTCCCGTCCGTAAGAAATCATCGAGCGTCACTCCCGCACGCCAACGCGGCAGATCGACGGACCATACGTCGTGAAGCGGCACGCCAGCCAGAAACGTATGAACTCGCAGCGGGAGTCGTTCGAACTCTTGAGTTGAGACCTGTGGCATAGTGCTTCCAAAGCCATCTCATAGTTTCATTCTGATCCCGCAGCCGCGGGAGAAGAATCTCGGATCAAATCTGGATCGATCCACTAACGGAGATAAACAGAGATGTTTCGCGAAGCCTGTCCTGAGCGAAGCCGAAGGGCTCAACATGACAGAGCCGTTTATGGAATGAGTTCTAACGAGACTGGGCGAGGTCAAACTCCATCTTGATGAATTCTTTGGTCCCGGGTCGGCCAGTGAGACGTAACCAAAGCGGTCCGTCTTCTCTGTCGAAGCGCAGGTCGATATCGAAGAACGGGCAGCATAACCGCTCCTGGAAAGCCCATTCCGTTAACATCTGATACGTTCTGTTATCCGCCGGTAACTCGAACTCGTAGCCGTCTGGCAGTTCGCGCGTGCTCTTTTTGAGTTTTAGTAACGCCGGTCCGAGCTCCTCGAAGTGGCGTTTTCTTACCTCCGATGACAACGCCAGTGCGTTGCAGGCGAAAGGCGACACGTGCTCGGTTTGCGACGACGAAGATTCTGATGTTGCCCAGATGGCGACCGGCGCAACGATGGCGATCGCAGTTATGAATTGGAATATTTTTCTCATAGTTTTCGACGCTACGAGTTGAAGTCGACTTTAAGTCAAAGGAAATTTTTTAGGAGCCATCTCATAAATGTGTGCTGTTGTAGCCACGGTGCTGTGTCGCCGTGCCCCCCGGGCAGCAACGTCACCGACGCGCCTCGACACAGCGAGGCGGCTACAACATTTATGAGATAGGTTCTAAGAAAACTGTGAGGAATTTTCATGGCGTTCAGCACGGCTCGTTGTTAGATTTTGGAGTGGCAGAAGACCTGGCGATTTCTGACGTCGCGCGCGTGTTTGGTTTGCGCACCTCCGCGATTCGCTACTACGAGCAGATCGGGATTCTTCCGCAGCCGATGCGCAAGAATGGCCAACGCCGCTACGACAACAGTGCGCTTTTTCGTCTCGCTGTGGTGCAGCGCGCCCGAGAGATGGGGTTCACGTTGGAGGAAATACGCGAGCTCTTTTTCGGGTTCCCGCCCGGGACGCCTCCACCGAAACGCTGGCACCAACTGTCGCAACGTAAAATCGCGGAACTTCAGGAACGGATGAAGCGGCTTAAGCTAATGGAGACATTGCTGAAGCGCGTGGAGACCTGCCGCTGCGACGCACTCGACGAGTGCGGCGAGAAAATTCTTCAGCAAAGATCAAGCTAAAAGGCTCGCATTTTCCTAGTCGATTGCCTGCCGTTCACATGCACGTCGGAACGAAAAACTTTTCCATCTTTGTCGAGAAAGAAAACGACTCCACAATCCGCGCACTTTTGAGAAAGGAAAGTCACGCCAGCTTTTCTCGCCTCTCCCCTACACAAGGGGAGAGGACTGAGGTGAGGGGTTTTGGAACTGCACCTGCCCCATTGCGTTAGATAGACTGTCACCCTCCCTCTCCGTAGAAGGGCGAGGCGACCGATATGCGCGCAGGACATCGACCAGCCTGAACATCCGACTGGCAATTGGCCAACACTACATCGGCATCAGACCATCCCAAGGCTACTTCGTGTCTCCTTGCGCGGAAGCATTGGGATAAAGGAATTTCAGTTTTTTTAGTGAAATGTGCGCCCTCAAAATCTTTAGAAAGAAGAAGGGCAATTAAATCAAAAACCGGACGATGACATGAGCACCGTAGCAGACCATCGCACTAGTGAGACACTTGATTTCACCAATCAATTTGTGGTGTTCGGAAGGGAGCTGAGGTCACAATCTTCGTTTCCGTTGTTGCCTTCTGTAGGAGCTTTTCTGCCACCGCGGCTGGATCTCCGAAAACGGAACTCCCATGAATTCATCGAGATACCGCAAGCCGGCGCGTGGCAGGGTCAGCGCGCTCCGGAGCGATCTCAAAGCGCTCGGGGCAGCGCGGCGTCCTTGCAGTGGATGTTGCGCGGACTTGGGTTCAAATCACTCGATTCGTTGATCGATGTTGCAGTCCCCAAAAATATCCGGCTGGATCGGGAACTGAATTTGCCGGAAGCGAAATCGGAGAGCGAAGCACTGGCCGAGCTCGGCGCGATTTCCAGAAAGAACACGGTCGCGCGCTCTTTTATCGGCGCTGGCTATTACGACTGCGTTACACCGGCGGTCATCCAGCGAAATATCTTGGAAAACCCCGGCTGGTACACCGCTTACACGCCTTACCAGGCGGAAATCGCGCAAGGCCGCCTGGAAGCGTTGCTCAATTTTCAGCAGATGATTATGGACTTAACGGCGCTCGATATTGCGAACGCATCGCTCCTAGACGAAGCGACTGCAGCAGCGGAGGCGATGTCGCTTTGTCGTGCGGTCGCTCCAAACCGCAAAGCCTTCTTTGTGGCCGACAATTGTCACCCGCAAACGATTGCCGTTGTTCAAACACGCGCGAAGCCGCTCGGAATTGACATCAAGATCGGTGATTACTCGCATTTCAAATTCGACGACACCGTTTTCGGCGCGCTTGTGCAGTATCCCGCCACCGATGGCGGGATTTACGATTACAGTGAATTTGTAAAGCAAGCGCATAACGCCGGCGCTCTCGTTGTTGTGGCCGCCGATATTCTCGCGCTGACGTTATTGAAACCACCCGGGGAATTTGGTGCGGATGTCGCGGTCGGTAGCACGCAGCGGTTCGGCGTTCCGCTCGGGTTTGGCGGACCGCACGCCGCGTACTTTGCCACCCGCGACCAACACAAACGTCACATGCCCGGTCGACTGGTGGGCGTTTCGCACGATAAGGAAGGTCGGCCCGCCTATCGACTCGCGCTCCAGACGCGTGAGCAACACATCCGTCGCGACAGAGCGACGAGCAACATTTGCACGGCGGCGGTTTTTCCCGCTGTCATCGCATCGATGTACGCGGTCTATCATGGCCCGCACGGGTTGCGCGCAATCGCCAAGGGAGTTCATCGCCTAACGAGTCAACTGGCAGATGGTTTGCACGCTCTTGGTTGCACCATCACGCACGAAGATTTCTTCGATACGATCTCTGTGGAGGTCAAATCGGGCAGCGCACTTATCGAGCACGCTCAAAAGGTGGGATGTAATTTGCGCCCGCTTGGGCCACGCGCAGTAGCCGTTTCGCTCGACGAAACGACGACGCCGCGAGACATCAAGTTGCTGATGTCGATTTTTCGCGGCACGACTGCGCGCGATCTCGCCGCCGACGATTTATGCGAGCCACCGCTGCGTATTCCGCAGTTCGCCGTTCGCACTTCGCAAATTCTCAGCCATCCTGCCTTCAACACACACCACACCGAGACAGAAATGTTGCGGTACATCAAAAAACTCGAATCGCGCGATCTTTCGCTAACCACGTCGATGATCCCACTCGGTTCGTGCACAATGAAATCAACCGCCACAGCGGCAATGTTTCCGATTTCGTGGCCGGAAGTTTCCAAGTTGCATCCGTTTGCTCCCGGCGAACAGACGGTGGGATACATAGAGATTTGCAAGCAGCTAGAAGAGTGGCTTGCCGAAATCACTGGTTTCGCCGCGGTATCACTGCAACCCAACGCCGGATCGCAGGGTGAATTCGCCGGCTTGCTGGCGATCCGCGAGTATCACGCGTCGCGCAACGAAGCGCATCGCAATGTCTGCCTCATACCGACCTCGGCTCACGGCACGAACCCGGCCAGCGCGGTGATGGCCGGCTTCAAGGTTGTCTCGGTTGCCTGTTTGAAAGATGGAAATATCGATCTTGCTCATCTGCGTGCCAAAGCGGATGAACACGCGCACCATCTTGCCGTGTTAATGGTGACGTATCCCTCCACGCACGGCGTCTTTGAGCCAGCCATCCGTGAAATTTGCGAGATCGTGCACCGGCACGGTGGTCAGGTTTACCTGGACGGCGCGAACATGAACGCGCAGGTGGGCCTTTGTCGACCTGGCGATTATGGTGCGGACGTCTGCCATCTGAATTTGCACAAGACCTTTGGCCTTCCCCACGGCGGCGGCGGCGCAGGCGTGGGACCGATTGGTGTAGCCAAACACTTGGTTGAGTTTTTACCCGCGCATTCTTCCATCCGCAATTTGCAAGAAGGTCAGCCGCCATGGCAGGCAATCGGCAATCGTGTTGGTCCGGTTTCCGCCGCTCCCTACGGTAGCGCCAGTATTCTGACGATTAGCTGGATGTACATCCGCATGTTGGGCGCCGAGGGATTGAAACGAGCGAGCGAAATCGCAATTCTTAATGCAAATTATATTGCCAAACGGCTTGACCCGTATTTTCCGGTGCTTTTCAGAGGCAAACACGGCCTGGTCGCGCACGAGTGCATTATCGATCTGCGTCAGTGGAAACGCGCAGGCATCGAAGTCGAGGATGTCGCAAAGCGTTTAATGGACTACGGCTTTCACGCCCCGACCGTTTCGTTCCCCGTGGCAGGCACAATGCTGATCGAGCCGACCGAGAGCGAGCCGCAGCACGAGCTCGATCGCTTCTGTGAAGCGATGATCTCCATCCACGCGGAGATGGAAGCAATCGCTAGCGGAAAACACGACCGACAAAATAACTTGCTCAAGAACGCTCCGCACACTGCGCGGCAAATTGCATCCGATAAATGGGACCGCCCTTACTCACGCGAACAAGCCGCTTTCCCCGCGTCTTGGACGCGCGAGCACAAATTCTGGCCAGCCGTCGCGCGCATCGACAATCTATACGGGGATAAAAACCCCTTCTGCGCATGCCCGTCCATGAAAGATTTCGCGGGAATGACTGACGAGATTTGCGACAACATCGCGCACGACGATTTAAGCCTCGCTCCGGTTTTTAGTTAAAACGTGAAGCTTGCTTTCGTTTTCGCGATCCTGCTGGCCACAGGCCTGTGTGTTTCCGCCAGCCCCACGACGTTCAAAAATAGCGGACTCAAGACAGAGACGGTGATCACGCTGGACGTGGAAGGGAAGCGCGTGACCGGGACTTTCGAGACCTCGGAATATGGTGAGAACGCCGTGAGGGAAAAGTTCAAGGGCGAGGTCGTCCCTACTCCCAAAGAGAACAGCGGCGTTTACATGGAGATTCATTTCTCCGGGAAGGTGCCTTACAGCGCACCGCCTCAAGCGAAAGGCTTGCGCAGTCTGAGGATCGTGAATCATCGCGCACATCTCTTTATTCCCATGTGGGAGCGGAGCTACACCAAGAAGACGCCAAAGTGGATTGTTAGCGATGTCGAGTTTACGCCTAAGGATTGAGAGACTTTTGGATTAATTCACGTCTGGTGTCGTGTCTAAACTCCGATAGGTTTCGCAAGTAGGGCAGTTGACATTTCTGCCGAATCTATTTGGGCATCAAGCCCAAAGAAGGGACGTGACATTAGCGAGATTTCGTCATTAACTGCAATTCCCTCGCCGCACGGCGAGCATACACGATTATGAAGCTGAAGAATTTAAGGAAAAAGATCCTACGGCTTGAAAAGCGTCTGAAAGAAGGCCCAAAGAAACTGGCGAAGCTAAAGCAAAAACTGGAGGCAGCCGAGGCAGGAAGGGCGATGAAAGGCAAAAGAAAGTCGCCCGCGCAAACAGCCGGCGCCAAGAAACTAGGCGCTGTCAAGAAAGCGAAGAGAAAACTGAATCTCTCACCGGAACGCCGTGCCCAACTTGCGGCGGCGATGAAGGCCAGATGGGCTGCCAAGAGAGCCGCTGAAGCGAGTACGACAACGTCGACGGGTCAAGATTCTGCGCAGCAACCGACGGCGCAGCTGCCTGAAAACAAACCCGACGGCGCTTAAAAGCAAACGAAAGGTCCAACGTCGAACTCAGAGCGAAGCACAATGCCAACACGGCATAACTTCGTAAATCAATCGAAACCATTACCGCCGCCGGCTCGATGTGGAACTGTCTGGATCGTATTCCCACAGACGTGAGGGATTGCCAAAGACTGCACCGAGCGCGCGTTCGGGCCAGATCTCAAGATAGCTCAACAGCAGCGCCATCAGCGGCACCAGAATAAAGGCGAGCCCGTGGGCGGCCATGATGAACATCGCGATCGCGCGCAGGATCAGCAGATAGATATCCCAGCGCGCCCGCTGCTTCAGCTCCTTGTCCGACATCGTGTCGTAGCCCATGCGGAACGCTTTCCAGAAATGACTCGCTGCGAGCGAGCCGAAAGTGAACCAGAGCGCCGGAGACTGCGCGAGCTGGCGGCGCAATTCGTTGCCGAGCAGAAGATCGTGGAGCGGAATCAGCACGATCCAGTACGGCAGACCGACAATGCCGACGAGCAAGAGCCACACAAACACGCCGCGTACAACGTTGCCGCCCAATGTCGCGTGGTCCTTCTTGGATTGCGTCTCGCGCAGCGCGCGCGGAATCAACGCGGCGACGATCGCGGCCAGCGCGGTTAACCCGTCGAACCAATAATTGAAAACGCTGACCGCAGCGGACCAGCCGAAAGCATAGATGCCGACCACAGGAATTATGTTGCGCGCGACCACAAGCCATGCGCCGGGCCGCGACGCGAATTCGCGCAGGTGCTGCGAGAGCGGCGGCGGCCGAATCTGTCGCAGCGCGCTCGAGCCGATCTTTTCCTGAGGCTTCGCCATTTCGGCAGATAAATCAGAATCTCTATTCTCTCTTCTGCGCAAAGTACGCCTTATGCAGCGGCACCAGAATGGCCATCGAGAAATAAATCCAGCCGCTCCACTCAATGTGCTCTCTCGCGAGAGATAGCGCCAAGACGAGCGAGACAATTCCCACACCGACCGGAATGCTCCACCCTGTTATCTCATGAAACGTGATTGCTCGTTCCCTTGCATCCAATCGCAACGGGTCCCGCAATTGCCACGCGCGCAAGTTTAAAAGTACCATTTCCAACGCTATGGCACTGAACCCCACCGCGAAGATCGCAAAAAGAGCGCGTATTTCCGATTCGGAATGCGGACCGAGTGTATGGCCCACTCGACCGCCGCTAAGCAGAAACCACATAGAACTAAAAATCGCCTTCAGCGGATAGATATAGATCAAAATGGTGACAATCATCGCCCAGCTAATGAAGATTGAAACGCCATCCTCCAAGCCGTAACGCCGGCTCCATAACCAATGGCCGCGCCAAAAGATCCCGAGCACGACGATACTTGCGACGAACGCGGGCACGTTCTTGAATGCAGCCAGAAGCGTTTTGACATCGTCGGGGATTTGCTGCGCGGCGATTACCAGCATCGTGATTGCGAAGGCAAAGGCGGCGTCAATAAAAGTTTCCAGCCGCGTCATCTCGATCCCGCGCAACCGAAATCCGCCAAGCCGCGGCAAGGCGTCCAAGTCTGGTGGCAAACCGGACGCGATTTCCTGTCCACGCTTGTTCATGCGGCTGGCGATATTACCCCAATGGCGGGCTGAGTCTGTAGAGTAATTTCGGCGTGATCGAGTCGAGAGTGGCCGGCGGTCAAGATTGGATCGACAAGGGCATTCAGTCGGTCAGAATTGGAAGGGTAATGAATCGCAATCCAGTCAAACAAACCACGCGTTGGTTCTTTTGCGCCTTTCTATTCGGGTTCCCGGCCTTCGTCTCTTCAGCCGCGACCCTGGATGATCTGAAGAAATTGGAGATCATTTGCTTTGTTCCTTCGCATTTGCCGCAAGGATTCCGATTGAAGGCTGTCGAGATCACATACGACGAGGTCGGTCCAGACGAAAACAAGGAGCCTCGTTTTCCGCTTTACTCGCTAGAATATGGAAATGGGTGGAGTGCGACATTCTCGATCGAGTCAGCACGCGAAGGCATCGGCGATCGAAACATCATGGAGGACGAGGAGAACGCGGAGGAAACGGAAATCAAAACGCCGCTCGGTCCCATGTATCTGATCTACCGGCCAAAAGGAAAAGAGGGCCGCAAGGATGAGATCAAGGCGAATTGGGTAGAGGACAGTAACATGAAGGCGGAAAAGGCGAAGGATCCGCAAGGACATCCAAGTCTCGGACGCTTTCATGGATTTTCCGCGAGCGGAATTACGCTCGCAGAATTCACGAAAATTGTTCAATCACTTCACCCGATCGGCCACGAGAAGGCTGCCACGTCCGCCACGGCCGCGGCAGCGCAAAGCTCCGCGCTCAAAATTCACCCCAAAGTTTTTAATATGATCGATTGCTGGATCTCGGATTCGGAGAGTCCGGTAGTGACAGAAATCAATCTGGATGCGGTCGAGAAGAATGGGAACCAGTTCAACACCGACGATGTGAAAGCGGATGGAGAGTGGACGAGATGTCCCACGTCCGAAAGTAAGGAAGGATTCATGCGATACCGCGTGCTCGAGTCGAAAGGCAATCATTACAAAATCGAATGTCAGGAAAACGGAGGCGGCACGCTGACGACAGCGTCATTATCGAGTTCGAGATTGAAAAACGGAATATTTGCCGCGACGGCAAGCCGGTAACGATCCGCATCCTTCGGTATTATCTTATAACCAGAAATAAACAGGCGGCTTAACCCCACAATTCTTTCGAAGGCATTCCGATCCTGCCATTCGCGTACAGCAGTCCGTAATTTCGATCGCCGGCGAGGAGGACGGGACCATCAAGATCGACATAGTCGGCGCTGCCAGCCAACAGGCGAGCGGGAGCGATGCCTAGCGAAGAGCAGACCATGCAACCGATCAGTAGTTGGAAGCCGCTGTTGCGAGCGCTCTGACACAGTCGAAGCGCTTCAGTTAGTCCGCCCGTTTTATCGAGCTTCACGTTGAGCACCTCGTAGCGATTCATTAGTCGGGGAAGATCGCTAGTTGTGTGGCAACTTTCATCGGCGCAGACCGGCACCAGATGATCGAGAGTTTCGAGCACTTCATCAGAATCCGCGGGAAACGGTTGTTCAATCAGCTGAACGGCCAATTCTTTCAGTGCCGGAACAATTTGCCGATAATGCTCAGGCGACCACGATTCGTTGGCGTCGATCAGGAGACGCGCTGACGGTGCCGCTTCGCGGACAGCTTCCACGCGTGCAAGATCTGAAGAATCACCGCCAAGTTTGAGTTTCAGAATCGGCGACGTCGCGCTGGCTTTTGCGGCCGCCGCCATTCTATCCGTAGTATCGAGACTGATTGTGAACGATGTCTCGACTTGATCGACAGCAGGGATGTTCGCCAGTTCCCAAGCATGTTTGTCGGAAGTCTTCGCTTCCAAGTCCCACAACGCGCAGTCGAGCGCGTTGCGTGCAGCGCCTGCCGGCAACAACTGTTGCAGTTTATGTCGATCCAAATCGCGCACGCTTTTGACCGACTCGATCTGCGCCAAAACCGAATCGGTGGTCTGATTGTAACGCGCGACAGGAACTCCCTCGCCGCGCCCAGTATGTTCGCCATCGCTTACGGTTACGACAACAACTTGCGCTTCAGTTCGGCTACCGCGCGAAATCCGAAACGGTTCTCTCAGTGGCCAGACTTCTTCCCGTGCCTCGACGGTAAGCATGACAGAATTAACAGAATGGACAAAATGGTTTCAGAACAAAACTCGTGCTCCGATTCTGATAATTCGGTTCATTCTGTCTTCTGAATCCTCGGCTAGAGCTCCGTCGGATTTGAATTGATTGACGGCGCTACTTGATTTTCGCCGGATTGTAACGATGCCAGCTATCGTCAGTCGGTTGCCACCGTTCGATTTTATCAGATCGCCGATAAACGCGGTAACGGGCGACCACCGGACTTGTTTCGGGATCTCCGCCACACTTGGCGTCGTGTTTCTCGCGACGCGCAAACTGAAAGTACGCATTGGTCGTTTCTTCCGTGTCGTAGGTGAAGCAATCCAATGAGATTCGTTTCGCATAAACACGGTCGTGCTTAAGGGTGCGAACGAGCAACGCCAGGGCAGCATCTTCATCCATCGGATGGGATCGCGGACCGGCCTGAGCACCAACTGGTGAAACCAAAACCATGGCGATTACGGCGGCCGTAATGAGGCGGGAAATGTGGTTCACAGGATCTAACAAAACAGTCTTATTCATTGCCAATTTCTTATTCTGTCATCATTTAGATTCATTCGCGCCTCTCCCGAGTCGCTCTCCGCTACCCTCGCGGCTGTGCCGTGCATCTCGTCGTTCCCAACTCCTCGATTGTCATCTCGCGAAGCAATCTACAAGATCGACCTCATGAAAACCACGAAAAATATCGGGATGCTTTTGCTCGCGTTGTACTTGATCATCGATGGTCTTTTAGGATTCGGGTTGAATCTGGGCCCAGCCATCTTCCTACTCTATCTTGTAGCCCTTGCTGCCGGCATCTTTATTCTTATTGGCAAATGAGAAAAGAGTGTCGAGTTATACAAGCGGCGAGGGGGTTTAGCTCCGAAGCGCTTTGGTAAAACGGACAAGCTCATCGGCGACTTGCTCGATCCGTTGCGTGATTTTTTTGTCATTGATGCGCTCGCCGTCAAAAGCGTCACCCGTGGCAAAGGCGAACCGCGGAATAATGACGCAACGAAAATCGAGCATTAGGCTGTTAGCATACGCCATGACTGACATGTAACTCGCGTGGCCTCCGGCAGCGCAAACGAAACCGACGATTTTGTTTTCCCACGCGCTTCCTGTGAGCTCAATCATGTTCTTTGTCGCGGCAGCGACGTCATAATTGTAAACTGGCGCAGCAATCAGGATGCCCTCAGCGTGTTCAATCGTCGCGCTCAATTTCTTTGAACCTGGCATACCGTAACATTTGTCTGCATCGCAGAGTGGGAGGTCCATTTCGCGGATGTCGATCCAATCGCAATCGACCTTCTTTTTTTGCAGATGCGCGAAAGCCACCCGTCCCATGCGGCGGCTATTGCTGTCGGGATTACCGCTGGTGCTAATAACAAGATGCTTAGACATGATTCAATGAAGTGCGCGTGGCGTGATGAGACCGCCAAAATAAGAGCCGCATCCGAGGGGATGCAAACGATCAATGCGCTGTCGCTTGGCTAGGGGCTAGATAAGCAAATGTCAGTCCGATTCGAACTTTGGTTTCTTGCCGGAAACTTTCTTGTAAGTGCCTGCGGCCGTCACGTTGTTGCCGAATCCGCAGATCCCGGTTTGCATAACCACAAGTTTGCCGCCAGTGAATTTGAGCGTGATCCGGCATTCCTCTTCGGCACCTTCGGGTTTGAAGATGGCAGTATCGCCTTCAATCGTCGCGATGCCGCTGCCTTCGCCTGTATTGGCGGTTGGGCCCTGCGCCGTTTTGTATTCGTAAACGCCCGAAAATTCCACCTGAAGACGCTGGTGCCCCAATGCCCAGATTTTGAATTCACCGTATTTGGTTTTCCAGGTGCCGTTCACCTGAGCAGCTGTGACACTCTTCTCGCTGCCGGCCTGCATCGTAACAAGTGAGACGGCGGCAAAGCAGAGCGCACTGACAAACATAACCTTCATCTTTTTCTCAGATGCTGTTACTAACGATCGGGATACACGGAAACGCTTCAGGAAAGCAAGAAAACTCCGACGCGAAAAAAGACGTCGTGAAGAGAAATGGGAAGAAGTTAACGCAAATACTTGTCGAACCATGCGACTGTCTGATCCATTCGATCGGCTTGGTTCTTCGGGTCTATGAAAAGATGACCTTCGCCTGGGTAAATGATCAGCTGGGTCGGCACGCCAAGCGTCTTCAACGCATGCCAGAATTCGTAGGACTGCGACGCAGGGCATTCCGCGTCGCGCTCACCGACAATGACGAGGGTAGCGGTCTTTACGTTTTTGATAAACCGAATGGGAGAGCTTTTCTCATACGCGGCGGGATCGTCGTAAACTGATGCGCCGAGGAACGGGATCATCCATTGATCGATCAAATTCTGTCCATAGTAGCTTTGCCAATTGGCGATGCCGGCGCCAGCAACAGCGGCACGGAAACGATTGGTTTGGGTGACGGTCCACATCGTCATGAACCCGCCGTAGCTCCAGCCAGTCACGCCAAGACGTGCAGGATCGATTGGATGTTTCTTTATCGCAACATCGACGCCGGCCAGCATGTCGCGCAGATCGCCACCGCCAAAATCTTTCACGTTTGCGCGCGTAAAATCTTCGCCCTGGCCGTAACTTCCGCGGGGATTGGGAAGGAGGACATAATAACCGCGCACCGACAGCGCTGCGATAATCGCGCGAGACATTCCGAACGACGCCGGCCACTCTGACGTCGTCACGCTGGATGGTCCGCCGTGGATGAGCACGACCATTGGATATTTTTTGCCTACCTCGACTTTCGCCGGCGGTACCAACCAGCCCTGAATGTTAAATCCCTCATTCGTCCACTCGACGCTTTCGGCTTTACCCCAGTTCGTCGGCAATCTCGCGTTGTCGCTGGTGAGTTGCTGCCACTTGCCAAGCGGGCCAGCGAACACTTCGGGCGGCGAGTTGTAAGTGCTACGAACTGCCGCTGCGAACTTGCCGTCCCTCGATAAAGCGAAGTTCGGAAAATTGCCAAATGCGTGAATGCCTTCCGGTCCTTTCCAAATTGTCTGCGTGGAATTGTTCGTCAGGCGTAACTCGGAAATAGCGCTTCCGCCGCCTAGATACTCGATCAGCAGAATGCGATCGGGCCCCTGCCAGAAGAATGAATTGACCGAAGTTTTTCGGCCCGGCGTGCGATTCATGACATCGCGACCGTCAGCCGAAATCGTGAACAGATCGCCACCGTGAAATCCTTCGTCGCTCATCAAGCCTTCAATGAACGCGATCGCCTTGCCGTCCGGCGACCAGCGCGGAACCGCGACTTGAAGCGAGGGTTTGTAGATGGATGTAGCGTTGCCCTTTGCGATGTCGATCGTGTGGATCTGCGCGATCCACCAATTGTTGTCGCCGGGTCCTGGCGCCGCCGTTGCGACGAACGTCTTGTCGTTAGGCGACCAATCGTAGTCGTAGATGTGGAGATTTTCCGGCGACACCTGGCGTAACTGGCCGGTGGCAACGTTGAGGACGGCGATCCGCTGGTTATGAATAGCAGTATCGATCACGCCTGTGGTGGCGGGCGCAGCCATTAACGGCCCGCCGCCACCCGCGCCTTCAATGTAGAGAAACGCAATCTGTTTTCCGTCCCGTGACCAATGTGGACGTGCCGCGTATCCATTTAGGTTTTTTGTAATTTTCTTGGGACTGGAACCATCAGCATTGACGATCCAAAGTTGCCGCTGCTCTTTCTCGCCAGAGCTTGAAAACACTGCGAGCATTTTGGAATCGGGAGACCAGGCGGGGTCAAAGTCGGTCCTCTCGACGCTGGTTGGAATTTCAACGATCACTGGCCGTTCATTTCCTGATGTTCCACTAATGTAGGTCTGCTTCGATGTCGTTGCGGCAGGCGACTGCACCCATGCCAAACGTGTGCCATTAGGAGAAAGAGCAAGATCGCCGTACAGAACTGTTTTGCTTAGCTGTTCAGTCAATTGCTGCATGGTCTGAGCTGTTAACGTCATCGGAAAGAGACAGGCCAGAAGAAAATGCTTCATCCTATGATCCTGACAAACGCCGGACGTAGCGGCAAGACTCGGCGCGATCAAGTAAGTCCTATCTTGCTTTAAAAACCGTGAAATGATCGTTTGCGTTTCGCCCAACCTGGACGATACTGCGCGCTTATTGGATTACTCTGTTTAACTTCACTGCACGGTAGATCGTCAGGTGGGCCTCGCTCATTGGTGATTTGAAACCCGATTCACGGGAACGGCTCTGTAGCTCGGTAGTTTTTCCAAATTCAAAACACAATGAAACTGTACGTAGGTAATCTCTCTTTTGAGACCACCGAGAACGATCTTCAGGATTTGTTCGAACAACACGGCACCGTCAATGAAGTCCATCTGATGATGGATCGCATGACTGGCAAATCGCGCGGGTTCGCGTTCGTCACCATGAATGACAACACACAAGCCAACGCTGCCGCGAGCGCCCTTAACGGCCACGAACTCAACGGCCGTGCATTAACTGTAAACGAAGCGCGTCCGCGTGAACAGCGTCCGCGTCCTCAAGGCGCGCGGCGTTCCTTTGCCGGTTTTCGCCGGTAAGTCGGATTAACTGTAGGGGACGCAGTCAGCATCCCCTACAATTCCCAAAAACCTCGGACATCGTGAATTCTGAACAAGCCATTCAAATTGAGGGCACCATCATGACGGTGCTTCCTGGAACCATGTTTCGAGTTGCGCTTGCCAACGACCATCTCGTTCTCGCGCATATCTCCGGGAAGATGCGCAAGCGTTTCATCCGATTGACGATTGGTGATCGAGTAAAAATGGAGATGTCGCCCTACGATACAGCCAAGGCGCGCATCGTTTATCGGCTCTGATATGGCGAGGCGATTCTTTTTCGATCCTCCGCGACGGCCGAAATCAAAGGCCGGTCCTAACATCAAAAGCTTGCTCGTGCGCTGTCCTTCGACTTCAAAGCTGACTGATACGGGAAGAACAGTAGAAGCAAACCGCTGGCAGACAGCCAAACTAAAAATTCAAAAGTTTACTTGCGAGCACTGCGGCGGCATTCATACCTGGACAAAGAAGGACATCATTCTCGGCCGGCCGACTTCCTGATGAGACCGGCCTTCGCCAACGCTGCGACTTGGCAGACAAGTTAGCTGTGACGTATGACGAATAAGTCCCAGGCGTAAGCAATAATGTTGTTCCACTGATCGCCAGAGGATAAAGGCCGGAAGAAAACCCCAAGGTTCGAAGGCGGCAAATCGAAAAAAACGGCGGGAGTCGCCTCCCGCCGTTCATTAATTCACGATAGAGGGGTTATCGTGCGCCACCCTGCTGGCCGCCTCTCCGCCGTGGACGCCGCAGCGGCTTCACCCCCGGGCGCGGCTCATTGCGATCGTAGGGGATAATGTTGTCCCATTCGTCCGCGGACGAGCGGGCGACAAAGGCGACCACCGGTTCGGTTTCGCTCATGTTGAAGACCTCATGTGGCACATCGGGTTTGATGTAAATGAAATCGCCGGCTTCGTTTTCGACAGTCTGCTTTAGCCCGGGTCCGAATTCGTGGCGCACTTTTCCTTCGATGATGTACAGAATCACTTCAAATCCGACGTGAATATGCGCATACGCAACGCCGCCGGGTGGGATTGTAGCGATGTTCGCTGACAGACTGGTCGTGCCCACATTTTTGCGCGACATCCCTTGCTTGTAGTGAATGCCGTTCCAATCCCGCCGGGCGCCTCCACCGCGGATCGTCAATATCCCGTCGTGGTCTTCCACCGCGCTCAGCTCGATGTTGTCTTTGGCGTCGCTCATTTAGCTTTGCGAAAGAAATCGTCGAGCGCTCGATTGTAAACCATCCA
>WNEP01000603.1_pt1 | contig 18539 bp, 16 predicted proteins | sample 5399961 | NCBI WGS metagenome assembly WNEP01 (sample SAMN13153329, study PRJNA577476) | soil metagenome | isolation source: 20 cm grassland meadow soil pre-rain plot 5 | place: USA:California | collected 2015-09-08 | reverse complement strand
CCGCGATGACCACGTCGTAGGTCACGACGTTCTGCTGCGTCACGGGATTGAGGCGGATGAGCTTGACCGTTCCCTGGAACGAACGGTCGGGGAAGGCATCTACCTTGAAGTGCACCGGTTGCCCGACCCGGATGCTGCCGATGTCGGCCTCGGCGAAGCTCGTGTCGATCTGCATCCTGGAGAGATCCTGGGCGATGAGGAACAAAGTCGGCGTCTGGAAGCTCGCCGCCACGGTCTGGCCCACGTCCACCTGCCGGTCGACGACCACGCCCGAGACAGGCGAGCGGATGACCGTGTAGGCGAGATTGGTGCGATCCTTCTCCAATTGCGCCTGCGCCAGCGCCAGCTGCGCCCGCGCCGCCTTCGCCGCCTCCTCCACCTGGTCGAGCTCTTGCTGCGAGATGAAGCCCTGGCGGTGCAGCTGGCGCATCCTGGCCTCGTTGGCGACGGCCAGCTCGAGGGCGGCCCGGGCGTCGCCGACCTTGGCCTCGCTCTCGTGCACCTGGGCCCGAAACAGGCGGTCATCCAGCTCCACCAAGACCTCTCCCTCGTGCACCCGGTCGTTGAAGTCGGCGTGGAGCTTGCTCACCGTGCCCGACACCTGGGTGCCCACGCGGACCAGCACCACCGGGTTCAGAGTGCCGTTGGCCGACACGGTCTGGGTAATTTCCCCCAGCCGCACGACCTCCGTCCGGTAGCGCTCGGCCGCCGCGTGCGAGGATGCCGTCCGCAAACCCACATACACGGCCAGCGCAACTCCCGCCGGGAGGATCATCAGCACGCTCTTGTTCCGCAGCAAGCGCTTCAACCTCGTTCTGTCTTACCTCGGCCCATCACGGGACCAAGGGCACGTCCTCGCCCTTGATCAGTCGAACGGATTCGACGGTCATCGTTCCCTTGCCAACGCTGCCGAGCGCCGAGAACGTGCCGGACACGGCGCTGCCCTCCGTGGTCACGCGAGCTTGCACAGCGACGTTGTGCACGCCGACGGGGATGTCGATCCCGACGAAGCTGAACGACGCCGCATGCATCGTGCGCAGCATCAGCTCGATCATCTCGGTGGGCATGAGAAACGTCGACAGCGTCTGCACCCGGTCCGCGTACGTGGCCGGCCCGGGTTCGATCTCCAGACCATCGACCAGGATTCGCACCTCCAGCTTGCCCCGTGCCGATGACGTGCCGGTGCCGGTCACGGCGGTTTGTGTGTACACGCCCGCCTCCAGCGCCGCGGTGACGAACAGGTCCTTCATCTCGGCTGTCTTGATGTTATTGGACAGGATCGTGACCCAGTCGCCCGTCCCCGTGGTCGGCGGGATCAGCGTGAACTGCGAGGTTTTGGCCGTGACCTTTGCCGAGGGCTGTTGCTGAGTCGTTTGGCCCTGCACGGTCGCGACGGCCAACGGCAACGCGAGAGTCAGCGCCAGCAACCACCCGATCACCGTTCGGTAGTTGCGTTTCATTGATCGACCTTCCTCTGGAACCGCCGTCCCTCCCTGAACACGCTGATCCGGTTCCAGCCTTTTCGGCGCAATCCGTGCTCGTTAAGGGGGGGCAGGACGCGGTCGGGGGCGGATCCCCCCCTTGCGCATCTTGAGCCGGAGTTTGCCCGGTTCATGGACTCGCAGTCCACGAAACCGGGCAACTCCGGTGCTGACGTTCGCTTAGAACGCCAGTGCGACGCCGGTTCCGGTGCCGACCGCGGCACCGCCACCACCGCCGAGGGCAACCGCTACGCCCGTGCCCACCGCGGCGGCTGCACCGGACTCGTCGTCGTCGTCGCAGTCGCACCCGCGCGACGAAAGCGCCACACCTACCGCGCTGCCGACGGCCGCCGCGCCTCCTCCGCCCAACGCCAGCGCGACGCCGGTCCCGCTGCCCACAGCCGCGGAGTCCGCCCAGCTGAGGCTGCTACCCAGGAAGCCCAGGGCTGCGATCAGAAGTACCTGCAGGGATCGTTTCATGCTCATGCTCCTTTCCGAGAGAATGAACCTTCACGCTCTCGACAACACGACTGGCGGCGGCCACGCTCGCGCGGCCGACACCGCCTTTTCGTCCTCCGATGCGCGGGGGTGATCTCGCATACATGCACACCAATCTACGCACAGGGGGAAACCAGACCAATCGGTTGAAGGCCTTGATTGAGGTAAGGGAATCACCCGGGAGCGGGAACGCCCCAGCCGCCGTCATTCGTCCGACGGGCCGCCGAAGCGCTCGTCCTGCGTGAGTTGCCCCGGTTCGTGGCCACTCCCCTTTCCCGAAGGGGCGTTGGTGCCCGCGAAACCGGGGCAACTCCGGTGGCGGTGTTGGCTTAGAACGCCAGTGCGATGCCGGTCCCGGTGCCAACCGCGGCACCGCCACCGCCGCCGAGGGCAAGCGCTACGCCCGTGGCCACGGCGGCGGCTCCCGAGGACTCGTCTTCGTCGTCGCCCGACGAAAGCGCCACAGCTACCGCGCTGCCGACGGCAGCCGCGCCTCCTCCGCCCAACGCCAGCGCGACGCCGGTCCCCGTGCCCACAGCCGCTGTGTCCGCCCAGCTGAGGCGGCTACCCAGGAAGCCCAGGGCTGCGAGCAGAAGTACCTGCAGGAATCGTTTCATGCTCACGCTCCTTTCCGAGAGAAGGAACCTTCACGCTCTCGACACCACCACCGGCGGCGACCACGCTCACGCGGCCGAGACCGCCTTCCGTCCTCTTTTTTGCGCGGGGGTGATCTCGCATACATGGCTTTCAACTTACGCGCTGGAGGAAGCAGACCAATCGGTTGAAGGCCTTAACTGAGGTAAGCAAATTACCTGGGAGCGGGAGCGCCCTGCCCTCTACCAAGCGGCTCGCCAAGGAGCCGGGCGCCGTCTCCGATACCTCCTGCCCGCGAGTCAGACGAGCGCCGTCTCGATCTCCGTCAGGGGGTGATCGCGATCGAGTGGCGACGGGCAGGCGCGCCCGAGAAAGTCTGCTTTACGAGGCGCTCGAACGCGCTGGCCTGCGAGGCTGATACTGGTCGCCTCCCAGGCACCCGATCTTCACGAGATCATGCAGACCGCAGGTCGGGCACGCGAGGCCGACGAGGACGCTGCGGGCGTTCGGATGTGACCAGCTGGTGTCGTCCCGAACGCCGAGCAGCTCCAGGTCCCGCTCCGGCTCCTCGGGCCCGCACCTCGGGCAGTTGGGACGCTCAGGGGCGTGTGGGCGGACCACCCATAACGCGGGGTGCGGGAATCGTGATGCGGAACGTGCTGCCGACACCAAGTGTGCTGTCCACCGCGATCCTCCCGCCCAGCACGTCGAGCAGGCGCTTGACCACGTGCAGGCCGAGGCCGACGCCCGCGAAGCGGCGTGTATCCGAGGCGTCGACCTGGCGAAACAGTTCGAAGATGTGTGAAAGGTCCGCGGCTGGAATTCCGATCCCCGTGTCCTGGACCACGAACGTGAGCAGACCGTCGGCCCAGGCAGCCATGACCTCCACCCGTCCCGCGGTGGTGAACTTGAGCGCGTTGTCCACGACGTTCTTGAGGCTCGCCTTGAGCTTGGCATGGTCCCCGAGGATCGGCTGGGTCCCAAGCTCGTTGCGCCAGTGGAGCGACACGCCCTCAGGTACGAGAGCGCGGAACTCGCGGCCGAGCTGCTCGAACAATGCTTCCACATCGATCGGATTGCAGGCGACGCTGACCCGCCCGGCCTCGAGCTGGATGAGTTCGAACGCAGCGTTCACGAGATCGACGAGCTGCGAGCTGGTACGCTGAACACGAGCGACTACTTCCTGCTGTCGGGGCTGGAGCGGCTCGAACGTCCCCTCGCTGAGCAGATCGACGTAGCCAGCGATGAGCGCGATGGGGGTGCGCAGCTCGTGTGACACGGTGGAGAGAATCTCGCTCTTGAGGCGGCTGGCCTCCTCCAGATCCGCGATCACCGCGTGCAGGAGGTCGGTCTGCGTGACGATCCCGACCAGCGCCCCGTTGGGGTCGACCACGGGCAGCCGCCGGAAGGCACGCGTCCGGAGCAGCTGAAGGGCCTCCAGCGTGGTGGTCTCCTCGGTCACGGTCTGCGGCGGCGTTGTCATCACGTCGCCGACCCGAAACATGGCGGGGTCGCCTCCGGCCGCGAAGAGCTTCCGGACGAGGTCGCGCTCGGTCAATATGCCGATCGGCCGCGGTCCCTCGCGCACCACGACGCAGCTGATGGCGCGCTTCGCCATGATGGCGATGGCCTTGAGGAGGGGAAAGTCTCGGTCGACGCTCGAGACCTCCGGGGTCATCACGGTGGCCACGGTTTGCATTCGAATTTGATTATCGGCTCTTCAGCGATGCCGCGTGAGGAGCGGGAAGACAACGCCTACTACCGCGGCGCGTAGGACCGACGCCCCGGCCGCAGTTTGCGCGGCGCGCCCGCTCGTATGAGGTCAGCCGAGCGCGGCCTCGATCTCAGCCGCGACAGCTGGATCAGGCTCGCGGGCCCGCGCTCCCTCGAGGGCGCGCCGGGCGGCAGCGCCGCCCAGCCGGCCGAGCGCCCAGGCTGCATGCCCGCGCACGAGCGGCTCGGGATCTCCGAGGGCCGTTGCGAGCGGCGGCACCGCGTCAGGATTGCCGCTGTTGCCGAGGGCGACCGCCACGTTGCGGAGAAGCCCGCGGCGCTTGGTCCGTGCCACGGCGGTCCGGCCGAAACGCGCCCGGAAGCCGGCGGCGTCGAGGGCGAGGAGCGGGGGGAGGCGGGGCGCGAGCGCCTCGGCCGCACTCGCCTCCGGTGCGGCCTGATTCCACGGACAGGCCACCTGGCAGAGGTCACAGCCGAAGATCCAGTTGGCGAGGTGGGGGCGCAGCTCGTGTGGGATCGCGCTCCGGTGCTCTATCGTCAGATAGGAGATGCAGCGCCGGGGGTCCATCGCATACGCCTCCAGCGCGCCGGTCGGACAGGCGGTGAGGCAGCGAGTGCAGGTGCCGCAGTGGTCCGCGGGCAGCGGGACAGCGTCGAGCGAGAGGTCGGTCAGGAGCTCGGCGAGGAAGAAGTACGAGCCGGCCGAGCGGTGGAGGAGGAGCGTGTTCTTGCCGATCCAGCCGAGACCGGCGCGCGCCGCCCATTCCCGCTCGAGCACCGGCCCCGTGTCGACGTACGGGCGGAAGCGGGCGGCGGGAAAGACGTCGCGGAGCCGCTCGATCAACCGCTCGAGCAGCGCGCCCACCCGGTCGTGATAGTCCACGCCGAGGGCGTACGCGGCGATGCGTCCGCGCAGCTCGGCCCGCCAGTCGCCCGCTGGCACGGGCGGGGGGCGATACGGATAGGCGAGCGACACGATGCTGCGCGCCCAGGGAAACGCCGTGCGCGGGTCTATGCGCTCTGCCGTGCGCCGCGCGAGGTAGCCCATCTCGCCCGCGCGGCCGTCCGCGAGCCAGCGCTCGAGAAACGGCCCCCGCTCGAGGGCGCCGAGCGGCGTCGAGCCGGCCCGCGGGAACCCGAGCAGACGCGCCTCGCGCGCGACGCGCTCCGTGGGGGTGGCCACTGCCATACGGTCTAGCATGGCAGCGGCGGTCGGAGGAGCGGTCGCTTCAAGCCCGCGCGGGCTTCGGCCGATAAGTCTTGCGGCAAGAAAAACTTGCCGGGGGATGGACCACCCGGCGAACAGCACCTTCAAGGAGGATCTCAGTCGATGTCGATCACAGTCAACACGAACCTGGCCTCGCTCAACGCGCAGCGCCACCTGGACGAGTCCAGCGACAGCCTCACCGCGTCGCTCGAGCGGCTGTCGTCCGGGCTCCGCATCAACAACGCCTCCGACGACGCCGCCGGCCTCGCGATCGCCGATAAGCTCGAGCGCGACGTGCGCGTCGCCGCCCAGGCGGTCCGCAACGCCAACGACGGCATCTCCTCGCTGGCGATCGGTGAGAAGGCGCTCGGCAAGGTGACCGACGTCCTCACCCGCCTCTCGGAGCTCGCCTCCGAGTCCGCGACGGGCACGGTCAGCGACACGCAGCGTAGCGCCATCCAGCAGGAGTTCTCGCAGCTCCTGTCGGAAATCAGCCGCATCTCCAACACCACCACCTTCAACGGCGTGCAGCTCCTGAGCGCCGGTACGACGGTGGCGGTGCAAGTCGGCCTCGACGGCAGCAGCAACTCCCAGATCAGCTTCAACTCGGTCGATGGCTCGCTCTCGGGCATCCTCGCGGGCCAGACCGCCATCGCGGCCTCCACGCAGGGCGCGGCCCAGTCCGCACTCGGCGTGCTCACCTCGGCGATCGCGAACGTCGCGAACACCCGAGGGACTCTCGGCGCCTTCGAGAGCCGGCTGGTCACGGCCATCGCCGGACTCCGGGTCGCGAAGGAGAACTTCGCGGCTGCCGAAAGCCGCATCCGCGACGCCGACGTCGCGGCCGAGACCGGCGAGCTGACCCGCGCCAGCATTCTGCAGCAGGCCGGCACGGCCGTCCTGGCGCAGGCCAATCAGCGTCCTGCCCTCGCCCTCCAGCTCCTGCGCTAAGGGTGGCAGTGAACGGATCCGTCCTCAACGGGCCGGGGATCTCTCGATCCCCGGCCCGCGCTTCATCTAGCCCTTCATCTGGCGCTTCATCTGGCCGGACAGGGGTCGCATGGCGGGTGTGATCACCGTCGGCGGTCTCGCGACCGGCATCGACACCCAGAGCATCATCACTCAGCTCGTTGCGCTCGAGCACCGTCCGGTCGATCTGCTCGGCCTCGACGTCGAGGGCGTCCAGGCGACGCAGGCCTCGATCACCAGCCTCACCAGCAAGCTCGGCACACTCAGCGCCGCCGCCCACGCGCTCGACACGGCCGACGGCGTGCTCGTTCGCCAGGCGACGTCGAGCGACCTTGGCGTGCTCGAGGCCGCGGCCGGTACGGGCGCGCAGCCAGGCAGCGTGACGCTGACGGTCGGGGAGCTCGCGCGCGGCTCGGTGGCCGGCGCGACGGTGGGCGTGGCGTCGGCCTCGAGCACGGTGGCGAGCGGACCCGGGACCTTCCAGTTCCAGGTGGGCTCCGGAACCGTGCAGAGCGTCGCGGTGGACGCGACGACCACGCTCGCGGGCCTGGCGAGCGCCATCAATGCGCTCGACGCCGGGGTGACGGCCTCGGCCGTCAACCTCGGCACCGCGTCGAGCCCGGACTTCCGGCTCGAGATCGTGAGCCGGGCGACCGGCGCGACGAGCACGGTCACTGTCACGCACGACGACACCGCGCTGGCGGTCCAGACCGCGCAGGCGGGACAGAATGCCCAGTTCACGGTCAGCGGCTTCAGCGGCACGTTCGAGCGCGAGTCGAACACCTTCGGCGACGTGCTGTCGGGGGTGACGTTGACGCTCCGCGACCGCGGCACCGCCACGGTCACCGTCGCCGACGACGCGGACAAGATCACCGCCAAGGTGAAGACCCTGGTCGCGGCCTTCAACGACGTGGTCAATTTCGTCGCCGGCCAGTCGCAGGTCAGCGAGAGCCAGGACAAGTCCCAGGTGACGCTCGGGAGCCTCGCCACCGATTCGACGGTGAAGCACCTCGTCGCGCGACTGCACGAGGTCTTCTCGGAGGCGGTGGGAGGAACGTACACGAACCTCTCGAGCCTCGGCCTCGCCACCCAGCAGGACGGCACGATCACCTTCGACGAGAGCAAGTTTCACTCGGCCCTCGGCACCGATGCGACGGCCGTGGCCGAGACGTTCGCGGGCAACGGGACGGCGCACGGCGTGGCACGGGACTTCGGGGCTCTCATCGACGACATGACCGCCGCGGGCGGGAGCCTCGCGATACACAGCACTGCGCTCGACGCTCAGATCCGGTCCCTGCAGGACCAGATCGATGCCGGGCAGCGCGAGGTCGACGCCTTCGAGGCCAACCTGCGCGCGCAGTTCACGTCGCTGGAGAGCTTCGTCAGCGGGCTCAAGAGTCAGGGAAGCTTCCTGAAGCAGGCGTTCGGCGGCTGAAAGAGGGGGAAGGGCGATGCACATGGACTACGCAGGCGAGTACGCGAAGGCACAGGTGACCTCGGTCGACCGGACGCGTCTCCTGCTCCTCGTCTTCGAGGGCGGGCTCTCGTTCCTCCAGCGGGCGCGCGCGGGGCTCGCCGCCGGCGACCTGGCCGCCTTCGGACAGAACCTCGGCCGGGCCCAGGCGATCATCGCCGAGCTGCTCGGCACGCTCGACTACGAAGCGGGCGGCACGATCGCGCGCGACCTGGCCCGTCTCTACGACTTCATGCTCGTGCACCTGACCGAGGCGAACGCGCGGCAGAGCGTGCGCCACGTCGACGAGGTGCTGGCCGTGTTCGGCACCATCGCCGGGGCCTACAAGCAGATCATCGAGCGACCGGCCCCCGCCGCGGGCTGAGATGCGGGAAGACGAGCTCACGCGCGCGAGCCGCCGGGAGCATGCGCTCTACGGCGAGCTCGCCGCGGTGTACCGGGGAATCCTCGAGGCGCTCACGGACGAGCGCACCCCGGTTGACCCTGTCCGGCTCGCCCCCGAGGCGGCCCGCGCGGAGGCGGCCACCGCCGCTCTCGCCTCGCTCGGTGCGGCGCTCGCGCCCTCGCGGCGAGCGGGCCGCGCACCGTCCGAGGTGCTCGCGCTCTGGCAGGCGTCGGCCGCGCTCGCCGCGGAGGCGGCCGCGACCAATCGGTCGCTCGTGCGTGCAGCGCGCGCGCGCCAGGCGCGCATCGCCGCCCGCTGCACCACCCTGGGAGCGGGCCGCCACGCGCTCGCGGGCTACCGGCCGGCGGGCGCGACCACGATCGCCGTCGACCGGCGCGCGTAGCTAGCTACCGCGGGCGCCGGCCCGCGACGCTCTCGCCCCAGCGGCCGAGGAAGGCGGTCACGAAGCCGTGCTCCGCGGCCGGCTCGACCGCGAGCGGCGCGAGGGCGAGCGCCACCGTCTCGGCGGCGTCCCACCCCTGCCGCTCGAGCCGGCGGCCGTTCACCTCGAAGGAGACGCCGCGCGGGTAGTGCGCCGCCAGGATGGCGTCGAAGGTCGGGTCGAGCAGCGGCTGGTAGTTCCGCCGGAGCGCGGCCTCGTTGAAGCCCGTATCGACCAGCGGGGAGAGTGCGTTCCGCAGCTTCAGGCGGACCGCGGTACCGCGCTCGCCGGCCAGACCGGGGGGCGGCAGCCATTTCCACGGCGCGCGGTGGCGCGAGGCGAGGTGCCAGCGCGTGGCGACGTGCGTCTTGCCCCGCCGGGTCTCCGTCAGCACCTCCTCACAGACGAGGAGGCCGAGCTTGATGCCCACCCCGGCGAAGCCGATGCCCTCGCCCCGCGTCTTCGTGCTCGCGGCGACGTCGTGGTAGCGCGCCAGCTCGCGCCGCTTCATGCCGGAGCCGTCGTCCGCCGCGGTGAACGTCGCCGTCGTCGGGTCGGCCACCATCGAGATGCGGCTCGCCCCCGAGTCGAGGGCGTTGGCCACGATCTCGGTGAGGATGGTCTCCTCGAGCGCCCCGGGATAGGCGTCGCGGAGATCCTCGAGCAGGTGAAGCAGGTCGACGCGTGTCTCGCCCACGGTTGGTGGAAGGCCTTTAGCACGACGGCGGCGGTTGGACGACGCGTGCCCCCGGTCCCGAGACACGATAAGACAGCGCGCGTGATGCTGCCGAGACGCGCACGTGCGCCGGTGACGGGCCCGTCGCCGCGCTTCGTGCTCGACCCCTCGCTCACCGAGCTCGCGTACCGCTGCTACCCCGACGGCTGCCCGCGCGGCCGGACGTGCTGCGTCGGCCTCGTGGTCGAGGTCTCGCGGCGCGAGGTCCGCGCCATCGACACGCTGATGGACGAGCTCGCGCGCCTGGTGCCGGTCCTGCGCGAGGGCCGCGGCTTCGCGAACGTCTTCGTCGACGATGCGCCCGACCTGGTGATCGAGTCGCGCGAGGACGGCGCCTGCCCCTTTCTCTTCCGCACCCGCGACCACGCGCTCTGCTCGATCCACCACGTCGCGCTCCGGACCGGCCGTCGAGTCGCGGCCTTCAAGCCCGCCGCCTGCCGCCACTGGCCGCTCGTGCTCGAGCCCGAGAGGACACGCGTGCGCGTGACGGTCGAGCCGGCAGCGCGGCGCATGGGATGCGTCGCCGCGGTCGCCGAGCTCCCGGGGTGGCCAACCGTGCTGGACGCGTTCCGGAGCGAGATCGCCGAGCTGTGCGGCGAGGACGTCGTCGGCCGCTGAGATGCTCGACATCGCACAACTGGAAGCGGCGGGGTTACTGGATGACGTCGAGGACGAGCGCACGCGTCACGAACGCGTCGAGCTCCTGCAGCAGCTCCTTCGTGATGGGTTCTCGCTCGAAGAGCTGCAGCAGGCAGCCCGCCAGGATCGGCTGGCGCTGCTGCCCGTCGAGCGCGTGTTGCATCGCGAAGGTGCCCGTCTCACCCCGGTCGACGTTGCCGAGCAGAGCGGCCTTCCACTCGACCTCCTCAGGCGGCTCTGGCGTGCACTCGGCCTGACCGACGCCGGCGACACCGAGGTGGCCTTCACCGAGAGTGATCTCGCGGCCGCCAAGACGGTCGCGCTGTTCCGGGCGGCTGGGCTGGGGGAAGAGCCGCTCGTCCTGATCAGCCAGGTGGTCGGACAGAGCATGTCGCGGCTCAGCGAGACCCTGCGAGAGATTGCCGGCCAGGCGCTGCTGCAGGCGGGCGACAGCGAGCGGACGCTCGGCATTCGCTACGCCCAGGCCACCGAGCAGCTCGTTCCGCTGCTTACGCCCCTCCTCGGTTACGTGCTGGGCGTCCACCTCAAAGAACAGATCAAGACCGACATCATTCGTCAGACCGAGCTCGTCTCCGGTCGTCTCGGTTTCGCGCGCCAGATCACCGTCTGCTTCGCCGATCTCGTCGATTTCACCAGGCTGGGTGAGCGCGTTCCTCCTCTCGAGCTCAGCAATGCGGCGCGGCGCCTCACCGACATGGCGGTCGACGTGGCCCGACCACCCGTCAGGCTCGTCAAGATGATCGGCGACGCGGCGCTGCTCGTCTCCACCGACCCCGAGCCGCTGGTGCACGCCGCGCTCGACATCGTCGCGCTGGCCGATCAACAGAGCGAGCTGATGCCCCAGCTGCGCGCCGGGATCGCCAGCGGCCAAGCCATCCCTCAGAGCGGCGACTGGTACGGTGCTCCTGTCAATTTAGCGAGTCGGGTCACGGACCTCGCCCGCCCGGGAAGCGTCCTCGCGACCAAGCCCGTCCGGGACGCAGCCGAGGACTCGTTCGCCTGGTCGTACGCCGGGGCGCGCCACCTGAAGGGTGTCAAGGGCGACGTACCGCTCTACCGGGTACGGCGGAAGAGCGAAGCGCCGCGATGAAGGACATGAGTGAGCTCGTGTTTCTCTACGGGACCCTGATCCCCGGACAGGAGCCTGCCGAGATGACGCCGGTGGTGACGAGGCTGCGGAGGATAGGGCCCGCCCGGGTGAAGGGACGGCTCTACGACTTCGGAGAATACCCGGGTGCGATCCTCGACGAGTCCTCCCACTCGGTGATCTCCGGCCAGGTGTTCGAGGTTCCGGACAAGGACGTGCTGGCGTCTCTCGACGACTACGAAGCCTTCGACCCCGAGGATCGCGCCGGAAATCTCTTCGTGAGGGTCAAGCGTCCCGTGACGCTCGCGGACGGCCGGCAGGTCGAGTGCTGGATCTACGTGTTCGACGGCGACCCGGGTGGGGCGCCGATCGTAGCCGGCGGTGACTATGCGCGGTCGAGGCCGCGGACGTCGACGCCACCGGCGCGCTGGTAGAGCCGAGACCCGGTCCTCACCCGGCGAGCGAACCGCCGGGCGGGACGGTGGCGGCCAGCTCGCGCGGCCGGTAGCCGAGCGACCGGAGCCGGTCCCCGAGCCGCCACCCGAAGGCCGCGTCGCCCGACGCCTGCGCGAAGCCGCCGCACTCGAAGAAGAGCGGGCGGGGGATGGCGAGCGCGTCCCGTCCCGCGGCAAGCCGCTCGCTCACCATCCCGGCCTCTGGCTCGCCGGCGATCGCCGCCTCGAGCCTGGCCAGCCGCCCGTCGTCGAGGTCCGCGCGATGCGCGAAGCAGAGATACTTGCCGCGCGCGCGCACGGCGGCCGCGCGGCACGCCTGGAGGACCTCGGGGCCGAGCGAGGTCGTGGGGTCGAGCGCGATGCCGTCCCTTCCCGCCTGGAAGAGGAAGAACTCGTAGCCGCCGCGCTCGAGCGCAAGGAGCCGATCGCGAAGCGGCGTGGCCAGCGGCTCGTCGAGCCGGCCCGTCGGCACGATCACCGTCACCCGGGCGGGAGCGCCTTCGAAGTCCGCCTGCAGCGCCTCACGCACGCCCTGGCCGAGGGCGAAGGAGAGGAGCATCTCGTAGAGCCGTACGATCTCCGCTTCCTGCGCCGGCGCGAGCTCGAGGCGCTCGACCGCTTCGGCCTGTGCGATCAGGCCGTCGATCGAGAGGCCGCTGCGCTCCGTCTCGCGCGCGAGCACCGCACCGGCAAAGATCGGCAGGTGGCCCGTGAGCTCGGGGTGACGGGCGGCGAACTGGACCAGCGCCCGGCCGACGTTCTGATTGCGGCGCGCGAAGTCCCGCACGGTGACGAAGTGGTTGTGGTAGTTGACGGCCGAGGCGTCGTAGACGAGCTCCATGCCGGCCTGGGAGAGCCGGTACCCGAGCTCGACGTCCTCGGCGCGCGCGAAGGACTCGTCGTGCCGCCCGTTGGCGGCGAGGAACTCGCGCTTGACGGAAGAATTTCCGCCGTAGAAGTAGCCCCAGGTGGCGGGAGCGCCGTCGGCGAGCGCGCGGTAGCCGAACTGCCACGCCGAGTCGCTGACGATGTAGCGCATGAAGCGCGTCAACGGCAGCGCCGGATACCAGTCCATGTGGCCGAGCATGGCCGCCTGCGGGCGGGGATCGCGGCGGTGGAAGTCGCGGTGCTTCTCGAGCAGCGCGGGCGTCGGCACCATGTCGCTGTCGGTGAAGAGCACGACGTCGCCGCGCGCGACGTGGAAGCCGGTGTTGAGCGCCGCCGCGCGGTTCGCGTGCGGCTGGCGCACGAACCTCAGGTCCAGCGCCGAGCCGAAGGCCGCTCCCAGCGCTTCGGGCTGATCGTCGGACCCGTCGTCGCAGACGATGACCTCGAACTCGTCCCGCCCGAGCGTCTGCCGGGCGAGGGCGCCGAGGCACTGGGCGAGGGCGGCGCGGCGGTTGTAGACCGGGATCAGGACCGAGAGCTTCACGGCGCCGCCGCCTCGAGAGGGATTGGCGCCAGCGCGCGCCGCTCGGTCACCACGCGCCACCCGCGAGCCCGGACCCGAAGGCGGAGATCGACGTCGGCGAGCGCCGCCGGGGTGCCTTCGCGGAAGCCGCCGATCGCCTCGAAGTGCTCGCGCCTGACCAGGAGGACGGGCGGCTCGGCGTCCTCGGGGCACTCTGCCGCACCCCCGACGACGGCGACCTCCGCGTCGACCTCCGCCGGAGCGACGAGCGCCCCGAGCCATCCCGCGCCCGGGAGGGCGCCGGGCCCGAGGAACACGAGGTGGCGGCCGCGGGCCCGTCGCGCCGCCTGGTTCCACGCGGCCACGACCCCCCGCGCCTCGGGGTTGTGCAGGATCTGCACGTCGCCGCCGAGCGTGGCGAGGAAGGCCCGGGTCTCGTCCGTGGCGCCGTCATCGACGACGACGACCTCGAAGTGCACCCCGTCGGTCACCTCGGCGAGGCGGGTGAGCGTGCGGCGGGCGGCGCCGGCGTCGTGGACCGGCACCGCGATCGAGACGTCGAAGGGCGCGGCGAGCCCCTCGCGGATGCCGAGACGGTAGGCCGCCTGGAGGAGCGTGGCGTACAGCGGGTCGAGCACGGCCCGCCGGTAGACTGCGGCGAAGCTCTCCTCGCCCGTCCGCAGCACCCCGAGCTTGTCGAGGTCCGGCTTCTCGAGCTCGAGCACGGCCTCGAGCATCCGCTCGAGCCCCGCGGCGTCGAGCGCGTCGGACGCTCGCGCCTGCTCGACGACGCGCGTCAGCGCGGCGTCCAGCTCGGGGTGCTTGCGCGTCAGCACGACCGACATGCGGCCGGCCATCCGCTGGCGGCGGACGAAGCCGGCCGTGGTGAGCTCGTGGTGGTGGTAGGTCACGGCCTGCGGCCGGAAGTGGAGCACCATGCCCTGGCGGCGCAGGCGGTAGCCGAGCTCGATGTCGTCGCACGCGGGATAGGTGAAGTCGGTGTCGAACCAGGTTTCCTGACGGAGGAGGAAGCTCCGCTTGAGCGAGACATTCGAGGTGTAGAAGAGGTTGAACTCCGCCTTCCCGTCGCGCACCTCCGCAAAGTTGAACTGCTGCCCGCCCGCCGGCGAGACGACGTGCTCCATGAGCGGCGTCACCCGGATCTCGGGCGACCACTCGATGAGGCCGAGGAGCGCGTCCCGCTCTTCTCCGTGGCTGCCGTGGAACTTGAGATGCGCCTCGAGGAAGGACGGACCCGGGATCATGTCGTCGCCCGTGAAGAGGACGATCCGGCCGCGCGCCGCGGCGATGCCGCGGTTGCGCGCCGCGTTCGGTCCGCGGTGGGGCTCGGCGAGGACGCGGAGGGCGAACGGCGTACGCAGTGCGGCGAGCATGGCGAGCGTGTCGTCCGTCGACCCGTCGTCGACGACGACGACCTCGAACTCGGCCGGCGCGACGGTCTGCGCGGAGAAGGCGAGGAGCGTCTTCTTCAGGATGTCGCGCCGATTGTAGGTGGGGATCACGACCGTCAGCGGCACCTCGTGCGCGGCGGCGAGGGCGCGCGCCTTGCGCTGCGCCTCGCGCCGCAGGCCGTCGAGGCCGTAGGCCCACGTGAGCAGCTCGACGTAGTGCCGCCGCCGGAGCCGCGCGACCTCCGCCGAGGCGCCTTCCCGGCGCTCTCGCTCGACGAGGGCCCAGCCGCCGTCGATGAAGCGCTTGGCGCGCGCCAGGTCCTCGCGCGAGAGATGCGGCGTGCGCATGACCACCTGGTGGCCGCCCCAGTCGCGCCAGTCGGCCGATTCGATCCAGCCCTCGCGCTCGGCCTCGGCGTGGAGCGGCGTCCCGGGGTAGGGCGTGATGACGGTCAGGCCGATGGTGTCCGGGTCGTGGCGCATGACGAGGTCGTAGGTGTCGACGATCGAGCTGCGGGTCTCGTGCGGCAGGCCGGCGATCAGCAGGAAGTGAAGGCGGATGCCGAGCTCGCGCGCCCGCCGGCGCAGATGGGCGAGCTTCGGTACCGTGAGGCCCTTCTTCCCCTCCTTGTGATGCATGACGGCCTCGTCGCCCGTCTCGACGCCGACCAGCATGCCGACGCAGCCCGCGGCCGCCATCTGCTCGAGGAGCGCGTCGCCGAGGCAGTCGACGCGCGTCTCGCACATCCACTCGAGCCGCCAGCCGGCCTCGCGGATGAGCTCGCAGAGGCGCGCCGCCCGCTTCTGGTCGAGCGTGAAGGTGGCGTCGCGGAAGTAGATCTTCCGGATGCCGTGGCGCTCGACGACGTCCCGGAGCTCCGCGAGGACGCGCTCGGGCGACTGCGCGCGCCACGCCTTGCCCTCGACGAGGGGGTAGGGGCAGTAGTAGCCGCACGGGTAGGGGCAGCCGCGGCTCGTCTGCAGCGTGGCCACCGGCGCGCCGAGCAGCGGGTAGACGTAGCGGTCGTTCGGCAGGAGGTCGCGCGCGGGGAGGGGCAGGGCGTCGAGGTCCGCGATCGGGCTGCCCGCGCGGCACGCGAGCTTCCCGTCGTCGAGCCACGCCGTCCCGTCGCGCACCTCGCCGGTCACGATGCGCGCGATATCGAGCTCGGCCTCGCCGTGGATGACCAGGTGGGCGCCGCTCTTCCGGAGCAGCTCCTCGAGCACGCGCGGCTCGCGGACGAGCGTCTTGGCGACGACCCGGGCCTCGGGGTGCCGCGCGCCGAGGCCCGCCAGGAACGCCGCGTCGGCCTCGAGCGTCGGCAGCGAGACCGAGGCGACGATCGCGGCGTAGGACGTCCCGTCGAGCCGCTCGTACACCTGGCCATCGTCGAGGCCGAGCGGGTCGGCGTCGATCAGCTCCACCGCGAAGCCGGCGGCGCGCAGCGTCGCCGCCATGAGCGCCAGGTCGAGGGGCGGCAGGACGAGCGTCTCGGCGCCGTCGAAGCCGAGGCCGCCGGCCATGCCGCGGCTCACGGCGCGCTTGCGGAGCGAGGGGCTGTTGACGAGCGCGACGCGTTCCATCGCCGCCTCAGGCCCCGGCGCCGGCGAGCGTCGCGAGCGCGCCCTCCGGGCCGCCGGCGGCCGCCAGCGCGATCGCCCGCGTCAGCCACGCGTAGTCGACGCCGCGGATCTTGGCCTCGTCCGGCGAGCGGCAGGAGCCGCGGAAGTCGTCGACGACGGCCAGGTCCTGGCGCTCGACGACGTCGAACATGCCGCTGCCGGGCGTCGGGGTGAAGAAGCTCGGGCTGAAGTGCTCCGGCCCGATCTTCCAGACCATGCGCACCGTCTCGAGCGCCTCGGCCTTCGTCTCGCTCGGCGCGCCGAACATGATGTTCGCCCACACCTTGACGCCGTGCTGGCGGCAGATCTCGGCCGCGTGCAGGTTCTGCTCCACCGTCGTGCCCTTCTCGAAGAGGTCGAGGATGCGCTGGCTGCCGCTCTCGAAGCCGATCATCGCCCATGCGAGCCCGGCCTCCGCCATGCGCTGCACGACGGGCTCGAAGCGGCAGATCATGTCGGCGCGCATCTGACAGATGAACGGCTGGTCGAGCCCGGCGGCCTGGTAGCGGTCGCAGAACTCGAGCATCCACTTGGGGTTCAGGAAGAAGAGATCGTCGTGCGCCATCCAGCTGCGGAACCCGTAGCGGTCGCGCAGGTGGAGGAGCTCGTCGACCACGTTCTGGGCGCTGCGGATCTTCGCCTTGTTGCCGAACACCATGCGCTCGGCCGGCTGGCAGAAGTTGCACTTGAAGGGGCAGCCGCGGCCGGCGTTGGTGGTGATGAACGGCAACGGCAGGCGCGGGACCATCGGCGTCAGGAGCTCGCCCGAGACGTCGAAGAGGTCGCGGTCGACCCACGGGATGGCGTCCAGGTCGGGCGGCTCGCCCTCGATCAGGCGGGGCGGCTGCTCGCCGGCGTCGAGCGACGCGAGGAGCCGCGGGAAGCTCACCTCGCCTTCCTTGGTGACGACGTGGTCGGCGAGCGCGTTGTTCAGGACCTGGCGCGTGTTGATCGTCGCGTGGACGCCGCCGAGGACGATGACCGCCTCGGGCCGCTCCTCCTTGATCACGCGCATGGCGCGCACGGCGTCGGGATAGTGGAGGCTCCAGGAGGTGATGCCCCACACCGGGGTGTCGCTCGACCGGACCAGGGACCGGAAGTGCTCCCACCCGCTGAGCGCGCGGAGGTCGATCAGGCCGACCGCGTGGCCCGCGGCCTTCGCGGCGGCGCCGACGGAGGCGAGACCGTGGTCGATGAAGTTGGCGTCGACGCTCGGCCGCTTCTTGAAGCTGTCGAAGCCGGGGAGGGCGATGCCGGGGAAGACGAGCGTCACGCGCATCGGGGACCGCCTTTCGACGAGCTCATTGGAGGACCGGCTGGAGGGCGCCCGCCTGGGCGTACCAGGCGAGCGTGGCGGCGAGGCCGCGCTGGAGCGTGTGCCGCTGGTAGTCGCCGATCGCGGCGCGGAGCTTCGCATCGCTGTAGGCGCGGTGGATGCGGTCGCCGTCGGCGAGCAGGAAGTAGACGACTTCCGGGACGGCCGCGGCGCCCGCGGGCGGGGGATCCTCGCGGGACGCGAGTCGCGCGCGCGCCAGCTCCTCCACGCCGAGCAGCTCGGCGAGCGCGAGGACCCAGTCGCCGATCGACGTCGCGGCGTCGCCGGTGAAGTTGTAGACGCCCGCGAGCCGCACCCGCAGCGCGCGCACGAGGGCCTCGACGAGGTCGACGACGTAGATCGGCTGCAGGAGCCGCGCGCCGAGGAGGGGCAGCGCCGGCGCGGCGGCGTCGTCGCTCAGGAGCGTGCGCAGGAAGAAGTGGACGAAGCCGAGGCTTCCCGGGCCGTACGTGTTCCCGATCCGGGCGACGAGGGCGGGCACGCCCGTCCGCTCCGCGAAGGCGGCCACCTGGGCCTCGCCGTCGCACTTCGACTCGCCGTAGGGGGTGGGCGGGCGGCAGGGACGCGTCTCGTCGAGCGGGAGCTCGGCCGCCCGCGCGAGGCCCTGCGCCTCGATGCTGCTCGCGAAGACGAGGTGGCCTGCGCGGCTCGCCTCGGCCAGACGGAGCACGTTGGCGGTGCCGGCGACGTTGGTCGCCCGCATGTCGTCGCCGGCCAGGTTGACGTTGGCGCCGAGGTGGACGACGGCCTCGCAGGGCTCGCCATCCACCACCCGGAGGAGGCTCGCGGCGTCGGTCAGGTCGGCGGCGACGACGCGCGCGCCGCGCGCTGCGAGCCAGCGCGCGCCCGGGGCGTCGGGCCGGCGCGTGACGATCGAGAGCCGGCAGCCTTCGCCGAGCAGCCGGGCGCTCAGGTGCGAGCCGATGAACCCGGTGGCACCCGTGACGAGGACGTGGCCTGGCATCGGACGCGGGGGTTCCAAAGCGCATGCCAGGGCGCGCGGCGCCCCGGCGGGGGGCGCGCGGCGGCGAAGGT
>WNEP01000601.1_pt1 | contig 18602 bp, 16 predicted proteins | sample 5399961 | NCBI WGS metagenome assembly WNEP01 (sample SAMN13153329, study PRJNA577476) | soil metagenome | isolation source: 20 cm grassland meadow soil pre-rain plot 5 | place: USA:California | collected 2015-09-08 | reverse complement strand
ACGGCGTTGTTGAGGCGCTCGGGAGTCAGCAGTCGCTTCGGCAGGTAGTCGAGCGCACCGAGGTGGAGCGCCCGCACGGCGGTGAGCTCGTTACCGTCCTCGGCGAGCGCGATCACCCCGGGAGTGACCGGCAGGGCGCGCAGCCGCCGCAACAGCGACAGGCCCTGCGACTGCGGATCGTCCGGGCTCGAGCCGAACGTGGCGGCGAGCAGCACCAGGTCGCAGTCGCGCCCCGAGAAAGTGGTGCACCAGAGCTCGAACTCGCTGCGGCTCAGCAGGCTGACGCTCGTGTGCGGACAGAGCACATCCAGGTGGTGACGCAGCCACTCGCCGTAGCGGACGTCGTCGTCCACCACCAGCACCCGGGCAGGGGAATCCATGGGCTGCTTGCTCATCGTTGCATCGCAAACCGCAGGCGTACGCGGGCGCGCTGACCGATGCCCTGGCCGGCGCGCATCACGGGCTGATAGCGCCAGCGACGCACGGCATCGAGCGCCGCCTGCTCGAAGACGCCAACCGGTTGTGCGCCGACGACCGTGACGTCACCCACCGAGCCGTCGGGGTTGACGAGGAACTGCACATCCACCCAGCCCTCGAGACCGTGCTTGCGCGCCTCGAGGGGAAAGTCCGGCGGCACGTAGCGAGTGCGGGTGAGCGAGCTCGCGCTCACGTAGCTCGCGGCACGCTGCGCCTGCTCCTGCGCGACGCCGATCGCGGAGTCGAGCTCGCCAACGGCCGCCGGGTCGGCGCCGGCGGTGCGCGCTTCCGCGAGCCAGCGGCGCGCGAGCGCATAGTCCTGAGCGCGCAGCGCGCCGCGTGACTCATCGAGCAGGCGCGTGTCGAAGGCGGTGCGCGCGAGTTGCGTCGCATTGTGCTCCGGATCCGTCTGCACGAGCTTCGCCAGATAGAACTGGGCGCTGTCGCCGGCCGGCTCGATGAGGCGCCCCGCGCCGAGACGCTCGTTGAAGGTCTGCGCCAGGTGTGCCACCGAGTTGGCCTTGGTCACGCCGCGCAGGCGCTTTGCCTCGGCATGCAGCGCGGCGACGTCCGCTGGAGCCGCCCCCGCATCCGCCGCTGCGGCCGCCCAGCGGTCCGCCCGCTCCGGGTCGCCCGCCGTGAGTGCCCTGCCCGCCTCGACGTTGAGACGCGCGATCAGCGCCTGCGTCGCCTGCGCGACGCCGGGATCCTGCGGGGCGAGCGCGCGCGCCGATTCGATGTAGAAGCGCGCGTTGCGCTCGGCGGGCTCGACGAGCTGTCCGTCCGCGAGCGCCTCACGGGCGCGCTTGAGAAAGTCCGCGACCCCGCCGAGCCGCTGCTGCGTCAGCCGCTCGCGCGCCGAGTCGACCAGCAGCGAGCGATGCCCGCCGCGCGCGGCATCGTCGAGCACCGCCAGTGCGCCCGCGACGTTGCCGGTTGCGGCGGCGCGTTGCGCCTTGTCGAGCACGGCGCGCTCGCGCTGGGCGCCGATCTGGCCGATCAGGAACGCCACACGCGGGTGTTGCGGGCTGATGGCGCGCGCCTCCTCGGCGAGCTGCTGTGCGCCGTCCAGGTGATGCTCCTCGAGCAGCGCCTCGGCCTCCGCCATGAGTCGGTCGATGACCTGCTCGACACCGTTCAGCGCGCGCGGATCGCGCGCGTTGCGGCGCAGAGCCTCGCGGTACAGATCCGCGGCGCTGGCGCCCGGCGGTGTCACGATCTGACCGCGGGCAAGCGCGTGGTCGGCGCGTGCCAGCAGGTTCTCGAGCACCGCGTCACCGGCGTCGGGAGCGGGAGCGGGGACGGCCGGGACGGCGGAGGCGGCGGGGCGCAGGCGATCCGGTGTCGTCATGGGGAGCCGGATGAGGTGGCGATCCACGACGAACCATCCCGCAGCGGCGGCAGTGCCGAGGAGCGCGAGCAGCAGCCACCATCTCGCTCCCTTCGGGGTGCGGGCGAGCGCTGCGAAGGTGCTGGTGACGAGGCCCGCCTGCGCTTCGCGGTGGCGCCGCCAGGCCGCGTCCACAAACAACCGCGCCCGCTGCTCGGAGACCGGCTTGTGAAGGAAGCGGTAGATCGACCCGTCGGTGATCTCCGTCGCGAGCGCCGCTTGCTCCTCGACGCCGCCCGCAACGATCAGCACCACGTCCGGGAACTGCGCCTCGAGCTGCCGGGCCACCTCTCCCGTGGGCGTGGTGAGCGAGGTGGTATCGAGCACCACGACCCCGGCGTGCAGCGCCATGAGCGCGGAGGCGAGATCGGTTTCGGAGCGGACCGCGCGCAGCTCGTGCGCAGGATCCGCCACTCTCTTGAACGTGGCGAAGAAAGCGGGGTCGTGGGTCAGCACGAGCAGCGGCTGGCCGGCAAGCGTCAGCGGCGGTGCAGCGTCGCGGGACGTTCCCGCTGCACGCTGCGCTTTGGAGTGAGAGGTGCCGGCTGTCACAATCTGAAACCCGCCCGTCGGGCCCAGAGCCCGGCCGCGGGGTACCATGACGTAATAAGCCTGGCCTGTCGCTAATGGCGGCGGGATTCTGTGAAACTGGTCATCTTGTGGGGTCGGCCGGGGTCCTTCGGTCCGCACGGCACCCCGCATCCGAGGGTCGGGGGCTGCGAAACCTTAAGTTGAGGCGGGCGATCTGAGGGCTCATGCGACAGGTGCTTCGGGTAAGGCGTGTGCGGGCGGGACGGGTGCGGGCAAGGCGTATGTGGGCGTGGGCCCTGGGGCTCGCGCTCGGGTCGGCGTGCGGGGTGGCGCTCGCCGCCGGCAACGCCACGAGCGTCGGCTACGCCCAGAAGAACGCGGCGCTCGAGTTTCTCCAGGCGGTCGCGAGCGGCGACCCGGAGCAGGTGGCGCTCAGCATACATCCCGATGATCTGCGGGCGCTGCGGCTGCGCATCCTCAACCTGCTGCACGACGAGGCGAAGCGCAATGACAGCACGGTGCGCAACCGGCTGTTTGGCCCCGCCAAGCAGCTGGACGAGATCGAGCGCCTGACCGACACCGGCTTCTACGCGACGCTCGCCGACCGGCTGTACCTGCCGGGGCGCGAGTTCGACTCGGCCGAGGGGATCGCGGCCGTTCCCGACAAGGACGGCAAGGTCGACGTGCTGATCCGCGCTCGCCAGCCGCGCGACCGCGGCAAGGTGCAGGTAACCGGCCTCGTGACCCTGAAGCCTTTCGGCAAGGACTGGAAGGCGGCGCTGCCGAGCGAGATCGAAGCGCAGATCGACGATCTCATCGAGGGCCGGCACGGCGCTGCCGCGGTGACGCGCACGCCGGCGGCGCTGCGCGGGAGCGCCGCCCGCAGCACCGCTCCTGCGCAGCCCGGCATCGTGGAGCTCCTCGCCACGTCCGAGAAGCTCCTGTCGGACGGCAAGTGCGACGAGTATTACAACAAGCAGATGAGCCCGAACTTCCGGCGCGTCACGGGGAAGAAAGCGATCGCGGCGCTCGTCGCCTCGTGTCAGAACAGCATGGGCACGCGCCAGATGCTGCTCGCCACGCTGCACATCGTGCGGGGCCTCGATCCACACTATGAGTACGAGGGACAGCGGGCGACCTACGACCTGACGGGTCAGGGACTGCCCTACGACCACTTCGTACTCGAGCAGGTGGACAAGCGCTGGTACGTGGCGGAGTAGCGGGCGGGCCAACTCGCCCGGTGCGGTGCGGCCGCGTCTGCGACCTAGCGCGGCAGCAGGAACTTCGATCCGTTGTAGGAGAGCACCGCGCCTTCGGGAGTGATGCTCTCGACCTGCACGCCCTCGGGAAGCGAGTCGCCCTCCCGGAGCTTGTGCATGTTGATCATCACGAAGCGGTCCTGCGCCCGCGAAGCGAACACGTGCAGATCGAGCCGCAGCTGCGGCAGGTGCGCGTCCGCGGCGGCCGCCGCGTCCTGATAGAGCGGCACGCCGTCCGCCGTGCCGCGCCGCACGTGTGGGCTCAACACCGTCGGTGAGCCGGCGGGCTCGGAGGCCGGAGTGAAGTCCTCGGGATTCGGCACGGCACCGGCAGCGCCGCCGGCTGCGGCCGGGGTCGGCGCCGCGGGCGCAGCCGAGCGGTCCGTGGCCACTGCCGGAACCGCTGTCGCGGGCGCCGGGAGGGGCGGGGCGCTCGCGCCGGCAGCGGCCACGGGGGGCGTGCCGGGAGCGGGCGTTGCGGCGTGGCGCAGCAGCATCCACATGACCACGCCGAGGTTCACGAGCAGCAGCGCCCCGACCGCGAGGCCCCAAGGGGGGAGACCCGTGCGAGGCGGCGCGAGCTTCACCTCGAAGAGCGCCGGGCCGCTCTGGCGCTGGCGGTCGCTCTCGGACTTCTTCAGTGCATCGAGGATGAACGACATGCATCACCCGCCGGGATGGGTCTCGGCGGCGGCGCTCAGGAGCGGCGTATCGCTGCCGCCGAGGGCGCTGGCTAGGGCGATCTGAGTGCGTACTCCCGCGATGCCGTCGACGGCGAGCTGGTGCTGGCGCTGAAAATCCCGTACCCAGCCGGTGAGCTCCGCGTCGAACACTTCGCTCGCCGGGGCGTCGGCGCCCACTCCGTGCAGTCGCTGGAGGCTGCGGCGGAGCCACCGCACCTCGGCGCCGCGCATGCCGGCGGAGAGGGCCTTCACTGGCGAGCTGGCCGGACGCCACAGCATGATGAAATCGCCGAGCCAGTAGCGCGAGAGCTCCCCGAGCCGCACGGTGCGCGGGCCGCCGAGCTCGATTCGCCCCTGCTCGTCGTCGAGAGCGGTCAGCACCACCTCGTGACTCGCGCCCGCACCGTCGTTCAGCAACAGGATGGCCGGGCGATTGTACTGGCGCAGCTGCCCGAAGGAGCCGCGCTCGGTGACGCACTCGAGTCCCTGGCGCATCGCCTGGGTGCAGGGATCGGTGGTGTTTCTCTCGTAGTGGGCGCCCCAGAGCGAGAGGAGCCGGTCGAAGGCGCTGTCGGTGTCGGTGTCGGCGGCGTACCGTGTCAGGAGCTCGCCCAGATGCGGCTCGCGCGGCGCCGCCGGGGCTGAGGTGGCTGTCCCGACCGCGGACGCTGCGGCGGCTGGCACCACGGTGTCCGCGCGCGCGAGGTGAGCGCCCCGTGCTCCCGCGCCCCAGGGCGCGAGGTTCCACAGCGCGAAGGTCGCGGCGGCGAGCGCGGCAGCGAGAGTCCCGCCGAGCGCCCACGGCAGCCAGTGCGGCGCGATGCGCCGCCCGAAGACCTCCGAGGCGGCGCTGCGCACCAGGGCTGCGGTCACCCGATGGCGGTCGAGCGAATAAGCGCCGAGGAGCGCGCGGTCGCAGACGATGTTGATCACCCGCGGCACGCCGTGCGAGAGCCGGAAGACCTCGTTGAGCGCATGCGGGCTCAGGATGTCGGCGGTCGCGCCCGCGACGCGCAGCCGATGGCGCACGTAGGCGGCGGTCTCCCCGCGCGAGAGCGGATTCAGGTGATAGCGCCCGGTGATGCGCTGCGCGAGCTGCCGCAGCTCGTTGCGCGCGAGGAGCTCGCGCAGCTCCGGCTGGCCGATGAGAATGATCTGCAGGAGTTTCTGGGTGGTGGTCTCGAGGTTGGTGAGCAGCCGCACCTGCTCCAGCACCTCCGGCGAGAGGTTCTGGGCCTCGTCCACCACCAGCACCACGCGCTTGCCCGCGCCGTGGGCGCGCAGCAGGTAGCCGCCGAGGATGTCGACCAGGTCCTTCAGGCTCCCCGCGGCCTGGTCCGGCACCCCGATGCCGAGCTCCTCGCAAATGGTGAGCAGGAACTCGGGCGGCGTCATGCGGGGATTGAGGATGAGGGCGATCTCGGCGTTCTTCGGGGCCTGCGCGAGGAGCGAGCGCACGATGGTCGTCTTGCCGGTGCCGACTTCGCCGGTCAGCTGCACGAATCCGCCGGCCTCGTTGATGCCGTACATGAGGTGCGCGAGCGCCTCGGCATGCCGCTCGCTCAGGTAGAGGTAGCGCGGATCGGGCGTGATCGCGAAGGGCTTTTCGTTGAGGCCGAAGAAGCTCAAGTACATGGCTGGATGCTACCCGATGGTGCTGCCGGGCCGCAGTGCCCCGCTGCCGAAGCGCGCGCGCGCCTCGTCGAGCGCCGCATCGAGCTTGGCCGAGCGGCGGGTCTCCTCGAACAGCCCGAGCTGCGAGGCGGGCGTGAGCTCAGTGAGGACCACGCCCAGCAGGCGAAGTTTCACCCCCGGGTTTCCACCCAGCCAGCGGGAGAGGAGCTCCGCGGCGACGCCGGCGATGGCGCGCGCCTCGCAGGTCGGCGGGGTCACGGCGCGCTGGCGGGTAAAGGTGGTGAAATCCGCGCGCCGGATCTTCACCCCGATACAGCCCGCGGTGAGCGAGCGCGTGCGCAGCCGTGCCGCCGCCACGTCTGCAAGCCGCGCGAGCTGCACGTGCAGGGTGCGAGAATCGCCGATGTCCTCCTCGAAGGTGTCCTCTGCACTCAGCGATTTTTCCTCGACTTCCGGCAGTACCGGCCGATCATCGATCCCGGAGGCGCGCTCGCGCACCCAGGCGGAGTAGCGCCCGAAGAGCGGCCACAAGAGCGCATCGGGCGCGCTGCGGAGCTCGCCGAGCGTCTTGATGCCGGCCGCCTCGACCCGCGCACCGGTCTTGCGCCCGAGGCCCGGGAGGCGCCGCACCGAGAGGGGATCCAGCACCTCGCGCACGCGCTCGGGGGTGACATGGGTGAGCCCGTCGGGCTTCATGAGGTCGGAAGCGATCTTGGCCACGAGCTTATTCGGGGCGACCCCCACCGAGGCGGTGAGCCCGGTGAGCTCGCAGATGCGCCGCTTGATGAGCCGCGCGATGTCGACGGCGCTGCCGAGCAGCTCCTGACTCGCGGTGACATCGAGAAACGCCTCATCGAGCGACAGCCCCTCGACGAGGGGAGAGATCTCGCGGAACACGCCGAAGACGATCCGCGAGACCTCCTGGTAGCGCTGCATGCGCGGCCGCACGCAGATCGCCTGCGGGCAGAGCCGCAGCGCCGTGCGCATGGGCATCGCCGAGTGCACGCCGTACCGGCGCACGGCGTAGCTCGCGGCCGCCACCACGCCGCGGCCGCCGTCCCAGCCGACGATGAGCGGCTTGCCGGCCAGCCGCGGGTCGTCGTGCTCCTCGACGGACGCGTAGAACGCATCCATGTCGACGTGCAGGACCGCGCGCGTCACGGTGTCAGTCCGCTTTTCGCAGTCGTGAGGGCGCGCGCAGCGCGCGCCGCTAAGCTCACGGGCTGACCGTGAGGGTGATCTTCTTCGAGATCACCGGCGGATTGTGCGGCACGTGGTTCTGGTCACCGAGCAGCAGCTGCAGAGTGTGCTTGCCGGGACTCAAGGGGACGGCGGCTTCGGTCTGTCCCTTGCCGAAGTGCAGGATCTTGTCGGTCGCAGGGAGCGGGGCGCTCATGTCGGCGGGAGGATCGGTATCGACCAGCAGATGGTGATGGCCGGTGTTGTCGAACTTGATTCCCGCCGGAGCGACGCCCATGCCCTTCAGGCCGAACACCACCGTCACCGGCGAGTGGACCTTGGCGCCGTCCTTGGGACTGATGATGTAGGCCTCGGCGCCGGGAGGCGAGGGGGTGCGCGCCATGGACACCGCGGGCGTCTGCGCGGAAGCGACCGGGACGGCGGCCATCGGGGCGGCAACCGAGAAGGCCAGGACCATTGCAGCAACGGTGGGGGTACGCATTTCAGTCTCCTTCACAAGAAATCCCTCACAGCCTGAGGACGCTGTAGATGCTGGTGATGGCGGCCGTTGTCGAGCGCCGAGCGCACGCAGGGACGGCGGGCGCCGCGCTCACGCGACGTGGGCGCTCGACCTTGCCGCCGACTCGGGCGTCGCGGCCGCGAGCGCGCCGAGCTCGCGCGGGTCGAAGTCATCGACATGGATCAGCTCCATGACCTTGCGGTCGTACTCGCGCAACGCCGCCGCCTCGGTCTCGGACACGATGCCGGCGGCGAGCGCCTGCTGGATGCGTCCCGGCGGGTCGAGCGCCGTCACCTTGCCGGTCTTGACGCCCTCGACGCGGATGCGCTTCTCGAGCGGCTCGAGCTGCACCGCGAGGAGCAGCGCCTCCTGCAGCAGTCCCAGCGGGTTCGTGGGCTCGAGCGTCCAGTAGATGTACTGGGAAAGCCGCTCGCGCGCCTCGGTCGGGTTGATCACGAGGCCTGCGAGCTTGTGCCCGAGGCGATCGTCGGGGGCGGAGTACACGCGGCCGCGCGGAAAGATGAGCGCGCGCATCGCGAGCGCGAGCAGCCGGTTCCCGAAGTTGCGCAGGAACCCGTGCAGCTGCTCCTGGGCGTGGTAGAGGAGGCTGCGGCAGGCCCACTCGACGATCGGGAGGTCTTCCTCCAACCGGCCCTGGTTCTCGTGATGCTTGAGCACCATCGAGGCGAGGTACATGCAGGACAGCACGTCCCCGAGCCGCGCCGACAGGCTCTCCTTCTTCTTCAGGTAGCCGCCGAGGGCGAGCATCGCCACATCGACCGCGAAGGCGAAGGAGGCGGAGAAGCGCACGATGTGCTGGTAGTAGCGCGCGGTCGGGCCCTCGACCGGCGCGCGGGTGAAGCGCGCGTGGGTGAGCGCCATGATGAAGGAGCGCACCGCATTCGAGATGCTGAAGCCGATGTGCGCGAACAGCGCGCGGTCGAACTCCTCCACGCCCGCGGCGCGATCGGGATTGCGCGCCGCCGCCATCTCGCGCAGCACGAACGGGTGGCAGCGCACCGCGCCCTGGCCGAAGATGATGAGATTGCGGGTGAGGAGATTGGCGCCCTCGACCGTAATGGCGACCGGCACGATCTGGTAGCCGCGGCCGAGATAGTTGCGCGGCCCGAGGCAGATGCCCTTACCGCCGTGCACGTCCATGGCGTCGTTGGCGACCTGGCGGCCCATCTCCGTGACGTGATACTTGAGCATTGCGGAGGGAACCGAGGGCTTTTCCCCGCCGTCGATGGCGCCCGCGGTGACCGAGCGCGCCGCGTCCATGATGTAGGTGAGCCCGGCCATGCGCGCGATCACCGCCTCGACGCCCTCGAACCTGCCCACCGGCGTGTTGAACTGGCTGCGGATGCGCGCGTAGGCGCCGGTCGCCCACACCGCGGCTTTCGCGGCGCCGGTGGCGTTGGAGGGGAGCGAGATGCAGCGCCCGACCGAGAGCTGCTCCACGAGCATCCGCCAGCCGCTGCCGGCCATCTTCGAGCCGCCGATGATGAAGTCGAGCGGCACGAACACATCGCGTCCCTGGATGGGGCCGTTCTGGAACGGCACGTTGAGCGGAAAGTGACGGCGGCCGATGGTGACGCCCGGGGTGTTGCGCGGAATGAGCGCGCAGGTGATGCCGATGTCGGTCTTGGCGCCCAGGAGCTTCTCGGGATCGAACATCCGGAACGCGAGGCCGATCACGGTCGCCACCGGGGCGAGGGTGATGTAGCGCTTGGAGAAGTTGAGCTTGAGCCCGATGATCTCCCGACCCTGCCAGGTGCCGCGGCACACCACCCCGGTGTCGGGAATGGAGCTCGCATCCGACCCGGCGCGCGGTCCGGTGAGCGCGAAGCACGGCACTTCTTCCCCGCGCGCGAGGCGGGGCAGGTAATAGCTCTTCTGCTCCTCGGTGCCGTAGTGGTTGAGGAGCTCCGCGGGCCCGAGCGAGTTCGGCACCGCCACCGTGGACGAGGTGGTGGCGCTGCGGCTCGAGATCTTCGCGAGCACGCACGAGTGCGCGTAGGCCGAGAACTCCAGTCCCCCGTACTTCTTCGGGATGATCATGGCGAAGAAGCCGCGGGTCTTGAGGAACTCCCACACCGCAGCCGGCAGATCGGCGCGCTCGTGGGTGATGCTCCAGTCATCGAGCATGCGGCACAGCTCCTCGCACGGCCCGTCGAGGAACGCAGCTTCCGCGGCGGAGAGCTTCGGGGCCTTCGCGGAGAGCAGCTTCGACCAGCGCGGCGCGCCGGTGAAGAGCTCCCCGTCCCACCACACCGTGCCCGCATCGAGCGCCTCCTTCTCGGTCTGTGACATGGTCGGCAGGAGCTTCAAGTAGGTCTTCATGAACGGGCGCGTGATCAGCTGCTTGCGCAGCGGCCGCACATTGAGAAGCCACAGCCCCGCGAGCGCGAGCCACAGGAACCCCTTCCAGATTCCGGCCGGGGCGCCGCCGGCGCCGAGCACCGTGTAGGCGGCGAGGAGCACCGTGAAGGTCGTGGTGAAGGCGAGGAGCGAGAGGCGGCGGTAGGCGAGGAAGAGCACCGCTGCGATGAACAGCAGCGTGATGACGCCGCCCACCTGCGTGACCGCGTAGGCGGCCGCCACCACCAGCAACAGGGAGACGATAGCGCCCAGCATGACTTTCCTCCGCCTCGCGCCGGCTTACCCGACTATAGCCGCCCGCACCAGCCGCCGCGAAACTTCAGCCGAGCAGCGCCTTGATCCCTTCGCGCTCCTCGCGCAGCTCGGCCAGGGTCGCGTCCATGCGCTTGCGGCTGAACTCGTCCACGGCAAGACCCGGCACGATGCGGTACTCGCCGCCGGCGAGGGTGACGGGGTAGGAGTAGACGACGCCCTCGGGGATGCCGTAGCTGCCATCCGACGGCACGGCCATGCTGACCCAGTCGCCCTCCCCGGTGCCGTTCAGCCAGCTGCGCATGTGGTCGATCACGGCGGAAGCGGCCGAGGCGGCGGACGAGGCGCCCCGCGCCTTGATGACGGCCGCGCCGCGCTGCTGCACGACCGGGATGAAGCTCTCCTCGATCCATTGCTGGCTCACCAGCGACTTCGCGGGCTTGCCCGCGACCTCCGCGTGCCTCAAGTCCGGGTACTGAGTGGACGAGTGGTTTCCCCAGATGGTCATGCGGCGGATCTCGCTCGGTTGCGTGCCGGTCTTCTCGGCGAGCTGCCACAGCGCGCGGTTGTGATCGAGGCGCGTCATCGCGGTGAAGTTGCGCGGGTTGAGATCGCGGGCATTGGCGCGGGCGATGAGCGCGTTGGTGTTGGCGGGATTGCCGACGGTGAGCACCCGGACCTTGCGGTCGGCGACCTCGTTCAGGGCCTTCCCCTGCGCGGAGAAGATCTGCGCATTGGCGAGCAGCAGATCCTTGCGCTCCATCCCGGGCCCGCGCGGGCGCGCGCCGACCAGCAGCGCGATCTGGCAGTCGCGAAAGGCCACCGTGGCATCGTCGCTCGCGACTACCCGGTTGAGCGTCGGAAAAGCGCAGTCGTTGAGCTCCATCACGACGCCCTGAAGCGCCGGCAGCGCCGGCGTGATCTCCAGGAGGTGCAGGTTGACGCGCACGTCGGGCCCGAGCAGCGCACCGGAGGCGACCCGGAAGATGAGGGCGTAGCCGATCTGTCCGGCGGCGCCCGTAATGGCGACATTGAGCGGAGCTGTCATGACGGGCGCTTCCTCGAGTCCCCGGATAGAGGGCCTGAAATTCTAGCCTCTCCGGCACCGCCCGCTCCCTGACGCTGAAGGGGTCCACCGGCTCTCTCAAACGGTTCAGCGGCCGGCGCTCTCCAAAGGCCGTGCGAGGGGGCTTTCCAGGCGCCCTCGAAGGCCCTCAAACTGATTTGGTGAGATAGCTTGACACTTAAGTAGTGTTCTAGTAATGTATATCACTAAGGGAGGCGACTGATGCCTCTCCCGACGAGACAGAGCCCAAAACCCAATAGATACCGACCCAGGAGATGACCATGAGCCGCTTCGAGAACCTGTACCGGGACGTGACCTGCGCCGCCGCCGCCGCCCTGATCACTCTGGTGATCAGCCTGAGCTTCGTCCAGTCGACTTCCGCCGCCCCGTTCCATGTCGCCGCCGCTTACCAGCAGGCGCATGAGGCTCCGATGCCGGCGCAGCACGCCTGAGGTCGCACCGCACCGATCCAGAACTGAAGTCAAGGAGACGACCATGAGCGCACTCAACTCCAACCTCTCGCGTGATCTGACCTGCGGCGCGGCTGCGGTCCTCATCACGATGGTTCTCAGCGCGACCTTCGTCGAGTCGACTGCGGTGGTACCCGAAGCCCGCGTCAAGGAAGGCCGGCACGCGCTCACTCTGCAGTTGACGCACGGCTGGTTTGGCCAGCCCGAGCCCGCCGTTTTGGTAGATTAGTCAGCTAATCTCCCGACACAGGTACCATGCAGACGATCATGGAGCCGCAGTGGGATGACAGTGCGCCGATATACAGGCAACTGCGCGACCGGGTCGTCGCCATGATTCTGGAAGGCGTCCTGAAGGAAGGAGACCCGCTGCCCTCGGTCCGAAGCGTGGCCGCGGACTTCCGCCTGAACCCGCTCACCGTGCTCAAAGGCTACCAGCAGCTCGTCGACGAGCAGCTGGTCGAGAAGCGGCGTGGCCGGGGGATGTTCGTGAGCCCGGGCGCGCGGAACGCGCTGATGAAAGACGAGCGCCAGCGCTTCCTCGAGGACGAGTGGCCGCGGATCTCCGCCACGATTCAGCGGCTCGGCCTGTCGCAGGAGGAATTGCAGCGCGCCGCCGCCGCGGCCCAACCGCAGGCCACCTGGCCGTCGGCCACGGCAAAGGGTGCCGGCTCCGAGGGGGAGTCCGAAGGGGAGGACGATGAGCGCAGTAATTGAAGCGCGTGGACTCACCAAGAGTTACGGCGCCACGCGCGCCCTGGACGGGGTGAGCTTCACGGTCGAGCCCGGCCGCATCGTCGGGCTCATCGGTCCGAACGGCGCCGGGAAGACCACGGCGCTCAAGGCGATTCTCGGGCTCACCGCCTTCGGCGGGGAGCTCTCCGTGCTCGGGCTCGATCCGCGCACGCAGCGCGATGAGCTGATGCGCGAGGTGTGCTTCATCGCCGACGTGGCGGTGCTGCCGCGCTGGCTGCGGGTCAGGCAGGCGCTCGATTTCGTCGACGACGTGCACCCGCGCTTCGATCGCGCGCGCGCCACCGAGATCCTGAGCAGGACCGACATCCCGATGGCGAGCCGCGTGCGCGAGCTCTCCAAGGGCATGGTGACGCAGCTGCATCTGGCGCTGGTCATGGCGATCGATGCGCGGCTGCTCGTGCTCGATGAGCCGACGCTCGGGCTCGATCTCCTCTACCGGCGCAAGTTCTACGACACGCTGCTCAACGACTACTTCGACAGGGACCGCACGATCCTCCTCACCACGCACCAGGTCGAGGAGGTCGAGAACCTCTTCACCGACGTGATCTTCATCAACCACGGACGGGTGGTGCTCGCCGCCTCGATCGAGGACCTCGGCAACCGCTACCAGCAGCTGACTTCCGCCGGCGATCAGGCAACACGCGCGCGCGCCCTGCATCCCTTCTACGAGCGCGAGGTGTTCGGGCGCGTGGCGATGCTCTTCGAGGGGCGCTCGGCCGCCGAGCTCGGCGCGCTCGGCGAGCTGCGCACGCCCTCGATCGCGGATCTGTTCGTCGCCAAGATGCAGGGGAGCCCCAACACATGAGCAGCTCCGTGGCCGATGCCGCGCCCGAGCGCGCGCCGAGCGGCGCGCCGCCGGCACCGAAAGCGCTCAGCGGCACGCTGCTCGCCCTCGTGCGGCGCGAATTCTGGGAGCATCGGGCGCTCTGGGTCGCGCCCGCGGTGGTCGCGGCGCTGATGGTCCTCGGCGCGCTCTTCGCCAGCGTGAAGTACCGCGCGCCGCATGCCGACCTGTCGGGTGACCAGGGTCCCTGGAACGGCATGACCCTGTTCGCCGTCATGCAGGGGTTTGTCTCCTCGCCGCTCTCGCTGGTGACGGGCATCGTCCTCCTGTTCTACCTGCTCGACTGCCTCTACGCCGAGCGCAAGGACCGCAGCATCCTCTTCTTCAAGTCGCTGCCGGTGTCCGACGGGCTCACCGTCCTGTCGAAGCTCCTGGTCGCGCTCGTCATCGCGCCGCTCGGCGTGTATGCGCTCGGGCTGCTGGCGTCGCTCGCGTTGACCGGCATCTGGCAGGTGAACGCGGTGCTCGGACGGCTGCCCGCGATCCCGGGCTGGGACCTGGGAGGGTGGCTGCAGGCCGAGCTGGCGCTGCTCCTGTGCCTCGTGGTCGCGGCGCTCTGGTATGCGCCGTGCGCCGCGTACCTGCTGGTGGTGTCGGCCTGGGCGCGGCGCAACCCCTTCCTCTGGCTGCTCCTCCCGCCAGTGGTGGCGCAGATCCTCGAGCGCGTGGCCTTCGGCACGCACTACATCGCGAGCTTCATCGCCTATCGCCTGTTTGGAGTCTGGCCGATACTCTTCTCGCACGTGCGCCTCGGCCATGGGCGCGCGTTCGCGCTCGGCTCAGGGCTCGCTCAACTCGACCTCAAGGCCGTCCTCACCGACGTCGACCTGTGGCTCGGGCTCGCGGCCGCCGCGGGCCTCGTGTTCGCGGCCATACGCCTGCGCCGCTACCGCGACGACACCTGAGACCATCCGGCTGCGCATCGCCCGGTCCGTATCGCCTGCCTGATAGATCGCGCTTATCATCGCGATCCGGACAGGCGATTGGCCTGCCGGTGCTTCGCGGTGCTCAAATGCGCTCATGCATTGGCGCTTGAGGAGAAGCCCATGTTCGACACGAGGAACGACCTGCCGGCCAACGTCCGGACCCAGGTGATCGAGCTGCTGAACGCACGCCTGGCGGATGCCATCGATCTCGGCACCCAGACCAAACACGCGCACTGGAACGTCAAGGGCCCGAACTTCATCGCGCTGCACGAGCTGTTCGACCAGGTGGCCGAGCACCTCGAGGATCACATCGACACGATCGCCGAGCGCGTCACGGCCCTCGGCGGCACGGCGCGCGGCACGCTCGCGGCGGTCGCGCGCGCTACGACACTGCGGCCCTATCCGGAGGACATCAGCGAGGGTACCGCCCACGTCGATGCGCTGTCCGCGGCGCTGGCCGCGTTCGGGGCCAAGGTGCGGGCGGGGATCGACGAGGCCACGCGGCTCGCAGACGCCGACAGCGCGGACCTCTTCACCGGCATCTCGCGCGAGACCGACAAGGACCTCTGGTTCCTCGAGGCGCACCTGCACGCCAAGCGCTGACGCGCCGCGCCCGATGCACACCGAAGCATGAGCGTCGAGGTTCGGCGCACCGGTGAGGGCCTGGAGCTCGAGCTGACGGGCGAGTGGGTGGCCGAGCGCTTCGCGGCGCTCGAGACCGGGCTCGCCTCGGTCGATCTTGCGGCGGCGCAGCAGCTGTCGATCGGGACGCGGAGGCTCACGGCGCTCGACCTTTCGGGCGCCTGGGTGCTGCGCCGGTTCGTGCGCCGCGCGCGCGCGGCCGGGGCCGCCGTGCGTTTCCTCGGCACTCAGCCGGATCAGCTGCGGCTCCTCGACGAGACGCTGAAGGAGGACGGCCTTGGGGGGGGCGGACGATCGCCTGCGCCGGCCGGCCCGCAGCCGCTCGCGGCGATCGGCCGCATCGCGGTCAGTGCGGGCCGGGATCTCTACCGGGCACTCGCCTTCGGCGGGCGCGTGAGCGCGACGCTCGTGGCGAGCCTGCCGCAGCCGAGGAGGCTGCGCCCGATCTCGATCGCCCGCCACGTATACGACACCGGCATCACCGCCATGCCGATCGTGGCGCTCATCGCCTTCCTGATCAGCGTGATCATCGCCTACATGAGCGCGCGGCAGCTCGCCAACCTCGGCGCGGACATCTACGTGGTCGACCTGGTCACCATCGGAGTGCTGCGCGAGCTCGGGGTGCTGCTCACCGCGATCATCGTCGCCGGCCGCTCCGGCAGCGCCTTCGCCGCCGAGCTCGGCTCGATGCGGCTCAACGAGGAGGTGGACGCCCTCACCGCGACCGCCGTCGACCCCTTCGAGGTGCTGGTGGTGCCGAGGGTGCTCGGGCTCGTCATCGCGCTGCCGCTGCTCACCATCATCGCCGATCTCGTCGGGCTCACGGGCGGGGCGCTGCTGTGCCGCTATCTCCTCGACATGCCGCTCACCCAGTACGCCACCCGCGTCGAGGAGGCGATCGCCCCCACCACCTTCTGGGTGGGCGTGATCAAGGCGCCGGTGTTCGCGCTGCTCATCGCACTCGCCGGCTGCTATCGGGGCCTCGAGGTGCGCGGCTCCGCCCGCGAGCTCGGGCGCCTCACCACGGTCGCGGTGGTGCAGGCGATCTTCATGGTGATCCTCGCGGACGCGCTGTTCGCGGTGCTGTTCATGGAGCTGGACATTTGATCTATCCGGCGCTGGAAGTGGAGGGGCTCGTGAACCGCTTCGGCAGGCAGGTGGTGCACGACGGCCTCAGCATGCAGGTGCGCGCCGACGAGGTGTTCGGCATCGTCGGCGGATCCGGCGCCGGCAAATCGGTGCTGCTGCGGACCATCCTGGGATTGCAGCGCCCGGTCGCCGGCGTGGTGCGCATCGCCGGCGCCGACATCACCCGCATGACCGAGGCGCAGCTGCGCCACATCAAGGCGCGCTACGGCGTCACGTTCCAGCAGGGCGCGCTCTACAGCGGTCTCACCGTGCTCGAGAACGTGCAGCTGCCGATGCTCGAGCACCTCGAGCTCGAGCCGGCCGCGCTGGAAGAGCTCGCGATGCTGCGCGTGCGCCTCGTGGGCCTGCCGGTCGATTCCGCCTGGAAGTACCCGGCCGAGCTCTCCGGCGGCATGGTGAAGCGCGCGGCGCTCGCGCGCGCCCTGGCGCTCGATCCGGGACTCCTGTTCCTCGACGAGCCCACCTCGGGACTCGATCCGGTGAGCGCCGCCGCCTTCGACGAGCTGGTGCTCTACCTGCGGAAGCAGCTGCGCCTCACCATCGTCATGATCACGCACGATCTGGACACGATCTTCCGTACCTGCAATCGTGTCGGGGTGATCGTGGACGGGCGCATGGAATCCGACACCCTGGAGCGCATCGTCGAGCATCCCCACCCGTGGATCCAGGCCTACTTCCACGGCGAGCGCTCGCGCGCGAGGCTCGGAGCCGCGCATGGAGCGTGAGGCGAACTACGCGGCGGTCGGGGCCTTCGTGCTGCTCGTGGGCCTGCTCGGCGTGCTGTTCGTCTACTGGTATTCCGACACCCGCGAGCACCGCGACTACAATCGCTACGAGATCTACTTCACCGGCAGCGTGAGCGGCCTCGATCGGGGCGCGGCGGTGCGCTACCTCGGGGTCGGCGTCGGCCGTGTCGTCGACATGCGCATCGATCCGCGCGATTCGAGCCGCGTCGAGGTGATCGTCGACATCGACTCCACCACCCCGATATCCGAGCACACGGTCGCGGAGCTGGGCTTGCAGGGCGTGACAGGGCTGCTCTACATCGATCTGCTCGAGGACCGCAGCAACAAGCGCACCCCGCCCCCCGTGACGGGCCTCAAGTACCCGGTGATCCGCTCGGGGCCCTCGCGCTTCGATGTGTTCCTGGCGAGCCTCCCGGAGCTGGTGGCCGCGGTTGGCGACCTCGTGCAGCGGGCCCACCTGTTGCTGTCCGATCCGAACCTCGAGGCGGTGACCGCAACGCTCGGTAATCTCGCCGCCTCCACCGGCCGGCTCCCGCAGCTGACGCACGAGCTCAGTGCGCTGGTTACCGATCTGCGTGGGGCCAGCGCCGATCTGGCGGCGACCATGAAGGGTACGCGGGAGCTGATCGATGCCGCCGGACCGGACGTCGCGGGCGCCGCCGGGCGGCTGCGCTCCATCTCGGAGCATCTCGCGAGCGCCACCGAGCGCCTCGACCGGGTCATCGCCGAGAACCGCGCGGACCTACGCTCCTTCGCGCGCGACGGACTGCCGGAGATCGAGCGTTTCGCCCGCGAGGGGCGGGGGGCGGCCGAGGATATCCGCGCGCTCTCCAATAGTCTCCGCGAGAACCCGGCGCAGCTCCTCTATCAGCCGCAGGCGCGCGGCGTGGAGATCCCTCGGTGAGCCGCGCCCGGCTCGCGGCGTGCGGCGTGGGAGTGCTGTGCGCGGCGCTCACGGGCGGCTGCGGGGGCGTGTTGCGCAGCACCGCGCGGCCCGAGCAGGTCTACTATCTGCGCGCCCCTTCCACCGACAGCGCCCAGCCGTCGGTGAGCGCCCCGGGGGACGGCTCGCCCCGACCGCCGGGCGCATCGCTCCGCGTCGCTCACCCGCTCACCGGTCCCGGACTCGACTCCTCGCACATCATGCTGATCCAGGCCGATCACCGCATGAACTTCTTCGCCGGCAGCCGCTGGCCCGCGCCGGTCGCCGACGTCATCGAGGCGCTCGCCGTCGAGACCCTGCGCGGTTCGGGAGACTGGAGCTCGGTGGAGGATTCCACGAGCCCCTTTCCGTCGGACTACCTGCTGCAGGTCGCGGTGCGCCGCTTCGAGGCCGACTACACCACCCGCGGGGGGGCCCCCGAAGTACACGTGATGCTCGACTGCATCATCGGGCGGCGCGAGGGACGCGACGTGATCGCGACCTTCGTCGCCTCCGGTACCGCGCGCGCCGCGGCCAACCGCCTGAGCGATGTGGTGTCGGCCTTCGAGCAGGCAGCCGACTCGGCGCTCACGGCGCTCTCGCAGCAGGCCGCGCAGGCGGTGCACGCCGCCCGCAGCGCCGCCCGGGCGGCAAACTAGCCCTCAGGCCGTGCGAATGGCCGCGCCCTCGGCGCGGTGCAGCAGGTGTCCAAAGGGCGCGCTGCCTTCGGCCTGACGGGCGAGGAGCCCGAGCAGGTCCTCGGCGGTGCAGGGCTC
>WNEP01000599.1_pt1 | contig 18645 bp, 16 predicted proteins | sample 5399961 | NCBI WGS metagenome assembly WNEP01 (sample SAMN13153329, study PRJNA577476) | soil metagenome | isolation source: 20 cm grassland meadow soil pre-rain plot 5 | place: USA:California | collected 2015-09-08 | reverse complement strand
CCCGGCTGCGGGCCATGGGGATCTGAATGTCGCCGAGACTCAAGAACGGATGGCCACAGAGATAAACGCGGTCGGCTTGCACCGCTGTGACCGTGCATGCGGAATTGATGGAAGCATCGCCTTGAACCAGAACCATGCCAGCCATGTCTCCGGCAACGAGGCGCCCATCATCCGGGCGCGGAGACGCCGTACCGCCCTGCGCCGCCACGAAGCCGTAGCCTTGCAGTTGGTTTGCGAATTGTTGCAACGCCGCCGGTTGAAATCCGGAGAAAACGAGCGGCGTTTCAATCGGCTCGAGTGCAGAGCCCGAAGGCAAACCGGTCCGCGTGGAGGCTTCACTGGGGAGCCCGAGTTGCTGGGTCGCGCCCTGTGGTGCCTTAGCTTGGGAAGGCGGATTCAGCACGTCCTGAATGGGGGTAACGCCGGCGATAGGCTCTTTTGTGAAGATTCCCAGCTTCAGCGACAACGCGCCCGCGAGTTTGCCATCAAGATAGACGGGGCTGCCGCTCATTCCCGCGACTACACCAGTGTGTTCGACCTTCGGCCCCTTCAACTGTACGAGGATGATGGATTGTTTGGGCCCGAGAAAATTTTCAAGAACGCCGATAACCTCAAGGTTGAACTTTTCCACCTGATCGCCGGCAAAAATTGTGTACGCGTATCCCTGCATGCCTGCCCGTACCTGGCTGAGGGGAAGAATTTCGTTCGATTCCTGGGCGAGGGCGACGCCAGACCCCGGGCAAAGTGCCGCCGAGAACGCCAGGAGCGCGAGGAACAGCAGGCAAGGAGACTTGGATAGATGCGACCGGGCCGTATGCATGAATCGGTAATGATACGCGGCAGAGTACCGGGAAGCAATCGAACCACTGACGCGCAAGAAATAGGAAGACTTGGCTAGACGTACTGGGGCCATTGTGCGAGAAATCCATTCCGTTGTATGTTACAAGCCGGCTGAAGTTTTCGGGACAGTATGCCTTGCATGCGCAACCCGGCCCACCTGCAGGCGTACCCTACATCGGGTGTAACGAAGTCCGAGTGGGGAAACCACTACAGGAGAGAGCCTTCCTATGAAAGCCCTCGCTGCCTTTTGGCTGCGGTTTCTTATGCTTGCTATGTTCGTGACGATCGCTGGATTCGCGTTCGTGCGTGGGCAGTCTCCGAGCATTAAAGTTGTGAACCTGATTCCTGCGAGCCTCAGCGGGGAGACCAATCAAGATAGTGAACCCTTCCTGGCGGTTCAGACTGTTAATCCCCAGATTATGGTAGCTTCGGCGTTCACTCCCAATCCGTTTTCTGCAAGCGGGAACGCCCCGGTTTACGTTTCCGAGGATGGCGGTGTCACCTGGGTGCTAAGCGCCATCACTCCGGTGCAGCGCATGACTTGCGACATCACACACGCCATGCCCACGGGTGAAAATCATCCTCGCGGCGACCTACACGCCGGTACTCTGGCTTGCGCCGCATCCATCACGCTCGACGAGTCCGAATCGAACGATGTTTCTTCCAGCGCAGTTATGAACGTGCAGTCCACCCGTGGCAACGTGGATCAGCCTTTCGTGCGAGCTTTGGGTATCTCCAACAGCGACCATATCTACGTGGGTCTTAACGATTTCAATCAACCCAATGGCCACACGGCAACTGTGGATGTGTCCGTAGATGGCGGCGCGACTTATAAATCTATTCCCATCGAAATGCGAAAGACGGCGGGGCAAGATGGTCCATCCGTTCGCCCGGCCGTCGCTGCCGACAATACCGTTTACGCAGCCTTCTTTGGCTGGCGAAAATTTAACGGCACCGTCGCGACCAGCGATGTAGTCGTTGTCCGTGACGACACAGGAGGAACAGCTCCCAATCCTTTCCAGGCGTTGAAGGATCCATCGGACAAATTGCCGGGGCGGATTGTGGTTAAGCGCGTTTCGATCCCATGGTCCAATGCGCCGACCCTGGGGCAGGAGCGCATCGGTTCTACGCTTTCGATAGCCGTCGACCCGAATAACAGTTCCACGGTGTACGTCGGTTGGGCGGACCACGGGAGCAAAGGCGACATTTATACGCTGCACGTGCGGCGCTCCACGGACCGAGGCGTGACGTGGTCCAAAGCCGACCTGCCTCACACGACGATCAGGAACGCCACCAACATCGCGCTCGCGGTGGCCAACAATGGCACGGTTGGCGCCCTTTACCAGCAACTTTCTGGCAGCCGCTGGGTTACACATGTGGTGCAGTCGCGGGATGCTTTCGCGACCGTTCAGGACGTGATACTCGCGAATGTTCCGGCGAACACGCCTACGCAGCAATTCTTGCCCTATCTGGGGGACTACGACTACCTGCTGGCGGTCGGAACTGAGTTCCGCGGCGTTTTTTGCGCCAACAACACGCCGGACCTTGCCAATTTCCCCCAAGGAGTGACGTACCAGCGAGCCGCGGACTTCAGCACGAAGACACTCACGGACGGCTCCGGCAATCCCGTGGCGATTTCCATTGATCCATTTTATTTCAGCGTTCCGGTGAAGCCGTGAAACGCATTCGCACCATGGCGCGAAAGAAGGAGATGCGCATGAACACTTTGAAATTTTTCCTTGCAGGAATTCTGGGCGTGAACTTATTGGGTGTTGCGGCGGCGCTGCCGCAGGCTACGGGCAATCAGGCGGCGCTCGCCAGACAATCGAGCATCGTGTTTGCCGGTACGGTCAGCCAGCTGGGAGCCACGTCTTTTGTCGGCGTTCCGAAATCAGCTCAAACGATTGTCGTGCGTGTTGACAGTGTACTGAAAAAGCCTTCGGCAGTTTCACTGAAGAAGGGCGATAACGTCACCGTGGAGGTAAAAGACCCCTCGGCCTTTCACGATGGGACACAAGCGACATTCTATGCGGACGGCTGGATTTTTGGCGCGGGAGTCGCCGTCAAGGAGCTGGGCCACGAATTCAGGCCCAGCGGTGGTGAAACTCCTAAGCCCGCCGGCGTTGATGAAAAAGCACACCAGCAAGCTCAAGAGCAAATCGGCGATCAGGAACTGCGAGACCGGTTGAACACGGCAGACTTCGTCGTCATCGGGCGCGTCATGGACGTTCGTCGCTGGAATGCGCCCAAGTCAGCCACTACTCGCATCTCCGAACACGATCCGGACTGGCACGAAGCCGTTGTCGAGGTCCAGTCCGTCCTTAAGGGCGGGCAAGTCAAAGGGAATAAGGTCATCGTCCGGTTTCCAGGGCGCAATGATGTGGCCTGGGTACACTCACCGAAGTTCGCAAAGAATCAGCAAGGCATCTTCTGCCTGAATAGAGATCAGGCCTCCGGCGTGCCCACTGCGATGGTGGGAGGACGCCAGGTAACCGTATACACTTGCCTGGGACATGGCGATTCGCTTCCGATGTCGGACGTGCCACGCGTCCGCTCTCTGCTTAAGAACTAAGATCACAGACAGAATTAGTTTCTGCCGAGTATCACTCTGACATCAGATGCGGTACTGTCTGGCGAGGGCATAACCGTGCGCGGAGCCCCAATCACTCTGAAGGAAGCCGGGTTCAAGAACTCCTGGAACACCACTTGCAGCGGCAGAATACCAGCCGTTTTTCACCGTACGAGGAATTCGCCGGAGGCATTGGTGATGACCAGCTCTTCGCCGACAAGTAAGGCGGCGCCTTCCACGGGATTTCCGGTTTCATCCTGCACGCGGCCACGGACAACGTAGCGAAGGTGCTTGAAGGCGTTTTGTCCATCACCGCCCGCGGGACGGAAATTTCCGTTCAGCGCCGTTTCCCCGGACGCGGTGTATCGGAGCCGGCCATCCGCCGAGCGAAATGTTTGTGCATTTACTTGAAGGCCGCCAAACAGCCTGATGCGCAGAGTAACGCTGATGCCCTGTGAAAAAGGGTTGGCGTGAAACGGCAAGTAAAGAGTCTGGTAGTCGACACCGACCGTGAAACGGTTCGAGAGGTAACTGCCGCCGTACAAGACGTTCGTGCGGCCCTGGGAATAATTGATGACCTGCAAGAGACTGATCCTGGGCGAAATCGTTTCGCGAAGCGAACCCGAGAGGTTGCTCATGCGCGAGCCCGTTCCCGCGAACGCGCGGAAATAATTCACGCTGGCGTCGAGACTGCTCGTGATCCTTCGCGATGCTGACAAATTGTTGGCCAGGTTGCTCCGGCTCTGGTACGTCGATTGAAAAATGCCGGCGCCAAGCCGGAAATCTCGAACGTCAAAGCTGGCCTGTGCCTCGTTCACGGTCGCGTGGAGATAGGCCGCAGCAGGATCAATGCTTTGCGGCTGGAGGAAATTCTGGTGTCCCAAAGTTAAGAGCATGCTGGAAGACGGTTTAATGACAGCCAAAATGTTTTCTCGATCCACTTCCGATGCATAGATCGACGTTGCGGTGACGCGCCGGAACCGATTTCCGGCAGAGATATAGATAGGCTGCTTTCAACGAGAGGCGGCTGGATTCAATGTCGGTCGTCGCCGCGAGATACGGCTGGTTCGAACCGATCCCCGCGGCGACTCCGGTGCGCAGCCATTTCCCAGGATGCCAGTCGAGCGCCTGAATGGACGTTCGTTGCCGGGAGATCACGTTTCTGGAAGAAAAGCGCAACGTCGGCGAAACGGGAACATCTGTGAACAGCATTCCAACCGGCATATCCGCGCTGGCCGCCTGAAAAAACGGAGTGCCGCTGGTCAGCGCCGTGCCACCCACGAATAGAAATACGTTTGCCTTCCCCTCCTTTGCATTAACGCCGATTCCGCGAGTAGGAAAGAAATGATTGTTGTTAAAGATGTCGGTCGGCAGATCAAAAGCAATCGGCTGGTCGCCGAGCGTGACCACGTCAGAATGAATGATGGTCTTGACGGGAGTTCCCAGCCGAAATACTCCGTCAATCTCGCCTACTCCCAGGTAACCCGTATAGTTTGGGCCTTGAAAATTGATCGAGCCGCCCGCGGAAGGCAACAGATCCGAGGCTCCGGCCTCGACTCTTATAAATTGGGCAGCGGCCGTGGAGGAAATTCCCAGCAAACAAGCCGAGATCAAGACTATAGGAAGGGCCCACGAATTGGAGCGGCTAGGCACGGCAGTAAGCGTCGTGGCATCAGGGCGTGGTGCTCGCCACGCTTTGCTCTAACTTAAAGTGAGCAAGGCGCAGTTGTAACTTGGAGGGGTTTCCAGCTGCCTCCCACGGGATTTGCACCTGACGCTGGCTGAAGGGGAAGACTGGAAAGCCGCCTTGCGTCGACCGGCCTTTGGCTGAAGTTACATCGGCTTCCAGGACCCGTCCGAACGATGGTCCGGTGTTCTCCACTCGCAGAATCACTTTCTTCTCGCCCGCCCGGTATTCTGCAACTCTCACAACGAGTTCATCCTTTTGCAATTCCTGTTTCGGGAGCACATAAATCGTGTGCAGCAACTGGATTTGAATGCGGAACCCCTCGGGCGTTCTTTCCTTAAAGCCGCCGAATGTCGCGTACACGACGAACCAGGAAGGCAATTTGTCCGCGGACGCCTCGTAAAAGACGAAGAAATTCTGCTTCGGAGGGATGCGAAAACTCATCGTGGAGAATTTCGCATGGATGCCATCATCGAGCGGCCTATAGGAAAGCTCGCCGGTGTCAGACACAGTAAAGCTCTTTGGTTCCAAGACGACGCTCAGCGTTTGTGTGCTGTCGTTGGTATACTCGATTTTTCCGCTGGCGGTCTTTCCGGGGCCTTTCACGATGTTTTCGTCAATCAGAGGTTGGACCGTCTGTCCGAAAACCGGTGTGGCAGAGAGCAAAAAAGAAGACCTACGGCCCGGAAAGCACTTCTCCCGGGCCGCTGTCCGAACGTCAAAGAAAAACTGGCTCTCGCGTCCATCCAGGTTACGGTGTGGCTTGCGCCTGGATGTTAAGCGTGCCGATGTAAGTATCCGCGGGCAGCTGCGGAACCACGGTCGTGTCAATCTGGTAGGCCAGCGTATCCGCCCTGCTGCCGGTCTTGTTCGCGCCAGTGATGGAAATGGACGAACCAATCTGCAGTCCGGAGGCCGCGGCGTTGAACGGGCTGACGGCGGTCAAAGCACTATAAGGGCCAGCGCCACCAACCTGAATTTTCACGGCCGATGACGGGATGTCCACGGTATTTCCCGCCGTTTGGTGAACGAGTGCAGCGGTCGCACTGCCGAAATAAGCCCACAGCGCAACGGCGGTACGGCCAGGCTTCAGAGTCCACGCCGTTGTCACGCCCGTCGTCGTGCTACCGGCGTTCGCTGCCGTGTTCGGAGCGAGCGTGAAATTTACCGTGCTGCCGCTATTGACTGTTACCGTGAGAGATTCGGACAGTGCAGCGTTCAGCGTTACTGTACCCGTGTTCGAGTTAATTTGTGCCGAAGCTGGCGGCACGTTCGCTGCAACAAAAAGCAGGGCCCCTGCGGCAATCAACAGCTTATGCGATAAGCGCATCTATATCGTCTCCTTTTTCCTTAAGCCACGTTGGCAGGCCGTCGAGTTGCAAAAAATGATGGCTCTGGGTGAATCACCGACCGCGCTCTAGGTTGGCCCATTCTGCGTTTCGGAGTGGAACAGCCTAATGGTACGCATGTACCGAATTGGGCAGGAATGTGTCCAAAATGAAAAGTTGTCCCAATTTGAACGTCTCAGCCTATAAATCCCGGCCTATTTGAGGTATTCCCGCCTTGTGCTGCCCCGGCTTGGCCCCACACTGAAAGTGACTTTGGATTCGATATTCTCGCGCACCGCAGATTACCGATTACCGGGGCGAAAAAAGTTCCTTTTGACAATGGAGTCGCGAAGCATAAAATACGCTCCACTCTCCAGCAAACTCAAGGCGAAGAAAGGCTCTCGCATCGAAAGCCTGATTTGCTGTAACAAGCTGGGAGTCTTCTCACATTTAATTGAGAAGGTTTCTTCGCTACGAAGAATGAACCAGAAAACAGTAGAGGAGGGAGCCGTGCGCCGACGATTGCCGGTCCTTGCAGTATTGATGATTTTTGCGACGGGTGCCGCCAGGGCGCAGAGTGCGCCGTCCGATCAGACTGAGCAGATCAGGATTTTGCTTGAGCGCGTTCAACAGTTGGAAAAGCGCGTCGCGGATCTCGAAACCAAGACTCCTGCACCACGCGTTCCTGCTGCGGAGGTAGCCGCGAGCATTCCTGCCGCCCCGAAGCCAGAAATGGCCGAGGCCGCGCCACCCCCCGGGCCGATGCATCAGCACGAGACGACTGAATCGCAAACCACCACGCGACAGTTAGAGGCTCGCTACCCATCGCTGCAGATTCGCGGGTTTGGTGACGTGGATTTTTCTACGACGGACCAGCGAGGCGCCATCAGCGGCTTCAATCTCGGCCAGCTCGATCTTCACTTAGCTTCCGCGCTTTCCCACAAAGTCACCTACTTCGGTGAGATGACCTTTAATGCTCAGCCGACCGGCTACACTGTGGAAGTGGAACGCTCCATTATTCGGTACGACTACAACGACTTTTTCAAAATGTCCTTTGGGCGGTACCATACGCCGATCGGCTATTGGAACACCGCGTTCCATCACGGCGCTTGGCTGCAGACCACCATCAGCCGTCCGGACATGGTGCGGATCGGCGGCACGTTTATCCCTGTGCACTTCGTCGGCGTGCTGGCGGAGGGCAATATCCCGTCGGGAGGAGCGGGTTTGAGCTACAACGCAGGTGTTGGCAACGGCCGCGGGTCCATCATCAGCCGTCCTGGAGACGGGGGCGACAACAATAACAATCGCGCGTGGGTCGCCAACCTTTACTCCCGGCCCACCAAGCTCTATGGGCTGCAGATGGGAGTTTCCGTCTATCGCGACAAAATCACTCTGCCTATCGTCAGCCCGGCGGGGAATGAATTTCGCGAATGGATTTCCGCCGCGCATATTGTTTGGACCAAGGAGACTCCGGAATTCCTGGCGGAATTCGCCAATGTCAATCACAAGAATATTTTGACGAATGCCACCACCAATAACCAGGCATACTACGTGCAGGTGGGCTATCGGTTGCCGTGGCTTGAAAAGACCTTGAAGCCCTATTATCGCTTCGAGCATACGCACACCCCGCTTAGCGAACAGGTTTTCACCAATCAGGACCTGGTTGGCTCCATCCTTGGCTTGCGCTACGACATTACCAACTACGCGAGCTTTAAGGGCGAATATCGCAACACCAAGCGCCTGCCGACGGATCCTCGCGTGAACGGCGCCTTTTTCCAGACGGATTTTACTTTCTAGGTGAGCCAGATCATGAATGCCACAAGCAAACGCGTCGTGACATTTCTCGGGGTCATCCTTTGGGCCTCCATGGCTCTCCACTCTCCGTCTACCGCGCAGACTACGCGAGGCGCGGATGTCGCCGTTGTGGTGAATTCGGAGACTCCCGTGACCGATCTCAGCCTCTCCGAGGTACGCAAGGTTTTGCTCGGCGAGCGGCAGTATTGGAATTCCAAGCTTCCCGTCGTTTTGCTGATTCGCGCTCCGGCGGCTCGGGAACGCGATGTGGTGCTGCGCGTGATCTATCAAATGTCTGAAGCGCAGTTCAAACAGTATTGGGTGGCCAAGATTTTTCGAGCGGAAGCCGCGTCGCCGCCCAGGATTGTCTATTCAAACGACATGCAATATGAGCTTCTGACTGCTCTGCCGGGGTCGATTGCCTTCGTGGATTCCCGGAATATCCGCCCGGGCGTTAAGGTGCTCCGCGTGGATGGGCACATGCCGGGTGAGAAGGACTATCCTCTGCGGTAGTGCGCTTCGGCGTTGTGCAGGTGAGCCGCGCTGCGAACGCTGCGCTCCATAAGATGATTCTAATGGGGCAGCTTCATGCGCCGGACGATTTCCTTGAATCGCGGGTCAGTCCGGAGGCTTTCAAACATCGGCTCGACGGCCAAGGAAACCAGGCCGCTGTCGTGTTCCTCGTAGGCCTTTTCCAGCCATTCGAAGGCTCTTTGTTTTTCGCCCATCCGCATGTAAGACTCCGCGATGCTGCAGGACGAGACATAGCTGTGCTTCGACAGTTCCGTCAAACCGTCGAGCCAGCTTTGCAGAACACCCTTGTAGCCAGACTTGTTGAAGTCTTCCTCGATGGATGCCGCCAATTCGGCGCCTCCGGACAGAGATAAGGCTTTTTCTCTTTCCGCCACCGCTTCCTTTTGCTTGCCCATGTGCGCGTAGACTTCCTCGAGTGTCCGCCGGGCAGGCGAGAACTTTGCGTCGATATCCAGAACCTTTCGCAACTGCTCGACGGCATTCTCGTTCTGGCCGGCCACGTAGAACTGCCATCCCATCGTCGTATTGATGATGAGCGAGAGCGGATCCAACTCCTGGGCCTTCTTCGTCTGCGCCATTCCTTCCTCGAAGCGGCCCATGTTGGTCAAATAGTCGCCGTACCAGTGATGCGCAGTCGCTAGATTCGGATTTAGTTCGATGGCGTGCTTGAACTCCTGCTCGGCTCCCGCCCAATCCCACTCAAAATGCTCCTTCACGAGGCCCAGGGAGGTGTGTGCTTCCGCGAGACTATCGTCTATATCCAGCGCCTGCATGGCAGCGGCTTTTGATTTCGGCCAGGCCTCCGACGGCGGCAGATATCCGGCGTCCCCCAGAAGACTATAAGTGTCAGCAAGGCCCGCGTAAGAGAGCGCGTAATGCTGATCCTTCTCCACCGCCTGAGTGAAAAAATCCGCGGCTTTCTTGAAATCCGCTTGCGTCCATTTATTCCAATAGAAAAGACCCTGCAAGTACAGCTGATAGGCTTCGGCATCCTCGGTCGGGCGCTTGGCTAGCAGCTTCCTCTCTTCCCCCGCCAATCGCGGACGCAAGCGTCCGTAGATGTCTCCGGCGATCTCCTGTTGCACAGCCACGAGATTGGAGAGCTTGCGGTTGTATTGCTCACCCCAGATCTGGCGGTTATTCGTCACGTCTTCCAGATTCACGCTGATCGTCAAGTCGTCGCCACTTTGGATGAGCCTGCCGGTGAGAATGGTCCTCACGTGCAGGTCGCGCCCTACTTTTTGCGGGTCTGACGCTTGTCCCTTGTAGCGAAAAACCGTGTTGCGCGACATGACTGCCAGGTTGGGAAGTTGCGAGAGGCTGTTGATAAGGCTCTCGGTCAGGCCGTCGCTCAGGTATTCTGTCTTCGGGTCATTGCTTAAATTAGAGAACGGCAAGACGGCGATTGATTCGATGCGCGCCTGGCTTGCTCCGCCAAACAAGCTGTCTCGCACATTCCCCACGTTCAAGCCGAAAAGGAGCAACAAAATGGCCAGGACTCCCGCCCACACAAAATGAGGCCAATAGCGCCGCAGTTTCTGGCGCGAAGCTTCGCCGGATTTGAACGGCAGCGCGCGTGACGAATCCGTATCTCTCTTCAGCCGCTGCAAGTCCGCTCGGATGTCCGAAGCCGACCGGTAGCGCAGTTCGCGGTCTTTTTCCAGAGACTTGGCGATAATCTGTTCCAGTTGGATGGGAATCGCGGGGTTCAGCCGCGCCGGTGGTGTCGGAGTGCGATTCAGAATGCCGTCGAAGATCACGCCGGAAGTATTTCCGGTGAACGCCCGCTGCCCGGTAGTCATTTCATAAAGCACCAGCCCCAGCGAGAAAAGGTCGGTGCGTTCATCGAGTTCCAGACCACGAACTTGCTCGGGGGACATGTAGGCGACCGTGCCCAATGCCACGCCGTCGCTCGTTAGATGTGCGTCCTGTGTTGTGACACCGAAAGAGGTCACAGCCTGTTTGGCCCGCTCCGCACCTTTGCGTTCGGGCAAAAGCTTGGCCAGACCAAAGTCGAGAAGTTTCACCTGCCCTCGATCGGTGACAAAAATATTAGCCGGTTTGATATCGCGGTGAATGATGGCTTTGGCGTGCGCCGCTTCCAGAGCATCTGCCATCTGGAAGCCGTACTCCGGCACGCGCTCCAGGTCTATGGGCTTTCCGTTGATCCTGTGTTTCAGCGTGTGCCCTTCCAGGAATTCCATGACAATGAAGTGCTGGCCTTCGTACTGGTCCACGTCATAAATCGTGCAGATGTGAGGATGATTCAGAGAGGAAGCAGCCCGTGCTTCCCTCTGAAATCGTTCAATCGCCAGGGGATCCCGGGAGAGCTCCTCAGGAAGGAACTTCAGCGATACGTGGCGGCCGAGTCTCAGATCCTCGGCTTTATAGACCACACCCATCCCGCCACCGCCCAACTTCTCTAGGATGCGGTAGTGAGAGACAGTGAGCCCAATCATAACGAAGAAACCGCCATTCGGAGGTCATATTAGGTTGCGCCCAGAGACAAGTCAACGCATACAGCCGCAGTGCGTTCCATGGATTTAGTGGGATGCAAGCCGCTTATGCGCGCCGTCTCAGTCCATGCGGTGGTGCATGGCGAAGACTTTGTCGAGTGAGTCTTCGAACGGGTACACGTGAACCATCCAGCCAAAGATGACCGGCTGGAAGCGGCCATTCGCAGCGTCGCAGGCTTCTTCTGTGGCAATCGAACCCTTCAATCCAAACTTGGTCCAATCCGCATTCCGGAATTGCCCCTTCTGCGGCATACACAGGTTGGTGTGCAAATGCCACATGGCGACACTGAGAGGGACGCGCGCGTTGAGCTGTTCTTCCGTCGCGCGCTTGGGCATCGTGTACATGGCGCCCACCAGCTCGTATCCGTTCGAAGTTTTCCTGTAGAGCAGGGAAGTTGGCCGTGCCGCATCAAACGAAAACCCTTCCAGGAAGCCGTTCCAGTAATTCGTAAAATGATATTCAGGCTGAGGCAGATTCGGCAGAAAGATCTTGTAACCCTCGTTTAACGCGAGATGATAGTCCTTGTATTTCTCAATGCCGGAGCGGAGTTGCGCGACAATTTCGTTAGCCCGCGCCGTATCTTGCGGCGCTTCCGGACGCATTGCCGTCATGCGCATATGGAGGTTGTGTGCGTCTATGTGCCCGCGCGTCATATCGTGAACGGCGTGGGCTTCGTTAGCTTTGGCGTCGTCCATATCCATCCGGGACATTTTGCCGTGGTCCATCGGCTGCGATTCCTGCGGCTGCGAACCGGACGGTTCCTGGGACTCCTGTTGAGGCGCCGCGGGCGCATGATGGCCGGGAATCGCGGCAAGCAGAACGCTTACTAGGAATAGTGCTCCGAACAAAATGCCGGCTTTTGCGGCGAGATGGATAAACGTGCTGCGGGCTGGCATGACAATTCTCCTCACCTGATAATACGCATTGCAACGCCAGGGGATTTCATCGCGCTGGGCAGGACGTGCCTCACGAAAAACTGGCCGCTTGGACAGGGTGAGCTGCTCCGGAATAGAGATTTGAGAAGGGAGGCCGTGACGGCCTGGTGGAATTCGAGGCCATGTGACGCCGCGTGCTAGAATTTCTACGTGAAAAAGGAGACCATTCAGCGAGCTAAATATCTAACCGGTGGACTGGACCTGCCCGGCGATAAATCCATTTCCCATCGATATGCGATGCTGGCGGCCCTGGCCGAAGGCATCAGCGAATTACGCCATTTCTCCGCGGCAGCTGATTGCCACAGTACGCTGGCCTGCGTGAGCGCGCTGGGCCCGGAAGTGAAAATCGAAAAAGATGCTGTCCGAGTGGCCGGCCGCGGGTTGCGCGGCCTGAAAAGCAGTTGGCGTGCGCTCGATGCCGGAAATTCCGGCACGACGATGCGGCTGCTGTCGGGAATCCTGGCCGGACAGCAATTTTCCTCCAAGCTCACGGGTGATGACTCGCTGCAGAAGCGGCCTATGAAGCGCGTGATTGGGCCGCTTCGCGAAATGGGTGCGGACATTCGCGCGCGCGATGACAATTTTGCTCCGCTGGAAATTCGCGGCGCCCAGCTCAAACCCATCGACTACAACATGCCCGTGGCTAGCGCCCAGGTGAAGTCCGCGGTTCTTCTCGCCGGATTGTTTGCGGACGGCGTGACCAGTGTAACCGAGCCCGCGCGTACCCGCGACCATACCGAACTCGCGCTCGAAGAATTTGGCGCGGCCATCGAAAAAAATGGCCGCACCATTCGAATCCACGGTTTCGCCAGCGCAAATGGCGGCGGCAAGCTGCTCGCCAAATCGCTCGACGTTCCTGGCGATCTGTCTTCCGCAGTCTTTTTTATCGCTGCCGCTTCCTTGTTTCCCGATTCGAATATCCTGATTCACAACGTGGGTCTGAATCCGACGAGGACAGCCATTCTGGACGTGTTTGCCGCGATGGGCGCTTCGATTCAAATTCTCGGGCCCAAGGTTGCCCACGGCGAAGTCGTTGGAGATTTATCCGTGAAAGGCTCTTCGCTCAAAGGCGGCGTGATTGCGGGCGAACAAATCCCGCTGGTGATCGATGAGCTCCCCATGCTCGCAGCGCTAGGCCCCTACACCGAAGAAGGCATTGAGATTCGCGACGCCGCCGAACTCCGCGTCAAAGAAAGCGACCGCATCGCCGCACTCGCGGAAAATCTCCGCCGCATGAACGCGAAAGTCGAAGAACGTCCCGATGGCCTCAAGGTTTCCGGCCGCAGCGCCGGAAAATTGCGCGGCGCCGAAATCGATCCCCGCGGCGACCACCGCATCGCCATGGCCTTCGCCGCCGCGGGCCTCGCCGCCGAGGGAAATACCGTCATTCACGACCCTGATTGCGCCGCCGTTTCCTTCCCCACATTTTTCCAGGAATTGAACCGCCTGGTGGAGCGTTAGGGGAAATACCTGATAGCGATTTGAGGTTTATTTTTTTCACTGTTTTGATTTAGCGTTTACACGGACATCTTCAGCTTTGCCTGATGATGCGTCCTGTGGATACCCGCCCTCCCAGCGAACTCCGGCCGCTTGTGGCTGCGTTCGAAGTTCAACTATCAATCAGGGAGTGACCTCATGAAATTCAATCGCCGAGAATTGTTGAAGAATGCAGCGCTCGTTTCGGGAGCAACGCTGGCCGCTGCACCCTTTTACTCTGAAAAAAACCTGTTCGGGCAATTGACGCTTCCGACTTTGCCCAATCCGGAGAATTCAGGCATCGAGCACATCGTCGTCGTAACGATGGAAAACCGCAGTTTCGACCATTTTCTCGGCTGGTTGCCGAATGCCGACGGTCAACAAGCTGGCTTGACCTATCTAGACACCGCAGGCGTGGCCCACTCGACGCATTCGCTTTCCGGCGATTACACCGGATGCCCGCATCCGGGTCCCGACCATTCCTACAACGGCGCTCGCGTCGAATATGACAATGGATTGATGGATGGGTTTCTCCGCGCCGGGAGCAACGATGTCTACTCCATCGGATACTACGGCGAGCAAGACATACCGTTTTATGGAGAACTGGCCCGCAACTATACGACGTGCGACCGCTATTTCGCTTCGATCCTCGGGCCGACATTCCCAAATCGCCTGTTTCTTCATTCCGCGCAAACCGACCGCCTGGGAGACACAGTAAATTTCACCTCATTGCCGACAATCTGGGACCGTCTCGCCGGTGCCGGAGTCAGCGCGAAGTATTTCTATTCGAACGTGCCTTTCCTCGCCCTGTGGGGTGCGAAGTATCTCGGCATTTCGCACCTTTACGAAGAATTTCTCCTGGGGGCAAGCACCGGAACGCTTCCCGCTGTTTCTTTCGTCGATCCGAGGTACACCGTTCTCGATGACGGCACCGGCAACGACGATCATCCGCATGCTGACATCCGCGAAGGAGATTTATTCCTCTACAAAACTCTCCAAGCCGTAGCCAACGGCCCAAAGTGGGCCAACACGGTTTTCATTGTGAACTTTGACGAATGGGGCGGCTTCTTCGAGCATGTCGCTCCGCCGCGTGCCACCGCGGCCAACAACGTGGATCCCGATCTCGTGGAAGGTAAAGCGCTGCTTGGCTTGCGCGTCCCCACGGTTGTCGCGTCGCCATTCAGCCGTGGGAATGCGGCTGATCCCAGAGTCAGCGCGCTAGTGTTCGACCACACTTCTGTTTTGAAGCTGATCGAGTGGCGTTGGGGACTTGCGCCATTGACCCCACGCGATGCGAGCAACGACGTGCTGAATCTTGCATACGCGTTGAACTTCAGTCAGCCGGACGCAACAGTGCCATCCCTGCTGAAGCCGCAAGCGCCTCTCCTGGCCGCGCCTTGCCTGCAAAATCTCTTCGGTGGAATCCTGAGCAGCGGCGGCACAGCAACGCCGACTGCCGTCTGGCAAGAACTGGGCAAGCGTGCGGTAGCGCACGGGTTCTCTGTGAAACACGTGCGCTAAGCAAGGCCACGCATCTTTGACTCGGCGCACGCTCAAGATAATTTTCCAGGCGGAGGCATTCCTGACGAATATTTCCGCCTGCAAACATTCCTGTGCCAAAACAATTGTTCCAGGGAAGTTCTCAGCTGGTCTTGTGAATGGAAATTGGTCCGTAGCTCGTCTTCAAAATAATTTTCGGTCCGCGCCCGCTTCCGTATTTGCCTTCGAGGTGCGAATCGCCTGACTTTGTTCCCGGCGTTAGCTTTAGTGAATCCGATTGAAACTCGCTGTCAATATCTCCCGAGTGGCAGTCCGCCACAATCTCGAAGCTCGATGATTCCGGAAGGCTCAGCGTAATCCCCGCCGACGCATTGTCGATCTCGATGTCTTCCTTTGGCGCAACCGAAAACCGCACGTTCACGTTCCCGCGGCGATTATCCACTTTGACTTTGCCGCCCGCATTCTCCAGCGTGATGTCGTCCTGCGTGCGCACGCTCAGGTTTCCCGGAGCGTCAAAGATTTCCAGGTTGCCCGGATTGGCCTCCATATGGCCGGCGAGTTGCGACAGCGTAAGATCCGTGCGGCGCGAAAGGAAACGCACTCCCTTCGCCACTTTGTCGGCACGGATCGCTCCATAAAATTCTCCATCGATGGTCAGGCCGCCCGTGGCGCTCGACACATTTATTTCCCCGCCGTGACCGGAAATCTTGACGTTGCCTTTCGTGTCGGAAACTTTAATGTCGCTCTTTCGAGTATCGATATTCACGTCCCCGCCGGTGCCCCGAACTTCGATGTCGCCAACTCCATTCGTCACATTAACGGGCTTGGCCATGTCCGCAACGGTGATATCGCCCTTCTCATTGCGAATCGTCAGCAAGGCCTTCTTTGGAACCGCCACGTCGAGATCGAAGCTGATCCGCGAATCGCCCGCGCCGACTCCCGTGGGGTGAATCTCGTAGCCGTCGCCATTCTGCGCGATCTCCACCCCGGCGCGCTCGGCAAACTGTTGCGCGTCGCTCTCATTCCAGGCCTTGGCGTTCTTTTTTCCGGATACGCGAATTTGCGAATCCTCCGAAGGACGCACGCTGATGTTGCCGCGGCCGTTGTGTATCACAATTCGCGCATCTGCCGGAACGACTTTTGGCGCGACGTTCAGGTCGAAGTCAAAACTATTTCCCCACTCGTGAATGCGGCCCGGCAGATTTTGTCTGCCGTAATCAATCGCGACCACGATGCCCAGAAGACTGAGCAGCCCCAGCACAAGGACAACTTCGCTTCCGCTAATCTTTGCTGCACCCGGATCGCCCGCGCGGCTCGCCGCCATCCGTTCATACAATTTAATTCCGCCCCAAAAAATCAGTATGAGTGGCCACCAATGCCCGATCACTTCGCCAATACTGATACCCCTGTAGTTGTGAAGGAGCAGCAGCAATCCAACGAAAAGCAGGAGCAAGCCAGGAAAAAGTGAGCTGCCGCGTGAACGGAGATTGGCCATAAAGCCCTATTGCCCCTGTCCCTGACCGGGCATTTGATTTTGCGGGACAGGCACGGATCCTGAGGTCCCCGGAGCCGTTGGAGGAGTCGGTCCGGAAAGGTGACCATCCGCCGGAGCAGCCGCGGCGGCAAGGCTAATCGCGCCGATGACGATGAGAATGACGGGATACGTGTTGCCGAACGAAAAATAGCCGCCTCGCATCTGGTCAAACAGAAAGAGCACGCCGACGGTAATGATGACCGCGGGACCCATCAGCCCGCGAATCGTACATCGGCGGCACGTGCATCGAATCCGATCACTCATCGATAAAATCCTCCTAAGGACGCCGGTCCAGCCGGTTGCGCATCATCAAGACGCCCGCGCCGATCAAGACTGCCGGCCAAAAAAACTGCGAAATCCGGTACCAGGGAAACCAATCAAAATTGTGCAGCAACAACAGGACTCCCGCGCCAATCAGCAGTATCGGCCCAATCGGGCGTTCTTTTGTAAAGGAATCCAGCGGGTCAGACACTGTCTCGCCCATCTGCCTCGCTTTCGCCGTGCGGTAAGCTTCAATCGGCATGTAGACCCACAATCCAGCGACGCAAATCCATAGGGCGGCTACCGCTCCGCCGCTCATGGACCCGTCAATTCCAGTAATGAACAGCACCAGAAAGATGGCGAGGTGAATCATGCCTTTGCCATATTGCTCGTTGTAGAAGGCGCCCATCCCTGGCAGAAACCCCAGAAAGAACGCTAGCACGGGGCTCGATCTCGCGTGGCTCGGCGAAGCAGGAGGCAAGCTGGAGGCAGGCATCTGATAGGGTGATGCCGCAGGCGGAGCCGCAGCCACAGGCGTCGGAGCGGGAATGCCCACGATAGTTGCCAAGCACTCTTCGCAATAGAGAACGTCGCGCACCGGCCGCACACACGTCGAGCACATCGCTTTGCCGCAATTCCGGCAGTACCCTACTGCGTCCACATCGGAATGGACGGCACACTTCATGGCATTCTCCTCTCACCAATCGAGCCGCTCACAACGGGAATTTGCGAAGCGAGTACCCGCAGACTCCGGCCGAGTTCGTCGGCACGGTTCTGCTGCTTGGGCGCGGACGGATTCGTGTTGTCGGTGCGGCCCGGCTGCTTGTCGGGAGAATTCTTCGGTGCCGATTGTTCCCTGGTAGCGGGATTCTGGTCGTTTTCGTTCAAGCGCGTTTGAATTTCGTAGACGACACGCAAATCGCTCACGACCTTCACGGCGTGCCCATAAGCGAGATGCGCCGCGCTGTTCGTCTTGCGATAAATCGTGGCTGGAGCAAGGTCCGCCAGCTTGGGCTTGCGAAACGAGAAACCGGAAGCCGCAAGAATGACGACGATCGTCGCGGCCACCGAGGCCAGGCTGTAAACGAACCGCGGCGATTGCAGGCTCTTCAGCCACCGCCTCAGGTTCCGCCAATTCGGCGCGCCCAGCGTCGCCGTCAGGATCGCGCTCTCAAGGTCTGGCGGCGCTTCCACCGGCTCCAGGGCGTACAGGCTGCCCAGCGTCCGCGCAACCGCCGCGACCAGCGGCGCGCACCGTTCGCACGTATTCACGTGGTGGTTGAAAGCCGTCTGCTCCGCGGGCTGAAATAGCCCGTCGAGGTAATCGCTCAACCGCGCTTCGGTTTGTTCGCAAGTCCAGTTCATAAAATGCTCGGCGCCGGCTTCGAAATCTCCGCCTCCATTAGGAGGGCCGCACTCCCATGTGCTGCAAAATCCTCGCCAGTTCGATTCGTCCGCGATTGATTCTCGATTTTACTGTTCCTTCCGGAACCGCTAGCACCCGTTGAATCTCGCTATACTCCAATTGCTGCAGGTCGCGCAAGATCACGGCTTCTCGCAATTCCGGCGAAAGCCGCGTCAGCGCCGACTGTACTTGGCCGCTCAACTCTCCCAACAGGGCCTGCTCATCCGGCCGCCGTCCCGCGGATTCCTTGTTTTCCACCACCGGC
>WNEP01002728.1_pt1 | contig 18660 bp, 23 predicted proteins | sample 5399961 | NCBI WGS metagenome assembly WNEP01 (sample SAMN13153329, study PRJNA577476) | soil metagenome | isolation source: 20 cm grassland meadow soil pre-rain plot 5 | place: USA:California | collected 2015-09-08 | reverse complement strand
GCCGAGCCGTCCGCTCGCGCCTGCGTCCTCTGAGTGGCTGCGAGCGTAGGTGAGAGCCTCGTCAATTTGGTCTCGGATGCCCGGAGAAAAATTGTTAAGAGTCAGCCGCGGTAACTCGGGGACAGAGGAATTGCCCTGGGCTCCAAAAGTGGGCGACGCAAATGCAAGCCACACAAAGGGCGTCAAGCACAGCGTCTTCCGCATCACTTCTTCTCCATAGATCTGTTCAACAGAACATTGTCCAGCAGAGCCTGGGGAGCAAGTCAAACGCAAGGAAAGTGTCACCGGTCAGGAAAAGATGGGAAGAGTTTACGAATCGCTTCCTCGCTCGGTTGATGTCCGTGTTCGGTGATCTCAAAAGCCTCGGCGTGCTGAATGCCAGCCCAGCAAAGCGAGCGCGAGAAAGGGAAAGGTCGCAATGCTCGGCATTGCCTACCTCACGATCGTGCGCAAGTGAGGGACGAAGGCCTGGCAAATGCACGTGACTTGATGTTCGTGTTTGACGCAATATTAGGTCAACGTTATACGCAATATTAGGCCTACATTATATTAGGTGTATGGCATGGGACATCGAATTCACGGATGAGTTCGGTGAGTGGTTTCGGAATTTGGATGATGCCGAAAAAGTCTCAGTGACGGCAGTGTGGACTTGCTTGAAGAACTTGGCCCAGCGTTGGGCAGGCCGCACGTGGACACGCTGAAAGGCTTACGGGTGCCGAACATGAAGGAATTGCGAGTGCAGCAGGCGGGCAAGCCGTACCGTCATCCTGTTCGCGTTCGACCCTCGGCAGACGGGAATCCTGCTGATTGGCCGGCGCAAAGGGGCGAAGGATTGGTACCGCAAGATGATTGCTCTCGCGGAGAGGTTGTATGCGAAATATCTCATGGAATTGAAGAAAGAGGGGTTGCTTTAAATGCGAAACAAGTGGCGTGATCTGAAAAAAGAAACAATGAGCGCGGCGCAGCGGAAGGCAGCACGCAAGCTGACCGACCGCTATCTGGCTGAGATCGAGATCCGTGATCTGCGCGCCGAAATGAAAGTGACGCAGACCGAGCTTGCCGAGAAGCTCCACAAGACGCAGACGGCCGTGTCGCAACTGGAAAGCCGCTCGGATTGGCACCTGAGCACCCTGCGCGAATACGTGAAAGCGCTCGGCGGCGAAGTTGAAATTCGCGCGGTGTTTCCGCAGAGAACGATTCGCCTCACGCATGCGGCGCAGCTTGGCCGCAAAGCTGCGCGTCGCACGTAGATGGCTCATCCCAGGACCCGCGAAAAGAGTTGAAGATCGCCAGCATGCCACGCCTTGCTCCCGGTGTTCCTGTCAGCCTCCAACGACATTCACGACTATTTGCGATTCGCCGAGAGCCTGCTCGGAAAGTTCGCGGAAGCGCTGCTCGCTATTCCCAACATCCACGCCCGATTGCGGACCGGGCCTCAAAACTGACGGTTCAAGCGCGTCCCTTTCGGTGCCGCCGCCTTCGAACGCGAGTCTCCAACACGGCTATCGCGAGTATCGCAACTCGGACGGCAACAACGGCTGGGGAAGTCCGAGCTTTCTTCAAGCCTCTCGAGTCCCGGTTGCGAGATGCGTTTATATCCTCTTTATATCCTCATTGCCGAAAATGACATTCCGGCGGATGATCTGTCCACCAACCATGTCACTATTAAATTCGGATAATTGGAATATCCGCACATAGACATGTGTACCACATTGTGGTAGTATCACAAGGTGATATTCATTGAGTCCCGGCCCTTCACCCGACGGCTCTACCAGCTCCGTGGCGCTGCCGACGAATTGCTGAGGGCGATTCACGGAGAGCTCATGAAGGAGCCGGGCCGGGACGACATGGTTCCTGGCCTCGGCGGTGTGCGCAAAGCCCGTATTGCGAATCCCGGCCGTAGCAAGGGAAAACGTGGCGGCTACCGCTATTTGTACTTGTACCTGGAGAAGAGGCAGCACATCCACTTGCTGATTTTGCTCGATAAGAATGCGCAGGAGGATGCCACCGAAGAACAGCGCAAGCAGATGCGGGAGTGGGTCACAGAGATCAAGAAAGTATCGGGAGGCTAAACATGGCGAAGAAAATCAAAGTCAGTATCTTCAACGACATGAAGGAAGCCCTTCACGACGCAGCGGCCTACGAGCGCGGCGAGGTTGTAAACCTGCGCGTCACGCGTGTTCCGCCGCCGCCGAGACAGATTTCTCCTCGGGAAATTCGGCGTATCCGGCAGGCGCTCAACGCCAGTCAGCCGCTTTTTGCTAGCTACTTGAACGTAAGCCCGAATGCTGTGCGAAGCTGGGAGCAAGGCACGCGTCGTCCTCGACAGGCCGCGCTGAAACTTTTGACGATCGCGAGGAAAAACCCTAAAGCCCTGCTGGTGGCATGAGTGCAGTCACATTTGGGGCGGGCCCAGGCGGCCGCGCTGACGTCACTTTTCGATGGCCATTTTTGGAGCAACTTTGGAGCAACCTAAGAAGGGCTTGAAACTTACAATTCTCTTGGCCCATCATCTCGCCTCGGCCCCAGTCGCAGAATCGGGGCCTGGGGCGAATGCTCAACGTCGCCGTTCGGCTTGCAGTTGGCGCTACTCCCGAATTCGAATGCGGTCAACTTCAACGACCAGTAGCTTCCCGCGGTAATGCTCCATGGCAGGTTGAAGTTTTAGGTAGCCGGCCAGCCGCGCCATCAGGAGAGGCAGGGTCTAGGCATGACGCTCCTGGTGATTCTGGTGGCCATGGCGGCTGCGTCCAGGCGCGGCGAGCCATGCGGGTGGACCCCCGATGGTGGCCCTGCTGTGCGAGTAACGGATGCCGAACGGCCCGCACGGCCGCGAAATCCATGCTATGATATAGGTGTGATATAGGTACTCTGCATGGTCACGGCACTCATTCATTTGAATCCGGATCAGAAGAAGCGGCTTGCGCGCCGGGCAAAGCTGCGAGGCAAATCCTTCTCGCAAGAAGTTCGTGACGCGGTCAATTTGTATCTCGATATTCCGGTCGAGAGCGAAGAAGAGCTGAGCGCGCTCGCTAAAGAGGCCAACCGCGCCACAGGCAGGATGATCAGGAGACTCGACGAAACGATCGCCCACGTTGATCGTGTTCTGCGCCAGTTGCGGAAAAATAGATGAGCTGGGCCAGCGAGGCCGTGGGAGCAATTCGGAAGATCGTTTTGATCGAGGATCGCGTGGACCGAATGGCAAACCAGGTGGATCAACTTGCAGAAACCTGCCAAGAGCTAGACCGGCGACTCCTGCGCCTGGAAGCAAAGTTCGAACTGATCGAGAGAGTGGCCACGACCCGCCGTTCGCTTCGAGGAAAATCCAAAAGCTAACCGCCTGAAGTTGAAACTCGGCGAACTCTTAATCCGTCCAAGGTCTCGCGCATTTGACCAAACTCCTGTTGCCCGAGACCTCTCAATGAAAGAAGGAGGGGTGTGAGAAGAGACCTGTGCGCCCTAGCTGGAATTGGCGCGCTGTGTTCAGCCGTACCGACCACTGCGGCAGGATCGGGAACGCCCCAATGCGCAGTCATGGGTTGGCCGGGCCAAACGGGGCATACTTCCTTTGCAGCGTTATCGCTAACCGTGAATACAAAATCAAGATGCGGTGCGCCCGGCTTTGCAAATTCATCCCAGCTCTTGCTGCGCAGCCTTTCGGTCGGCAACCGCGCCCCCTCCAATACCTTGATCGCCTCCGGCCGAATCTTCCCTGTTGGATGGCTACCTGCGCTGTACGCGGTGAAATTTGGCGGGCCTCGATGATTCAAAATGGCCTCGGCCATAATCGAGCGCGCAGAATTACCGGTACACAAAAACAGAACGTTGTAGCGTCCCTGCATTTTTCGGTTACCCCTTTTACCACGCCAGGTGATTTCATCGGAAAAGAAACCAATAATCCAAATCACGAAGCTGAGCGCGTCACGCACAGGAACGAACCAAAGAACACTGAGTGGATTGAAGCAAAGGGAGACTCTTCCTTGTTGGGTCGGGGCAACGAGGATTACCTCGCGCTGGACACATTACGGTCTCTCGAATATCCGCTGAATCCGCGGAAGTTGAGCAAATTCTGTCACCTAATCTAAGTCGGGCAGCTCTTCTCGCGAGATCAGCAGATGGATCGATCGGGCTTGCCCGGGCGTTCGCTCGATGAGCCGGCGCGATTCGAGCGTCAAGACCATCTGATGCACGGCTGGCGGAGAGACTCGAAAGTATTGCTGCATTTCGGCCTCCGAGGGCGCGCATCCGTGGATTTTGGTGTAGTAATAGATGAAGGCTAGGTACTGGCCCTGTTTATCCGTATACGTTTTCTTCATCGCTATCACAGCAGTGAAAAGCAACTATGACCGAAAAGAAATCTAAGCCGGTATCCGAACTTCGAATCGCGGACCTGAAGAAAAATCCAGTCTGGCAGATCATGAACGACGACCGCAATGCCGAGCACACCAAATCACGAAGCTAAGCCGTCACGCAGAGGAACGAACCAGAGAACAGCGAATGGAAAGAACAGCGAATGGATTCAACCGGAGAGCTGAGGGTTTCGTTTGGAATGGGCAGTGAAATCGATCCAGCGCCGATCGCGCCCGAGGTATTCGCTTTGCCCGGCGCTCGCCACCTGAAAGGATTCAAGACTGCCACGTCGAAATGCGGCAAATCGCGTTCGCTCCTAGTACCTGCTGGTGGCCGATAGCGCATTACCGTGCTTCGACCGTTGCATTTCTGGGCGAGGTTGAGGCCGTTGGGATTAGATTAGCTCTGAACGACCAAGTAGTGTTGCCGGAGGGATCTTATAAAACGTGCACGTCGGCGCCCAGCGAGCGAAGCCCCCGATCAAACGTAACGAGCTTAAGACCGGCGACCACGGCAAACGCAACAAGGTACGCATCCGCCCATACCTTCGGAGACGAACTGCGAAGCGCAGAGAACCGACGAAACTCAGGCTCGATGGCCTCGGGTTCAGCAAGCAGCGCGATCCGATCGTCGGCGCACACCTTGTCCCACAGGGCCCACGCCTCGGACATTGTCTTGACATCGTTCCCCATAACCATTGGCGTTGTCAAAAGTCGAAGAACAGTGATTTGCGTGATTCGGCAGAAGAAGAACTCTTCTTCGCTGGAGCGTTCAAACCATGCTCGAGCCTTCTCCGAGTGGATGTGGCGGCTCCAGAGAAGCGCCAGCCAAACGTTGGCGTCAAGGAAATTCAAGATGTTCATAGATCTGTTCGTTCGTCACATCCACCTTCGGTCCATCCGAGACAATCAATGGAAACTTCACTCGCCGGGACCGAGGACGCTTGCCTTCGACGAGGGTGACGCGCACGCCCAAGAGAATGAGCTCGCGAATCGACCGTCCCTGCGCGGCCGCTTGCGCCTTGAGTTTCCGGTACAAGGAGACCGGGATGTCGACCGTTGTCCGAATGGCTTGCTCTTTCATGAGAGCATTATCTCCTGCGTGCCATAAATATGGAACATCTTTTCTGCTTTTCCCTGGAGCCAGGATCCGAATTTGACCTTTCAAGCTAGAACAGCTAAAATGGCTAGAAAGAGGTGCTCCATGGAGACCGCCGAAAAGGGGCGCGTGCTGATTGTCGAACCCAATCCCTCGATTCTTCGCTCCTATAGCAGCCGACTCTTGAAAGCCGGTTTTGAAGTGACGGAGGCTTCCGAGGCCGCAACCGCATTGCGCAAGATCGAAGACGCGCAGTTCGACCTCTTGATCAGTGAACTCGAACTGCCAACAACGGACGGCCTAACACTGCTTCGTCGCGTGCGGGCCAAGTTTGTCGACCTGCAATTTGTACTACTGCTCGAAGCGCCAGACAACCAACGTGCCGTCGAGGCCGCAGAGTTCGGAGCCTTCCAGTCTCTCATCAAACCCATTCGCCCGCATATTCTCGAGAAGACAGCAGCTCTAGCCGTGAGGCTGAAACGCGAACGCACAAATCCTCAAATCGCGCCCGGGGGAAGACTCTCGACGAGGTCCGCCTCGGTAACAGCTACGGAAGCGAAGAACGAGTTTGGGAGGCTACTCGAAAGGGCCATGCAGGGCGACATCGTCGTGATTACCAAGCACGATGCTCCAAAGGCTGTTTTGCTATCAATGGAGAAGTTTGAAACCCTCTCTCGCACTCCGGAGTCCAGAATCAACACCTTGAGTGCCGAATTTGATGCTCTTCTCTCCAGGATGCAGAGATCTTCGACGCGGGATGCGATGCAAGCAGCCTTTAAGGCCTCGCCGGAACAATTGGGAAAGGCTGCGGTAGCAGCGGCGCGCAAGCGTGCCTAGGGTTCCACGGATTTACGTGTTGGCGGGAACCAATGGCGCTGGAAAAAGCAGCATCGCCGGAGCGATGTTCCTGGCGCACGGAGTGGAATATCTCAACCCGGACGTCGCCGCGAGAGAGATCACCTCTCGGAATCCTGGTATCTCGCAAGTGGAAGCGAACAGCGCCGCCTGGCAGGAAGGCAAGCGCCTGCTCGAACGCGCTATTGTCGAGAAACTTGATTTTGCGTTTGAAACAACCCTCGGTGGCAGAACGATCACGGGGCTTCTTGAAAAGGCACTCGCGGAAGGGATCGAAGTGCGAATCTGGTATGTGGGTCTGACCACCGTTGAGCTGCACATCGCTCGCGTAAAGTCCAGGGTGAGGCAGGGTGGGCATCCCATTCCTGAGGAACGAATACGGGAACGATACGTCCAGAGTCGACTCCATCTGATTCGTCTCCTGCCCAAATTGACAGAGCTCTTGCTCTATGACAACAGCGAAGAAGCAGATCCTGGTGCTGGCAAGACACCCGAACCGAAGCTCTTGTTGCATTTGGTAGGCGGCAGGATCAACCGATGGTGCGATCCATTCGAGGTACCGGAGTGGGCCAAACCTATCGTCGCAGTCGCCATGAAACTCGGGGCAAAAGGTTAGGCTGCTTTATTCTGGGTGACATACTCCCCTGCCTGAAGGCAGCCTGAAGGCGGGGGCTTCTCAGGCTACGATTACCCTTACTTCGGGTTGCGCTAACGCCAGAAGGCTCAGTCCGAGCCTTAGGATTTCCAGCGCCGAGGCGTGGTCTCGCGTGGTCACTAAACCGCACTCCACACAAACATGCTCTCGATCGTTGAGCCGTTTGGGGTTTGGCGCTCCACACGGACAACGCTGGCTGGTTCCATGGGCAACGACCACCAGGAACTGTCTTCCGGCACTTTCAGCCTTGTAAGACAGTTTGAAAAAAAATGCCGCCCAACCCGCGTCGTGCACCGATTTCGCCAGCATGCCTCGGCACAGGCTTTTCACCTTCAAGTCTTCGACAACGATTATTCCGTATTTCTTGACGATCTCCCGAGACAGCTTGTGTTCAAAATCATTTCGTTGGTTGAAAATCCTGCGGTGAATCTTCGCTACCAGACGTACGGCTTTCTTCCAGCGATTGGCAACGACGTCGCCGCGATCCGTCACCAATATCGCCTCGCCGGACTGAACCTCTCGAAGGTATTCGCTCAAACGGTTTTTCAGTTCCCGTGCGCCTACGCTTTTCATAGCTACAATGTAAATTCATGAAGCTACATTTTCAACGTTCCAGTTAAAGTGGTGGGCAACAGCAGGCGATCTACCCCGGTGGCCCTCGCTCGCGGCTGTGCGGAACTGTGCATGAATCAAACGTCTTCAATACATTGGGGTTACCTCTTAACCGAAAGCAGTTTCCCCGATTTGTTGCACACGCTAGTAGTTGAGATGCGCAGTGGAATTGTTGGTGCCGGGCTTGGTGCTTTGCAACCAGTTGCTCTCGCACGTGAGTGCGAAGATCATCTCGGGTTTGCGCGAGAAGCGGAGCGAGCCCGATGTATGGAATAACTCTGACATTCCAGCACCGGGGGGATCGCTCGAATGTATCGCGTCGGGCGGCTTTCCCAGGGCAACTACGCCTTTGTAGAGCGCAACCCACTGCAACAGCACAAAGGCGTAACAAGCCGAGCGCTCCGAGGCAGACGGAGATGTTGGACCGGCTGCCGGCAGCAAGCTCATCGACGCGCGACCAAATCGCTCACGGAGATCATGCCGCTCGTATCCGAGCACACGCGCGGCGCAACTCAGCGCAACAATCGGGGAGACCAGCCACAATCCGCTGGCTGAGACGACTGCGATGGACACGCCAACGCACAGCATCGTAAAACCGGTGTAGATGGGATGGGGAAGCAGGCGAAAGATGCCTTGTGCGACGTATCGGGGAGGAGGGTAAGCATTCATTGTTACGTGGGCGTGTGGTCCAAGTGATTCTTGTGATTCGCCCGCAGCCTTGACTAGCAGAATGGACGCGTGGGCGGCCTGCAGGGTGGGTCACATTTGATCGCTTGACATCTGTCCGTAACAAATCGTTGAGTACGATCAGTTCCGAGGTGTCTCCATGATCGACATGAACGAAGCCGGTGCATTTCCTTCCCTTGACCCGTCCGGTCCGGGAATTTCACCGTCCGCATCGGTCTGTACCTTCCCGGCATTCGCGCAGTGGACGGCTTCTCCGTCGTGGTCCGCATCATTCACACGGACGACCGCTTCAATCCTGCGGTCCCAACGACAGATTGTCCACTGCACTGGGTGGACGGCCATCCCCTTGATCTTTGGTCAATCACCGAATCGATCGTGGCCGCGCCGGCCCCGAGTCACTACGGTCAAGAAGGGACATACCTCTATCGCTTCCAGCTTCTGTGGGCTGCGCCAGGTTCCGGTGCTGCCTCACAAATCCTTGCTCTTTGGTTCACAGATCCCTTCGCTCGCGCAACCGAGATCGGAGAGCTCTCGGCGTTCACCCTTGCTCGCGACCCTTCTCTCTTCGAATGGTCGGACGCCAACTACAAGACACCTGAGCTCGATGATCTCGCGGTCTACGAACTCCAGGTCGCAGAGTTCAACGACACTTTCGATGGCGTCATTGACCGCCTCGACTACCTGCAAAGTCTCGGCATCAACTGCCTCGAACTCATGCCCGTCACAAGCGTCAAGCTCGATTTTGATTGGGGCTATGGCCCGCTGCACTACTTTGCGCCCAATGCGCGCCTTGGCGGTGGCGATGGTTTAAAGCGCCTTGTGAATGCGTGCCACGCCGTCAATATCGCCGTCATCCTTGACGTTGTCTATCAGCACGTCGATCCCACATTTCCCTACAAGCTCGTTTATGACGCGTTGAACAATCAAGCCGGGCCGCCCCACGTTCCGAGTCCCATGATCGGCGGCGACGGTCTTTTCGGACCGCAATCCGACTTCAGTAAACCCTTCACGCAGGATTACTTCGCAACTGCCAATCGCATGTGGCTTGACGACTATCACGTTGACGGGTTTCGTTACGACGAAGTCACAGACTTTTACTTCTCGGCGACCGACACCGCCTACGCCAAGCTCTCCTATGACACGTATCAGCACTCTCTCCGCATACCCCGGTTCGGGCGGGACCCCGCGAGCTACAGCCGGATCATCCAATGCGCAGAAGATCTCTCGAACCCCCGCGACGTCCTTCGTAACACGTACACGTGCTCCGTCTGGCAGAACGAGCTGCTCGGCAAAGCCGAAGACATGGTCCGCTGGAATTATGTCGATGCTAACTTCGCCCACCTTCTCGACACCGGCTTCAGCGGCTATCCAAACTCAAAAACCGTCAACAATGCGGCCGGTGCTCCCGTCGACATGCCTGTCGCGCCGTTTCAGTATCTCGAATCGCACGATCACAGCCAGCTCGTCGTCTTCGCCGGAACTCAAGGTGACGGATTTTTCCCACCCGGTGACCGCAGCCGTTTCTACAAGCTTCAGCCATACACCATCGCGCTCTATACGCTCGAAGGCGTGCCCATGCTCTGGCAAGGCCAGGAGTTTGCGGACAACTACCATCTGCCGGACAGCGGCTCCGCTCGCGTCGGTCTGCGACGCGACACGCATTGGGAATTCTTCTACGATGAATTCGGTTCCCCACTCGTGCGTCTATACCGGCGCCTCGGTCAGCTCCGCCGCACATGTTCCGCGTTGCGCAGCCGCGACTCGTATTTCTATTACCTACAGTCCTTACAGGGCACCGCGGTTATCGCATATCACCGCCACGCCGCCGCCACCGCCACTACGCCCGAGCAATTCCTCATGATCTTCCTGAACTTTGCAGACAGCGCCGAAACCATTACTGTTCCCAAAAGCCGGCACCTGGAAAGAAATGATTGATGCAGATCTCCGTGTCCAGACACTGGCCGTCCCTGCCGACGGGGCCAACAAGTCCGTGGTCGTCCCGTCAAACTACGGCTGTGCGTTCCTGTGGCCCAGCTGAACATGCCGCCGGACCACATTTTCCATGTCCCAATTTCCTGGTCACTCATTTCCGTGGATGATGGCCAATTCGAGGAAGCTGATTCGGAATGTACGGCGACGACACTCACGGAAAGACGCCATACTCGAGCTAACCAATCAAGTTTTCGACCTCTCGGGCGCCTAGTTCTGTAGGAGACCCGCTCGCGTCTTCTCCATCAACACAATACGCCGGAGGATTCTCAGGTTGCCCCTCAGGGTCGATTTGCATTTCGTGGAAACATTATTCGCAGTGCTGAAACCAAGACTATGCCCATCGTAGAACCCGTTTCCACAGTCGAAGGCTAGGCTACGGTGTGCAAAGAGGCGGGTCGCTAAAGGGAGGTTTGGGTGTCTCTTGCGCGGGTTTGGTTAGGCTCAAGTCTTCAAAAAGCAATGAGGGAACTATGTAGGAAACCATCGGCAAGGATTGCGCGGCCCCGAATGAGAGAAAGAACGAGGAGCTGAAATTGAATTGCGGTGTGTGTGGGCTGCTGAATACTATTGCGGACTTCGATGCGGCCACGATTCCCTTGAATGATTCCGCGGTCAACCCGGAAAGATGCGCGCCTCGAATCATCTCTTCACGGCCGTCAGGATAGACCTTATATGCGAGCAAAACCGCTTTGCCGGCTCCTGGCTGGCCCGTCATCCCCGAGAACATTGCTAATGCCTGCTCTTCCATGCCTGCCCCAGTCCCACCGCCTATCTTTCGCACCACAATGCCGTAATCGAGGTTGCTCCTCTTCATCATCTCCACCAAGCGGCTCTTCAATTCCGTTTCGCTGAGGCCTTCTCTGGCTTCAACGATCAAGTTGCTCGGGATGGGTCCGCCACGACGGCCATTGCCAGTACTGTGTGTCACCCCTTCCACGGGTGTGCGCGCGGTCAAAAGTGTTTTCAGGATGCCGCCTTCGACGAGCCGAGTCTCATGTGCGAGGACTCCGTCGTCGTCTACTTTATAGCCGCCGAATAGTGGTTCCTGGCCATAGACGGAAAGCGTTGGGTTATCCACGACACTCAAAAAATCCGGCAAGACGCGTGCGCCAATCTTGCCGACAAACGATGATCCGGCGAACTGAGGAAAACGCTCAAAGATCGCTTCCATCTCGCCCATCCCGGACACAGGTTTGCGCTGTCCCGCCAGACCCCCTGCAAATTCCTCGGCGAAGATTTCTGCTGCGGCGCGGCCTTCAAAAAGTACAGGACCGTTGTAGCGAGCAAGGACAGGCGCATCGCGAAGTGATTTGAGCCGCCCTCCCATTTCTTCAATGAGGGCTGCAACCCGGTCATCCGGGGGCAACCGATCGCGGGAATCCGAGTAAAACGTAACGGAATCTCCTAATTTCATTCCGTCGGCGGCTTGCGTCGAGCTAGCTGCTGTGAGCGTGACCAACGGATGTGACTTTTCGTAGAAAGTGCCCTCGCTATTCAAATAAAGCGAGCGCCCGTTGCTTACGGACAGACTAACCATCGAAGAGTTCAGTCCAGGCTTCGCGCCCAACAGCTTCGAGAGCTTTCGGACGCGCATTTCGGCATCCGAGCGCTTCATTTGGACCGCCGGCTCGATATCCATGATTTGCGTCGGATTCTCCTTGCTGAAGTCGGGAAGGTCTTCTGCCCGAGTTTTGTTCTGCAGCGCAGCCTTTTTTGCGGCAAGCTGCTCGACGGCTTGTTTATAAGAGCCATCGGTCGCGAGCCAGACCTGCCGGCGAATTTCCAGGTAGTTGTCATCAATCGGAAGCTCGTTAAATCCAAACTGCGGGTGAATCGTGCCTAACGAGAAGGAGGGAGGGGATAAGAAATTGGAGTTGTCGAAGGCATAGTCGCCTACACGCACTTCCACCGTCAAAGCGCGAATACGAGAATCGTCGTCGGAACTGCTAAGAAGACTTCCACACGTGGCTGAAGCCTCCAGTCCCCGTGCTTCGTGTATGCGATAGGCAATGAAGTAAGGCTTATCGAGCTGAGGAAGTCTCAGCTTTTCCATGGAGCGCGCCAACTCGTCGCGCATGGCGCGAGTTATCATTTCTCCGCCTGGCTTTGCATCCGTCTGTGGCTCTTGTTGCGGCTGGACTAGACTTGCTCCCACGACGCATAAAAGCAAACTAAGAGGAATGCGCCACACTCTCAAATTTCTTTTCATGGGAGCGCTCCGGCCAAATCTGTTCCAGGGGCTGGGAGAATCGGCGCCCGCTCCTGGGATTTCTCTTTTTTCTGCACTTCAATTTGAGAAATCAAGATATCTGGCGAAGACGCCGACACGGGGACCCAACCAGACTCGGCTCCGCACACGCCATTAAAGGTCTGGACGTCGTCATCGGCTGCGAGGATTTTGCTGAAGACGGTGAGCGGAGTGCCAATTAGATCCACGCCGCGGACAAGTTCTTCCCTCCCGTCGGGGTAAACGCGATAGACCATAACTGGGATCACGTTGAAGGCATTTGGTATGAAGCGCTGTGTTATCGTGAATCCACCTTCAATATCGTCAAACATCAGGCCAAAGGGATTGTTCTGCTGCCTGATTTGCTCGATGAGCATTTTCTTCAGTTCGTCATGGGAAGCCGACTTCGATGTGGCCACGACGAGATTCGACTGCCGGGCAATAGCCCGAAATCCCGGCTGGCTTCGGCCGTGGCCGTTCGAGTGATCAAAGCCGGCAATCGGCGACCGCGACATCAGGAAGCTTTCGAATACCCCATTTTTCACCACATCGACGCGGCGCGCCTTCACACCCTCATCGTCGTAGAGGTAATAGCCGGCCAGTTCAGTACTGCCAAGCCGCCGAAGTGTCGGATCGAAATAAACAGAAAAGGAATCGGGAAGAATCTTTTCGCCGACTTTCTTCTTGAACGTCTGCGCTTCGTTTTCGTCTTTTTGCCGATGCCCCTCGATCCGGTGGCCAAAGACCTCGTGAAAGAAGACTCCGCTGGCGCGGCCGGAAAGAATCGCGGGACCCGTGTAAGGCTCAACGATGGGCGCATTCTTCAAAGCATGGAGGTCGGCAATCATCTTATCCACGGCTTTTAACACGGCCAGGTCGTCGGGCAGATTTTCGGGCTTAAAGGCAACGAAAGATTCGTAACGCGGCAACTCCATCCCGTCTTCGGCTTTTGTGTAGGCGTAAAGCAGCAAGCGGTAATAGACGGAGGAGGTCTGAAGTTCCGAGCCGTCACTATTGGTGTACCAGCGCGTGACTCCTTCCGCGCTCAGTGTTGCTTCTCCCTCGTAGATGTCAGCCGAGCGGGCGAAAGGAGCCGTGTACTTCCGGATCTTTTGCTCCCAAACGGGGCGTTCCAATTTGATCTCGACTGGTGCTTCTGTGTATTTCTCAGCCGGGTCTTTGGAAAAGTCCCCAGAAGCATCCTCAGGCGCGACCTTCACCTGGGCGTTGGCCTTCGCGAGGGTGTAATGTTCAAGCGCCTTCTTGTACTTTTGATCAGTTTCATACCACAGGACTCGCCTGATGGCGTTGGAGTTGTTTTCGAGCGGCACCTGAACCATGGAGAAGCGGTCGCTGAAATCGAAGAACGGCAGGCCGCCTCGAACGGGATGCGTACTGTCGAAGCTCGGGTCACCCACGCGAAGATCAATGTTGAGCTGGCGAACGAGCCCTTCGTGGCTTGAGGTAATTGTGCCGAACGCACCGCCAACAGAAATGGAGTGCGTCTCTGTGACCTCATAGCTCAAAAAATAGGGAGGGAGGGGCTGCTTTTTGAAGCTCTCCATCGAGCGGGACAGCTCCTGGCGCATGGCCGCAAGAACCGTAGTGGGCGTCTCCGATGGCCCTGCTACCGGCAAAAACGCGAAGACGCACAGGCCTAGAAAAACGCCAATGCTGCTCCACGGCTTCACATCGTAACCTCTGAGTGAAACGCCCCTCTGAAGATCAACGCGCTTTTTCGTCGCTACTTTAATCGTAAATCGGCTTTTGATAATCAGCCCTTTGCTGTATTCACCCGTAGGGTCAACTGCCCATAACGTACGGCCGGACGGAAGGCAAAGACGCAAGAAGTGACATACTCCGCCTCGTGGACGAGGCGGCTTCTCAAGACACCCATACCCTTACATCAGGTTTCGTTACGTCTTGAAGGCTCAAGCCGAGCCTGGGTATTTCCATGGCGCTAACGTGGTCTCATTTGCCGATGAGACCGCATGCAGTGCAAACGTGCTCTCGGTCTGAAAGTTTCTTCGGCACTCGTGCTCCACACGGGCAACGTTGCGATGTTCCTCTTGGGTCACTACTGTCCGGTTGTCGAATTCTCATATCGACGCAACTAGCTGTAACGTAGTGGTTTAAGTGGCGTTTTGACTTTTTTCGATTTGAAATGTAAACGGGTGTTTTTGGCTCCATTCCGGCTGGTCTGATTCTGCTAAACGATGGGGTGTGAATACCGGACGAACTGTTTTTTCGCAGCTAATGGATTTTCTGCCCGCCTACGAGTTTCAGAAATGTGTAAGCCGGTACCGCGGCGATCACAAGGTACAAAACTTTTCTTGCCGAGACCAGTTTCTCTCGATGGCTTTCGCGCAACTAACGTATTGTACCGGCCCGCACTGCATTGAGGGGATCGTCGCGGTTTGATGTCGTGAGCTGAGCGAGCACGCGTCGTGGGGCTCTGCCCCCCGAACCCCCCGGCATTTACTTCCCCGCCCGGATGCCCGCGACGCTTGGAGACCGGCAGGAGGGATCCGGTATGGGTCGCGGGGCGCTTGCCAGCGGAGCCCGCTCTGGTCCGCGATCTCCTGCCGGTCACAGAAGTCCGTTCAGGCAGGCACGGCGGACGAATTCCCGTTCCCGTTCCGATGCGTGTCTGGAGTGGGGAGCGGAACGCGCACCCAACAATCCCCGCGACGAACGATGTGCCCCGCTGCAGCCAGACGCGTGAGTGCCTCGCCGACACGCTCGTTGCGCACGCGGACGGCCGCGCGGAGTGATGCGCGCTCGAGTCCGTCGGGGCCGGCGTGCTCCAGGGCATCAAGAATCATGGCATCGAGATCTGCTGAGGCAGGCGGCGCCAGTTCTTCGGCGCGCACAATGCCCAAGTGCATGTCTTGCTCGGTGCCCAATAGGGCCAGCGTGAGCGGATCGGGAGGGGCGGCGGCGCGATGCTCAACCGACAGGATCAGCGTGTGCTGCCGGCGGCGGAGGGAGAGCGCCGTATCCACCCAGGCAAAGAAATCGCCCGAACCGCGCAGGCTCAACCCACCGGTGGAAGAGCCATTCTTGCGGGCATGATGGACGATAATGATCGCCACGTTGTAAGCGCGCTGCAAGGCGCGCAAGTAGCCGAGAATCGCGGCCACCTCGCCCGCTTGGTTTTCGTTCACCTGATGCAGGCGGACAAAGGGGTCGAGAACAAGCAGACGCGGCGCCTGACGGCGCACGGTTTCGGCGAGGCGATGCTGATCAGTCAGCAGATCCAAGCGCACCGTGGGTGCGGTGATGACGTCGATGGGCAACGCGTTCAGGTCCAGACCGCGATGGCGACAAAGGCCGAGGAGCCGAGCTTTCACCAGCGGCGCCGCATCTTCGGCCATGTACAGCAGCACGCCCCCGGCGTCACACACGGGAAACGTGTCGAGACACGGCGTGCCGCTGGCCACCGACACGGCCACATCCATGCCCATCCAACTCTTACAGCTTTTAGGCAAGCCGCCAATCGTTCCCACGCCGCCATGGATCCAGAGGGGCTCAATGAGCCAGCGGCGTGCGGGATCGGGCTCGTCGAGATCGGCCGCGCGCACCACGGGCAGTGTTTCCCGCTCGCGGGAGCTCATGCCAGCACCACTTGACCGACCGGCGACTGCTCGATGGCGGCCTCCATGGCGTGATCGTCGATGAAATTCTGATTGCGTTCGTGGGCTTCGTACAAAGCCCGATGCAGCAGATGGGCAGCAACGCGCCGTAGCCCGCGGCTGGTGCGGAACAGGAGTTCGCGAGCCGAGTCGGCCAGGATGTTCTGTGTAGCGCCGGCGGCCTTGAAGGCATGGTCGATCATGGCGCTGAAGGCTTCGCGATAGAGCGGCTCGAGGTGGAGGTAATGCACGATGCGCATGGCCAGCGGGGCGTGCTGTTGCATGCGCAGATGTCGCGCCAGAGGAGGCAATCCGACCAGCCACAGCGTGAGCAGATCGCGGCTATCATCGCGGCTATCAAAGGCGAAGTTCAGGAAGGCGGAGAGATCGATGAAGAAGGTATCGGAGAGATGTTGTGCCTCGTCCAGAATGAGGATCGGTGCGATGCCTCGCTCATCGACCAAGTGCAATAGACTTTTCTTCAGGCTGGCCCACAGTTCGGCGCGGCGATGGGCGGGGCGAAGGCCGAGCTCCAGGGCTAAGGCGCGGTAGAAATCGAAGGGCCCCACGGCGGCACAAAGATAGAGCACCAGGTAGTCGGGCTTGGGCAGTTGGGCGCAGAGATGGCGCAGCGCGGCGGTCTTGCCGACGCCAGCATCGGCGGTGAGTACGCCCAGGCCAGGATCGGCGATTAGCTGACGGAAGGCGCGTTCGAGTTTTTTGAACCCGGGGCTCTTGTCGAAGAAGGTCTTGCCCTGGGCATCTTTGGGAAGCGGATGGCCGGTGAGACCAAAGCGTTGGTGATACATGTTGGATCATTCCTCCTTTTTCTCGGTTTTCTTGGTGGTGGGCGGCTGGCCCACCGGGCGGACTCGGTCGTAGTGCTCGGCTTCGATCAAGGCGAGCGGATCGAGGCCGCTGGGCTCGGCGTCCGGAGCCGCTTCGCCACGCACGCGCCGCCGTCGGCGCGAAGCATTCGCGACGCGGTCGAGCGGCACGGTGTCGCAGACGAAGGAATTTTCGATGAAGACGCGCGGGCGCGCCGTGTCGTCGTGGGGATCGAAGCGCAGTTCCACTTCCTGGCCCTCGAGTTCGGACCGCACTTCCAGATAGCCTCCCCGGAAGCGGACGGTGCCATCCTTGCGCACGACGCGACGCTCGCGGTGCAGAAACACATCGCCGAGGTTCTTCTGGCGTGGGAGGGTGCGCAGGAAGGGGAGCTCGGCCAGCCAGTGTTCACGCGGCACGCGGCCGGTGGTGCTGTGTTTTCGCGCGTGATATTCCGCGGAAAGCCACGCCCAATGCTTGGCATTGAGTTCGGCGAGCGGGAGCGGGTCGGCCGGCAATTCGTCACCGACTTCTTCGCGCCAAGTGCGATGCCAGCGTTCAATGACGCCCTTGGCCTCACAATCCTGGACCTGGGTGTGCAACAGACGGATGCCGAGTTCGGCGCAGATCAGCTTGAGAGAGTCGGCGATGTAGGCTGCGCCGAGATCGACGTAATAGGTGCGCGGAACTCCATGCTTGAGGATGGCCTGCTGGAAGCCGTACTCCTGGTCGACGGCGCTTTCGGAAAGGGCGAAGTAGCTGTGCGGAACATAACGAGTCGCGCCATCGATCTGGGAGAGCAAGTAAGCCTTGCGCAGCGAGCCATCGGGGGCGATGACCAGGGGCCCGTGCAGCGCGTCGCCCACCCACAAATCTCCAGCGTGTTCGGGCAAGAAGGATCGCCGCTCCGTGACTCCATGGCGCTGCGGTCGGGCGGAAAGGCGATGAGCCAGCAGCAAGCGATGCACCGTGGAGCGATGCAACGTGCCTCTGGGGACGATCTGGGCGCGCTCGAGCATGCGGATGATGCGCCGGATGGAGCGGCGGGGGCGCTCGCGCTTGACGCGCAGAATCTGCTCGGCGATCTCGGCAGAGATGACTCGGCTACAGCCGCGATCCGAACGATCCTGAGGGAAGAGAGCCTGAAAACCGCCGTGGCGATAGGCGTAATACCACGACTCGATGGTGCGTGCGGAAAGCTGCACATAGGTGCCGTCCGGCTGCTGCTGAAGCCGCGCGGCGGCTTCTTCGATGTAGCGGCGACGATCGCCGTGCTCCAGCCGCGCACTGATGAGCGGACCGAGAACGCCGAGTCGCCAAAGGGCGATTTTTTCTTTTTCTTCCTGTTCCATGGGCCGCGTTATACCGGGGAGCTGCGGCCATTTCTGGGGGGATTTTCGCCGTGCTCCAGACCGTCCCGGACGGCGCGGAGACAGCCGTGGGTTACATGAGACGGACCCGCGGTTGTAAGCGGTAGAGGAGCGCGGCCAAGCCAGCCAGAGGTTGGCCGACGTGCTCGCGGGCATAGGCAGCGACCAGATCCGCGCAGGTGGCCTCTGGTAGCAGCTGCGTGGCGAGCGTTGCCCAGGTAGCCTGGCCAGAGGCGGCCAGGATCTGGGCCAGCGCAAGCGCCGGCCGCAACCACCGTGCGCGCCAGCGCCGCACGGTTCGCGGCGGCACCTTCGGCCAATGTTGCGGCTCGCTGGGGGAGGATGCCTGGT
>WNEP01001017.1_pt1 | contig 18670 bp, 20 predicted proteins | sample 5399961 | NCBI WGS metagenome assembly WNEP01 (sample SAMN13153329, study PRJNA577476) | soil metagenome | isolation source: 20 cm grassland meadow soil pre-rain plot 5 | place: USA:California | collected 2015-09-08 | reverse complement strand
TCGCCTGGAATAATTCGTTCGTAATGTCCAGCGCCGCCAGGATCGCCGCCTTGTGGGTTTCGACGATCGGTCCCTGCGACAAGACCTTCTTCAGCGCCTGGTCCACGTAGGCGGCGACCTCCCGCGTGTACTCGGGCGGCAGATCGGACCGCACCGTGTACTCCTCGCCACCGATCATCACCTTGACCGCGTGTTTCTTGGTGCTCACGGCACCCCTCCGCCGGCACCCGGAGCGCTCCCGCTCGCCGCCGCGCCACCGCCCGTCGAGCGCACGCCCCCGTTGCCGCCGGCCTCGCGCGCTTGCTCCTCGAGAAACGTGAGGCGGGAGAGGAGGTCGTGAACCCGGAGCCGCGCCGCCTCGACCCGCTGCCGCAGCGCCTTGTTCTCCTGCTCCAGGTCTGCGATCCGGTTCCGCGTCTCGGCGTCGGGCTTGGCCGCGGATCCCCCCCCGCCCCCCCCGCCCCCCCCGCCGCCGCCGGCCCGCCCGGCAGCCTCCTTTAGCTCCCCTTCAGCCTTGACGGCGCGCGCGCGCCACCCGGCCAGCTCGTCCGCCACATGGCGAAGGATGGTCTCGAGCTGGTCGAGCACCTGTGCATCAGCTCTCTCTCCGTCGTACGCCAAGCTCGCCCTCCAGAGCTTCGAGACCCCGCGCCAGCAGCGCATCCACATCCCGCTCGCGCAGCGTCCGCTCGGGATCGCGGAACGTGCAGTGCCAGGCCACGCCGCGGTGCGCTGCCGGTATGCCGGGTCCCCGATACTCGTCGAATACCTCGAGCCGCTCAAGGAGCGGCCCCGCCGCCCGGCGCAGGACGTCGGACACCTGCGCCGCGGTGACCCCAGGCGGGAGCACGAGCGCCACGTCCCGCTCGACCGGCGGCTGCAGCGGCAGCGCCCGGTACCCGACCAGGTCGCGTTCGGCGGCGGCCAGTCGCACCTCGAAGCCGAACAGCGGAGCGGCCCACACCGGGGCGTCCGCCTCGAGGGGGTTGGCCTGCCCCACCACCTCTCCTCCCTGTTGCACCGCCACCCATCCGACCGCCCCGCCCGTTGCAGGTTCCACGTTACAGCCGGGGGCGGCGGCCGCCACCGCTAACTCAAAGTGGTACTTCAGGTCCCATATGTCCATATCAGGTACTTTCGCACCCTCCGACCAGTGCGCCGGCCGCCGGGCGCCGGTGAGCACCCCGGCCACGGACGTCCATTCTTCGGGCGCACCCGTCCCCCGCCGAAAGACGGTTCCCACCTCGAACAGCCGGATATCGCGATTGCGATTCGCCCAGTTGTATTCGATCCGTCGCATCAGACCCGGCACCAGCCGCCGTCGCAGATACGCCTCTTCGGCGGACATGGGATTGAGGATCGGCACGGCGTCGGGTCCGTCCGGAGGCCCGAGCGGCATGGTGCGTGCCTCGAGCAGGCCGGCGCGCACCAGTTGCTCTCGCACCCGCGCCCGGGCGCGCTCGTCCGGAGCGTCCGGGACCGTGCCCGGCCGGTAGGCGCGCAGCTCGTCTGGGAAGGCGTCGTACCCCTTCAAGCGGGCGACTTCCTCGATCAGGTCCACCTCGCGGGTCACGTCGGGGCGCCAGCCCGGGACCTGTACCGCGAGCCGCCCGTCTTTCGGCGCCACGAAGAAGCCCACGCCAGTGAGCAGGCGCTCAACCTCCGGGCGCTCTATCGCCACGCCGAGGAGATGGTTGACGCGCTCGGGACGGAGGAAGATCGTGCGCTCCTGCTGAGGCTCGGGCCAGAGGTCGAGCGCCGGCGCGCGCACCTCGCCCCCCGCCACGGCAATGATCAGCTCGATCGCCCGCCGCAACGCATCCGGCATCCCGAGCTGGTCGATCCCGCGCTCGAAGCGGTAACTCGACTCGCTCGACAGCTCCAGCGCCCGGCGGGTACGGCGGATGCGGGTAGGCTGAAAGTAGGCGCACTCGAGCACGAGATCCCTCGTGTCGGCGCTCACTTCCGACTCGGCGCTCCCCATGACGCCCGCGACGATGGTGGGGTGCTCGGCATCGCAGATCGCGGTCATGTCGGCGGTGAGCGTACGCGTCACGCCGTCCAGGGTGACGATCTTTTCGCCGGGACGCGCGCGTCGCACGACGACCGCGGGCCCGCGCAGCCTGGCGAGATCGAAGGCGTGGAGCGGCTGGTTCAGCTCGAACAGGATATAGTTGGTCGCATCGACGACGTTGTTGATCGGCCGCTGGCCCACGGCACTGAGGCGGTGGGCGAGCCAGGCGGGACTGGTCCCGACCTTGACCCCTCGGATCACGGCGATCATGTACCGAGGAGCGCCCTCCGGATCCTCCAGGCGAACGTCGACGCCGTCCACCACACCTGTGGCGGACTGGCGGACGGGGGGACGGGCGGACAGTCCGGCGGTCCGGCTGTCCGCCGGTCCGCCCGGTATGGCGGGGAGCTTGACCACCGCACCGATCGATGCGCCCAGCTCCCGGGCGACCCCCTTGTGGCACAGCAGATCGGGGCGGTTCGCCGGCACGTCGATCACGATCTGGTGATCGGCGATTCCCAGCGCGTCGATGAAGCGCGTTCCCGGGGCGGCCGTGGTGTCGAGCTCCAGGATGCCCGCATGGTCGGCGCCGAGACCGAGCTCTTTCGCCGAGCACAGCATGCCGTTGGACTCGACGCCGCGGATCTTTTTGCGCTCGAGCTTCAGCCCCCCGGGCAGTACGGCGCCCACCGGGGCGTACGGGTAGACCTTGCCGGTCTGCACGTTCGGCGCACCGCACACGACCTCGAGGGGCTTCCCCCCGCCTCCCGCGTCCACGAGGCAGAGCGACAGGCGGTCGGCGTCGGGGTGCTTCTTCACCTCCAGCACGCGGGCGATCAGAATGTCGCCCAGGTCCTGGTGCAGCGGGACGACGGCGTCGACGGCGGCGGCGTGGAGCGTCAGGCGGTCCGAGACGTCGCGCGCGTCGAGCGGGCGGTCCAGCAGCGCCTCGAGCCAGCGCCGCGAGACGATCACCGCGTTCCTCCCGCGAACTGCGCGAGGAACCGCACGTCGCTTTCGAACAGCAGCCGAATGTCGGGAATTCCGTGGCGGCTCATGGCGATGCGCTCGGGTCCCATGCCCCAGGCGAAGCCGGTGTATCGCTCGCTGTCCACGCCGCAGTTTTCGAGCACCGCGGGGTGCACCATCCCCGAGCCGAGGATTTCCATCCACCCGGTCTGCTTGCAGGTGGCGCACCCCGCACCCCCGCAGATCTGGCACTGCACGTCCATCTCGGCCGACGGCTCGGTGAAGGGGAAGAACGACGGCCGGAAGCGCACCCGTGTATCCGGGGCGAAGAACCGGCGCGCGAACGTGGCCAGCGTCGCCTTGAAATCCACGAAGCTGATCCCCTCGTCCACGGCGAGTCCTTCGATCTGCTGGAACACCGGAGAGTGCGAGGCATCGAACGGGTCGCGGCGGTACACCTGTCCCGGGATCACGACACGGATCGGCGGCGGGTAGCGCTCGAGCGTGCGGATCTGCACCGGCGAGGTATGGGTGCGCAGCAGCAGGTCCCCGCCCAAATAGAACGAGTCCTGGGCGTCGAGGGCCGGGTGGTCCTTCGGGAAGTTCAGGGCGAAAAAGTTGTACCGCTCGGTCTCGGCTTCGGGACCCACGGCGCGCGTGAATCCCAGCCCGCGGAAGATGTCACAGATCTCGTCCACGACCTGAGTCACGAGGTGGAGCCCGCCTCGCCAGCCGGCGCGGGCGGGCATGGTGAGATCCACGCCCGTGACGGCGCCGGCGGCGCGTTTGAGGTCGCGCTCGCGGGCGTCGAAGGCGGCCTCGAACTCACGTTTCAGCGCGTTCGCCGCCGCGCCGACCTCCTTCTTAGAGGACGGCTCGAGCTTGGGCAAGCGCCCGAGAATGTGGGTGAGGGCGCCGGCCTTGCGTCCCAGGATCTCGGTCTTGAGATCCGAAAGCCGGCGCTCGTCCGCCTGCGGAATCTCCTTCAGACGCTCCCGCAGCTCGGCGAGGGCTGCCAGGAGGTCGCGCATGATCAGAGCGCCTGCTTGGCGACCTCCGCGAGGTGCTCAAACGCGGCGGGATCGCGGACGGCGAGATCGGCGAGCACCTTGCGGTTGATCTCGACGCCGGCCCGGCGGAGCCCGTTCATGAGGCGGCTGTAGGACAGCTGGTGCAGCCGCGCGGCCGCGTTGATGCGCGTGATCCAGAGCCGGCGGAAGTCGGCCTTCTTGCGGCGGCGGTCCCGGTATGCGTACTTCTGGGCCCGCTCGACGGATTCCTTGGCCGCCTTCCACAGCTTGGACCGCCCGCCGAAGTAGCCCTTGGCGAGCTTCATGATCTTGTTCTTGCGCTTCAGACGCGCGACGTTGCTCTTGACGCGGGGCATGGATCGCTCCTTACGCCATCAACAGACGCTTGAGACGGTGCTCGTCGCCCTTCGACACCAGCGTGGGCTTGCGCAGGCGACGCTTCCGCTTGGGGTGCTTCTTGGTCAGGATGTGCCTCTTGTAGGCGTGGTAGCGGCGCAGCCGGCCGCTCCCCGTCAGCCGGACGCGCTTGCGCAACGCACGCTTCGATTTCTGCTTGGGCATTGGATCCTCATAGTCGTCGTCCGTCATCCGTTGTCCGTCGTCCGTTCCTACGGAACACGGATGACGGATGACGTTTTTACTTCGGCGCCAGCACCATCGACATGTTGCGGCCCTCGAGCTTCGGGTCCTGCTCGATCTTGGCGATGTCCTTCAGCGCGTTGGCGACCCGGTCGAGCACCGCGCGCCCCAGGTCGATGTGGGCCATCTGTCGACCGCGGTACATCATCGTCACCTTCACCTTGTTGCCGTCCTGCAGAAACTCCCGCGCGTGCCGAGTCTTAAACTCGAAGTCGTGATCGTCGATCCCCGGCCGGTACTTCACTTCCTTCAGATGGATGACGTGCTGCTTTTTCTTGGCCGCCCGCGCCGCCTTCGCCTCCTCGAACTTGAACTTCCCATAGTCCATGATCTTCGCGACCGGGGGTCGCGCGAGCGGGGCCACCTCGACCAGGTCGAGACCTCGCTCTTGCGCCGCCGCCAACGCTTCCTCGACGGTCAGCACGCCGAGCTGTGCTCCGTCGGGGGCAATCACGCGGATCGGGCTGATCCGGATCTGCCGGTTGACTCGGATGCGCGGTGCTTTGTTGTTCGGGCTTTCGATCGCCAGGTGCCGTTCTCCTCCAGAAGAAAGAAAAGAAAAAGCGGATTCCGTCGGCCCCTGGAATCCGCGCCCCGCCGTCCGTCCTCAGTCATCCGTTATCCGTAAGGACGGACGACGAACAACGGATGACGGACGACGTTCCTCGACCCTAGAGCACTCCCCGATCCGGAGAGGCAGCGGGTGAGGCGCACTCAGGCGCCCGCTTGCCGTATTGTCGGGGCTAAGTTAGCCCGCCCGAAGCGGGTCCACAAGTGCAAACGCCTTGCCGTCACGCCCCAGGCGGCCAGCGACCATTGCGGGATCGTGCTCGAACATCAGCAGCCACCCCTCCCCTTCCGCTCGCGCATACAGTCGTCGCTTCGACTCGAGAGTCACGAGCGGCTCCAGGTCGTAGCCCATGATCCAGGGGAGCGGCAGATGCGCGCTCGTCGGGACCAGGTCCGCCAAGAAGCACAGCCGCTCACCGCCGCTCTCGACCAATATCGATTGGTGATAGGGCACGTGCCCCGGTGTCGGAACGCAGCGGATCCCGGGGAGCGGCTCCGCGTCCCCGTCGATGAGGGTGAACGGGACCGACTCGAAGTTGCCCCGGAGGTAGCTCGCCGCGGTGCGCTCGTTGGTGTGCCGGGCGAACTCGAGCTCTCCCTTTTGCACCAGGTAGGTCGCCCGGGGAAAGGTGATCCGAATGGCCCCTTCCGCACCTCCACCACCCTTCACCACCTCCCGATAGGTATTGCCGCCCGCGTGATCGAAATGCAGATGGGTATCGATCACCCAGCGGACGTCCGCGGGGGCGTAGCCGAGCTCCGCCAGCGCATCCTCCAGCTGGGTACGCCCGTCCTTCCCTTCGTTCGCGACCCCGTAGATGTCCTTGAACTTGTCGTCCTCCTTGTTGCCGAGCCCCGTGTCCACGAGGACCAGCCCGTCGTCGTGCTCGACCAGCAAACAGCGGAGCGCCAAGGGAATGCGGTTGCGCTCATCGGCCGGAATGCGACGCTGCCACAGGGGTTTCGGCACGACGCCGAACATGGCGCCGCCGTCGAGGCGTTGCGAACCGCCCTCCAATGCGTGACACCGGAGCCGGCCCACCTGGAAGGTCGTGTGGGTCATTTGAACGCGGAACGCGGAACGCGGAAGTCGGAACAGCAATGGAAGATCGCGGGCTGCACGACGCTCACCGGGCTGTTCCGCGTTCCGCGTTCCCACCTCCGCGTTTCATGGTTCCGCGTTCCCACTTCCGCGTTCCGCGTTTTGGTGTGCCGCGGCCGGTCATGCAACTCCACCAGTTGTTCCAGCGTCTCCACCCCGCGATCCCGAGCGCGGCCCAGCAGCGCTCGCAGGACGTACGCGGTCGCCAGCGCGTCCCCGAACGCGCGATGGCGGGCCGGGTTGTCGACCCCGAAGAACGCCGCCACGTGATCGAGCCCCCGGTGGCGCAGCTCGGGCACGAGGCGGCGGGTGAGGCGGACCGTACACAGGGGCTTGCCCACCGGCGCGGGGACGCCGACGGTGGCGCATTCGACCGCCAGGAACCGCCAGTCAAAGCGGGCGTTGTGGGCGACGAATACGCCGGCCTCGAGCGCCCGGCCGAGACCGGCGGCAACGTCCTCGAACCGGGGGCGACCGACGACCAGGCCGTCGGTGATACCGGTGAGGCGCGCCACCCACGGCGGGATCGGGATACCGGGGTCGAGCAACGCCTCGAAGGCAAGGTGGACGGTGCCGCCCTCGAGGATCGCCACCGCCACTTCGAGGATGCGCCCGCCGTTCTGGGCTCCCCCCCGCCCCGCGGTCGTCTCCACATCGACGACGGCGAAGCGGGAGTGCTCGAGGGACTCGGACGCCAGGCTAGTGCCGTTCCAACTATTTCCGTCGAGTTCAGTGAGGCGCTTACGTACGACGACGCGACTCGGGGGGCGGTGCATCCTCAGTTCTCATCAAGTTGGAACGGCACTAGAGGTCATCGCGTCGGAGCGGCAACGTCATGCAGCGGGGGCCGCCGCCGCCCCGCACCAGCTCGCTCCCGTCCATCGTGATCACGGCCCGCTCGCCGTCGCCCAGGGCCTCTTCGCCCGTCAGCAGGTTGACGGCGGCCACCGTCTTGAACCCGGCGTGCTCGAGCTCCCGCAGCGTGGCCTCGTTGCGGGCGTAGGTGACGGTCACGCCGGGCTGCACCGCGAAGAAATTGCAGGCCGAGGACCACTGCTCACGCTCCTGCAACGAGCGGTCCGAGCCGCCGCAGAACACCGGCTCGAGGGGGTGATCCACCGCCTGCATGGCGGCGAAGAAGTTCGGCATCTCCTTCACCCCCTTCGATTTCTTGCGACGGTGCAGCACGGCGAGCCGCTCCGGCCCCACGAAATGGGGCGGATAGATGCAGCACAGCTCGCGGTCGAGCTGTGTAAAGATCATATCCAGGTGAATGGCGGTCCGCTCGTTGGGCATCACCACGACGATCACGTCCCTCACGCCGCAATGCTCGAACACCAGGTCGCACAGGTGGTCGAGGGCGGCGGGGCTGGAGCGCTCGCTGAAGCCGAGCAGCAGGAGGTCGGGACGCAGCGGATGCACATCGCCGCCTTCCAGCGTGTAGTTGTTGCGCTTCTCCTCGGAGCCGTCGTACAGAATGCCGGCGTTCTCGAGACAGGGGTGATAGCGGAACAGCGCCTTGACGAGCAGCTCCTCGGTCCAGCGCACCCCATAGCGCATCGAGCCGATGATGGAGTGCTCACCGATCACGATGCCCACGTCGCGCGTGAAAAACAGGTTGGGGAGCGGGGGGAGGGCGTAGCCGGTCTCGTTCAGGGCGCGCGCGATCGGCCCCGCCTCTTCCAGCGCGCCCTCGACCATGCGGCCGACGAGGGCCTCGGGGGACAGGGTCGCCAGCTGCTTGGCGAGGGCGTCCGACGGGACCACCTCGAGCGCCCGGGTCACGAGGAACTCGCGCACGTCGGCCCGCGCCACCAGCTCGGTCAAGAGCGTGCGCACTTCGTAGACCTGGGCGAAGCGCTCCAGCACCGTGACGAACCGCCGGTGCTCGCGTTGCGCGAGATCCAGGTCGATGATGTCGTCGTACAGGTAGTCTTCACGGCTGCCGGGGGTGACCGCGACCAGCTCGCGCCCGGGTGTGTGGACCAGCACGGCCCGCAGCGGACCGATTTCCGAGGTGACGTGGACGCGGGCCATGGGCGGGAATCTAACGCGGAACGCGAAAGGCGGAACGCGGAACAGCAAGGAAAGGTCGCTCGGCTTGCCGCGCTCGCACTCATGTTCCGCGTTCCGAGTTCCGCGTTCCGCGTTTCTATCGGTTGGCCAGCGCGAAGCTCAGCGCTTCCAGCTCCAGCGCCATGTTCACCGACTTCACCACCACGTCGGCCGGGACGGTGAGCTGCGCCGGCGCGAAGTTGAGAATCGCCTTGACGCCGGCGCGCACCAGCCGATCCACCACCTCCTGCGCCGCCTCCGCTGGCGTCACGACGATGGCGATGTCGGTCGGCTCGCGCGCGAGGTCGGCCTCGATATGGCGCACGTCGCGCACCACGAGGCCGTTCCAGCGCGAGCCGATTTTCTTGGGATCGCGGTCGTAGATGGCGCCGACGTGGAAGCCGCGCTGCCGAAAGCCGGGATACTGAATCAGCGCCCCGCCGATGCGGCCGGCGCCCACCAGCATGACGCGGTAGGTGCGCCGTAAGCCCAGAATGTCGCGGATCTTGGCCGCGAGCTCGGGCACGGAGTAGCCGAGGCCGCGCTTGCCGAACGAGCCGAAAAACGAGAGGTCCTTGCGGACCTGGGCCGATGTCGTCCCGCCCCGCCGGGCCAGCTCGGCGGAGGAGATGGTGGCCTGGCCTTGTGCGGCGAACTGCTCGAGGAACCGCAGGTACAAGGAGAGTCGCCGCACGGTGCTCTCGGAAATCTTCCGCATATTGTGAATAATTTCACAATCGCGCACTCCAGCGCAAGAGCCGCACGAACTCGGCAGCCGCGAGCGTCTCGGGCCGCGCCGCCGCGGCGAGCCCGAGCTCGCTCAGCCCCGCGCGCACCACCGCCGCCGGTCGCCCCGTCGCCGCCATCACCACGTTGCGCAGCTGCTTGCGTCGCCGGGTGAAGCACGCGGTGACGAACTCACGAAACGCCGCCAGCTCCGCCGGCGCCACCAGCGGCACCGCGAGCGGCGTGAGCCGCAGCAGCGCACTGTCCACCCGGGGCCGCGGGTGAAACGCGCCCGCCCGCACCGTGAACAGGCGCTCCACGCGACACACCGCCTGCACTCCCACCGACAGGGCGCCGTACGGCTTCGACCCCGGCGCCGCCGCGATGCGCGCGGCGACCTCGGCCTGCACGAGAAACACGATGCGCTCGGGGAGGGGCGGCGTGAGGGCCTTGTCGATCAGGGGCGAGGTGATAGCGTAGGGGATGTTGCCGACGACTTTGAATTGCGGATTGCGGATTGCGGATTGCGGATTTGCAGAGTGGGTCTCGAGAAGCGTATGCCAATCCAGCCGCAGCGCGTCCCCATCTACGACCGCTACTTTGTCCACTCCGCAATCCGCAATCCTCAATCCGCAATCTCTGGCGAGCCGTCGATCCTTCTCCACCGCGAGCACCTTGGCGACCCGGGGCGCGAGCGCCGCCGTGAGAGTTCCAGTCCCCGCCCCGATCTCGAGCACGACGTCGTCGGGCGCGGGGTCGAGCGCGTCGACGATTCTCTGGAGAATGGTGCGATCGGTGAGGAAGTGCTGGCCGAGCCGTTTGTCGGGGATCACGCCTTGAGGATGACCACGGTCCGGTCGTCGGTGGGCGCGGCGCCGCCGGTGAAGCCGGCCAGGTCGGCGTGCACCGACTCGAGGATCTCGAGCGCCGGCCGGTCCCGCAGCCGGGCGACGTGGCCCAGCACGCGCTCCTCCCCGAACCGCTCCCCCCGCCCGCCCAGTGCCTCGGTCACGCCGTCGGTGAAGAGGCACAGGATCGCGTCCTTGCGGATCCACGGCTGCGTCGTGTCGGCGCCCGGGGCGGTGGCGAGGCCGAGCGGGGGCCGCGTGGCCTCGAGCCGGGTCGCCTCCCCGGTGCGGGGGGACACGAGAAACGCGTGAGGGTGGCCCGCGTTGGCGAAGGTGATGCGCCCGGCCTGCGGGTCCACCACGGCGTAGAACACGGTGAGGAACATCTCCGTGTTGGCGAGCTCTTCGGTGAGCGACTCCTCCAGCCGCCGCAGCACTTCGGTGGGCGTCTCCGCCGCTTCGGCGTGGATGCCCGACGCGGCCATCACGAGCGCCATGATCAGCGCCGCGCTGAAGCCGTGGCTCGTCACGTCGCCGATCATGACGCCGATCCGGCCGGCGCGCAGGTTCAGCAGGTTGTAGAAGTCGCCGCCGACCGAGTCCGCCTGGCGGCAGCGGGCCGCCACGTCCACCCGTGCCGCGAGCACGAGGGGCGACGGCAACAGCTTCAGCTGCAGGTCGCGCGCCAGCTCCAGCTCGCGGCGCACGCGCTGTTGCCCCAGGTCCTGCGCGACGAGGCGCGCGTTCTCGATGGCGGCGCCGATCTGGTTCGCGATCGCGGCGACGAGCTTGCGATCGCCCGCCGTGAATGCATCCTCGCCCACCCGATCCGTCAGGTTGATCACCCCGATCGGCTTGCCGCGCGCCCCGGGCGCGGCGTACAGCACCGGCACCGACAGGAACGCCTTGCCTCGGTAGTTGCGGCCCTCGGGGCAGCCGGGATTGACGGCCTTGGGATCGGTGGGGTCATAGCTGACGATGCGCATCTCGCGGAACACGCGCGCCGCCACCGAGCACAGATCGTCGACCTCGATCGGCTCGGCGTCGCCCGGCTCCATCCCGCGCGCGGCCACGATGCGCAGCAGGTGCGCCTCGGGATCGTGCACCAGCAGCGTGGCGCGACGCGCCCCCACCACCGCCGAGACCTCGCGCAGGATCCGGTCCGCCGCCTCGTCGAGCCGGATCGTGTGGCCGAGGATCTCGCTGATCGTGTAGATGAGATCGATCTCTTCATACCGCTCCGACAGCTCGGCTGCCACCTGGGCGGCGTCGCGCTCGGCGGACAACACGGCCCCGACGATCTGGGCGAGCTCCCCAGCCATCCCCGGGGTTGCGCCCGGGGTCAGTGGGTTCCCGCCATCGCCGATCTCGAGCCACACGCCCTCTACCCCGGGAATCGGCTCGAGCCACGCCGATCCGCGCGCGGGATCGACCGCGCCCGTCCGCAGCCGCAGGCGCGCCCCGGCGAGCCGCTCGAGCACCGGCAACAGCCGCTCGAGACGCTCCCCGGTCAGCCCGCCCGCAGCGTCAGACACACCGAATTCCCCTTCTCGTTGAAGGCCACGTGGTCCACCAGGCTCTTCAGCACGAACAACCCGCGCCCGTCCTCCAGCGCCAGACGATCGGGGAGCGTGGGGTCCGGCACCGAGTCCGGGTCAAATCCATCACCCTCGTCGGTCACGTGCAGGTGGACGACGTCGTGTCCGACCTGGACCAGCACGCGCACGACGCGGGAGGGGTCGTGGTGGTTGCCGTACGCGATGGCGTTGGCGAGGGCTTCGGCGAGGGCGGTGCGGAAATTGAATCGGATGCGGCGCGGCGAGAGGGGCCCGGAGGGGAGCCGTCCCACGATCAACTCGACCGCCGGGCCGACGTACTGCAGATCGCTCGGCACATCGAGCGACAGCTCGGTTTCGGTCTCACCTCCCGCCGCGCGCCGGCGGACGTCGAGGTGCAGCGGCGTGGTCACGGCTAGAAAGCGGCGAGCGCCTCCTCGGAGGTCTTGGTGATGGCGAACAGCGTGTCCAGCTTGGTCAGCTCGAACAGCGTCTGCAGGTCCTCGTTCAGGCCGCACAGCCGGAGATCCCCACCCTGCTCCCTGATCTTCTTCGACAGCGACACGAGCACGCCGAGGCCGGATGAGTCGATGTAGCCGGTCTTGGCGAAGTCCACCACGAACTTGCGACCGCCGGTCTCCAGCGAGTCGAGCACCTTCTGCTTCAGCTCCTGGCGATTGCCGACGATCAGCTGGCCGTCGACGCCGACGACGACAACGCCGTGCTTGTCTTTACGCAACGTGAAGCTCATGGCTGCTCCCCGGCTTGAAGGACGGCGACCGCGACCGTGTCCACAATATCGTCGGCGGTGGCGCCGCGCGACAGGTCGGCGATGGGACGCGCCAATCCCTGCAGGATCGGTCCGATCGCCTCCCACCCGCCCAACCGCTGGACCAGTTTGTAGCCGATGTTCCCGCTGTCAAGATCGGGGAACACCAGCACGTTGGCCCGGCCCGCGACCGGGGAGCCGGGCGCCTTGCGCGCCGCGACGTCCAGCGCGAGGGCCGCGTCGGTCTGCAGCTCGCCGTCGAACGCGAAGTCGGGGCGCCGGGCGGCCAAGAGCTCGAGCGCCCGGCGCACGCGCTCCACGCGGGGGCCCGCGGCGCTCCCCTTGGTGCTGTACGAGAGGAACGCCACGACCGGCTCGTCGCCCACGATGCGACGACGGTCGCGCGCGGCCGCGAGGGCCGCCTCCGCGAGCTGCTCCGGGGTCGGCTCGGGGACTACCGCGCAGTCGGTGAACGTGAGCACCACGTCGTCCTTGACCATGTAGAACGCGCCGCTCACGGTCGTGATCCCGGGCGCCGTGCCGACGGTCCAAAGCGCCGCCCGGATCGTGTCGCCGCTCGGAAACGTGGCGCCTCCGACCATCACGTCGGCGCGGCCCAGCGCCACGAGCGCGGCGGCGTAGGTGAGCGGATGGGCCAGGGCGGTGGCAGCGGCCGCGTCGTCGGGAAACTTGCTCGGGTGACGGTCGCGCAGCAGGCGCACCATTTCGGGGAGCGGGGAGCGGACAGCGATGCCTTCCAGGAGCTCGACCGACCCCAGTCCCGACCGCTCGATCCGCGCGGCGGCGGCGCGCACGCGGGCGTCCGCGCCCTCCGGCAGCACGACCCGGCGGTGCCTGCGACGGGCCCGCTCCTGCAGCGCGTCGCGGAACGTCACTTCGCGAACTTTTGCTTGAGCGCCTGACCCACCGCGGGGTGGACCAGCGGCGACACATCGCCTCCGAAGCGGGCCACCTCGCGCACCAGGCTGGAGCTCAGGTAGGTGAGGTCGAAGGCCGGCACCAGGAACACGGTTTCGACCCCGGGGGCGAGATTGCGGTTCATGAGCGCCATCTGGAACTCGTACTCGAAGTCGCTCACCGCCCGGAGCCCGCGCACGATCAGGGTGGCGCCGGCGGCGCGCACGAAGTCGGCCAGCAGGCCGTCGAACGACCGGACTTCGACCCGCGGATCCGCCGCGGCTTTCTGGATCAGCGCGACGCGCTGCTCCAGCGGGAACAGCGGCTGCTTCGCCACGTTGACGGCGACCGCGACGATCACGCGGTCGGCGAAGGTGAGGGCGCGCCGGATCAGGTCCTCGTGCCCCCGCGTGATCGGGTCGAACGAGCCGGGGTAGACGGCGATGCGCGTCACGGGGCGTAAATGAAGGTGACGGCCGTGTCGCCATAGCGGCGCGTGTCGTCGCCCGGAATGGCCCGGTCCGCCGGATGCTCGATCGAGAAGATGCGCGCGAACGCGTTGAGCCGGAACATGGCCACCAGCCGGGCGGCCTCCTGCCCGGCGTACGGGGGATCGGCGAACGCCACGTCGTACTGGCCCGGGTGCAGGCGCTCGGCGAAGCGGAGCGCGTCCGCGCGGTGAATCGCGGCACGGTCGTCCACCTTCAGCGTCTTCACGTTGGCCTTGAGCGTGGCGAGCGCGAACCGGTGCAGCTCCACGAAGTCCGCGCTCACGGCCCCGCGCGACAGCGCCTCGAACCCGAGCGCCCCCGAGCCCGCGAACAGGTCGAGCACGCGTGCCCCGCGGATCGAGCGCTGCAGGATCGAGAACCACGCCTCTCGTACCCGGTCCGCGGTGGGTCGGACGGCGTCCCCGGCAGGCGTCTTCAAGCGGCGGCCTTTGAATTCGCCGGCGATAATCCGCACCATCCCTCTCCCCCCGATTGCGGATTGCGGATTTCGGATTGCGGATTGGGCGCACGACCTTCCATGTCCAATCCGTGCCACTCGTCGCGCTCCAGCCGGAACGCCACGTCCAGCCGCTCGCCGAGCCACTGATCGGGAATCGCGTCGGCCCACTGGAACGCGATGGCCGGCAGTGCGCCCGACTCGTCGTCCAGCGTGAAGCGCAGGTGGTTCGTGCCGACCCGGCGCGCCCCGACGGCGCGAGCGCCGCGCACTCCGAACACGGGCGCCGGGTTGCCGGCGCCGCACGGCTCGAGATAGCGGATCAGCTTCTCCAGCTCGTCGCTCACGAGGCCCAGTGACAGCTCCAGGTCCACCCGCTGCGCCGGCACCAGGTCGTCGGGGCGCAGAAGCTCGCCTGCGACGCCGAGAAACGCAACACGAAACGCCTCGTAGCGCTCCCGCCGGATGGTGAGGCCCGCCGCCATGGTGTGGCCGCCGTATTTCTCGAGATGGGGCGCCACGCGGTGCAGCGCGGCGTGGAGGTCGAAGCCGGCGATGCTCCGCCCCGAGCCGCGGCCCGTGCTTCCTCCCTCGTCCCACGCGATGAGAAACGTGGGCCGGCCGTAGCGCTCCACCAGCCGCGACGCGACGATCCCGATCACCCCGGCGTGCCACGCGTCCGCCGCGAGCACCAGCGCCCGGTCCTCCGGCCGCAACACGCGCTCGGCCAGCTCGACCGCCTCGTCCAGAATGCGCTGGTCCAGCTCCTGGCGCCGCGCGTTGAGCGTCTCGAGCTCCCGCGCGATGGCGGCCGCTTCGGCGGGATCGTCGGAGAGCAGCAGCCGCAGCCCCAGATTCGCGTCGTCGATGCGGCCGGCGGCGTTGAGCCGCGGCGCGAGGATGAACCCCACGTGGCCGGACTTGATCGGTTTGCCCGTCAGGCCCGCCGCGTCGATCAGCGCGCGCACGCCGGTCCAGCGCGAGTCGGCCAGCATCTTGAGCCCGTGGCGCACCAGGATGCGATTCTCGCCGGTGAGGGGCACGACGTCGGCCACGGTCGCCAGGGCCACGAGGTCGAGAAAATGGAGCGGCAGGTTGGGCGAGAGGCCGAGCGCGGGCACGAGCGCCTGCGCCAGCTTGAACGCCACCCCCGTGCCGCAGAGGTGCTTGTCCTCCGAGGCGCAGTCGGCCCGGCGCGGGTCGAGCACGGCCGTGGCGGGCGGAAGGACGTCGCCGGGGAGGTGGTGGTCGGTCACGATCACGTCGATGCCCGCCGCCCGGGCGGCGCCGACGGTCTCGACGGCGGTGATGCCGCAGTCGCACGTGATGACGAGGCCCGCGCCCACGCGCTGGGCTTCCGCGAGGCCCGCCGGCCCGAAATCGTAGCCGTCGCGCAGCCGGTGAGGCACGAACGCCCGGGCGTTGCCGCCCACACTCGCCAGCACGCGGGTGAGCAGCGCCGCCCCGCATTGCCCGTCCACGTCGTAGTCGCCGTGCACCAGGATCGGGGCGCGCGCGCGCACGGCCGCGACGATCAGGTCCACGGCGCGGGCCATGTCGGCCCAGGCGAGCGGATCGGACAGGCGCTCGAGCTCGGGACGGAGAAACGCCTTGGCCAGGTCCGGCGCCGCGAGGCCACGCTGCACCAGGATCGCGGCCAGCGGCTCGGGAATGTGGAGGTCGGCAGCGAGGGTCGAGGTGAGACCCGGGTCGGGCGGCGCCGCGACCGTCCAGCGGGCCGGGATCATTCCCGCGCGTACAGCAGCACGCCGCAGGCCTCGCAGCCTTCGATCGACGCGCCGCGCTGGATCAGTGCCCGCCGCTGGGTGGGGACGGCCGTGAAGCAGTGACCGCAGGCGTCGCCGTGGAGCGGATAGAGCGCGAGCGGCGCCTTCCCGCGGCGGATGCGCTCGTAGCGCGACAGCAGGCCGCTGCCGACGCGGACCGCGGCGCGCTCGCGCTCCGCCACCGCCTGCTCGCGCTCGGCCGCGATGGCGTCGCGCCTGCCCGCGAGCGCCTCGCGCAGCGGCGCCTGCTGCGCGCGCACCTCCTGGAGGGCCTTCTCGGCCTCCGCCGCCTTGCGCTCCGCCTCCGTCACGGCATCGCCCGAGCGCATGAACTCGGCTTCTTCTTTGGCGAGCACCGAGCGGGCGAGGTCCAGCTCCGCCATGAGGGTCGAGGCTTCCTTGGCGCCCCGCACCCACTCGAGCCGTTGGCGCCGCTGCTCCTGCATCGTGCGATAGTTGGCGATCTTGCCTTCCAGCTCGTCGCGCCGATCGATCGCGGCCTGAATCGCCGCCTGGGCGCCGGCGAGCGCTCGCTCGGCCGCCGCCTGCGCCTCGTCCAGGGCCTGGAGCTCCGGCGCGAGCGCCGCCAGGCTCTCGTCCGTCGCCGTGACCGCCTGATCCTTCTCCTGCAGCGACAACAACGCTTCAAGTTCCGGGTGCACCTCTCCTCCTCGCAGCGATTTTGTAACGCGGGTAACGTTTGCGGAGCTCGTCGAACACCCGTCGCTTCTCCGCAATCAGGGACGCCTGCCGCTCGGGACTCTCGAACGGCAACTGGTCGTCGAGCTGCTGCAGCTGCCGCTCCAGTCGCCGTGCTTCCATCCAGCTCACGGCCAATTCATACATCTCGTTGGGATCGCGCCCGCCGAGGCCCTCGCCCTTGAGCTGCTCGTAGGCGCGCGCCGACGTGTCGTCCAGCGCCAGCACGGCGTCGTCCGCCACGGCTTCGAACACGGCCCGATACGCCGCAAACTCGAGCTCCTCCGCGTCGACGGCTTCGACGACGCGGGACTTCCACGGCTCGCCTTCCAGCAGCAGGAGCAAGAGAGCCTTCTCGGCGCTGGCGGGCAGGACGGGATGCGAGATGCGGGATGCGGGATGGGTGGGGTCGGTGGGCCGCACCCCGCTTCCCGCATCCCGCATCCCGGCTTCTCGCTCCAGCACGTCCTTCCGCACTCCCGCCGCCTCCGCGGCGCGCGAGATGTACAGCTCCCGGGTGATGGGATCCTTCGCCGCGCGGACCGTCGGGAGCAGCCGGTCGAGCGCCCGGCGCCGGCCAGGGAGGCTCGCGAAGAAGGCCTTGCGGTCGAGAATCTGGATCTTGCGCTCCAGGGGGTCGACCGCGTCCTTGAGGATGGCTTCCAGTCCCGCGGCGCCCTGCTTCTGGACGAGGGTATCCGGGTCCTCTCCCGGCGGAAGCGTGGCCACGCTCACGCGCAGGCCCTGGCGCAGCAGCTCGTCGCCGGCGCGGAAGCTGGCGCGCAGTCCGGCGTCGTCCGAGTCGTACAGCAAGGTCACGGCCGGCGCATGACGCGCCAGTAGCTGCGCCTGATCCGGCGTAAGGCTGGTGCCGAGCGGGGCGACGACCTCCTCGATGCCGGCAAGCGCCAGGCGCAGCACGTCGAAATACCCTTCCACGAGAATGGCGCGCTCCGCCGTGCGCATCGCGTGCTTCGCGACGTGCAGGTTGTAGAGCAGCTTGCCCTTGTGGAACACGGGCGAGTCGGGCGAGTTGAGATACTTCGGCTCTCCTTCGCCGAGGATGCGGCCCCCGAACGCGACCACGCGGGTGCGCAAGTCGTGGATCGGAAACAGCAGGCGACCGCGGAACCGGGGCAGCAGCGTCCCGTCCTCTCGTTTAACGAGGAGGCCCGCCTCGAGCAACACCTCCTCACGCACGCCCAATCCTTTCATTGCGTCGAGGAACGCCTTGCTCCGAGGCGCGTATCCCAGCCCCAGTGGTAGCACGATCTCGAGCTCGAGGTGCCTGGACGCGAGGTAGTCCCGGGCCACCTGGGCTTCGGGGCTCTCGCGCAGTTGGCGCGCGAACCAGTCGGCGGCCGAGGCCACGGCCTCGTACAGCGGCTCGCGCGGGTCGGGGCCGGTGGGCCCACGCTCCGGAATCGCGATGCCGACCCGGCGCGCGACCTCGCGCACCGCGGTGGGATAGTCCATGCCGAGCTTCTTCATGAAGAAGGTGAAGACGTCGCCGCCCTCATGGCACACGAAGCAGTAGAACATCCCCTTCTTCGGGATGACGGCGAAGTTGCGGTGGGTGCCGCCGTGAAACGGGCACGGGGCGCGAAAGTCCGTCCCGGTGCGCTTGAGCTCCACGTGCTCGCCGATGATCCCCACGATGTCCGCCGCTTCCCGGACCTGCTCGATCACGTCGTCGGGAATGAGACTCACGCCGTGAACTCCACGATCGTGACCCCGTGCCCGCCCTGGTTCGGCGGGGCAAAGCCGAAGCGCGCGACCCGGGTGTCGGCGGACAGGAGATCGTGCACCAGCTGGCGCAGCGCGCCGGTGCCCTTGCCGTGGATGACCCGCAGATACGGGAGGTCCGCGAGGACGGCCTCGTCGAGCGCCTTGATCAATCGGGCTTCGGCTTCGTCCGCCCGCAGGCCCCGGAGTGAGATCTCCGTCGTCGCCGTCGTCGTCGAGTGCCCCGCTCCGGCCGGCGGCCGCGCCGGGCTCGGCGGCCGTCGCGGGGCACTCGACGGCGACGGCTGTTTGCG
>WNEP01001942.1_pt1 | contig 18783 bp, 17 predicted proteins | sample 5399961 | NCBI WGS metagenome assembly WNEP01 (sample SAMN13153329, study PRJNA577476) | soil metagenome | isolation source: 20 cm grassland meadow soil pre-rain plot 5 | place: USA:California | collected 2015-09-08 | reverse complement strand
ATGGTCCTCATGCCGCCGGAAGAACGGCAGCACGTCATCGGAACCCCAGCCGGCGAGCCCAAGCTGGCGCCAATGGTCGTAATCGGCGGCCTGGCCGCGCATGTAGATCATGGCGTTGATGGAAGAGGAGCCGCCGATCACCTTGCCGCGCGGATAGTTGAGGCTGCGGCCATTGAGGCCCTCCTCCGGCTCGGTCTTGAACATCCAGTCCGCGCGCGGATTGCCGATGGCGAAAAGATACCCGACGGGGATGTGGAACCAGATCCAATTGTCCTTGCCGCCGGCTTCGAGCAGCAGCACGCGCGTTGCCGGATCGGCGGAGAGGCGGTTCGCCAATAGGCAGCCGGCCGAGCCCGCGCCCACGATGATGTAATCGTACTCGCCTTCGAGCGGCGCTGCTTTGGCCATCGGCTTGCGCTCACGCTGTCGGATATGCGGAATTCGCAGCCACAGTGATCCAAGCCAAACGCGCAGCGTCAAGCCTGAGCATCATCGGCGTGGCGGCCCGCCTTGCCTTCGAGGCCGAGCCTGCTAGTCTTGCCTTACGGCCCCTGGCGCGCCGTAAGCGCGCCTTTTTTGTCCCGGAACGGCGCTTCTGGGTTGGCCGCTTCCCGAGACGTAAGTTCTGCCGGAGAGGGCGCGGCATGCGCGCGGTCGCGCTCGGCGGCACAAGGAGCGCCAGAATGCTCGTCAGAGAGCGTAGCTCACTGTCTCCTTCCCGACCCGGCTTGGAAGAGCTGCGATTTGACCGAGCCGAGCTCGCCGGCGCTGTGGCCGATCTCGGCGTGATGGTGCCGATCGCCGTGGCACTGATCGTGCAGAATGGCCTGTCCGCTACCGCCGTCCTTCTGCCGGCCGCGCTACTCTATATCGGGGCCGGTCTCGTGTATCGCGTACCGGTGCCGGTTCAGCCGCTCAAAGCCTTCGGCGCCATTGCGATTGCCCAAGGGCTGGGGTCCTCGGAAATCGCAGCGGGGGCGCTGCTCATGGGAGCAATCTTTGTTGCTCTGAGCGCCTCTGGTTATCTCGACCGCGTTGCAAAGATCTTCCCCCAACCCATCATTCGCGGCGTACAGCTTTCCGTCGGACTCTTGTTTTGCCAACTCGCCTTTAAACTCGTTACCGCACCCCCGGCAGCTTTCGCCGACCACGCCCAGCCGGTCGGCTGGCTTGTCGGCGGCACGATCGGGGTCGCGGCAGTCGCTTTGCTGTTGCGCCGCTATAACGCCAGCCTCTTTCTCTTTTTCATTGCGGTAGTCATGATGACGGTCGGCTTCCGTGGGCCGCTTGCACTCGGTCCTTCCCCGCTCCACCTGCCGGACTTGAGTCTTCAGGCGTTTGGCACCGCAGCCCTCGTGCTCGTCTTACCCCAGTTGCCCCTGACCTTCGCCAATTCCTGTCTCGCGACCGCCGATGCCGCGCGAACTTACTTTGGCGAGCGCGCCGCGCGGGTGCGACCGGGCCGACTGGCGCTCAGCCTGGGCCTCGCCAACCTTCTGGCGGGAGCGATCTCCGGCATGCCGATCTGTCACGGGGCCGGTGGGATGACGGCGCATCGCAGCTTCGGCGCGCGCAGCGGTGGCGCACCGATCGCAATGGGCGTTGCCATGCTCGCTGTCGCCCTGCTCATTGGAAATAGCCTGACGACGGCGCTCGCCGCTTTTCCGCTCCCGATCCTCGCGGGCTTGCTCGCGGTGGCGGGCCTATTGCACATCGCGCTGCTCAAAGATTTGCGCCAGCCTTCCCACTGGATGTTCGCCATCGCAGTCGGCGCCACCGGCTTTATCAGCAATCTTGTGATTGCGCTCACCGGTGCGCTCATCATTTGGTGGTTAGCCAAGGCTTTTGGTGTACTGGGTGAGAAGCCGCGATGAGCCGCATCCTTTCATAACCGGCGCGTGCTAGCTGATAGGCATGATCCCGGCCACGCAACGACAAGAGTCCTTCATTTCGGAGCCATGCCCTTGTCCCTGAGCTCCTTCATTGCGTTTGCGTTCTTCGAGAGATGCGCAAGCCCCATGCCGCGCAAAATGTTCGGCGCCTTGGTGAACTGGATGTTGTCGTAGCCGACGATTTCTATTCGGTTGCCCCAGGGATCAAGGAAATCGAGAAAGCGACCGGGCAGCGGCTTGATGTCCGCCGCCGCGAGCGCGCGGCGAACCGCGTCCTTGTCGTCGACCACGAGGCCAAAATGGCGGCCGTCGTCGGGCGGCTGCGCGCGGCCCTTCTGCAGGGCGAGGAACTGATCGCCCAAATCGATGAAGGCCGAGGTCTTGCTCTTGCCGCGCAGCTTGAAATCGAACAGGCGGCCGTAGAAGGCGAGCGCCTCCTCGATATCGCCGACCTCGAGAGCAACATGGTTGAAACCGATGGCGCGCGCTTTCCTTGCTTCCGGCATGGCGGTCTCCGACAATTGGGGCACGCGTCATGTGGTGATTTAATAGCTGGCGGCCAATAGGCCTTTGCGAATGCGAGAGCGAGATGTTTCCGCCCGAGCGCATCGTCTGCCTCACCGAAGAGACCGTGGAGACGCTTTATCTCCTCGGCGAGGAGCAGCGCATCGCCGGCGTGTCCGGTTACGCGGTGCGACCGGCACGGGTGCGGCACGAGAAGCCGCGGGTCGCGGCGTTCATCTCCGCCGATTTTGAGAAAATCCTCGCGCTCAAGCCCGATCTCGTTCTCGCGTTCTCCGATCTGCAAGCCGACATCGCGGCCGAGCTGATCCGCCGCAATGTCGCGGTGCATGCGTTCAATCACCGCGACATCGCCGGCATTTTCGATATGATCCACACGCTCGGCGCGCTGGTCGGCGCGGCAGCCAAAGCCGAGGAGCTGGTGGCGAAGCTCGAGCAGCGGCTGGCGCAAGTGCGCGCGCGCGCCGGCACGCTCAGGCGTCATCCGCGCGTCTATTTCGAAGAATGGGACGAGCCGATGATCTGCGGCATCCGTTGGGTCGCCGAACTCATCGAGGTGGCCGGCGGCATCGACGTCTTCCCCGCGCTGTCCCGGTGCAAGAATGCCAAGGACCGCGTCGTATCCTCTACCGATGTGATTGGCGCCAAGCCCGACATTATCGTCGGCTCCTGGTGCGGCAAGAAGTTCGTGCCGGACAAGGTCGCGGCGCGACCAGGCTTCGCCGAGATCGCCGCGGTGCGCGGCGGCTTCCTGCGCGAGATCAAGTCGCCGCTCATCCTGCAGCCGGGGCCAGCGGCGTTGACGGACGGGCTCGACGCGCTCGCCGCCATCATCGCGGAGTGGGCGGCGCGTCCGCCGGCGCGCAGCATGTGCGGATCGCACGATGGAGGCCGATCATGACTCGGAGCGGTTGCCATCGTCCTACCCGCCGTGTGATTGGAATATTGCTGGCGGCAGCCGTGCTCATGGCCGCAGCGGGCGATCCAGTCAAAGCGCAGAGCCCGACCGTTCGCCTGGTGGTCGATTACGGCGACGGGGTCACCAAGACGATCGCCCAACTTCCGTGGGCGAAGGGCAGCACGGTTCTCGATGTGATGAACGCGGCCAAGAATCGCCCGCACGGAATTAGCTTCGAGTATACCGGCAGCGGCGCCGCTTCGTTCCTCACGCGAATCGACGATCTCGCGAACCAAGATGGAGGCAAGAAAAATTGGCAGCTGTGGGTCAATACCAGCTATGCTGACAAAAGCTTCGCTGTCTACGAAGTACAGCCGTTGGACGTGGTGTTCTGGCGCTTTACCATGCAGGAAGGCAAATGATGGCTTTGATCGGAAGGCTCCGCCGCGCGCGATGCGTTCGTGATCTGCCGCTCACTGAATTCTGGATTGCGATAGGTCTCGTGGGGCTCGACGTTGTCGCGCGTTTGTTGCCGCACGCGCCGAACTTCACGCCCGTTGCGGCGAGTGCGCTGTTCGCCGGCGCGGTTTTGCGCAGCCGGGTCTCGGCGTTGGCCGTGCCCATTGCGGCGATGCTCATCAACGATCTCGTGCTGGGTTGCCCGGACTGGCGCATCATGGCCGTCGTCTATGCCGCTTTGGCGGCTCCTGCCGTTCTCGGCAGGTGGGGACGCCCGCGTGGCGCCATTGTGCTCGCGCCGCTTGCGGTCTCGTCCTCGTTGCTCTTCTTCGCGAGCACGAACTTCGCGGTGTGGGCGTTCAGCGGCATCTACGCGCCCGATCTCGCTGGCCTCATTGCCTGCTACGTCGCGGCGCTGCCGTTTCTGCACAATACCTTGCTCGGCGATCTGTTTTGGACCGCGCTTTTGTTCGGCGGCTGGTGGAGCGCAAGACTTCTGTTTACTCCGGCGGCGGGCGGCATGTTGTCCTCAAGTCGTCATGCGCGGGCTTGACCCGCGCATCCATCCGCTGCGGAAAGAGTCTTTACGAAGATCGATGGATTGCCGGGTCAAGCCCGGCAATGACGGTCGCGGCCCGTCATCCTAAGCGCGACCACAGCTCGCGCGCCGTTTTTTTTATTTTCGCCGCGAGGGTTGCCGGCGGCTCCTCCTCTTGCGCCAGGCGCAGGCCGACGTTGGAGAGGCGGCCGTCCGTCACCCGATGCGCCACCAGCGCGATCGGCCCGAGCGGCACGACATCGCCTTGCTTCGGACGGCGCTTGATCTCCCCGGCGAAGTAATCCGCCAGCGTAATCTCGGCAGCTTCCGGCGCGATCGACAGTCCATAGATCTCAGCCAGCGCGCCGAGCGTGACCTCGCCGGACACGAAGAAGTCGCCCAGCAGCCGCGGATCCGGCGCGGTCGGCGGCGGCATGTCGACAAAGAAACGATCGAGTGCCTGCGCCTTCTCCGGCGGCGCCAGCACGTAAACGTAGTCGCCTGGCCGTACCGGCTGCGATTCCTGCGGGCTAAGAATCTTCTGATCGCGCACCACCAGCGTCGGCCGCGCCCAGGACGGCAGCAAGCCGCGCTTGAGATAGGGACTGTTGGCGGCGACGGGATAACCCACGATCTCCTGCTCAAGCTGGCCCGGCAGGTCGAGCTCGACCCGGCGCGGCAACGGATCATGCCGCGGCAACGCGATGTGCAGCTCCCGCGCCGCCGCTGCAATGGTCCAGCCCTGGATGAGAAGCGAGGTCAACACCACCACAAAGGCGATATCGAAATAGAGATGCGCATTTGGCAATCCGATCAGCAGCGGGATCGAGGCAAGGAAAATGCCGACCGCGCCGCGCAATCCGACCCAGGAGATGAAAGCCTTTTCCCGCCAGGCGAAGCGAAACGGCGCCAGACAGGCGAACACCGCGGCGGGGCGCGCGATGAACATGAGCACGACCGCCACCGCCAGCGCCGGGAAAATACTGTCGACAAGACGCATCGGCCACACCAGCAGGCCGAGCAGCACGAACATGACGATTTGCGCGAGCCAGGTGACGGCATCGAGAAACACCACCACCGTATTGTGCGCGCGCGTCGGCCGGTTGCCGACGACGAGGCCAGCGAGATACACCGCAAGAAAGCCCGAGGCGTGCAACACCGAGGCAAGGGCGAAAATGACGAGCGCGCTTGTGGTGACGAAGGGGGCATGCAGGCCCTGCGCCAGCGCCAGCCGGTTGAGCACGATGACGATGACATGCCCACCGAGAATTCCGATCAGCGTGCCGAGTGCCGCCTGCTCCGCGAGCACCGCGAGCACGTGCTGCCAGGAGCGATCGCCGACGGTGAGAAACTCGACCAGGATGACCGTCAGCAACACGGCGAACGGATCGTTGCTGCCGGATTCGACCTCGAGGGTCGCGCCGACGCGCGGGCGCAGCCGCAGCCCGCGGGCATGGATCAGAAAGAATACCGCTGCGGCGTCGGTCGAGGCGACGACCGCGCCGACCAGCAGCGCCTCGGTCCAGGTCATGCCGAGCAGAAATTTCGCCACCGGAGCCGTCAACGCCGCCGTCATCAGGACGCCAACGGTCGCCAGCGTGACCGCCGGCGCCAGCACGCTGCGGAACGTGGCGAAGCGGGTGCGCAAGCCGCCATCGAACAGAATGAGCGCGAGCGCGATCGAGCCGACCACATAGGTCGTGTGCACGTCGTCGAACTGAATGCCGCCTGGACCGCCCTCGCCCGCGAGCATGCCAACGATCAGGAACACGAGCAGCAACGGGGCTCCGAAGCGCATGGCCACCAAGCTCGACATGATGCCGGCCAGCACCAGGAGCGCGCCGAACAGAATGCCAATGCTGATTGCGTCGAGAGCGGCCATGTGTGCGAATCCTTAGCTCCCATTGGTAATGGGCACGCGCCGCGCGGCAACTGCTAATTATCGGCCCGCTATGCAGGGTTGCCCTCGAAGGAACGTCTTGAAGTCCGATCCCGCCCGTCCCGCCATCGCTGCGCCGGCCGCCGGCATCGCCTGTGGCGCCGGGGCTGCGCTGTTCTGGGCGGCAGGCTTCGTCGCCGCGCGCCACGGCATCGCGGTCGGGTTTTCCCCCGCGGACATCGTGTTGCATCGTTTCGTCTGGGCCGGGCTCGTGTTCCTGCCCTTCGTGGCCTGGCAAGGATTTGGCGATCTCGGCGGTGTGGGATGGATGAAGGCAGTGGCGCTAACGCTGCTCGGCGGCCCGCCGTTCGCGTTCTTGAGTTATGCGGGGTTCCTCTTCGTGCCGCTCGCCCATGGCGGGGTGATCCAACCCTCCTGTGCCGCGCTCGGCGGTCTCGCGCTGGCAACGCTCGTGCTCAAGGAAAGGCTTCCGGCGCGGCGCGCGGCAGGCGCGGCAGTGATCGTCGCCGGCCTTGCGGTGATCGGGGGCGATGCGCTCGCAACCATCGGCGCGCACGGCCTGATCGGCGATCTCTCCTTCGCCACCGCGGGATTGATGTTTGCTTCTTTCGCGACGCTGCTGCGGCTGTGGCACATTGCGCCGACGCGCGCGGTCGCCGTCACCAGCGTGGTGTCGCTCGTCGATATTGCGATCCATTGGTTCGCCTTCGGCTTCGAGCGGATGATCGCATTGGGACTTGCGGAAAACCTCCTGCAATTGGCGCTGCAAGGCGCCTTCGCCGGCGCCGGCGCGACGTATCTCTTCACCCGCTCCGTCGTGCTGCTCGGCGCCGGCCGCGCCGCGGTATTTCCCGCGCTGGCCCCGGGTATCACGCTTCTGATCGGCTTCCTCGCGCTCGGCGAGGTGCCGAGCCTCGCCCAGCTCGCGGGCTTTGGCATCGTGCTCGCCGGATTCCGGCTGACGCAAAAGAATTGATACGCAATCCACCTCATTGGCTGGCATCACTCGTCTTAGGGCGCGTACGTGGCGAGTTAAGGCCCTAATTGCCGCCTGCCTAGTACGGAGTCGTTATTACATCCCGCTGATCGCGCGCCGCGGCAGGTAGTGGAGCACGCGCTGCTCCACGAGGATGACGGCCAGATAAGCGATGCCTCCGACCAAGGTCAGCATGAGGATCGCAACGAATACCATTGCCGTATTCGCCTGGCCCTCGCCGAAAGCCAGTAGATAGCCGAGCCCGAGATTGCCCCCGACCAATTCCCCCACCACCACGCCGACAACGGCCAGCGTCGAAGCGATGCGCAAACCGGCGAATAATGGCGGTAGCGAAGCCGGGAATTCGATCTTCCAGAAAATTTGCGCGCGCGTCGCCGTGAACGCCCGCGCGAGGTTGATCAGGTCCGGATCGACCGTGCGGATCGCGGTCAGCACATTGACCATGACCGGAAAGAACACGATGAGAATGGCGACCAAGATCTTCGGGTAAACGGTAAAGCCCATCCACAGAATGAACAGCGGTGCGAATGCGACCTTGGGCGCGATCTGCAGCGCAAGGATGTAAGGTGAGAGCGCAAACTCGGCGGTCGGCGACATGCCGAGCAAGTAGCCGAAGAACGCACCGAGCAGGCTGCCGAGCAGGAAACCGGCGATCACCTCGGCGGCCGTGACGCCGGTATGCGTGATTAGCCCGCTCACCGCCAGCATGCGCAAGAATTCATCGAACACGGATGACAGCGGTGGGATGATGAAGACGGGAATGCCGAGAATACCCGGTCCCCACTGCCACGCCGCGAGCACGACGAGCAGCAAGGCCACGCTGGCCGCCGTTCCCCTGCGCACCAGCCAGGAATTGCGCTTCACGCCGACGCTCCCGCCGGGCGTTCTTCGGTCTGACGGATGTCGAGCCGACTCATCAGCCGCGCCAGATAGTCGTTGATCGTCGGTGCCTGGCGGCGCACGATCGGATCCTCGCGCTGCGGCAGTTCGATGCGGATCTCGTCGATGATGCGGCCGGGCCGTCGGCTCATCACCAGCACACGGTCCGACAGCGTCACCGCTTCGAGCAGGTCATGCGTAATCAGCAGCGCGGTCTTGCCCGCACGTCTGAGCGTTTGCGCGAGCTCGCGCTGCAGCACCATGCGCGTTTGCGCATCCACTGCCGAGAATGGCTCGTCGAGCAACAACACTGATGGATCGACCGCGAGCGTGCGCGCGAGCGCCACGCGTTGCCGCATTCCGCCGGACAATTGGTGCGGATAGTGACCCGCGAACTCGGCGAGGGTGAGATTTTCCAGCAACGCTTGCGCGCGCCGCTTGCGCTCAGGCCAGACGAGGCGCTGAATTTCCACGCCGAACATCACGTTTTCGAGCACGGTGCGCCAGGGCAGCAGCAGATCCTTCTGCAGCATGAAGGCCACGTGCGCGTTTGGACCTTGCACGCGCTCGCCGTCGACGAAGGCCGTACCCTCGCTCGGCGTGTAAAGACCCGAGCCGATGTTGAGCAGTGTCGACTTGCCGCAGCCGCTCGGGCCGATGAGGGAGACAACTTCGCCATCGCGAACGGCGAAGCTCACCCGCTCCACCGCCGCGAGCGCTTTCCCGGAAGCTGCCGCGAAACGCATGCTCACGTTGCGGTATTCGAGCCGTACCAGGTCCGACATGGTCCAAACTCGTCCAGGCAACAACGGCTTGCCCGCGCACTCGTATTGCAGAACGATACCATGGCGTATAGTGGCGGACGGCAAAACATGGCCGGCGAGCGTCATGCGCCGAGGGAGAGGGTGAGATGGCCGCACGTGAGATGAAAATATCGCGCCGCCTGCTGATGGCCGGCGGCAGCGCATTTGGTCTGGGACTGGTGAGCGCGCCCGCATCCTCGCAAGCACCGGAGAAGGTCACCTACCTATTCCCGGCGCCGCCGATTCTGCCCGCTTTCGGGCCGATCCAGCTCGCCCAGGGCAAGGGATACTTCACGGCTGCCGGGCTCGAGGTGAGCTTTGCGGTCGGTCGCGGCGGCGTCGACGTCGCCAAGCAAGTGGGCGCCGGCAACGCGCCGCTGGGCGGCATCGTCGCGGATGGGCCGATCATGGTCCGCGGCAACGGCGTGCCGGTGAGGATCGTGGCGGTGTTCGGCGGCAAGGGATTCATGCAGCTGGTCGTGCGCGAGGATTCCGGCATCGACAAACCGGCCGACCTCAAGGGCAAGACCATCACGGTCATGTCGTATCAGGACACGACGTTCTACGCCCTGCTCGGTCTGCTCGCGAGCGCGGGCCTGACGCAGGACGACGTCAACATCCAGTCGGTGGGTCCGACCGGGGTGTGGGAATTCGTCGCCACCGGAAAATCCGTAGGGATGGCGGGTGTGCCGGACTGGATCCCGCCGGTGCAGGCCGCCGGCGTGAAGGTCAAGGTGATCCCGAGCGACGAATACTTCCCGCACATGGCGCAAGGAATTGCGGCATCCGATCAGATCATCAAAGAGAAGCCGGAAATGGTGCGCAAGTTCGTGCACGCGGCGCTACGCGGCATGAAGGACATCATGGACGATCCCGAGAAGGAGTCCGACAATTTCGTGCGCTTCGTGCCGGATTGGAAGGGAAAGGAAGGGGCGGTCAAATTCGCATTCAACATGTATGCGAAGCTTGTCTATCCGGGGCAGCAGGAGCTGGGCGAGGTCAACGCCGAGCGGCTCGCCAAACTGCAGGACTTCTACCTAGCAAAGGGTTTCATCCAGAAAGCGACGCCGGTCGAGGAGCTCTATAGCAACGCATTCATCAAGTAGGCGGGCAATCGCGCTGACTCGGCATCCGAGTGGCTGGATCGGCATGCCCTCGTCGACATCGTGGGCGCGAAAGCGATGCCCATAATCACCGCCTCTGGAATATGGATCCCGTCTCCGCCGGGGACGAGACTGCTGCCTCGCCCTGATGCGAAGTTTTCTACGTCGGCACCAAGCCGCGGCCGTCAGCTGGCGTAGGGCGCAATAAGCGAAGCGCATTGCGCCGCTACTCAGCGCGGTGGGCGCTCTATTAGCCTGCCGAACATGCGTCCCGATTTCGCCGGGGACGACAGGTGTAGGAATTGATCGAGGGGCGCTGGTTTTATTTCTTATAACCGTCGGTTCCCTGCCAGCCATGTTTTGAAATATCGAAAATCACTCCGTCGGGATCCTTGAACTTGCGCTCGAAATTGCCGTGGCGCTCGTCCCCGAGGTCGAAGAAAAACTTTCCGCCATTCGCGTCGATGCGCTTCTCCGTTTCGGCGAGATCGTCGACCTGGAAGCCGAAATGGTGGGCGCCGACGAAGGCCGTGCCCTCCTTGAGATCGGACGCCTTACTGCCGGCCTTTCCGGTAAAATTGAGCAGCGCGAGATTGATGACCCCGTCGGTCATGTAGATCGCGGAGCCGATCTCCAGATCCTCGCGACCGACGCGCTTGAGGTCGAACACGTTGGCGTAGAACTGCGCAGCCTTTTCGAGGTCTTTGACGCAGACTGCAAAGTGGCGCAAACGTGCCATGGCTATCCTCCTCGCGAACGCAGCTCTCGCCGGCGATCATAGCGCCAGCCTCTTGGCGAGTGCTACCCTCGATCGCGCAATGCCCTAGGCAGTTCGATGAAACGACACGCCGAAATCGCCGGCGCGGGGTTTGCTGGGCTGACCGCCGCCTGCGCGCTGGCGCAGCGCGGCTGGAGCGTGCGCGTGCACGAGCGCGGGGAGCGCCTGCGCACCACCGGCGCCGGCATCTACATCTACGAGAACGGGCTGCGCGTGCTCGCCGCCGTCGGCGCCTATGAGCAAGCGATCAAGGGAGCGCCTGTAGTCCAAACGCGCGAGGTGCGGGACGATCGCAACCGCCTAATCTCGGTGCACCGCTGGGACAGCAGTCGCGTGTTCAGCATCGTACGCCAGACCGTCATCGACGCGCTGGCGGCGGCGGCGACGCGCGCCGGTGCCGAGATCGTGACCGGCTCCGTTGCGGCCGGCGCGAGCGCCGCGGGCGAACTCGTGCTGGCAGATGGCCGCAAGCTCAAGGCCGACCTGATTGTCGGCGCCGACGGCAGCAATTCCGTCGTGCGCGATGCGGTCGGTCTCTTATTCAAGCGCAAGTATCTCGTCGACGGCGCCACGCGTTTGCTCATTGCAAAGACGGACGAGGAGCGCGTGCCGGCGGACGGGGTCACAACCGTTGAATATTGGTCGGGCACCCGGCGCGTGCTCTATACGCCCTGCAGCGAGACGGACATCTATATTGCGCTCACGATGCTCGATCGCGACGAGCTGGCCAAAGCGACGCCGGTGCGAAAGGATGCGTGGAAAGCCTGGTTTCCCCACCTCACGCCGTTGATCGACCGTTTCGGCGCGCAGGGCCGCTACGATCGCTTCGATTTGATCAAGCTGCGCCGCTGGTCGGCCGGACGAGTGGCGATCATCGGCGACGCCGCGCACGCGCTGCCGCCGAACATCGGCCAGGGCGCCGGATGCGCCATGATGAACGCGCTGTCGCTCGCGGTCCATCTCGAGCGCAATGCGAACGTACCGGCGGCGCTCGAGACGTGGGAGAGAAACGAGCGGCCGATCACTGAACATACGCAACGCATGTCGTACTTGCTGGGCGTTCCGACAACATGGCCCCCTTTCCTGCGGACACTGGCGCTAGGCTGGACAGGGCGCTCGAAATGGCTGGTCGCGCAGCGCACGAAAACTGCATTGCACCGGCCGACCGGGACAGCGCCGCAGTAGCGCGGCTCTGCAGCACAACGGCTTTGCAGTAGCGTCGCCGCCACGATGCGGTATCATTTGCGAATTCACCCCCGGCGACAAGGCATAAGATGATGAGCAAAATCGACGCCGAGCTGGCTTCATTAATTGCACCCGGTCGCGTGCACCGGCGGATCTACACTGATTCCCGCATCTTCGAGCTGGAGATGGAGCGCATCTTCGGCGCGGCTTGGCTCTATGTCGGGCACGAGAGCCAGATCAAAGATCCGGGCGACTATTTCGCGACCCGCATGGGGCGCAAGCCCGTCGTTTTGGTGCGCGATGCGGAGGGAACGGTGCGTGTGATCCACAACCAGTGCGCCCATCGCGGCGCTCTGGTGGTGGCGACCGACCAAGGCAACGCGGGCGAGTTCACCTGCTGCTATCACGGTTGGACCTATCATCTCGACGGTCGCATCAAGGCGGTGCCGCTCAATCACGGTTACCCGCAAGGCTTCGACGCGAGCGATCCGAAAATCGCCATGTTGCCGGTGCCGCGCACAAAGAGCTACCGCGGCTTCGTCTTCGCCAGCGAGGCGAAGGACGGACCGAGTCTCGAGGAATGGCTCGGCCCGATGAAGGCGTCGCTCGATGACATGATCGATCGCGCGCCCGACGGCGAGATCGAAGTGGCTGGTGGCGTATTCAAACACGCCTTTGACGGAAACTGGAAAGTCTATTTCGAGAACCTCTGCGACGCGGCGCATCCCCTATTCACGCACCGCTCCTCGATCGACGCGGCGCTTGAACAATCCGACGATGTTCATTCCGACGGCGCCGGCGAGATCGCCATTCGGCAGATGCGCCAGAACGGCGCTCCCTACAGTTTCTGGGAATCGCAAGTTGGGATTTGGACCTATCCAAACGGCCACAGCTATCTCGGCGACTATCACGACGACGCCAAGCTCGTTGCCGCGCTGAACGATCCGGTGTTCCGCCAATACATTGCCGCCTTGGAACGCAAGAAAGGCAAGGCCGAGGCGAAACGCATTCTCGAGGTGCGTCGTTGGAACTCGAACGTCTACCCAAACGTCTCGCTGATGAGTCAATTCCAGCAAATGCGCGTGGTACACCCGATCGCGGTTAATCGCACCGTCGTGCACGCCTACACGTTCCGACTGAAGGGCGCGCCGAAGCAGGTGTTTCGCAACGCCATCAGCTTTGCCAACGTCGTCAACGGCACCGGCTCGCTCGTCCTCACCGACGATCTCGAAATTTACAACCGCCTCGATATGGGAATGTCGAGCGAAGGAGCCGAGTGGCTGCAGATCGGTCGCGGTTACCAAAGCGATGTTCCCGACGCACACGGCGGCCGCCGCGGCAAGAATTCGACCAGCGAAGTCTATATCCGCAACATGCTCGACGCCTGGCTCGGCCTCATGACCAAGGGCCATGCGGCGCCGGTGCGCGCAGCCTCCTGACGCACTCGAGCGCGGCCGTGGCAAAGCGAGCCAAGCCCAAGGCGAAGCCGGCAGTCCCCAGCCGGCGCCCGGTGCTGGTGCCGCGCCATCGCGCGACGCATCGCCCCGCCGAGGCGCTCGACCTTCTTCGGTGTGAGCGCTTCCTGCAGCACGAGGCGCGGCTCCTCGATGAGGGCAAATTCGACGATTGGCTCGCCCTGTTCACCCCTGACGGATGCTATTGGGTGCCGAGCCAGCCGGATCAGGACAATCCACACGATACAGTCTCGCTGATCTACGATGACCGGCGCCTGCTCGAGACACGGGTGCGGCGTTTGGCGAGCCCAAGAATCTATTCGCAAGAGCCGCGCTCGCGCACCAGCCGCATCATCAGCAACGTCTCGATTGAGGATGGCGACAACAACCGCTGCACCGTGCGTTCGAAGCTCCTCATGGTGGAATACCGCCGCGAGGCGCAACGGCTGTTCGCCGGCACCGCTTTCCATCGCCTGGTGCAGACCGACGGGCTCATCCTGATCGCGTCCAAACGCGTGGACTTGCTCAATTGCGACGCGCCGCTCGACGGCATCGTGGTGCCGTTTTGATCGCTGCTTTCCCTCGCCCCGCGCAGCGGGGAGAGGGTGCCGAGCCGCGAAGCGGCGAGGCGGGTGAGGGGCAAGAGCGGGCATCATCTACGAGCTTGGGGAAATTCGCGTCGCGATATAGTTGCCCCTCACCCGGCCCTCGCTGCGCTCAGGCCACCCTCTCCCCGCTTCGCGGGGCGAGGGTTCCGCTGCACCGCGTCCGGAGCACGAGCCGATAAGCCGGTTCGTTATCACTCCGGCCCGGCGTATGTGCCCGCCGTCGCCGGGAACATCGATTTGACAATCTTGAGTTTCGAGATGTCGACGGTCGCGTCCATGTGCAGGAAAATCGCGGCATCGCGGAAGATTTTCTCGACGCCGAAATCGAGCATCACGCCGTTGCCGCCGTGCAGCTCGAGGCAATGCTGGGCGACCTTCAAGATCTCCTCCGACGCGAACAGCTTCACCATGTTACAGAGCGTCTCCGCGTCGGGCGCGTCGTCGTCGACCGCCTGCGCGGCGCGCTCAAGCAGCGCGCGCACCGCCTCGATGCGCGTCGCCATGTCGGCAAGCCGCAGCGCGACCGCCTGATGTTTGATCAGCGTGCGCCCGCCCTGCACGTAGTTCTGCACGTACTCGGCGGCCGCCTCGAAGGCATGCACGCCGACGCCGAGATTCTTCGCGGCTTGGATGATCTTGCCCGGCCGGAAATAAACGCCGGCCTTGCCCAGCGCGTCGTTCTCGGCAAGTAGATGATCTTCCGGGACGGGCATGTCCTCGAATACCAATTCGCCGTTGTTCATGAAGCGGCACCCCATCGTCTCGTTGCAGCGCGCAACCGTGAGACCGGGTGTATCGCGCGGCACCAGGAACGAGGACGTGCCCTGTAGCATGCCGACCTTGGGGTTGGTGTTCGCATAGACAACGTAGAGGCTGGCGTCGTAGCCATTGGAAATGAACTGCTTGCGGCCGTTGATCACCCATTCGCCTTTTTTTTTCATCGCCCGGGTCTGCATCGCGGCTTCCGGCACATTATAAGGAAGCCAGCGGTCGGAGGCGCCGCGCGGCTCAGTCAGGCAGTGCGCCAGCAGGAATTGCGGATCATTGACCAGCCGAGCGAACCATTTCTCCTGCAGGTGATGCGGCGCCAGATTGCGCAACAGCACCGAGACCTTCCAGTTCTGTACCAGCTTGTCGGCAAATCCGGAGTCGCCACGCGCGATCTCTTCGGAAATGAGCGCGAAGGTGCGCACCTCGCTGTTGCGCTCGAGCTCAACGCCGCCGAACTCCTCGGGCACCCCGAGCGTGCGGATGCCGATCTCGTCGGCCCGTTTAAGGATTTCCGGCGGCAGGCGCGCCTGCGGATTCATGTCCCATTCGCGCTGCCAATTGGAGCGGATGAAGGGGGTGATGACGTCATCGACGAAATCACGGCAGCTCTGCCGCATCAGGCGCTGTTCTTCGGAGAGGCCGCTTCTTGGGGTGATGTCGAGCATGATGATCGTTCCGATCGAGCATTAGGCCGCCTTGCGGCTCGTCAAGAATTCGCCCATGCGGTTGAGCGCACGCAGAATGTTCTCGGTCGAGTTGGCATAGGACAACCGCACGTAGCCTTCGCCCAGGACGCCGAAATCGGGGCCGCCAATGATCGCAACGCTGGCATCCTCCAATAAGGCGTTAGCCAGCGCCTTCGCCTTCCAGCCCGTGCGCTTGATATTAGGGAACGCATAGAAGGCGCCCTTAGGCGTGGCGCAGGACACGCCAGGCAGCCGATTCAAACCTTCCACCACCACCTTCCGCCGCCGATCGAACTCGGCCACCATCTTGGCGACCTCGTCCTGCGGGCCCTTGAGCGCGGCGAGGCCCGCGTATTGCGCCGACGCGTTGACGCAGGAGTGCAGGTTCACGGCAAGCTTGCGCGCGTAATCGTAGAGCTTACCCGGCCAGATCGCGTAACCGAGCCGCCAGCCGGTCATCGCGTAGGTTTTTGACCAGCCGTTGAGCAGAATCAGCCGGTCGCGAATCGAGGGGTAGGCAAGCAGGCATACATGCGTGTCGCCGTCGTAAACCATATGGTCGTAGATCTCGTCAGACATGATCGCGACCTCGGGAAATCGCTCCAGCCCCGCGACAAGCTTGTCGACTTCGCGCTTTCCGGTGACGCCGCCGGTCGGATTGGCCGGCGAGTTCAGGATCAAGAGCCGCGTTTGCGGGGTGATCAGCTCGAGCGTCTCCTCGGCGGAGAAGGCAAAATTGTTCTCCTCGCGGATCGGCACCGGGATCGGCCGCGCACCCGTGTATTCGATCATGGAGCGGTAGATTGGAAAACCCGGATCGGGATAGAGGATATCGGCCCCCGGTTCGCCGAATATCAGGATCGACATGAACATCGTCGGCTTGCCGCCAGGCAGGATCATCACCTCGTCGGGAGACACGCTCACTTTGAAGCGCTTGCCAAGGTCGACGGCTACCGCTTCGCGCAGCGGCGTGATGCCGACCGCCGGGGTATAGCCGTGATGGCCGTCGCGCAGCGCCTTGATCGCGGCTTCAACGATGAAATCGGGCGTGCCGGCTTCAACGATGAAATCGGGCGTGCGGAAATCGGGCTGGCCGATGCCGAGATTGATGACATCGCGCCCCTGGGCGGCGAGCGCGTTGGCGCGCGCCAGCACCGCAAAGGCATTCTCCTCCCCAATGCGATCGAAGGCAGGAACGGTTTTCAACATGTACACTTCTCGCTTAGTGAACGGCAGCTGGTGAGCAGCGAACTTGCCATTAACGGCTCACGGCAATCTTTGCTAGCCCGTCTTCGCTGATCAGCATTTGCCATGTGCGGTTGTCGGGAACAACCGCGTGCCGCGTCACGCCCTTCGCACCATGCCCGGCACCAACTGCTTGATCGACGGCGCGCCCACCTGCTGCATCATGGCGTAGGTTTCCGTGCGTAGAAGCTCGAGCACGCGCTCTACGCCGCTTTGGCCGAATGCGCCGAGGCCCCAGATATAGGGCCGCCCGACGCATACCGCGTTGGCGCCGATGCACAGCGCCTTGACGATATCGGAGCCGCGGCGGAAGCCGCTGTCGACGATGATCGGGATGCGCCCTCGCACCGCCTCGACGATTTCCGGCAGCGCGTCGATTGTCGAGCGGCCGGAATCCTCGCTGCGCGCGCCGTGATTGGAGACGATGATCGCGTCGATGCCGTTGTCGGCCGCAATCACGGCATCCTCCCAGGCGAGGATGCCCTTGATCACGATCTTCATCTTGGTGGTATCGCGCAGTCGCTTGAAGAAGTCCCAGGTCATGGCCGAGGCTTGGGTATTGGCGAGCCCGGAGAGGTCGATCCCTTGATACATGGCGCGGGTTCGCATGCTCGCCTGCAGGCTCGAACGGTCGTGGCAGCCGTTGCAGTCGCGCGTGTCGGTCGGGCGCAAGCGGAACAGGGTCTCCTGGTTGCGGCCGCCGGAGCGGTCGACGGTCACCGCCACCGCGTAGCAGCCCGCCTTCTCAGCGCGCTTCACCATGGTCTCGGCCACTTCCCATTTGTTGGTGGCGTAAAGCTGGTACCAGATCGGCTGCCCGCGCGCGCTGGTCACGTCCTCGACGCCGAGGCTGGTGGCGGTCGACAAAATTTGCAGATGGTTGCCGACCTTGGCGGCGCGGGCAGAGGCGACCTCGCCCTCGTCGTGGAAGGAGCGCTGGCCGCCGACCGGCGCGAGCACGATGGGGCTATTGTATTTCACCCCGAGAATCTCCGTCGACATGTCGACCTTGCTGACATCGATGAGCCGGCGCGGCCGAAGCTGGAACTTCAAGAACCCCTCGCGATTGGCGCGAAGCGTGACCTCATCGTCGATACCCGATGCCATGTAACCGAAATGCGCGGGCGGAACGTTCTCTCGGCACACCGGTTCGAAATCGAACACGTTGATCGCCTCCTTTGGCGATTTGATGAGCTCGTCGGCACGCATGGGCGCCCACGTCAACGGGTCGGGAAGTTTGGTCCGCGGCGCGAGTCCTTCGCCGGCAAATGCTCCGTCGGCGCCGAGCAGCGGACTCGCAGCCAGGAATTGAAGAAACTTGCGCCGGCTGGCGGCGTGATCGGCAAACGACGGCATGGCAGACCCTCCCTCGAGCGATTGCCCGCACCACCTCACTCTTTCGGCTGGCATGGACGCGGCACCCGGTCCATCCTACACAGCGCCTAAGTCCACAGACAATCGCCCACCCCATTGCCCAGAGGCTCCCATGGCGACCGCTGCCGAAAAGCGTGCAACGTTCCGCAAGCTGCATTCAGAAGGATGTTTCGTCATCCCAAATCCATGGGACGTGGGCTCGGCGCGCTACCTGCAAGGGCTGGGGTTTAAAGCGCTCGCCAGCACCAGCGCGGGGTTCGCCTTCACGCAAGGCCTTCCCGACGGCGCCGTGTCCCGCGCCACGATGCTTGCGCATTTGCGCGAGATAGCGGCGGCAGCCGACGTTCCCCTGAACGCCGACTTCGAGGGCGGATATGCCGACGCACCCGAGGGCGTGGCCGAGAGCGTGAGGCTGTGCATCGAAACGGGGGTGGCGGGACTTTCGATTGAGGACTCGACCTCCGATCCCGCAATCCCGCTCTACGATTTCGAGCTTGCGCTCTCGCGCGTGCGCGCCGCGCGCGCCGCAATCGATGCGGCTGGCGGCGACGTGGTCTTCACCGCCCGCAGCGAAGGCTTCATCCGCGGCCGCCCCGATCTCGATGAAACCGTTCGCCGCCTCAAGGCCTTCGCCGTGGCCGGCGCCGATTGCCTCTATGCCCCCGGCATAAAGACCCGCGAAGAGATCGCG
>WNEP01000587.1_pt1 | contig 18809 bp, 16 predicted proteins | sample 5399961 | NCBI WGS metagenome assembly WNEP01 (sample SAMN13153329, study PRJNA577476) | soil metagenome | isolation source: 20 cm grassland meadow soil pre-rain plot 5 | place: USA:California | collected 2015-09-08 | reverse complement strand
GTCCTGGAGATTGCCTCGCGGGCGAAAATCCGTACACGCGAAATTTCGGTCACGCCGGATCGGCTTCGCGGCGCGGACGAGGTGTTCCTCTCCGGCAGCGGGGTCGGCGTGCTCGGCGTGGCCTCTGTCGATGGACACCAGGTCGATGCCCCGGGCCCGGTCACCCGGACCATTCGGGATGCGTATGGGGCGCTGCTGGACCTCGAGTCGAAATGGTAGTCGGCTCGAATGGAGCGAACCGATGGACCGTGCCGAGACCGCAGTCCATCTTCAGTCGGTCGGCTTGACTTGGCCGCGGATCTCGCCGCCAGGGAAGTCGCCCGGTCCCGTGTTCGGGGGCGCGACGCCATCGTCCGTGTGGATATTCACATAGGCGGTTCCACCGGTCATGTTCTCGAGCAGGTCGCTCATCGGGTGCCCCGCGAGGGGACCGACGAAGTTTGCGGCGCTGAAATCCCCTTCGGCGAGGACGCCGTTGAAGCGCCCGCCTCCCGGAGCAGCCGGCGGCGGCCCGCCAATCGGATAGAGCCAGACGACGACCGGGCCCGCGGTATTCGAGTCCCCGAGGTGAATGTGCGCCATGATCACGTTGTTGATGTTCGCGGCGATGACCTTGTAGTGAATCGATTCGCCGTCCGCACTCAGCTCGAAGATCGCCACGCCGCGAGCGTGGGTGTCGCGCGGTGTCGGTCGCTCGTTGATCCCCGCAAGGACGGCGTTCCATTGCGATCCGGTCTGATCGTCCGCCCTGGCGACGGTGACGGCGAACGCCGCGGTAACGAGGGCCATCGCGAGCAGGCTCAGTCCGACAATTCTCTTCGACAAACGAGATCTCCTCCCGCTGCCGGCACCGCGCAGGGGACAAATAGTCTTTTTCCCAAACCGCGGACGTTCTCGGTTTCGATAACGACTAGTGTGCGCGGAGGCCCGCGAGCCGCCGCCGCGCGGGCATTCCGGACGTCCACGACTTCTCGAAGAACTCGAGGTGGGCCTTCACGAAGTCCGGGCTGTTCGTCCACAGGGCGGTCTCCCCCTCGCCACGGATCGACTTCTCATCTTGAATGAGGAACGCCAAGATGGACTCGCGATCGACGATGATGAACCGGGCGCGCTGTCGATCCACGTGTCGCAGCGGCACGAATTTCGAGACCCGGGCCATGAGCACCTGGTTCGTTTCGTTGACGTCCGCCGCGAGTCGCGCCTTCACCCCACGTCTCATGGCCGCCAGGAGAGCCTCGTTGATCCCGGCGCGGTACGACCGCTGCAGGCCCTTCGTCGTCGTGAAGGCAAGGACCTCCGTTTTCGCGGCGGAGACGAACTGTCGCAGCGTGCGGTAAATCTGTGCCCGGCCCTTGATCACTTGGAGTCGCACAGTCGGGGGCTCGCGGGCCCGGCCGGAGAGCTTCGGCCATGCCTCCAGGAACGCCTTCCGGACCCCATCGAGCTTCTCGAGCTCCGAGCGCTTCTCGTCCGCAATCATCTCGAAGACGTCATTGATGGCCCGGGCCGCATACCGACGGGGTCGGTCCAAGGTGACCTCGACGAGCCCGCGGGCCTCGAGCCCTTCGAGCGCGCGATACGTTTGCACGCGATTGACGCCGCTCGCCCGGGCGATATCCCCCGCGGTGGTGGCCCCGGCGCGGGCGAGGTTCACGAACACGAGGGCCTCGTAACGACTCAGGCCGATCCGCTGAAGCGCGTCCGAGGCCTCCGAGATTTTCATTCGGGATTGGATGGGCCCCGGGGCCTATTAACTACGTTGTAACGAGACCTGTTACGTCGACGAATGCCGTTTCCATCCGATGGACGGGCCGCTGTCACATCGGACGTGTCAATCTCGGTCAGCGGCGATGGTGAGGAAACAGAACGGTGGAGAGGAAAGAAAGGGGTGGAAAAAGAGGTCGCCTCGTCTCGATCTACCCGATTACCGGGTCGACGCGAGGCTCCAGATGGCTCCGGCGAGGAGGAGCAGGCCTGCAAACAGGCCCAGCTGCGTCGCCACCAAGACCACGATCGCCAGGCCGGCGATCATGGCCACGATGGAGCCATTCTGCACGTTCTGTTTCGACACGGCGTAGCCGATCAAGCCGACGATGCCGAAGACGACCAGGTAGGCCTCTGCGGCGGTCGCGGCCACGATGGCTCCTGCCTTCGACGCATCGAACAGATACGTTAGGATGCCCACGATCAGGGCCACAAACGCGCCAAGTACGATGGGTACCTGGTACGTCGGCGTGTGCGAGAGTTCGCGCCACGACTGGCCGAACCCCGTCCCCGATTTCGCGCGGGTCGCTTCCATGGTGCTTTCACCTCCTTGGCCGCCACCCCGTGATGCCGGGTCATAGCCGTATTGGGACAATTTTCGAACCTTGGGTTCCGCGAGATAAGCATGATGTGGCGCCTCCCTTGACAATAGGGTTTAGCCATCCTCGCGGCGGACCGACACCTTCATCATGGGTTCTTAAGGAGAGGGCTGTTTGCGCGCTATCGTACGGAAGGAGACAATCCCTCACCCCGCGGCCGGTTCCCGACCGTGCGCAGTCCGCCATTCAATCATCAGAGGCACCAACGTCGGGAGGCTTGCGTCAGGATCCCGCAACGAGCCGATCTCAGCCGCACGTCGGCGAGGCGGTCTCGGAATCAATGGACGCTTCGCCACCTCGGGAGCCGCATGGCCTTTTTCGTCCGCGTACCGAAGGGACAGTTTGAGAGCCTCGATCATCGTCTCCGGGCTGCCCAAATCCAGCATGAGCTCGTCGCCCTGGAGCAGGACTCCGATCACCTTCTTGCCGGCGTCCGCGAGTCGTTGGATCGCGTCCGTGAGCTGGATTTCTCCGCCCGTCCCAGGCCCCGTGCTCGCGAGGGCTTCGAAGATCTCGTCGCTGAAGACGTAGACCGGCATGATCGCGTGGTTGCTCCGGGGCGTCTCCGGCTTCTCGACCGCGGACGTGATCCCCAAGACGCCGGGTTCGAGATAGTCACCCTCGACGACTCCGTAGTTCCGGGGATCCGGAACGTCCCGCAACAGGACCGTCGCAGAGGCGCCGTACTTCTGATGCAACCCCGTCAATCGTTCGATGTGCTCGTCTCGATCGGAGAGGATGATCGTGTCCGCGGCTTGCACGATGAACGGCCCGTCGATGAGCGATTGGCCGAGCAGGACCGCGTCCCCGAAACCGAGCGGCTCCGGTTGATTCAGGAAGACCAACTTCGAGGACTTGACCTTCTCATAGAAATCGGACATGCCCCGCGGGAGCTTCGATTTCTTTTCGAGGAATTCCAGGAATCTCGGATCCGGGGAAAAGTGGTCTTCGATCGCTCGCTTTCCCCTCCCGACGACGATGTAGAAGTTCCGGATTCCGGCGGAGAAGAGTTGCTCGAAGATCGCTTGGACCAGCGGCTTGAGCTCGAGCGAATCATCGCGGTCGTGAGCGATGATCGGCAACATCTCTTTCGGAATTTCTTTCGAGAACGGCAAGAGGCGCGTCCCGATTCCGCCGGCCGTGATCAAGGCGGTGTACCCGTCCATGCCGTTCGATGACCCCGTTTCCTCCATCGATTCGATGGTCAGACCGCTCACCCGAGCTGTTCCGAACCGATGGCGAGGGACCCGGCCAACGTCAACGTCATGTTTTCAACTTGGGTACAATAATGGATACGTGCGGTGCTTCGAGCACATGCGAATACACGGGGGATATGTGCCGAACGTTCTTCCTTCACGCGAGCGGACGATATGGGGAGGAGCCGGTTCCCTCGGTGCAAGATCTCCCCGAATTTCGGTCTTCAAATGTTATCAGAAGTGAAAACGATTTTTTCGTTCTCCCGGACGTTCCACAGGTCCTCCGAACCCGTCCGAGGTCCGGAGGCCCGCTGGCGATTGCGAAAAACCCGCCAGGCCCTCGGCCCGGGGCCGAGTGTGCCTCGGAGAGAATACGGAAGAGCGTGCGAGAACCGGGGCTCCCGATCCTGAAGATCGCGGGATCGCTCCGGATTCGGCGAGCGTCCTTTCCGTCTCGAAGGAATGGTGAACGTGGCCCAGATCGCAACGGCAGTCGCCGTCGAACGGACGCTGGTCGTCGGCCGCCCGACGGTCCGCGGGAAGTTCCTGTACGTCGGGAAGGAGAAGTTCTGGGTCCGGGGCGTCAGCTACGGCACGTTCTTCGTCGACGACGACGGCGAGGAGCGCCTGAATCCGGAGATGGTCGCACGGGATTTCGCCCTCATGGCGGCGAACGGTTTCAACGTCGTCCGGGTCCACACGGGTCCTCCGCGTTGGCTTTTGGACATGGCCCTGGAGAACGGGCTCCGGGTCATGGTCGGCCTCAACTGGGGAGAGCACATGGCCTTCCTGGACGAACCGGGCAAGGTCGAGGAAATCATCGCCCGAGTTCGGAAGTGGATTCGCGCCTGCGCCGGTCATCCGGCGGTTTTCTGCTACAGCATCGGAAACGAAATCCCGGCGGCGATCGTCCGTTGGCATGGGAGGCAGCGGGTCGAGAAATTCATCGAGCGCCTCTACCGCGTGGCGAAGGAAGAAGACCCGTACGCCCTGGTGACGTACGTGAACTACCCGTCCACGGAATACTTGCGCCTCCCGTTCCTCGACTTCGTGGCGTTCAACGTCTACCTCGAGTCGCCCCGGGCCTTCGAGGATTATCTGGCGCGGATCCACAGCCTGAGCGATGACCGTCCCGTGTTGCTCAGCGAGATCGGACTGGACAGCCTCCGGAACGGCGAGGGCTCCCAAGCGGCGATGTTGGACTGGCAGGTCCGGGCCGCCTTGCGTCTCGGTTGCTCCGGGGTCATCGTCTTCGCGTGGACGGACGAGTGGTATCACGGGAAGTATCCGGTCGAGGACTGGGCGTTCGGGTTGACGACCCGAGATCGGACGCCGAAGCCCGCCCTGGAGACGGTGACCCGGGCGTTCGCGGAGTCCCCGTTCCCCTCGGACAAGCGCTGGCCGAGAGTCTCTGTTGTCGTGTCGTCGCTGAACGGCGGCGCGACGATCCGCGACACGCTGACGGGCCTGGAGCAGCTCGACTATCCGGACTACGAGGTGATCCTGGTCAACGACGGATCGACCGATGCGACCCCGGTCATCGCCTCGGAATACGAGGTTCGACTCATCACGACGAAGAATCAAGGGCTGAGCGCCGCACGGAACGTCGGCATCCGCGCCGCGACGGGAGAAATCGTCGCCTTCATCGACGACGACGCGTACCCGGAAATCCATTGGTTGCGATTTCTGGCGCTCGCGCTCATGGAAGGCAAGGCCGTCGGGGTGGGAGGACCGAACCTCCCGCCCCCGAACGACGGTTGGAGGGCGGATGCCATTGCCAACGCCCCGGGCGGCCCGAACCCGGTCTTGATTTCCGACACCATCGCGGAGCACATCCCCGGGTGCAACATGGCGTTCTGGAAAGACGCGCTCGAAGCGATCGGCGGATTCGACCCGAGGTTCCGGAGCGCGGGCGATGACGTCGACGTGTGCTGGCGGCTCCGCGACCGGGGCGGGGTCATCGGGTACTCCCCGGGCGCCGTCGTATGGCACCACCGCCGCCGATCCTTCCGGAGGTTTTGGAGGCAACAGGTCGGATACGGAAAGGCCGAGGCGCTCTTGGAACGCAAGTGGCCGTCTCGATACAGTCCGATCGGCCAGTTGACCTGGCTCGGACGAATCTACGGAAAGGGCGTATCCTCGGATCTGTCGTCGCTCGGGGGACGCGTCTACCAGGGAGTCTGGGGCACCGCGCCGTTCCAATCCCTCTACCAGTCGCGGGGCTCCCGGTGGTCCCTGGCCCTCGCTCCCGAGTGGTACCTGATGGTCGCGCTCTTGTCGGGGACATTCCTCCTGAGCCTGGGTTGGGGCGCCTCGATCATCTTCGGACCGGCCTTGCTCGTCGCCGTTGCGCTGCCTCTCGCACAGGCCTCGATCAGCGCGGGCCGGGCGAAGTTCGCCGCGGGCCGGCGGGAGCGACACTGGTCGCTCATCGGGTTGCGGCTCGTCGTCGTGGTCCTCCATCTCATGCAGCCGATGGCCCGCCTTGCGGGCCGGATCCAGGGCGGCCTCACCCCGTGGCGGCGGCGGGGCCCGCGGACCCGACCCCGGTTCCGACGTTTGCACATGACCTACTGGCGGGACCAGCGAGAGGCTCCCGAGGAAACGCTGAGGAAACTCCAAGCCGACCTGGTCGACGCGGGCGCGATCGCACGGGCGGGCGGCGAGTTCGACTCCTGGGATTTGGAAGTCCGGGGAGGCCCGCTCGGCGGGAGTCGGCTCTTGCTTGCCGTCGAGGAGCATGCGCCCGGGAAGCAACTGCTACGTTTCCGGATCCTCCCGGCGTACGGGAAGTCCGCGGCCATCCTGAGCGCGGTGTTTGCCACGCTGTCGATCGGCGCGTGGTGGTCCGGCGCGGCGGTCGCAGGCGTGACGTCCGCGTTCGTCGCGGCCTTCGTCGTGGCGCGCGCCCTTGCCGACACAGGATTCGCGGGCGGCATCCTCCGGGAGCGGCTCGAACGGTTCGGGGCAGCGTGATGCACGAACAGTCCACTTCCTTCTCGCGGGGACACACAGACTTGATGGGGGCGGCCCGTCTCCCATTGAGCTACCGGAAGTCCCTTGAGGGGGCCATCGATTGACGGGGTCTCGGAAAAGGCCGACCGATTCGAGCGGACGGAACGGGTCCGTTCGCGGTCACGCGGTGGAAGAGCTCCTTCGCCGAAGCGCCAACCGGGGCTACGCAGAACTCCTCGACGAGTTGCGGGCATTCGCGCCTCAATCCGATACGGACGACATGGCCGAGGAGGACATCGCGCGATCCGGACGCGATCGGGTCTCGTCGGTTTCGGCGAGGCTCGCCCGCTCCGTCGCCATGGTCCTCACGGTCTTGTCGGCGTTCTCGCTCTTCTTCGCCTACCTGGCCGAGGACTTCGGGCTGACGACTCCCGTGTTCACGTCGCTCTGGGAGTTTGGACGCTCGCGCCTCTCCGAATCCCGGCTCCTCCTGCTCCAGATCGCGACGCCGATCGTCGCGTGGATCGCCTGGGCCGCGGTCATCTGGCGCGCGCGACTCGCGAGCGGAGGTGCGAAGTCCGGTGCTCGACGCCCCGGGACATCGGCGCGCAAAGGCGGAACCGTCCGGAGGTCCCTTCACGAAATGCGACCGTACAGGTGGTCCATTGCCCTCCTCTTCCTGGCGTCCCTTTCGGCCGCGCCGCTCGCCATCATCACTCCCTTGCCGATCAAACTCCTGGTCGACAACATCGTCGGCTCGCAGCCGCTGCCGGCCTACCTCGCATTCTTCGCCGCGAATCCGTCGACGGTATCGAAAGATTATCTGATCGTCCTCGCCATCGGCATCTTGCTCGGCGGGACGGTCCTGAGTTATCTCCAGAACTTGGTGAATATCTGGCTGACCAATCGGGTCGGGAACCGCATGACGACCGATATGCGGGTCCGCCTGTTCCGCCAGATGCAACGTCTCTCGACCGTCTACCACGACACGAAGGGCACGACCGATTCAACCTACCGCATCCAGAACGACGCGACCTCCCTGCGGTCCCTGTCGACCGATGGCGTGGTCCCGTTGATCACGGCGGTCGTGACGCTGCTCGCGATGATGGTCGTCATGGTGACCCTCGACTGGCAGCTCGCGTTGATCGCCTTGTCCATAACTCCGTTCATGTTCCTTTCGACCCTCGTCTACAAGAAACGGATCCGGCTCGGATGGCGGAAAGTCAAGTCGTCGGAGAGCGCGGCGATGTCCGCCGCGCAGGAGTCGCTGAGCGCGGCGCGGGTCGTGAAGGCGTTCGGACAGGAGGAGCGGGAAAGCGAGCAGTTCCGGTCCCGCTACGACAAGACGGCGGCTGCGGCCCTGAAGGTCCTCGTGGAGGGCGGAATCTACAGTCTGATCGTAGGCGTCGTCACCGCGGTCGGCTTGGCAGCGGTCTGGTACGTGGGCATCCACCACGTCCTGGACGGTACCTTGAGCCCCGGCGCCTTCCTGATGGTGAACATCTACCTGACCCAGCTGTACTCTCCGTTGAAAGACCTGGGCAAGAAGGTCCTCGACGTTCAGATGTCCTTGGCCGGGATGGAACGGTTCCTCGAGATCCTCGATGTGCGACCCGACGTCCCGGAGAAACGCAATGCCCTCCGGATCAGCCGGGCGAAGGGGAAGATCGCATTTCGCGATGTGTCGTTCGGATATGGCAAGGATCACCTCGTGTTGCGCCACGTCTCGTTCGAAATCGCGCCGGGCATGTGCCTGGGCGTCGTCGGTCCGACGGGCTCCGGCAAGACCACGCTCTCCAGCCTGATCGTGCGGTTCTTCGACCCGACCGAGGGCGCGATCACCCTGGACGAGGCGGACCTGCGGGACTACAAGATCGCGGATCTCCGGAATCAGTTCGGGGTCGTCTTGCAGGACACGTTGCTCTTTTCGACGACGATCGCGGAGAACATTCGGTTCGCAAGGCCAGAAGCCACGATGGACGAGGTCGTCGAAGCCGCGGAACTCGCGGACGCGCACGACTTCATCGAGAGCCTTCCGGACGGATACGGCACTCAGGTCGGTGAACGGGGAATGAAGCTCTCCGGCGGCGAGCGACAGCGCGTCTCGCTCGCCCGGGCGTTCCTGAAAGACGCGCCGATCCTGATCCTCGATGAGCCGACGAGTTCGCTCGACGTCCACACGGAGGCGACGATCTTGGATGCGCTCCACCGGCTGATGAACGGCCGCACGACCCTGATGATCGCCCACCGGCCCAGCACGCTGCGGGCGTGCAACATGATCTTGATCCTGGAACCGGGTGGGGAGAGCCGAATGACCGACCAGGTCGAGGCCCACCTTCAGGGCTTGTCGGCGGTCGGCCGGGGGGATTGGAAGAGCCCGCTCGTCGAAGGGGGAGCCGAGTGAGACCGAACGGCTCGAGGTCCCGCTTCCCTGGGACGGCGCGACTCACGGCCGGGCTCGCGACGGTCTTTCGAACCAATGGTACGGCGAACGGGGGCGTCACCGTCCTCGGCCGTCAACGGAACCCGTACGAGAGCACGTTCCCCACGGAGATCGTGACCTGCCGCGTGGGCGGGAACGGAACCCCGCTGCGCCTGTTCATCAAGTACGGGACGAAACAGTTCGACGGGGTCTACGGCCACCGGGGGGACGTGTCGTACGAGGCCCGCGTCTATCGGGACGTCCTGCACCCGCTGCACATCTCGACGCCCACCTTCTACGGCGTCTATCGCGACAAGACGACGGGCGTTCCGTGGCTCGTCATCGAGTACCTGAAAGGCGGCATCCAGACCAGCCACTCCCACGACCCGAACGCCATGGTGCGCGCGGCCCGATGGATCGGGAGGTTCCATGCCGCGAACCGGCGCCGCGTCCCGAGCGAGCGGCTGAGATTCCTCCGGACCTATGATGAGGCGTATTACGCCGGGTGGGCGCGGCGGACCAAGGAACTGTTCGCCCCACTGGAGAATCGGCTCCCCTGGCTGTTGCCCCTGTGCGACGATTTCGGGACCTCCATCTCGCGCCTCCTGGAGGCACCCCGTACCGTCATCCATGGCGAGTACTTTGGGTTGAACGTCATCTACCAAAACGGAACGAGCTGGCCGGCGGACTGGCAATCGGCCGCGATCGCGCCGGGAGAAATCGATCTCGCGTCGTTGACGCATTCGTGGCCTCGACCGATCGTCCGAAAATGTGAGCGAGAATACGCCCGCTCCCGGTGGCCGGACGGCGTCCCGGACGACTTCTTGGAAAACCTGGAGGCGGCCCGAATGTACATGAATTTCCGCTGGCTCGGCGATCCCGGTTTGATGACCCAGCGGTTCGGACCCAGCGGACGACCGATGATCCCGAAGAAAGCCAAGAAGTTCATCAAAGAACTTCATGCGGTCGCCGAACGGCTCGGCCGGATCGAGTGAATCCTCAAGCCGTCTGGAAGAAACAATCGGGCACGTCTCGTTCGCGCGAACCCATCAGAGCGCGCTCAGCCCTTCATCGAGCATGATCTCGGTCCATTCGGGGATCGGAGGGATCCGCTTGTGCAAGTCTCGGAGCGCCCGGTGCAAGGATTCCGCGGCCAGGTAAAACGGAAGGTGCTTCGTCGCGTCCCGGGGCCCGGAAGCGCCGTACGCATCGAGGAACGCGCGGACGGATCGGTCATGAGCCCGGAGAGAGCCGCGTTTCTTCAAGCCCAGGCGCTTGAGGGACACAATGAACCAAGCCAAGTCCCGAGCCGGGTCGGCCACGTCGTACTCGTCCAGGTCGATCGTCACCGTGCGCCGTCCGCTCAACAGCACGTGCTCCGGCATGTAGCTGCCGTGGCCTGCACAGGACTCGAAGCTGCGAGGCTCCGGAATCGCGGCTTCCAGCTTTCGCAACAACAGCGCGGCCTTGATGCCGAGGGGCCCCCCGGAGCTCCGGATCTGCTGCGCCCAGTACCGGATCTGGACGAGGAGCTCGGAAGGCTCCGCGAGCCGGCCCTGTGGCGGCGCTCCCGTATGGAAGCGGGCCAGCCAGGCCCCGCACCGCCGTGCCGCCGCGAGCCGCTCATCGAATGCGCCGTTCAGGAAGATCTCCTTCACCTCCGTCCCCTGGATCCGCTCCTCCAGCAGCACGTGCAACGATGGCACGTAGGCCAGCGCCCGCGGGATCGCGAACTCGGCCGTAGGACCAAAGCCGGCGTCCACGATGGACTGCATGGCCCCGAGCACGTCGGAGCGGTCGCCCTCATGCACCTTCCCGATCAGGCTCTGCCATCCGTTCTCGGTGTCCAGGGAGACTTCGAACGTGCAGCGATCCTTGTGCGCCTTGAGCACCCGAAGGCGCATCGCCGGCAAGGTCTGAGCCCATCCATGAGACCGGAACAACCGATGCAGCTCGGCATGGAAGTCTCGCTGGGCCAGCGCGACGGAGAAGCGCAACGCCGCCCCGGCGAATTCCCCCTCGGCCTCCATCATGCGAGCACCGAGGCGTCCCGTGCGCGGTACATCGTGATCGGCCGGGAATGACCCTTGCCGATCGCCAGGACCTTCACACCTTCGAGCTCGTCGCGGCGGTAGAGCCGTCTGGCGTCGACGACGTTGGGTGTCCGCATCTGCTCGGTGTAGTCTTTCCCGGTCAGATTGTGGAACTCGTCCCATTCCGTCATGACGATGCAGCAATCGGCCTGGCGGATCGCGGCCTTCGGGTCCGCGGCGAACTCGACGGCGTCGCCCAAGACCTGCCGTGCACCGGGGATCGCCATCGGATCGTATGCGGTGACCCGCGCCCCCTTTTCCTGGAGGCGGTGGATCACCCGGATCGAGGCCGCTTCCCGAATGTCATCCGTGTCCTTCTTGAACGCGAGGCCGAGGATGGCGACCCGCTTGTCCTCCAGGGACCCGACGAGCTCCTCCGACAATTCCACCACTTTGGCCGCCTGTCGTTCGTTCACCTTCTCCACGGCCGCAAGGAGGCTCGGGTCGTACCCTCGTTCGCGGCTGAACGCAATCAACGCGCGGACGTCTTTCGGGAAACAGCTCCCGCCATACCCGGGCCCCGCCTTCAGGAACAGCGGCCCGATTCTCGGGTCGAGTCCGATCGCGGCCGCGACTTGCTCCACATCGACCCCGGGGACCTGCTGGGCGATGTTGGCCATCGTGTTGATGTAACTGACCTTGGTCGCCAAGAACGCGTTGCTCGCGTACTTGATCATCTCGGCCGTCTCCGGCGTCGTCTCGATCGTCGGCGGGACGTCGTCCCCGTAGAAGGCGCGGTAGAGTCGCCTGAGGCGGCTCGCGGATGCGGTGTCAATCGATCCGATCACGAGTTTGTCCGGATGGAACGTGTCTTCGATCGCCGAGCCCTCTTTCAGGAACTCCGGGTTCGTGCAGAGGCCCAGCTCGGCCCCGACCCGCTTGCCGCTGCTCTCCTCGAGCAAGGGCTTGACGACCGACCTCGTCGTCCCCGGTATGACCGTGCTCTTCACGACGACGAGCCGATCGTCGTGCTGCGACCGAAGGGCGGCCCCGACCTCGCGGCTCGCGCGTTCCACGTGGCTCGTGTCGATCGATCCGTCGAGCCTGCTCGGCGTGCCGACGGTGAGGAAGATGACGTCCGTCTCGGCGACGTCGGCGATTTCGTCCGACACCCGCAGCCGTCCCGAAAGGATGGCGGTCTTCAGGAGCCGCTCCAGACCCGGCTCATGGATCGGTGCCCGGCCCACCTCGACGAGGGCGAGCCGCTCCAGGTCGACATCGACACCGAGCGTGTCGAACCCCCGATTGGCGAAGGCGACGGCGGTACAGAGTCCGACGTAACCCAGGCCGACGAACGATACGGTCATTTGGCGCTCGCCCATGGGACCATCTCCACGAGAGCCAGCGGGGGCCCAAGCATGACCCTCACCGTACCACTGATGCGTTTTTGTGGTCGCTAGTGCCTCATGCGAATCGCCCGCCGCCCCGCCCGAAACCTCGAAAAATGGGAGGACCGGGGCCGTCCGCGACCAACGGCTACGGATCGTGCGAGTGCTCGTATCCCTCGTACGGCACCGCGAGGTACGGGAACTTCGCGACGAACGGCAGGTCCTCCTTGGTCCCGTCCGCCAGGAGCGAGGCGGCCCCGTCCGGCGTGAAGCCGCTGTCGATCAACGGGTACGTGACGCCCGCGATCGCTCGCAGCTCGACCGCGGTCACATTGTCGAAGACGCGCCGGCCGTTCGGGAATCCGTCGAGGTCGCCCCCGAGGAGGCCGAAGCGCTTCGCGCTGTCCCCGGGCGGATTGATGCCCGGGTCCGTCGCCGCATAGGTCGGTGCGAACGCGAGGTTCAATCGCAACTCGTCGGCTTGGGTCGGCCCGTTCGAATTCTGGAACCCCGGGATGATGCCCGAGGGGATCCCCGTCAGCAAGATCGCAATCAGGTCGGCCCGCGAGGCGCCCGTCCCGGTCAGGGCCGCGAGATTCGGGAAGACCCCGGGGTACAGGACCGGCAAGAGGCCTTGCAGCTGCGGGTGGGCGTAGTCGTCGAGGAATTGGGAATCGGTGTCGGGAGTCTGGCTATTCCAGAGATCCTTCTCGCCGAGTTCGATCACGACCTCGTTGATCAGCGGTTCGCCGAGCCGGCTCACTTGGACCCACGGCCCGCTCTGGACAATCCGCGCGTTATTCTCCCGGATCGTTCCCTTCCGGCGGCTCGCGGCGGACCAGACGCCGATCACCGAGCGCGGGTCCGCGGGGTCGGATGGGTCGAATCCATTCCGGGTCACATCCGTCTTCGGGACTTGGAGGGCAATCGTGTGGACGTTGAAGCCTTTCGTGCCGTTGACGCCGGGCGCCGCCGGCGTCGGGATCAAGTGGAGGTTCTGGAACGGCCGCAGTGTCCCCAGGTCAAAGATCGATCCCAGGTCGACGTAGAAGCCTTCTCCCCGCTGACCCGCGAACGTCTTCACCCCCCCGCCGAGGCTACTCACCGCGGCGTCTGCGAGCGTGGCATAATCCGGCGTGGACCGCGGGCCGATTCGGACGGGCGGGGTCGGCAGGTCCGAACCGAGGAGGGTCGAGCTCCCGGTCCTCCGAGGGCCGATGACTTTCATCACGGAGTACAACTGGCGGACGTTCCAGTTCGGGTCCGTGAGCGATCCGATCGGCCCGGTGTTGTAGAGGAATGTCGCGGGGTTCTGGGTCTTGTTCTTGAAGCGGAACTGATACGTCACGTCCTCGACGCCATCTCCGTTGTTGTCGATCAGGATCTCGTACAACACGTCGTCTCCGAACTGGAAAAAGTTCGGGCCGCCGGCGGGCTCCTCGAGCGGGATGAAGTTCGAGAGGATCGTGACCTTCGAGGTGTCGACTGGGTCGACGAACGCGTAGAGGTCCGTGTTGTCCGCGACCGGATCCTTCGAAATCGTCGGCGCCTCGCGGTGGGACGACATCGGAGCTCACCTCGCGTAGGTCACGAGCCGGTTCGCGAGCCCGGGATCCCTCGTCACGATTTCTTGCGTGCCCCACATCACGACGACGGTCCCGGTCGCCGCGTCCTTCACGTAGGCCATGACCGGGGTACTATTCGCGTCGCCCGGGGGCGGGACCGCCTGGACGTTCTCCGTCATCTTCAAGATCGTTGGCGCCGCCGCCATCGCACCGACGGCCGCCGCTCCCACCGCCGTCTTCTGTAGAAAACCTCGTCTCGACATCTTCGATTTCTTCTCATCGGCCATTCGATTCCCCTCCGTCCTCATGCGAGAGCGAAACTCCCGCACATTTCCTTGGCGGCCGGACCGCCTCGAAGGATATTTCGACGTGTGTAACATCGCGTGTTACAAAGAGAGAGGACACAACGATCGGCCGGCCCATACAACCCGACGACGTAGGATGTCGGGGCGGGGATTCGAACCCCGGACCTTCGGATGCCTCAGGAGCGCCGCGGTCAGGCTACGGCAGTACCCTATGAGTCCGACGCTCCACCAGGCTGAGCCACCCCGACGGGCCGGCCCATGAACCGTGCAATAATAAAGGATGCGACGCGTCGCGTTCGACGCGCTCCACAGGAGGTTACAGCGCGGGTCCTGCATCCTTGCCGAGCAGATGCTCTCGCACGAGTCCCAGCGGAGGTGCGCCAAGTCCGAGCAGCTCGTCGTGGAATTCGCGGATGCTGGCTCCCCGGTGTTGCCCGGACCAATCCGCGCGGAGCTTCTTGATCATGAGCTTGCCGAGCGTATAGTTCAGGTATCCAGGATCCCAGGTGCCGCGCTTCGCCTCGCGTTCCGCGGGCAACCGGTCGAGATAGGCGTTCTCCATGAAGAATCGGGTCGCGTCCTGCCACGACCATCCCGCCGTATGCATCATGATTGACGAGATGTACCGGCAGTTGCGCAGAAGGGCGTCCTGCAACTGAGCGAGCTTCAGCCGCAGGTCCCCGAATCCTTGCTCGACCATCATCTCCTCGCAGTAGTGCGCCCAGCCCTCCGTGAACGCGTACGAGAAGTAACTCTTGAGGACCGCATCGCGAACGCGGTTCTGGTGGAGCAAGTGTACGTAGTGTCCGGGGTAGCATTCGTGGACGGAGATGTTCCGGAGCATCGTGTAATTCAGGTGGCGCAGCCATTCCTCCCTCTTCTCCGCCGGCCAAGTTTCCTCTGCGGGGGTCACATAGTAGAAGCCCTCCCGAGCGACCTTTTCGAAGCTCCCCGGAGGATTCAACGCGGCCGTCGCGAAGCGGAAGAACCGTGGGGTCTCGATGACTTGGGCCCGCTCCTCCGACGGGACTGTGACGACGTCATGGGCGATGACGTACTGTCGAATCTCCTCGAGCATCGCACTCGTGTCGTCGATTAAGCGCTCGGCGGTCGGATGGTCCGCGGAAATGCCTGCGATCACCTGCGCGGGCTTGTTTCCCGGATCAATTCGCTTTGCGGTCTCTTCGAATTGACGGTGGTTCGCGTCCAGATCGGCGCGGCCGACCTCGAGGAGTCGCTCGATCGGGATGCGGACAAGATGCTCCGCGAAAATCATCCGCTCGTACTTGCGACGGCCGAGGGCGAAGTCCGTTTTGAGCCGCGGGCGGTATTTCGTGGCGAGGTCGCTCACGAAGGCCTTCAGTTCCGCGGTTGCCGTTTCATTCCTCGTTTCCACATACGTTCGAACCTTCGGCGAAACGCGACTCAAAATCTCGGGCAGCTCGCGTGAATATGCGTCGAGCATCCCGGTCGCGGCCATCTCCCCGACCTCGAAAAAAGTGTCCGCGAGACGCCGGTCCAGAGTCGAGCGTAAATCCTTCAGAAACCGTGGGACCTGAGACTCCAGCTTTCCGATTGCTCGGACACGACGGTCGAGCGGCGCATATTTCCTCAGGAGATAGTTGACGATATTCATGCGGAACAGGAAATATGGCGGCAACGCGTTCGGCAGTCGCTGGTCCTCTATTTCGGACAGCTCCGTGAGGAGGAGACCGCGGAGGACACCGAGCCGAAGCCGGACCTTCCGAGTGAGGCCGTCGCCGCGGTCGAGTCGATCTAGAGCGTCGATGTACTCGCGGACCCGAGTCGTGAAGGCGCGGAGTGTGGCCGCGGTGTAGACGGGCAGCATCCCATCGTACCTATGGATGCCGAAGGCGGCGGCGGTGGTCGGATGAAACGACCAGTAGTCGTCGAGGATTTTCTTCGCGAGCCGAGGGAACGCGGGTCGTCGAGCGGTCGGTGCCAAAATCGGTGCCCCGCACGGGCAGGGAATCTTCGGGGAAAAGCATTCGCGAAGCCTTGTGGCGGGCGGAGGTCCGAATCTTCCCGCCTTCATTATATACGACCATGTTCGTCTTCAATCGTGGACCGCGAGAAAGTGACGACGGATGCGCGCGCCGTGGAAGATCCCATCGCGGCGATCTTCGACCTCGCGGAGTCTGTCGACCGACAGACGCCGAAGATTCGCAAGACGCTCCGTTACGTGCGTTGGTTTGTGTCCGTGTGGCTCCTGCTCGACTTCTTCCTCATTGTGCTCTCGGCCGCGGCCTTCGGCGGCGCACCCGGACTCGCCCTCCTCCTGTTCGTGCCCATCGTCGTCCTGCTGTTGGCGATGCGGTCGGTCCACGGCTCGACCGGACGACTGGTCCTGCTGATTTTCGTCCTGATCTTCGGAGTGCTCCAGGTGTTGACCACCGGCACCCTCGTATTCCTCGGGGCGGTCTTGGTGGCGCTCTTCATCCTCGGATTCAGCATCCTCGAACTGATGCGCGACCTGCGGTCGTTCTTCGACTACTTCGCGCTGCGGCATCGCGTGATCCAGCGGGTTCGTCAAGCGGATCCCGTCGTGTACGTGCCCGAGGGGAAGGACGCGGTCCAACGCATCCTGACGTACCTCGGGGCGACGAGCTCCGATGTCCGCGGCATGATGGCCGTCCCGGGCGCCGTCGCGACGCCGGCGCTGCTCACAGGGAAGAGCGGCCTCACTTATTCGTTCGATGCGTACGTGCGACGGCAGTCCTCCACCTTGTGGCGGATCACGAGCCTCGGCTCGGCCGGCTTCGCGGTGTTCGTGAAGGCGTTCGAGCGCGCACCGACCCTCGCGGACCTGCAGGCGCTGAAGGCCGCAATCGAAGATGTCTCGGGCGCCACGAAGATCCCGCCGGCGCGGATCCTCGTCCTGTGGCGCTCGCAGGGAGATCAAAGTGTCACCCCCGACGTGTACGAATTCTTGACGAGAGAATCCGCCCGCGTGAAGATTCGAGGCTCGACGTTCGTGTGTTCCCTGGAACTCGCGATGGAACGGGATGACGGCACGTATGACTTCATCCCGGTCGTCGTCGAGCCCGTCATGGCAGGGGTCGGTTCGCCCGCGTCCGCGTGATGCGGAACGGACGGCCACCGGCGCGGATCATACTCGGGGCCGCTCGTCAATCGCGAAGCCAGAACGGTGCCTTCGTGAACTGATAGTGGTCGCGAATTTGCTCTCGATAGAGTTTCTGGTAAAATTCGTTGAAGCGGCGGATGTGGAACACGCCCTCCCGGGTAATGCGAATCCGGTAATGGCCCTCGACCACTTCGACAGTTGCATGGCCTTCCTTTTCCAACGACTCGATTACTCGATCGGTCATGAAGTGGTTCGACTTGATCTCCCGTTTCACTTCTTCCTTCGACATCCCCCGTTGGTTCGGGAGGACGACGTCCAGTTTCGATTCGAGGCCATCCTGGTACAGGTCGATTCCCATGTCCGAGACCAGCCGGTTCAAGACGAAGCAGCCGTAGATGACCAGGTCCTTGTACGGCCGGGACGGCATGGGTTGTCGCGCCGATGCGGGCTGCGCTACTTAATGCGTTCTTCCTCGCGTTCTCGGACCGAGACGGATGGAGTCTCCTCGGTCGGTGCGGACGGAAGCTCGTCGACGGCCACCAACGCTTCGTCCCGAACTTGCGGTGGCTGCCATCATCCTGTGACGTAGTCACTAGCACGTCGACGAGTCGGACTGAGGATAGCATGTGTCGATGCGGTAGTTGTGGTAGACGCAACCCGAGATCGTCGCGGTCAGAGTTCCGTGGACCGCAGACTGGGCCGCAACGTAGAAGCCGCTCGTCGCGCGCCCCTGTCCGTCGACGTAGAAATGGACCACGATGTAGCCAGCCGCCCCGCCCGTGTTTGTCAAGGTCACGGAGGCAATGGCGACGACGCTCGACGTGACCGGATCACATGAGCTCGTCTGGTATTGAACATCCGTGAGCCGGATGTTTGCTCGGGGAACGAAAATCACGACGAGAAGGAGAAGCACCATCGCAAGGACGACCATCAGTGCCGTCGAAGTGTCTGACCGCGTACGATTCTCACCGTCAAGGCGCGATGCGAGCGAAGACGGGACACGACGCTTGAGTCTTCCGCACCTCCGGACCGCGGGACGCTCTCGACCGGCGAATGAAGAAACGAGTCCTGGTCGTACGGTCTACGATCCCATGGCGAAAGGGCAATCGATCGATCAGCCCTTCGAGGCGGCCAACTCCCGCAGACCCGGCGGCGGATTTGCCTTGGAAGCCCACGGGATTCGCAATTGCCCCAGGCCGTCGCGCCATTCCGCCGGCAGCGGGGAGCCTTGCTCGTCGCGCCGGTACCAATCGACGACCTCGTCGACTCCGACCCCGCTCCCGGAGACCGTGACCATGAGCGCGTTCCGAACACTCGCCGCCGCTTTCGCCGCTTCCAGGTTGTCGAAGAGGGCGCAATGCGGAGTCTGGCTCACCCACCAGACGACGAGATAGCAGGTCTTCATACGGCTCCGACCTTCTCGCCCCTCGGGCTCGCGCGGTGGCATTCGCAGTATCGGCCCCGAACCCGTTGTTC
>WNEP01000567.1_pt1 | contig 19019 bp, 15 predicted proteins | sample 5399961 | NCBI WGS metagenome assembly WNEP01 (sample SAMN13153329, study PRJNA577476) | soil metagenome | isolation source: 20 cm grassland meadow soil pre-rain plot 5 | place: USA:California | collected 2015-09-08 | reverse complement strand
CGCGCTCGGCTCACCGGCCGGGCATAACGCGGAGCAGACCCATGCAGGAGCGGTACGAGCACTTCATCGGCGGCGCCTTCGTGCCGCCCCGGGCCGGGCGCTACCTCGAGACCAGAAACCCTGCCACCGGCAAGCGGCTCGCCGAGATCGCCCGCGGCGATGAGGCCGACGTCGACGCCGCGGTGCAGGCGGCCGGGTCGGCTCTTCCCGGCTGGCGCGACCGGAGGCCGATCGAGCGCGGGCGGGTGCTCCTCGAGGTCGCGCGGCGGCTCCGAGAACGACAGCAGGAGATCGCCGGGCTCGAGGTCCTCGAGGCCGGAAAGCCCGCATGGCAGGCGCCCTTCGAGGTGGAGATCGCCGCGCAGTACTTCGAGCTGTACGGCGGCCTGGTGAACGCCCTTGGCGGCGAGACGATCGACCTCGGCCCCGGCTATCACTCCTACACGCGGCGCGAGCCCTTCGGCGTGGTCGGCGTCATCCTGCCGTGGAACGCGCCCATCAATCAGGCCGCACGCGCCGCCGCCCCCGCGCTCGCCGCCGGGAACGTGGTGGTGGCGAAGCCGTCCGAGTTCACCTCGGCGAGCCTCCTCGAAGTCGCGTCGATGGCGGTCGAGTGCGGGCTCCCGGCCGGCGCCCTCAACGTGGTGACCGGGACGGGGCCCGAGGCGGGCGCCGCGCTCGTCGCACACGGCGGCGTGCGCAAGGTTGCCTTCACCGGCTCGCTGCGTGCCGGCCGGGAGATCGCGCACCTCGCGGCGGACCGCATCCTTCCCGTCACGCTCGAGCTCGGCGGGAAGTCGCCCAACCTGGTCTTCGCCGACGCCGACCTCGAGCACGCGGTGCCCGGATCGCTGCGGGCCTTCGTCACCAACGCGGGCCAGGTATGCAGCGCCGGCACGCGCCTCCTCCTCGAGCGGGGAATTCACGACCGCTTCGTGACGGCGCTCGCCGAGGCGATGAAGGGCGTGCGGCCCGGCCAGATGATCGGGCCGATGACCACCGAGGCGCAGTACCGCAAGGTGCAGGAGTACTACGCGATCGCGAAGGCGGAGGGCGCCAGCACGGTGGCGGGCGGCGGGCTGCCGGACGACCCGGCGCTCGCGGGGGGTTGGTTCGTCCTGCCGACCATCTATACCGGGGTGCGGAACGACATGCGCATCGCGCGCGAGGAGATCTTCGGCCCGGTCGTGTCCGTGATGCCCTTCGCCGACGAGGACGAGGCAGTCCGCACCGCGAACGACTCGCCGTACGGGCTCGCCGCCGGCATCTGGACGCGCGACCTGGCCCGCGCCCACCGCGTGGCCGCCCGGCTCGAGGCGGGGCAGGTCTACGTGAACGAGTGGATGGCGGGCGGCGTCGAGACCCCCTTCGGCGGCTACAAGCAGAGCGGCATCGGACGCGAGAAGGGCCTGGAGGCCCTGCACCACTACACGCAGCTGAAGTGCGTGACGATCAGGATCTGAGGAGAAGGTGACCATGGAGACGAAAGCCATCGTCGTCGGCGTGGGACCCCGGGCCGGGCTCGGCGGAGCCCTGTGCGAGCGGCTCGCACGGGAAGGCCTGCACGTCTTCGTGGCGGGACGGACCCCGGAGAAGGTCGACGCGCTGGTCGCCGCGATTCGCAACGCCGGCGGCCGCGCGACGGGGGTCGCGATGGACACGACGAGAGAGCAGGACGTGACCGCGCTGTTCGATCGCGCCGAGACGGACGGCGACGGCGTCCTCGATCTCGTCATCTACAACGCCGGCAACGCCGCGATGGGGCAGCTCCACGACATGGAGGCGAGCTTCTTCGAGCAGGTCTGGCGCGTCGGATGTCTCGGCGGCTTCCTGGTCGGCCGCGAGGCCGTGCGGCGGATGCTGCCGCGCGGCCGCGGAACCGTACTCTTCACGGGCGCGACCGCGTCGCTGCGCGGGAAGCCGAACACAACGGCCTTCGCGGCGGCCAAGGCGGGGCTGCGTTCGCTCGCGCAGTCGATGGCACGTGCGTACGGTCCGCAGGGAATCCACGTGGGTCACGTCGTCATCGACGGCGGCATCGCCGGCGACAAGATCATCAAGGGCATCCCGCAGTTCGCTCAGGCGATGGGCGAGGACGGCCTCGTCAGCCTCACGGGCCTTACCGATGCCTACTGGTACCTGTACAGGCAGCCGAAGGCCGCCTGGACCCACGAGCTCGACCTCAGACCCTTCAAGGAGTCGTTCTAGGAGGGTCGGTCGGGCAGGCAGCCGGCTCGCCGCAGGATGCTCTCGAGGCGCTCGCGTCCCTCGGACGTCGTCTCGCAGGGCGCGACGCACGCGTCGTCGAAGGTCCCGCTCTGCCACTGCTGGCGGTAGCACTCCTCGAGGAATGCATCGTGCCGGCGCGTGCCACAGGGCGTGGCCTCCCACCGGACACGGTGCTCGATCCACAGCGCCCTGTCGTTGTTGCACAGCTCGATCATGTGCATGCTGCAGAGCGCGCTGCACGAGGGCTCCTCCTCGGGCGAGGACAGTGCGCTCTCCTGGGGCGTCGCCGACTTGGGCGCCTCCGGTGCGGCGGTATAGAGAGCGAGGTCGCGCGCTGCGCGGCGGTCGACGCTCCGTCGCATGGTGTCGAGCGCGGCGGACTGCAGATTCTTGAAGGTCGGGCCCGTTCCGAGCCGCGCCTCTGCCACGGACAGCGCCAGCAGCGGACAACCTGCGGCGAGGAGCCGCCGGGTGTAGGCCTCCCACTCGGGTGCATGAGGGGGTGGTAGCTCGCGGAGCGCGTCGGCGACGATGGCGGGGAGGTCGAGGAGCGTCGCCGGAGCGCCGGGTTGGAGGCACGTCGCGCGTTGCTCGACCCCCACCCGCGGCGCACTCGGGCTGCGCGAGAAGAGCGATAGCGCGACGCTGCCGGTGACCGATTCTTCTCGCACCGCCTTGGGCTCCCCGCCACGGAGCGCGGCAAGGACCTTCCGCAGGCCGCGGGGGCAGGCCGCCGGCGACCGTAGGTCCGCGGGCGTGACCGGCCGTGTATGCGCCGCAGCGTCGAGCGTCACGCGGTACACGGCGTCCGTGCTGCTCGCGAGCGCCGCGAGCACGGCCGCCTCGCTCGTGCAGCGGGGCTCCCGCCAGTCGTAGCCCGCGAGCTCGCGAGTCTCCTTGGCGAGCTTGGCCGCGAGACCGCGCCGGCGATCGCTGTTTCGCTCGGGCGGGTCGACGAGCAGGACCGGGCGTCCAGAGATCTGCTCCACTGCTTTCGCGATACGCTCTCGCATCCCCAGCCGCGTGAAGGCCGAGCCGTCGGTGACGAGAGCCACCGGCGCCACGGGAGGCGCTGCTGTTGGGCGTGCGGGGGGGCGCAGGGCGCAGCCGGCACCCGGCGACAGGCCGAGCGCGGCAGCGAGCAGGAAACTGGACACGGGTCGCACGGTACCTCGGAGGCTACGGCAAGAACTATGCCCTTCGGTGCTGCCGGGCGGCTACGCAGAGGCGTGAATTCACGCACTTGCCCCGTCACTGTAATGGCGCTGCGACAGGATGATGACGTGCCCCGGACGAGCGCTCGTAGGTGATTGGCCGCATCGCAGGGAATGGCCATTGCTGCAGACTCCGCGATCTCATGAGGCTGCGGCTGCCCGCTGGATTCGCTGCGCGGCTCGCCGTCGCGACATCGGCTCTCGTGGTGGTCGTCTGCATCGCGCAGAGCTGGCTGCTCGCGCGGCACGACCTCGACCACGTACGCGGCTATCTCGCTGACCGCGGGCGCTCGCTCGCGGATCAGGTCGCACGAGAGGCGGCGAACGCTCTCGCGCAAGGCGACGTCGACGGCGTGCAGCGTCTGGTGGACCAGGCGCGGGCGGCGAGCGGCGTCATCTACGCCCGAGTGCTCGACCGCCAGGGGCTGCTGCTCGCCGCCGCGGGCCAGCGGCCCGCGACCGCCGCGCGCGGCACCAAAGGCGTCGACAGGAACGCGCCGAGCGAGGTCGGGGCCGAAGTGTGGGAGTTCCGGGCGGCGATCGTGCGTGCCGGTCTGGCGACTCCTTCAGCCGCGCTCGGTACTGCGGCGGTCGGTCTCTCGCTCGAGCCCCTCCACGGGCTGCAACGCCGGCGGCTCACGATGGCGACCGTCTTCGCCGCCCTCTCCGCCCTGATCGGCGTCCTCGGGGCGGGCCTCCTCGCGCGCGCCACGACGCGCCCGCTCCGGGCGCTCGTCGATGCCGCGGACCGGATCAGCCGGGGCGACTTCGCGGCGCGGGTCGCCGAGTGGAACCGCGACGAGGTCGGCCGCCTCGCCGGCTCCTTCAACGCGATGGCGGAGAGCCTCGCCCGGAGTCGCGACGCGCTCGATGAGAAGGTGCGTGAGCTGGAGCGGGCGAATCACCTGAAGTCGGAGTTCCTGGCCACCGTCTCACACGAGCTGCGCACGCCGCTCAACGTGATCCTCGGCTACACCGAGATGCTCGCCGAGGGCGCCGGCGGGACCGTGACCCCGGCGCAGGCGGAGATGATCGCGACCATCGACCGCTACTCGCGGAACCAGCTCGAGCTCATCACGAGCGTCCTCGACTTCACCCGCCTGAGCTCGGGCAAGGTGTCGCTCAACCTCGAGCGCTTCGCGCTCGCGCCGCTCCTCGCCGAGATCCAGGCGCTGCAGAGCGCTCGCCTGCGCAGCCCGGACGTCGCGCTGACCGTGACGGTGGAGCCGGAGGTCGCCGAAATCGAGACGGACCGCGTGAAGATCCAGGAGATCGTGCGCAACCTGGTGGACAATGCCGTCAAGTTCACGGAGGCGGGCAGGATCGCCGTGCGCGCACACCTCGCCGAGCCCGGGCGGGTGGCGATCGACGTGGCGGATTCGGGGCCAGGCATTCCGGCCGAGGACATCGAAGTCATGTTCGATGCCTTCCACCAGCTCGGAGCGAGCAGCACACGCGGCACCGGCGGCGTCGGCCTCGGGCTGAGCATCGTACGGCAGCTCGCCGAGGCGCTCGGCGGCTCCGTGTCGGCCACCAGCCGGCTCGGCGAAGGCTCGCTCTTCCGCGTCCTGATTCCCTGTGTCGCCGGCCCGGCGGCCGCCGATCCGGGTTCGAGCGCGACGTCGGCGCTCGACGCGGCGGCGCGCAACGCCACCGCCTCCCGTAGACGTGCGCGCTCCATGCGCGCGGTTCGCGGCAGTCCCGCCGTCCGCGCCCCGAAGCCCTAGGCCGGCGACGCTTGCGTCGACCGTCCGCGCATCAGACCGGGCGTCCAGGCGCACGGCCCGGCACGCATGCGCAGGTGCTGCGGCGACATCCCGTCCTCGGAACGTGATCGACGGGCCGTGGACACGCCGGGCATTCACGTCGGCTCACTGCGGGGCGGCCACCCTCAGGGCCTCCAGGAACGGACGCGGATCGAAGAACGAGACGCGTTCGACGGCCTTCCCGTCCCGGAGGAGGAAGCGATCGACCGCGGGCACGCGCACCTCTTGCCCGCCGACGTTCGCCCGCAACGTGAGCTCGAGGAACAGCGCGTCTCCGGCCGCGCTCCAGCGCTCGATCTCAGCGCGGAAGTCCGGCATGAGCGCGAAGAGATTCCGGAACGCCTCCTTGCCGGCATCGAGCCCGACCGTGGCTGGCAACCCCGGCGACTCCAGGCGGCCATCGGCATGAAGAACAGTGCCGAGGCGTTCGGGATCGACCGGAGACCGCCAGAAGTCCGTGAACTTCGCGACGAACGCCCGGGCAGCATCTTCCGGCGTCTCGCTCCGCTCCTCACCACGAAAGGCGCGAAGCTCGGCGGCAACGCGCTCGACGGGAAGGCCGAGCTGCTCGCACATCGCGTTTAGATCGAAGAAGAAGTGCTCGGCGGCGAGCAGGCCGTCGCGCAGCGGGAACACGCACGAGAAGGGTAGGGCGAACGCGCGGCCGGTCGGGGCGAAGCTGCCGAGGCGTCCGCGCATCGTCGCGCGAATCGTGCCCCAGGCGGTCACGACGTCCTCGCCCGTCGCCTGCCCGTCGAGCGTGGTACCGTAGTCGGGGAACGTCGTGAAGAAAATACAGAGGTGCGCCGCGACCTCGGCCTTGCCCGTGCCGCGGATGCCGAAGGGCACGGTGTCGAGGACGAAGTCCTCCCGACAGACGCGCAGGGCCCCATCGATGTCCTGACGGCTCTTTGCCGCGGCGTACTCGGCCACGATCGCCGTGGGAGAAAGCCTCGCTTGAAGCTTCGCCTTCTTGCGCGTGGGTGACGCTACGGTCGATGCCATGAAGCCTCCTTTTTCACCGTTGGCCGAGGTCGGCCCAGAACTCGTTGAGCGCGCCGGCGACGAGCGCGGGCCGCTCCTCGGGGAAGAAGAGCTTCGCCTCCGGCACGGAGATGAGCTTCCGGAAGCCCGGGATGGACTGCTCGAGCCAGTGCTTCGAGCGCGAGTCGAAGAAGACGTCGGCGTCGGCCCAGATGACGAGCGTCGGCGCCTGGAGCCGCCTGAGCGCAGGCTCGAGGGCGACGGTCGCCGCCGAGTCCGTGTTCGCGAGCACCAGGCGGGTCAGGGTCGCGATGCGCTCCTCGCTGGCGAGGATCGGCTCGAGATAGACGCGCACGGCCTCGTCGGTGAGGTGCGTCGGATCCTCGTAGGCGGGTCCGAAGCCGGCACGCGCGACCGACGGGTCGTTCAGCATCGCCTGCAGGGCAGGCACCACCGCGCCCGCCCGCCACGAGTCGTAGAAGTTCTTGAGCGCCTCGTTCGGCCAGTAGTCGTGGACCTCGCAGTTGGTGAGCGTCAGGCTCCGGACGCGCTCGGGGAAACGGGCGGCGAAGGCCTGGCAGATGCCGCCGCCCGAATCGTTGCCGACGAGGTCGATCCGGTCGGCGCCGAGCGCATCGGCGACCGCCGCGATCATGGCCGCTTGATCCGCAAGCTCGAGGGGCTGATTCGCCGCGACCTCCGTGTGGCCGAGACCCATCTGGTCGAGGGCCACGCATCGGCGTGTGCCCGCGAGACTCTCGATGACGTCGCGCCACTGGAACCCGTTCAACGGGAAGCCGTGGACGAACACGGCCACCGGGCCCGACCCTCGTTCGACGTAGGCGACCCGGCCGAACGCCGTGTTCGCGTACCGTCGCGATGCGTGAAAGCTCCGTGCATCCATGATTCGTTCCTCCCGTTGCCTCGTTGCGCCCAATTCGACTTACCTACTCGGGGTATGTCGCTACATACTTGGCGTAGGTAAGTCAATACTGCTACTGTCGCGCGCGTGCCGACCCAGGAGGAGAGGTCCGAGGCGACGCGTGGCAAGCTCCTGGCCGTGGCGCGAAAGCTCTTTCGCACCCGCGGCTACACGCGGACGTTCATCGAGGACATCGCCGCCCGCGCCGGCGTCACCAAGGGCGCCTTCTACCATCATTTCCCGGATAAGAAGGCGATCTTCCTCGCCGTTTTCCACGAGACGGAGCAGGCGCTCATGGAAGCGTCGGCCGCCGGCGCGCGCGGACCCGACGCGTGGAGTCAGTTCCGGGCCGGCTGTCGAGCCTTCCTCGAGGCCTCGATAGACCCCGGCGTGCAGCGCGTCATTCTCCGCGACGGGCCGGTCGTGCTCGGCTGGGAGGCATGGCGCGAGATCGACGCACGCTACAGCCTCGGGCTCATCGAAGGTGCGCTCCAGCAGGCCATGGCCGAGGGCCGGGTCTCGGGATCGCTCAAGCCCCTCGCCCACCTCCTGTTCGGAGCGCTGTGCGAGGGGGCGATGATGGTGTCGCGGGCGCCGAAGCCGCGCGCGGCGCTCGCCGAAGTCATGGGGCAGGTCGACGCGCTGCTCGCAGCGATCGAGACGCCGCGCGAAGGGCGCCGGACCCCGTGAGGCCGGCAAGATCCATGCGGTTTGTGCGCTTCCCGGCTGGCGGCGGCCAGGACGCTCGTCTACGAGATCAGGTGTCGAGCATGCGAGCGCCCTACCGCACACCGGCTCGCGCCGGGCCAGCCGAGAGCGCGAGTCATGCCGGGTTCACCATGCAAGAGACCGACCATCCTGGTTGCGTCGGCCAGCCAGCGGCGTCGGCGCCATCTGCTTCGCCGGCTGCCGAAACCTTGGGCGTGTGACTGCTCAGCCAGACGGCGCCGCGGGCGACTCACACGATCGCCGTCTCGAGCCGTATGCCGGCGGTCGGTTTGTGGTTACACGCTCTTCCCTTACCGCCGTCGGCTACAGTGTGGTGCTGCTGGTGCCGGTCTCCTGACGGCGACGTGTAGGGGACTTGATCGTCGGCTCGCCGTCGGGTTAAGCGGTCCCGCAGCGGCTTGCCCCGGGCCGTGAGACGGAGTGTGTTATGCCGACGGAGCGATTGGCGGCACACGGCACCGTTCGTGGTGTGTTTTTCAGCCTGGGGACGACGCCGAGCCACGACCCGCAGCTCGATTGTGCGAAGGCCATCATCGATCTGTTCAACGCGGCCCGGAAGACGGCGCACGTCGCGATCTTCACGCTCACGGAGCGACGCATCGTCGACGCGATGATCGCCGCGCGGAAACGCGGCGTCACGGTGGCCGTCGTCACCGATGCCGAGCAGAGCCAGAGTCCGGAGAACCCCGTACAGAAGCAGTTGATCGAGAAGCTGCGGCAGGCGGGCGTCGCGGTTCATGTCGCGGTGAAGCAGACGGCGTTGATGCACAACAAGGTGGGAATTTTCGACGGCAAGACCGTCTGCACCGGCAGCTTCAACTGGACCAATGCCGCCGAGAAGCACAACGACGAGAACCTGCTCGTCGTCGACGGGACGCAGGTGGCGGCGGCCTACGAGAAGTTCGTCTTTCAGCGCATCCTCACCAGGGAAACGCTGGTGCCGCCCGGTTGACCCGGCGAGGAGGACGGTATGGCGGCGATAAAGCGGGGAGCGAGACGCAAGGAGACCGGGCTGAAGCTCGGCTACGGCTGGATCCCCGACCTGCCGGATCACCGCGACATCCTGTACGGCGCGGTGCACAGGGTACCGGCGCGGCTGCCCTCGTCGGTCGACCTCCGCCGCGGGTGCTCACCGGTCGAGGATCAAGGAGACCTCGGGAGCTGCACGGCCAATGCGCTCGCCGGCGCGGTGGAGTTCCTCGAGAAGAAGGACCGCGTCCCGCTGGTGAACGTGAGTCGGCTGTTCATCTACTACGACGAGCGGGTGATCGAGCACACCGTCAGCGAGGATGCGGGCGCCATGCTCCGGGACGGCATCAAGACGCTCGTCAAGCAGGGCGTCTGCGCGGAGAAGAAGTGGCCGTACGTGATCTCGAAGTTCACGGTGAAGCCGAGCGCCGCGTGTTACCGGGAAGCGGCCGATCACCAGGTCACCGCGTATGCCCGTCTGCAGACGGTCAACGAGATGCGGGCATGCCTCGCCGACGGCTACCCGTTCGTCTTCGGCTTCACCGTCTACGAGACGTTCGAGTCCGCCCGGGTGGCGGAGACTGGCGTGGTCCCGATGCCGAGGCCGAGGGAGAAAGTGCTCGGAGGGCACGCGGTGCTGGCGGTGGGCTACGACGACGCGAAGAAGCGCTTCCTCGTCCGGAACTCGTGGGGCACCGGCTGGGGCATGAACGGGTACTTCACGATGCCGTACGACTACCTCGCCAACCGCGGTCTCTCGGACGACTTCTGGACGATCCGGCGCCAGGAAGGGTTCTGACGGGTCTTGGCGACGCGGAGGAGAAGGCGCAAGAGCTCGCCGACGACCGGTGTGGCCAGCAGCCGGTCGCGGCTGCGGATGGTGAGCGAGCCGCGCAGGGCGTCGACCTGCGTGCGTGTCTCCGCCAGCTCGTTGGCGACGCGGCGGAGGGCCGCCTCGAGCCGCCCCGCCTCGGCGCGCAGCGCGTCCTGCTCGGCCCGAGCCTGGTCACGTTCGGCAGCGAGCCGCGCGTGCTCGCCGCGCGCCCACAGCCGCTCGCGCTGCTCGATCGCGCCCATCTCCGCCTTGAGGAAGGGGCCGAGCCAGCGGAGATACGCGGACGCCGCGCGCGCCTCCTCCACGGGATCGGGCGCGGGGCTCGCCGCATGCTGCGCCAGCACCTCGCGGTAGATGCCGATCAGCTCGTCCACGGCGGCCTCCCGCCCCGCCTCGGCGCGGACCCGCCGCGCGACGGCGGCCGCGTCGGCGGCGTCGTAGCGGGCGAGCTCACCCGCGAGGACCTCCGGCGACACCGGCTCGCGGCTCACACGCACGCCGAAGTTGAGCCGGCGCAGGCGGTCGAAGTTCCCGCTCATCACGAGTGGCCCGACGCCGTTCGCGTCGCAGAGGACGACGGCGGCGCCGACGGCGAGCGCCTCGAGCGCCGAGCGGCCCTTGGCGAAGACGACATCGTAGCCGGCGAGCACCTCCTCGGGCCGCACCGCGGCCGTCCCTGACCCGATCCCCAGCGCGTCGACCGTGACGCCCGCCCGCGTGCAGGCCTCGCGCACCGCGGGCAGGTGGGTGTGCTCGCTGGCGGCGTTGCTGAACACGAGGGCGCGCCTGGGCCGGGCCGGGAGCGGATCGCGAGGCGCGAATCGCGCCAGGTCGACGAAGTTGAGGAGGACCCGGACGTGCGCCTCCGGAATACCGTACTCGCACACGAGCCGGTCGCGGCACGTATCGTCGACGGCGACGTACCGCCGGATGCTCGGGAAGCGCGGCGGCGCCTCCTGCCACGGCAACCAGCCGTGACAAACGTACACCGCCGGAACGCCGGGGAAGCGCAGCAGCGCCGTCATGGTCTCGAGGTGGTGATGGCCGTGGACGAGGTCGAGTGGCGCGCCGATCGCGTCGAGCCGATCGATCACCGGGACGGTCTGCTGGCGCAGCTCGTGGGCCACCTCGCCGAGCTGGGTGCTGAAGGCGATCGGGGCATGGCCGCGCGCGAGGAGCGCGGTGGCGAGGTCGCGGACCCAGAGCTCGGAGCCCGCGCGCTCCGCGAGGGTGTTGTTGGTGATCAGGACGCGCAGGCGGCGCACGGCTCCTCGACCAGCACCCGTCGACGCACGGCCTCGGCCAGCGGTTCGAAGTGCTCGCGGTAGCGCAGCACCTGCGCGTAGCGACCCGCGGCCACCCGGCCCGCCCCGTAGCGCTCGTAGAACGGTGGGTCCTCCGGCGGCAGGGCGTGGAGCGCGTCGGGCGCGAGCGGGCGGAGGCACTCGACGCGGAACGCCTCGACCCCGTGCGCCGCGAGCGCGGTCTCGACCTCGTCGCCGAGCCCGACGTAGGCGCTCGCGGCGGCGAGCTTCCGAGCGAGCGCCGCGTCGTCGAGTCGGAGCTTCACGGATGCTCGTCGGGACGGAAGGGCGTCGGGCTGCCCGACGAGCGGGAAGTCGAGGTGCACGACGCGCCGTCCGGCCCGCGCCGCGAGCTCCACCGCGGCGCTGACCAGCACGTGGCAGAGGTCGTGCGCGGGGTTGTACCCCTCGAGGGCGTCGGCGACGACGTAGTCGATGCCGTTCCGGACGATCATCGTGGTGAGCTCGTCGACGAGGCCGAGCGCGAGCCCGGCATCGCGGGCCAGGATCGCGGCGTAGAGCGCGCGGTCCGTGAGACGCCCGAAGACGGCACCCGGCGTCGCGCCGGCGGCGGCGAGGAGCCGGCTGGTGGACGGGAGGCGCGATTGCCCGCCAGCCCCCGAGCCGTCGGTCAGCACCAGGACGCTCGGACGGGCACGCTCGAGCCAGCCGTGCAGGCGCAGCTCGTGGCCGGGGTGGGCCACGACGAGCGCCGGCCGACCCCGCGGCAGACGCGGCGCGGAGAAATGCACCGACGGCTCTTACCAGCTGCGTTTTCGATTGCAAGGATCAGCGCCTCATGCCGCGGTCAACCAAACGGCTCGGTCGCGCGTTCTAATCCGTGGGGAGTCGTCATGAGGGACAACCTGAGCGACCTCGAAGCGGAGGCCGTGCTCCCGCCACAGTTCTTTGGCCGCCCGCCCCTCACCTTCCAACCCGAGAAGCGCCTCATGCTTGCCGTGTTCGAGGACGCCCTCGCCACGCTCGACGCGTACGCGCAGCACGGCCGCGGACGGCACCTCGCGCGCGAGGTCGAACGGTGGGTCGCATCCACCGACACGAGCTGGCCCTTTGCCTTCCAGAACATCTGTGACACGCTCGGCGTCGATGCCGGCTGCATCCGCGCCGGCCTGATTCGCTGGCGCCGCCGGCAGGACGGCGGAGATCCGTCGGCTGTCCCGCGTCTCCACCTCCGGCGGAGAGCCGGTGGGTGACCGCCTGCAAGGAAGGAATGTCCACCCCGGCCGATTCTGCCGGCCGGGCGCGACCCCGCGGCCGGGAAGTCCAGGTCTCGGCCGCTGGCACCGGACCTGCACTCGGGGCCATGCGCGCACGTTCGATGTTGCGGACGGCCCGGAGGACGGGACGTGTCGGGGTTGGTCTCGGGCTGGCCGCCGGGGTAGCGGTGCTGTCCGTGGCGACGGGGTTCATGGACCCCGTCTCGCTGCTCATCACCGTCGGGGGTGCGCTCGCGGTGACGGGCGTCACCTTCTCGCGGGCTCGGCTCTCGAGCGCGTGGCGCCACGTGGCCGCGGCGCTCGACGACGACACCAGTCCGGAGGAGGTGATCGCGGCGCTCAAGCAGCTGGCCCGCGTTCATCGCACGGGCGGTGCGCCCGCCCTGGAGCGGGCGGTGGCCGCGGAAGCCGATCCGTTCGTGCGCCAGGGCATCGCGCTCGCGCTCGAGTGCCAGGACGAGGACGAGCTGGCCGACGTCCTCCTCGCCGACGCACGGCGGACCGCTGCCGAGGGAGAGGCCGCGCGGCACGTGCTCGTCACGCTCGGGAAGCTGTTCCCGGCCTTCGGGTTGATCGGCACGCTGATCGGCCTCGTGCTGCTCTTCCGGCACCTGGTCGACCCGAGCCTCACGTCGATCGGTCCCGGGCTCGGCATCGCAGTGCTCACGACGCTCTACGGCGCCGTGTTCGCCAACGTCGTGGTCCTCCCCCTCTCCACCAAGCTCCACGCCCACCTGGCGCGCCAGAGCCTCCGCAGCCAGATGATCATCGACGGCATCCTGCTCGTGCACCGGCGGGAGTACCCGACGCGAATCGAGCGTCTGCTGCGCGGGTATGTGGGAACGCCCGCCGCCGAGGGACCGCGCCGTGTCGCGGGGCTTGCGCAGCACGCGGCCTGATCGGCGCCGCGCGCTCGGCCTGGAGCCGGCGCCGCTGGACGACGACCAGACCGGATGGCTGATGACCTTCAGCGACCTGGTGCTCCAGCTCTTCGCCTTCGTGCTGGTCTCGGTCGTGCTCTCCGGCGGGGGACGGCCTTCGGCCGCAGTCGACCCGACGCCGCCTTCCCGCTCGCCCGTGGTGATCGCGGCCGAGCCGCCGAGCTGCCCCCCCGCTGAAGAGCACCCGGAGCCGCCACGTGCCGCCGCCGAGCAGCCATCCGACGCCGGCCGACCGCGCGACGCGGCGGCGGAGAGGCTCGCTGCTGCCGGACGCAGCCTCGAGGAGTTCGTCGCGGCCGAGGGGCGGGCCGACGCGGTCCAGGTGGCCGTCCGGGATTCGGACCTCATCGTCACGCTGAGCGACGCCATCAGCTTCGCCTCGGGGAGCGCCGAGCTGCTGCCCTCTGCCGCGCCCATCCTGCATCGCATCGGTGCACTCGCCCGGGCGATGCCGGACTTCGACCTCGAGGTGGATGGGCACACGGACGACCGGCCCATTCACACCGGCGGCTTTCCCTCGAACCTGGAGCTCTCGCTCGCCCGCGCCGCGCGGGTCATCCACGAGCTGACTGCCGAGACGCCCGAGCTCGCCGAGCGGGCGATCGCCGCCGGCTACGGGGAGCACCGGCCCATCACTCCGAACGCCGACGAGACGGGTCGAGCGCGGAACCGGCGGGTCGAGATCAGGCTCCTCCCGCGCGTCCAGGCGCCGCCGGCATAGCACCTCGACCGCTACGGGCGGACCTCGGACTCGGGGGCGCCTCGCTGGCGGCCCCGGTGGCCCCGGGCCGAGGGGAGGGCCGCCCGGGTCGCGGCACTCTCCACGCACCAGACGCGGGCGGCCACATCGCACCGCTGAGGCCGCCCGTTCCATGCCGCCGCGGCGGAATTGTTCTCGGAGGTGAACCTGTCTGTCAGGTACGCGACGGTCCCGTAGGCCTGGGGACTGTCGCTCGACCAGGTCGCGCAGTTCGTTGACGCGGGTCCCGCCGCTCCGGTCGGGTCCGTGAACTGCGAAGCACCGCCCGTTCGTACCCATCCAGAAGGCCCCGGTGACTCGTATGACGCTGCCATGCTCGGGGGGCCTGATCCCGAATCGTCCGTCGTCAATCCCATGCTCGTGTCGTAGTCCAGGACGGAGACGTCCAGGATCTCGAATCTCGAAGCCATGTGATAACCGGGCGCACAGGCAGTGAGCGCGCGGTTGCCCTGAAACGATGCTTTCGTCAGATAGAACCTCCTTCGGCCCTCCACCGCGGCACGGTTGACCGGCCAGGTGCACGCCGCCGTCCACGCGACCAGGACGCAGACCCACAACGGAGCCGTTCGCATGTCGCGTGGCGACCCTTCAGGCACGAGACGGGGCCGGCGACCGCACCCCGCGGAGCTGCCTGCGTCGCCAGCGCGCGAACCAGATGCTGAACCGGTCGAGATAGAGGTACACGACGGGCGTCGTGTAGAGGGTGAGGAGCTGGCTCACCAGGAGGCCGCCCACGATCGCGATGCCGAGCGGGCGACGCAGCTCGGCCCCCACCCCCGTCCCGAGCGCCAGCGGCAGGGCGCCCAGCAGCGCCGCCATGGTCGTCATCATGATCGGCCGGAAGCGCAGCAGGCAGGCCTCGTAGATCGCCTCCTCCGGCCGCTTCCCCGCCTGCCGCTCCGCCTCGAGCGCGAAGTCGATCATCATGATCGCGTTCTTCTTGACGATCCCGATCAGCAGGATGATCCCGATGAGCGCGATCACGCTCAGGTCCGCGCGGCACAGAAGCAGGGCGAGGATCGCGCCGACGCCGGCCGAGGGCAGGGTGGAGAGGATGGTGAGCGGGTGGATGTAGCTCTCGTAGAGGATGCCGAGCACGATGTAGACGGTCACGAGCGCGGCGAGGACCAGGAGTGGCTCGCCCGCAAGCGAGGCCTGGAAGGCCTGGGCGGTGCCCTGGAAGCTCGCGCGGATGCTCGGGGGGAGCCCGATCTCGCGCGCCGCGCTCTCGACGGCGGTGACGGCGTCGCCGAGGGCGACGCCGGGGGCGAGGTTGAAGGAGAGGGTGACGGCGGGGAACTGGCCCTGGTGGTTGACGGCGAGGGCCGCCGTCGTCGGCGCGAAGCGAGCGATGGCGCCGAGCGGCACCTCCTGTCCCTTCGTCGACCGGACGTAGATGTCCTTCAGGGTCTCCGGGGTCTGCCAGAACCGCGGCCCCACCTCCATCACGACGTGGTACTGGTTCAGCTGCGTGTACATCGTCGAGACCTGGCGCTGGCCGAAGGCGTCGTAGAGCGTGTCGTCGATCGCCTGCGGCGTGATCCCGAGTCGCGCCGCGGTGTCGCGGTCGATCGTGACCGTCATCTCCAGCCCCCGGTTCTGCTGGTCGGTGCTCACGTCGGCGAGATCGGGGAGCGTCTGCAGCTTCGCGAGCAAGCGCGGCCCCCAGTGGTTCAGCGCCCGGAGGTCGTCGCCCTGGAGCGTGTACTGGAAGAGCGCATTGCTCAGCCTGCCCCCCACCCGGATGTCCTGGATCGCCTGGAGATAGAGACTCGCGCCGGACACCCGCGCCAGCTCGGGGCGCAGCCGCGCGATCACCTCGTCGGCGCTGATCCTCCGCTCGGCGAGCGGCTTGAGCGCGACGAACATCCTCCCCGTGTTGCCCGTTCCCTGGTTCCCGCCGGTGAACCCGGCGACCGTGTCCACCGCCGGGTCGGCCATCACGATCTTCACGAACCGTGCGAGCTTGTCCTGCATCGCCTGGAACGAGGTGTCCTGATCCGCCTGGAGCGCGCCCATCAGGCGGCCGTTGTCCTGCTCGGGGAAGAATCCCTTGGGGACGACGACGTACAGGTAGCCGTTGACGGCCACCGTGATCGCGGCGACCAGCATGGTGAAGCGGGCGTGGCGTAGGACCCAGGACAGGCTGGCCTCGTACCCGTGAAGGAGCCCGTCGAAGGCGCGCTCGCTGAGCCGGTAGATACGGCCGTGCGGGCGCCCCCGCTCGGAGCGCAGAAACTTCGCGCACATCATCGGCGTGGTGGTGAGCGAGACGACGAGCGACACGCAGACCGCCGCCGACAGCACGACGGCGAATTCGCGGAACAGGCGGCCGACGATCCCGCCCATCAGGAGGATCGGGATGAAGACCGCCACCAGCGAGCTGCTCATCGAGAGGACGGTGAAGCCGACCTCCCGTGCCCCGCGCAGCGCGGCCTCGAACGGACGCAGTCCCCGCTCCAGATGCCGCGTGATGTTCTCGATCACGACGATCGCGTCGTCGACCACGAACCCGGTGGAGATGGTGAGCGCCATCATCGACAGGTTGTCGATGCTGTAGCCGAGCAGGTACATGACGCCGAAGGTGCCGATCAGGGAGAGGGGCACCACCACGCCGGGAATCGCGGTGGCCCACACGTTCCGCAGGAACACGAACACGACCAGCACGACGAGCGCGATGGCGACGAGGAGCGTGAGCTCGACGTCGGCGATGGACGCGCGAATGGTCGTGCTGCGGTCGATCATCACCGACAGGTCGATGGCTCCGGGGATCGAGGCCCGAAGCTGGGGGAGCAGCGCCTTCACGCGGTCGACCGTCGCGATGATGTTCGCGCCGGGCTGCCGGAACATGATGATGAGGACGCCCGGCTTGCCGTTCGCGATGCCCGTGGTGCGGAGGTCCTCCACCGAGTCCTGCACCTCGGCGACATCGGAGAGGTGCACCGCGGCGCCCTGGCGATGGGCGACGATCAGCGGCCGGTACTGCGCCGCCCGCAGCAGCTGGTCGTTGGCGCTGATCTTCCACGCCGTCGTCCCGTTCGCGAGCTCGCCCTTGGGCCGGTTCGCGTTGGCCGCCGCCAGCGCCGAGCGCACCTCGCCGAGGCCGATGCCGTACTTGTTCAAGACCGTCGGGTCGAGCTCCACGCGGACCCCGGGCAGCGAGCTGCCGCCCACGATCACCTGGCCGATCCCTTCCACCTGCGCGAGCTTCTGCTGCAGGATGGAGGAGGCCGCGTCGTACATCCGGCTCGTGTCCAGGGTGTCGGAGGTGAGCGCGAGGATGAGAATCGGGGCGTCGGCCGGGTTGACCTTCCGGTAGTTGGGGTTGTTCGGCAGGTTCGTCGGCAGCTGGCCGCGCGCCGCATTGATCGCGGCCTGCACGTCGCGCGCGGCGGCGTCGATGTTCCGGCTCAGGTCGAACTGGAGGACGATCGACGTCGAGCCGAGGGCGCTCGTCGACGTCATGTCGGTGACGCCGGCGATGCGGCCGAACTGCCGCTCGAGCGGCATCGCCACCGCCGAGGCCATCGTCTCCGGGCTGGCGCCCGGCAGGGCGGCGGACACCTGGATGGTGGGGAACTCGACCTGCGGCAAGGGCGAGACCGGGAGCAGCCGGAAGGCGATGATGCCGGCCAGGGCCAGCGCCACCGTGAGCAGCGAGGTGGCGACCGGCCGCCGGACGAAGGGACCGGAGATGTTCATCGGGCGATCGCGATCCGTTCCTCGACCGGCTCCGGCATGCGCCGTCGCCGGAGGCGCCGGGCCAGCCGATCGAAGGCGAGGTACACGACCGGCGTGGTGTAGAGGGTGAGGAGCTGGCTCACCAGGAGCCCGCCCACGATCGCGATGCCGAGCGGGCGGCGCAGCTCGGCCCCCACCCCCGTGCCGAGCGCCAGCGGCAGGGCGCCCAGCAGCGCCGCCATCGTCGTCATCATGATCGGCCGGAAGCGCAGCAGGCAGGCCTCGTAGATCGCCTCCTCCGGCGGCTTCCCCGCCTGCCGCTCCGCCTCGAGCGCGAAGTCGATCATCATGATCGCGTTTTTCTTGACGATCCCGATCAGCAGGATGATCCCGATGAGCGCGATCACGTTGAGATCCGTGCGGCAGAGGAGGAGCGCGAGGATCGCGCCGACGCCGGCCGAGGGCAGGGTGGAGAGGATGGTGAGCGGGTGGATGTAGCTCTCGTAGAGGACGCCGAGGACGATGTAGACGGTCACGAGCGCGGCGAGGATCAGCAGCGGCTCGTTGGTGAGCGAGGCCTGGAAGGCCTGGGCGGTGCCCTGGAAGCTCGCGCGGATGCTCGGGGGGAGCCCGATCTCGCGCGCCGCGCTCTCGATGGCGGTGACGGCGTCGCCGAGGGCGACGCCGGGGGCGAGGTTGAAGGAGAGGGTGACGGCCGGGAACTGGCCCTGGTGGTTGACGGCGAGGGGCGCGGTCGTCGGGGCGAAGCGTGTGAAGGAGCCGAGCGGGACCGTCGCCCCGGTCGCCGCTCGGACATGGAGGTCCTTCAGCGCGTCGGGGCTCTCCTGGAAGCTCGGCTTCACCTCGAGCACGACGTGGTACTGGTTCAGCTGGGTGAAGATCGTCGACACCTGGCGCTGGCCGAAGGCGTCGTAGAGCGTGTCGTCGATCGCCTGCGGCGTGATCCCGAGGCGCGACGCCGTGTCGCGGTCGATCGCCAGCGAGGCCTCGAGGCCGCCGTTCTGCTGGTCGCTCGCCGTGTCGCGGAGCTCGGGGAGCGCCCGGAGCTTCTCGAGCAGGCGTGGCGCCCAGGAATCGAGCTCGTCCGCATCCGCCGACTCGATCGTGTACTGGTACTGCGTGCGGCTCACCCGGTCCTCCACCGTGAGGTCCTGGACGGGTTGCATGAAGAGGGTGATGCCGTGCACCGCAGCGAGCTCCGGCTGCAGGCGGCGGATGACGTCGCTGGCGGTGACCCCGCGCTCGCCGAGCGGCTTCAGGTTGATCTGGATGCGGCCGCTGTTGGCGGTGGTGTTGATGCCGTCGACGCCGATGAAGGAGGACAGGCTCTGGACGGCGGGATCGCGGAGGATGACGCGCGCGAGCTCCTGCTGGCGGTCAGCCATGGCGGGGAAGGACACGGTCGGCGGCGCCTCGGACACGCCCA